>Ga0157380_10004020_pt1 | contig 10155 bp, 7 predicted proteins | sample S35metaG_FD_119757 | JGI IMG/M metagenome (GOLD analysis project Ga0157380, IMG submission 119757) | Switchgrass rhizosphere microbial communities from Kellogg Biological Station, Michigan, USA - S3-5 metaG | ecosystem: Host-associated > Plants > Roots > Rhizosphere > Soil | place: USA: Michigan...
GCGCTGTCGATGGCGGACCTCGAGCAGGTCGTCGCGTCGCTGAAGGCCGACGAGGCGCGTGTCGCTGCGGCGCAAGCGCGACTCGACGACACCGTCATCCGCGCGGCGTTCCAGGGCAGGACTGGTTTTCGGCATGTCAGCGTCGGCAGCTTCGTGAGCCCCGGCACCGTCATCACGACGCTCGACGATACATCGGTCATCAAGCTCGATTTCACGGTACCCGAGACTTACCTCTTCGTGTTGCGCCGCGGTTTGCCGATCGCGGCCGCCGCCACCGGCCTGCCCGACCGCACGTTCGACGGCGTCGTCACGAACATGGACTCGCGCGTCGACTCCGTGACGCGCTCGGTCACCGTGCGCGCCGAGCTCGCGAATCCGGACGGCCTGCTGCGGCAAGGCATGTTCATGACCGTATCGCTACAGGGCGAGGTCACGCCGACGCTGATCGTGCCCGAGGAAGCGATCGTGCCGGAGCGCGGCCACGCGTACGTGTTCGTCGTCAAGGACAACATCGTCGAGCGGCGCGAAGTCCGTACCGGCAAGCGCCGCCCCGGCTTCGTCGAGGTCGTGAATGGCGTCGCGGAGCACGAACGCGTCGTCGTCGACGGCACGCAGAGCGTGCGCGACGGTAGCGCCGTGGAAGATATCTCGCCCGACGGCACGAGCTGACGCATGCGGATTTCCGAAGTCTCCGTTCGGCGGCCGGTCTTCGCAACCGTCCTCAGCATGCTGCTCGTGATCTTCGGCATCGTATCGCTGCAGCGACTGTCCGTGCGCGAGTATCCCGACATCGACCGCCCGACGGTCTCGATCACGACGGCCTACCGCGGTGCGTCGGCTGCAATCATCGAGACCAAGATCACGCAAATCATCGAGGACTCGGTCGCGGGCATCGAAGGCATCCTCAAGATCGAGTCCGACAGCGAGGACGAGCGCTCGCAAGTGCGGATCGAATTCGACATCAACCGCGACGTCGACGCCGCCGCCAACGACGTGCGCGACCGCATCGCGCGCGTGCTCCGCGGGTTGCCGCCCGAGGCCGATCCGCCGCAGGTCGTCAAGGCCGACGCCAACGCCGACTCGGTCGTCACCCTCGCCTTCTCGTCCGACACGATGTCGATGCTCGACCTCACGGACTACGCCGAGCGCAACATCGTCGACCGGATGTCGACCGTGCCGGGGGTCGCGAGCGTGGGCATCGTCGGCGGCCGCCGCTACTCGATGCGCGTATGGATCGACCGGCAAGCGCTCGCGGCACGGCAGTTGACGGTCACCGACATCGAAGACGCGCTGCAGCGCGAGAACGTCGAGCTCCCGGCGGGCCGCCTCGAGTCGCGCACGCGCGAGTTCTCGCTGCGCACCCTCGTCGGCCTGGAAACCGAGCAGGACTTCCGCAACCTCGTCATCGAACGCGGCGCGGACGGTCACCTGGTCAGGCTTGGTGAAGTTTCCGACGTGCGGCTCGCGGCCGAGAACGAACGCTCCTACAGCCGCTTGAACGGCGAGCCGGGCCTCATGATGCAGGTGCAGGCGCAGTCGAAGGGCAACACGCTCGACATCGCGCGCGGCGTTCGCGCAGAAGTGGAGCGAATCAAGAGCAGCCTGCCGGCAGGCACCACGCTCAACGTCAGCGTCGACAACGCACTGCCGATCGAGGCTGCCCTGCGTGAAGTGCTGATTGCCGTCGCGTTCGCGCTGACGTCGGTGCTCGCCGTCATCTATATCTTCCTCGGAAACTTGCGTGCCACGCTGATCCCGGCCGTCACGATCCCTGTTTCGATCATCGCTTCGCTGACCGTGATGTACGCGCTCGGCTACTCGATCAACGTCCTGACGCTGCTCGGCCTCGTGCTCGCGATCGGCCTCGTCGTCGACGATGCGATCGTCGTGCTCGAGAACGTGCACCGCCGCCATGAGCTCGGCGAGCCGACGATGCTCGCGGCCATCACCGGCACACGCGAGATCGGCTTCGCCGTCATCGCGACGACATTGACTCTCATCTCGGTCTTCGTGCCGATCTCCTTCCTGCCCGGCGACCTCGGCAGGCTGTTCCGCGAGTTCGGCTTCACGCTCGCGGCGGCGGTCGCGTTCTCGGCGCTGATCGCACTCACGCTGACGCCGATGCTGGCCTCGCGCCTGCCGGAGCACGAGCACCGCAACCGCTTCGCGGCCGCCATGGACCGCTTCTTCAAGCGGCTCGCGAGCTTCTACGAGCGCTGCCTGCGCGTGTCCGTCGGCCGGCCGTGGACCGTGGTTGGCATACTCGCGGTCCTGATTGGCTTCGGCATCATGACGTTCCTCACCGTGCCGGCCGAGTTCACGCCGCAGGCGGACAACGGCCGCGTATTCATCGGCATCGAAGGCCCCGAGGGCTCGAGCTTCGAGTACATCGACCGCTACGCGCGGCAACTCGAAGCGATCGCGCTCAAAGCGGCCGAAGGCGGCGAAGTCGATCGCGTGCTCGTCCGCGTGCCGGGGCAAGGCGGTAACGACCTGCGCACCGGCGACGTCAACACGGCGCGAGCGTTTCTGATCCTCGCCGATTGGGACGAGCGCGAGCGCACGGCACAAGAGATCATGCAGCCCGTGTTAGCCGAAGCGCGCAAGCTGCCCGGCGTACGCGTGTCGATGGGCATGCCCGGCGGCCTAGGCCGCGGCGGCCTGCAGTCGCCGGTCGTCGCCGTCATTGGCGGCCCCGACTACGAGAGTCTCGCCGTGTGGTCCGATCAGATGCTGCAGCTCGCGCAGGCCAATCCCGGCCTCGCCAACGTCCAATCCAATTACAAAGAGCGTAAGCCGCAAATCCGCGTCGCGATCGACCGCAATCGTGCCGCCGACCTCGGCATCTCGCTCGAGAGCGTCGGCCGGACGCTCGAGACGGTGCTCGGCTCGCGCATCGTCACGACCTACATCGAGCGCGGCCGCGAATACAACGTGATTCTGCAAGGCAGCGACGAGATTCGCGAGACGACGACGGACTTGACGAACATCAGGGTCCGCTCCAATCGTTCGGATGAGCTGATCCCGTTGTCGAGCATCGTGCAGCTGGAGGAAACCTCGGGCACGATGCAGCTCGCGCGCTTCGATCGGTTGCGCGCCATCAAGATCTCGGCTGACCTCGCCAACGGCTACACGATGGGCGAAGCCGTGCAGTGGTTCGAGGACGCGGTCGGCCGCGAGCTGCCCGCAGAAGCGACGCTCGCCTGGGACGGCCAAACGCGAGAGTTCACCCGTACGGGTCAACAGCTCTACTTCACGTTCCTGCTCGCACTCGCAGTCGTCTACCTCGTGCTCGCGGCGCAGTTCGAGAGTTTCGTGCACCCCCTCATCATCATGGTCACGGTGCCGCTCGCGCTGCTCGGCGCCGTGTTCGGCCTCAAGCTGTTCGGCCTTTCGATCAACATCTTCAGTCAGATCGCCGTGATCATGCTGATCGGAATAGCGGCCAAGAACGGCGTGCTGATCGTCGAGTTCGCCAACCAATTGCGCGACCGCGGCATCGAGTTCATTGACGCGACGGTGCAAGCCGCGGTGACACGCTTGCGGCCCGTGCTGATGACGAGCCTCTGCACGGCCTTCGGCTCTTTGCCGCTGATGCTGGCCACCGGCGCCGGCTCGGAGCAGCGACGACCGATCGGCATCGTCGTGTTCTTCGGCATGACCGTAGCGGTGTTCCTCACGTTGTTCGCCGTGCCTACCGTTTACGCCTTGCTAGCGCGCAAGACGCGCTCGCCGCAGCACGTGAGCCGGCTCGTAGACCGCCTCATGGGCGGCGGCGCACCGGGCGGCGGCGAGGGCGACGTCGTGCTCCGCGACGTCCACCGCGAATAGCCGCGTCTTCAACCCAAAGGCCGGCGACGTCGCGGAGCCTGCGGCTCAGCGGCGATCAATCACGATCGCCGTAGCACTCGAACAGGAACTCGTTGCCGGTCGAAGCTCGCGTGACGCGCACATGCGAAGTCTGATCGGGGCACTCGACGGTCTCCTCGTCGGTATCCGACGTGCCGACGCAGGTCCAGTCGATATCGACATCGTCGTCGTCGTCAGCATCGACCTCGAACACAGCGTTCTGGCCGGGTTGGATAACGAGATCGGCGCGTCGGGCGCCGGAAACCAAGCGCTCGTCGATCGCAACGGAGCCCGCACATTCACTGCGGTCGGACTCGAGCAACGTTACGCCTGTGGGCAAACGCGCGGCCCGCGCATCCTCGTCGGTGGTCGTCGTTGTCGCGCACCCGGCGCTGAGCACTGCAAAAGCTGCCAAGAAAACCAAACTCTGCGGTCGAATCTGCATGTCATTCCCCTCGAAGTGTCTCTCAGGCACTTCTATAAGCAACATCTATGCCAAACGACTGCAGAGTCGGCGCAGCGCTACTCGACAGCGTAGAGCTCGAGATTGCGTGCGAGCGTCGAACCTGGTTCCGCTGCCGTGGCGGCATGGCTGCGATGCGTCGCGGCCAGCGGCGCCGGCGTCATCAATGAGGCAGCGAAATCGAACTCGGCGCGCCGCTCGGGCGCGAGCGCGAGCGCCTTCTGGAGGAACACATAGCCGTCGATGCCCGCGACCGCAGCGGATACCAGCGGCGCTCCGCGCCCTTTGGTTGTCAGCATTCCGTGCTGGTAGACGAGACCGAGCTGTCGATACGTCTCGACGAGGTAACCGGCATCGAACCACGCGAGCCCTGCCCCAGAGCGATCGGCCGGCGGCGTGTCGATGCGGGCCAGAACGGCTGCGAGCAGCGCTTCGGCAATCAATGGGTCCTGGTCCGCGTAGATCGTCGCGCGGCGCAGGTTCTCCATCCGCGACAGGATCGGCGCGTCGACCGACAACAGCACGAGCGTATCGGCCGTGAGCCTCGCGACGTCATAGTCGGGGTGCGGCGACCGCCACTCGTGGCCGGCGCCCCACGGCAACAAAGGGAAAGCCGAATCGACGACGAACGGATGACAGATCAGCGGCGGCCCCGCAAAGGCCGCAGGCGCGAAGCCGATGAACGTGGCGACAACGGCGAGAATGCGGCAGGAACGCAGGATGGGCATCACGGCAGTCTCCTGAAAAGGATCAGCGGAAAAGTCCGCAACGGGAGTGTCACCGCCTGATTCCGCTCGCGAGGAGTTACTTGCGGTTGGTTCTAACGGTTAGTAACCCCGCAGCGCGGCGCCAAACTGCTGTCGGCCAGTACGGCTTCGAGTGCCCGATATGGGAGACTCGTGCGCATGGCGCCCAGTGCAGACGACGTACGCCACGAGCTCGCCCGGCTGCTCGGGAGCGCCGTGTTCGCGAACGCCGGACGCATGAGCCGGTTTCTCAAATTCGTTGTCGAGAAAACCCTGGCTGGTGAAGGCGAGCGGCTCAAGGAATACGTCATCGGAGTCGAAGTATTCGACCGCGCCGCGGACTACGACCCGCGGCTCGACGCCATCGTTCGTGTCGAAGCAGCGCGGCTGCGCACCAAGCTCGCCGAGTACTACGCCGGTGAAGGCCGAGGCGCTGCCATCGTGCTGAGCCTGCCGAAGGGCGGCTACGCTCCGCTGATAACGCCCGCCAACCCTCCCCTCGTCGCGCCGAGTGACGCGCGGTCGGTGGCTCCCGTCGTTACGGCACCGCGTGTCGATTCACCACGGCGCCATTTGCCCTGGCGACGCGGTTGGCTGCCCGGCGTGGTACTCCTCGGCGCCTGCGCGCTGGGAGTGGGGGCCTGGGCGCCGTGGGCGGCGGCGCCTGCACCCAAGCTCCGAGTCGCCGTGCTGCCATTCACGCCTGATCCCGGCGACGACGGCGTTGACTCCGAGACCGTGGCCATGCGGCTGACGGAAGGTGTCACGGCCGAGCTCGTCCGAGCGGATCGCTTCGCGGTCGTCGCGAGCTCCGCCGCTCGCGCGGTAAGCACGGGGTCGGGGCGGCTACGCGATGTTGCAGCAGCGCTCGATGCCGATGTCGTCGTCGAGGCACGCATGCTTACGGATGGCGAGCGCATACGCGTTGAGGCGCGCGCGGCGAGCGGCCCGCTCGAGCAGAAGCTCTGGGTCGCAAGCTTCGCCGGCAGCGCCGCGGACAGCGACGCGCTGGAGCGCGAGATTGCCGACGCCGTCGCGGCGGCGCTGAGCACAACGCGCAACTAGGACGGCCCGTATGCCGCTCGCACCGAGGCTCTCCCACGCTTCTGTTTTACGGCCGTTCTCCCGCCTGGTTAATGTATATTTTTCAATGTCTTATGATGTTTTATTGTTTAAACTTATAGAATCTAAGCCGGCTCCTTTCGTGGCGGTTGCTAAGATCGCCCTATGAGTCGAAGCCCGTCGTCGCAGGTAGCGAACACACTCCGTAACCTCCTCGTCCTATTCGCCACAGGAGCGGCGCTCGGCGTCGCGGCCATTGCGGCGAGCCAAGCGCCGCCGCACGGCGACCCCGCCACGATCGAGGAGATCACGGTCATCGGACGCTATCCGGGTCCGCCGCTGTGGAGAGTGTCCTCGGGCGAGCACGTGTTGTGGATCTTCGGGGACCTCACTCCGGTTCCTAAGGGGTTGAGCTGGGACCCGCGCAATGCCGAGCGCGTGCTCGCGCGCGCCGACGGAGTCATCGGCCCGATGCGAATCCGCGCCCCCACGTACAACCCGATCAAGATTTTCCGCGCGCTGCGCGCGGCGCGCCGTCTTACGCGCAACCCGGATGGGATGACGCTCGCCGACGTGGTGCCGCCGGATCTCTATGCGCGTTACGACGCGCTGCGCAGGCGACATGCGCCCGACGACGAGCGCGGAGAAGAGCTACGGCCCGCGCTGGCCGTGCTGCGGCTGCACGGCGCTGCGCTCGACGACGTTGGGCTCACGACCAACACCGGCGTCATGAAAACGGTCGAACGGCTGATGAAACGATCCGATGCGGAGGACGCGCAGCCGCGTGTCGAGACGGAAGCCTCGACGGTCCTGGCCGAGCTCGCGAAGGTCACCCGCGAAGCGGAGCTCAATTGTTTCGCCACGGTGCTGACGACACTCGAGACCGATCTTGACGGAATGAAGGAACGCGCCGAGGCGTGGGCGACTGGCGACGTCGATGCACTCCAGCGCTTCGACTATCCGGACCCCCAGGGCGACTGCGTCGAGATGCTGTTTTCGGCCGGTGGCCTCAGAGATCTCGGCGATGAGCTGTTCGCAACGTGGCTGCGAGAGGCCGAGCACGCCCTTGCGACCTACGACACAACATTCGCAGTGCTGCCGATGCGCGAGCTCGTCGCAGCCGACGGTTTGCTCGCCCAGCTCGCCGCGCGCGGTTACACCGTCACGCCACCGTAACTCTCAGTGCGCGGCTGCGCGATGCCGCCGCAGCAGATCCTCGCCGAAGTCGCCCGCGCGACTACGCCACACCTCGTGGATGTGGTTGGCGTTGCCCTGGACATTGTCGAACTCGAACAAGAAATCGCTCGTCTGGATTCGGTAGTAGTGTGGCTCGCCCTTCTTGAGGCCGCCGATCCACGCGAAGCGCAGCCCCTCGAGATCGAGCGACGCCCGATACGTGTCGGCGATTTCGGGCCGGTACGTCGTGAAGATCTCGTCGAGAATCCCGAGCAAGTTCGCTTGCTGCGCGCCGCTCAAGTCTTTGAAGGCGATGCCATCCGGCTGAAGCTCCGTCTTCCACGAGGACCAGTCGCTGCGATCCCGCAGGATCGTCGCAGCCACGATGTCCCAAGGCGTGTCGTTCGCGTACGTGAAGCCGCCGGTGCGATTCCATTCGGGAGTGCCGGGGACGTTCGCAGTGCGGAGCTGCGGCGCGGTCAGGGAATTCGCGAGCTGCAAGCCGAGATCGTCCTCAACGCGCAGCACCCGCAACCCCGCGAGCGGCCCGACCGTGACGTCGGCAGGGTCCGCGCCGAAGAACGTCGGTGTCACCGTGAACCCTTGGCCCGGCGCAACCGTGATCGACAGCGAGATGTGGTGGCCTTCGAAGCGCCATGCCCACGGTACCGTATCGCTCGGCTCGCCGAACAGCGTGACGCTGTAATCCTCGATGCCGCGCGGAAAGCCCGTTCCCGACGTCGGCTGAAGCACGTTTTCGAGCTGCATGATGTTCAGGAGCTTGTGATAGCCGCGGTTGCTCAACAGCAGCCAGAGGAGCTCGTGCGTTAGCGCGCGATGCTTCGCATGCATGAGATCGAAGCTCAAGCCCGAGCGCTCCGTCGGCCAGTAGGCCCACTTCTCCCGCTCGGGGCTGTCTAGCGTCAACAGGAGCTTGTCTTCCATCGAGTACGAGCGCAGCCGCTCCGAGAACTCGGGATCGCCACGCACCGATTCGAGCAGGGCACGCACCGCAACCGTCATGGCGCGCGCCAATTCGGGATCCGCCACGGCAGGCGCGCTCACCGCGCGCTGTCCGAGCGCCGTTCCCGCCACCATGAGCCATAAGAGCACCGCGCCGAGCCGAATCATGTCCACTCCCCCTCGCTTGAAGCAAAGACGATAGCACCGAGCCCATGTGTTCCGTGAGGTCGAGCCGCGCTAGGATCGACCAGCAGCGTCGACTGGGGGACCTAGCAAAATGCCGAACTCGATCCGTGGAAGGTGGTGGCTCACCGGTGCCGCCGCCGTGGCCAGCGTCACGCTCGCCCAGGAAGACGCCGTCTTTCCCGGCCGCAAAGGCGGTCAGGACACGTTCGGCCACTATTCCGTGGCCGCGGATTGGCCTCGGCCGCTCTCGCAGCTCGCCGGGCACGACGGCTGGACCTACGGCGCCGCACAGAGCGTCTTCGCCGAGAGTCCCGACCGGGTGTTCGTGCTGCAGCGCGGCGAGCTGCCCACCATCGAGCGCCCAGCTACACAGCGCCTGCGCGACGTCGCGCCAAGCCTCGAGTACCCGGTGTTCCGGCTGCCGATCCGGAGCGCGACCGTCGCTAGCCCGCCGGCCGGCGGCGCCGCAGGCACGATGCCGCCCGACGGGCTCAAGGCCTGGCAAGAACAAGGCGGCGTGCTCGGCGTCGACGCGCGCTGGGAGCACTGCATCCTCGTGTTCGACCGCGACGGCAACCTCATCGAGGATTGGACGCAGTGGGACTCGCTGCTCGCGAGGCCGCACGCCGTTTACGTGAGCCCGTACGATCCCGAGAAGCACGTCTGGATCGTCGACGACTTTCGCCATGCGATCTTCAAATTCACGAACGACGGCAAACGGCTCGTGCAGACGATTGGCACCGTGGGAGAGCCCGGTGCCGACGCGAAGCACTTCTTTCGCCCGACGTTCATGGCGTGGCTGCCGGACGGCTCGTTCTTCGTCGCCGATGGCTACGAGAACACGCGCGTCGTGAAGTTCGACGCGACCGGCCAATACTTGCTGGCCTGGGGAGAACGGGGCACGCCGCCGAACGACACCCGCCCCGGTTACCTCAACAACGTGCACGGGATCGCCGTCGACGCGAGCACCCGCCGCGTGTTCGTCAACGACCGCGCCAATAATCGCGCGCAGGTCTTCGACGAGAACGGCCGCTTCCTCGATCAATGGACCTTCGGCGGCCCGCCTTCGGACATCCATGCATTTCTCATCGACGGGGCCGGGTACCTCTGGGCTGCCGATCGCGGCACGAACAAGATCCTCAAGTACTCGCTCGACGGCACCCTGCTCTACTCGTGGGGCACTTGGGGCACGTTCGCCGGCGGTTTCTGGGGCGTGCACGGCATGAGCGTCGACACCGAGGGCAACTTCTATACGGCTGAGGTCGACACAGGGCGCGTGCAAAAATTCCGGCCGCTGCCCGATGCGAATGCGACCTTTCTGGTGGCGCCGGGCCAACCGTAGATCACGCCACGGCGATGCTGACGCACCACGGCAAGGACTTTGCGGAGCCGGGTTGCGCAAAAAAGCGCGCGCGGCGCGCCAGTCGAGAACGCGTCGGAGCCGGGCGCGACGACGTTGCTCACCGTTTCCAACGCAGCGACTAGGCGAAGCGCCACAAGTCTCGGCCGTGGAAAAAATCGGTCGACCGCTCATGTGATCAATCACCTACCCATCGCTACTCATCCAACGCCGCAAGTTCACCGTCAGCGTGACACCCGCGCTCCAATCACAGCGCAAGGGGTGCACGCCACGCGTCGTTAATTAGCGACACGTTGCGAGCGAGAATCGCGCGACGCCAGACTCGCACGCGTGCCGGAGCTGCGAAGACC
>Ga0157380_10004021_pt1 | contig 10154 bp, 8 predicted proteins | sample S35metaG_FD_119757 | JGI IMG/M metagenome (GOLD analysis project Ga0157380, IMG submission 119757) | Switchgrass rhizosphere microbial communities from Kellogg Biological Station, Michigan, USA - S3-5 metaG | ecosystem: Host-associated > Plants > Roots > Rhizosphere > Soil | place: USA: Michigan...
CGTAGATGAAAGAATCCGCAGGTGGTTCCGAGAATCGTTTTTTCCTCAACCCGTTCGACGATGCCGAGCCCATGATTCGGGTAGATGACCTTGTCACCAAGCTGGAATGTCACGTTTCCCCCGTTGCAGGAAGGTTGGTAGTAGCGGTTTTACGCCGGGAACAGCACCCACGAGTATAGCCCACCCGCCCCAACAGAATCAACGGAAAATGCCCGAAAAACACCCTATTTCGGCATTTCGGACCCGGCAAATGCCCGTTGAGCGGTAGACTTCTGTTCCACCTCCCACGGCCACGCGTGGCTAAACCATTCGTACTTCAGGACTTGAGTAAATCAGCGGGATCGGGGCGACGGCTGTCTCCCCGGGAGTACAATCCGCGCGTGTCTCGACTCGGACGGCATGAGCTCCAGCTTACGGCTGTGCTTACGGGCATCGCGCTGCTGCTGCAGCTGCCACCAATCACAGCGCAGGGCCGGAGCCTCGCGCCTTATGTTCCAACACCCGGCGATGTCGTGGAGCGAATGCTCACCCTCGCGAAAGTAGGTCCACGCGACGTCGTCTACGACCTCGGATGCGGCGACGGCCGCATCGTCATCACGGCGGCGCAGAAGTTCGGCGCACGAGGCGTCGGCGTCGACATCGATGCCAACTTGATCAACCAGGCTGAAGCCAACGCGAAAGCGGCTGGTGTCGATCGGCGCGTGAAGTTTCTGATCCAGGATGCGATGACAGTGGACGTATCCGATGCTACCGTCGTGACGCTCTACTTGCTGTCGGCATCGAACGTGAAGCTTCGCCCAATCCTCACGCGACAGCTGCGCCCGGGTGCCCGGATCGTGTCGCACAGCTTCGCGATGGGTGACTGGGAGCCCGAGGTCGTTGACACGTTCAGGGACGCGACCGGAACGTCACGAACGCTTTACCTCTGGACGACAGACGGAAAACCAAAACCTTGATAACTCCCGACGCCCAAAGATCCAATTCCCAATAGCCTGGTTGCTAATTGGGAGTCGGGAGTTGGCTTCTTGGGAGTTGACTAAGCTCTTGCCATGGCGAGCTCGACGATCTCTTCGACGAGTTGCGGGTAGTTGCGCCCGGACTTGCGCGCGGCCATGGCGAATTCTGCCTTCGAGCTTAGCCAGGGATTGGGATTGACCTCGATGACGTGCACGCGGCCATCGGTCTGCAGCCGCATGTCCACGCGACCGTAATCCCTCAGTTCGAGAGCCTGATATGCGGCGACCGCCGTCTGCTGCAGGGCCGTCACCGTCTCTTCAGGCAGGTCGGTGGCGACCGCGGACTTGGTGTCGCGATACGCCTTCGTGCCTTTGCCCCACTTCACTTCTGCCGCGGCAATTCGGGGCGTTCCATCGGGCAACTTCGACAGATCGAGCTCCACGACCGGCAGCGCTTCGGGCTTGTCGTTGCCGATGACGCCGACATACATCTCGCGCCCTTCGATGTACTCCTCGATGAGCACCGGCGAGTCGAAGTTGGCGTGCAGCCAGTCCATCCGTTCCATCAGCTCGCGGATCGAGCTCACGACTGCGCTGAACTCGATGCCGATCGATCCGTCTTCGCGCGCCGGCTTGACGATCACGGGGAACTGCAGGTCGTGCGAAAAATCGAGGCGTCCACGGAACGACTTCGCGAACACCGGCGTGTGGATGCCGTGGAACGAGAAGATCTTCTTCGCGATCGCCTTGTCCTGCGCCAGCATCAAGCCGTGCGTGCCCGACCCCGTGTACTTCTTCCCAATCAACTCGAGGAAGCCGGCGATCTTGAAATCCGCTGTGTCATCGTCGGCAAACGACTCGGTCAGGTTGAAGATCAGATCGCATTCGAGGCGCGCGAGCCCCAGCAAACTCTTTGGCGTCCCATCGAGCTCGTGCATCGTCGGCTCGTGACCCAGCTTCGTGAGCGCCTCGGCGACTTCTTCCTCGACCTCTTTCTTGTCGAGGGTGCGCACGACGGGCGACTTCTCGGTCGCCGCCGCTTCCTCGGCTTCGTCCACAAGGACACGGTCGTACAGAACGACGATCTTCAGTTTGCTCATCGCTGCTCGAACTGCCCTCGCGTCAGGAAATTCATCGCCAGCGTCGTGGCCAGTGCGGTCACTTCGACAAGGTAGTGAGCTTCCTCCCCCACCTCTCCCCAGAGTTTCATCCGCGTGCAGGTCGCGCAGATGGAATCGATCAATCCGCTGACGATTGGCCGCCGAACGCCGGTCCAGTACGTGATCTTCTCAACCAATTCCGGCCGGTGCTTACTCACAATATCGGCAGCAGGACGCGATTCCTTGCGCCGGCGGACCAGGAAGATCTGTCCGAGATGGGCATCGAGCGCGATATCGATGCGCGCCTGCTGCTCCTGAGCAGCCTGCTCGTAGAACTGCTCGACGGTCACGCTGATGTCGTCCGGCGTGATATCGACCTCCCCGGTCTTGACGATCGGCTCCGCATCGGCAAGCGCCTTGGCCGTCCGTTCCACATACCGCAGCTTGCGGAGCGCCGGCCATCCCTTGTACTGCCGGCGCCATGGACTCCTGGGCGTCAGCCAGACAGCAAACGTCTCGGCAAAGTCCTCGTCGGGATGCTTCTGCGCGTACCACCCCTCGATGTGACGCACGAAATGTTTGCTGAACGGGATGGGACGGTACTCCTCGCGGTAGGAACGGAAGAAGGGACCAAACAAGTCGCGCCACTGAGGTGTCGTATACAGGCGATAGGCGTAGTTGAAAACGTGCCCCGCCTCGTGGCGCATGTACATCATGATCTGGCGATCGCTCTCGAGCGCATGAGCCGCCTTCTCGATCGTCTGCAACTTCGTATCGGCCAGGTAAAACGGAATGCCAAGCACCGGCTGCTGGTCCGGGCACCCCCATTCGTCCGTCAGGTAACAGACCGGACGAAACTTCTTCAGCCCTCGTCGATCGAGCTCCTTGTATAGCTGCCGAACGTAACCTTCGACCGGGGATCCCTCGACGCGTAACCCGAGCTCGCTGACCTTCTTGCCAAGGACCCCGCGGATCTCCGGGTCCAAGGCTTCGAATCGCGTCACTCAGGAATTATCCCCGCTTTTCATGCATGAGGGCGAGCGTGTTCCCTTCTCCGTCTCGAAAGAACGCCATCCAGAGCTCATGATCGGGCATCTTCGCGATGAGGTGCGGCTCGTCGCCGAAATCGACGCCGCGAGCCTTCAAGTCCGCGTATGCCGAGTCGATGTCTGCAACCTTGAAATAGAGAATCGACCCTGGATGATCGAATTCCTTGTCTGGCGGCACCTCGATCATCAGACGGACGCCGTCGCAGTCGAAGAAAGCCAGCCCGGGCGGCACCTGGAAGAGGAAGCGCATTCCGAGCGTGTCCCGGTAGAAGGCGACAGCGCGATTCAGGTCCTTCACCGCTGTAGCAATCTGCCCGATCGTGCTGAGTTGCGTCATGTGGTTCACTTTACACCGATGCGTTTCGTCATGACCCCCGTCGGTTCGAGCGGCGACGTTCACCCATTCGTCGGTATCGGCCGGGCGCTCAAAGCGCGCGGCCACGACGTCATCGTCCTCACGGCCGGACCGTTCGGCGACATGGTTCGCAAGGCCGGCTTGATCTTCGAAGAGAGTGTGTCGGTCGACGAGTACGACGAGGTCTCGAGGCACCCGGACATCTGGCACCCGAGGCGAGGGCTCCAACTCGTGCTCGACTCAGTCGTGTCGCGACTGGCGCCGGCGTTCGAGCGCCTGAAGGGCCTCCACGAGCCGGGCCGCACTGTCTTCGTCGGTCACTCGCTCAGCTTCTTCACGCGCGTATTCGAAGAGGTGTATCGAGTTCCGGCAGCAACGATTCATCTTGCGCCGTCGATCTTCCGCTCCGATTACGCGCAACCCGCGTATGCGCCGGGCGTTGATGGCTCGACCTGGCCCCGGTGGCTCAAGCGAGGCATCTGGTGGTCTCTCGATCGCTTCATGCTCGACCCCAACGTCGTCCCGGGGCTGAACGAATGGAGAGGTCAACTTGGACTGCCGCCGGTGACGCGTGTGTTTCGTGACTGGATTCACTCACCACAACGGGTCATCGGTCTCTTCCCGGACTGGTTCGGCGTCCCGCAGCCGGACTGGCCGCCCTCGTTGCGCCTGACCGGATTCCCGCTGTTCGACGACCACGGCCCGACGGAACTCGTTCCGTCGTTGCGCCGTTTCCTCGACGGCGGACCGCCGCCCGTGCTGTTCACGCCCGGCAGCGCGAATCAGGCAGCGTCTCGGTTCTTCAGCGCCGCAATCGATGCAACCGAGAGCCTCGGACGACGGGCACTGTTGCTGACCCGTTACACCGGGCACCTTCCGAAGCTTCCGACGACGGCTCACCATGAGCCGTTCGTGCCGCTGTCGGACGTACTCCCCCGTTGTGCCGCTCTTGTCAGCCACGGCGGTATCGGCACTCTGGCACAGGGACTGGCCGCTGGCGTCCCACAATTGACGATGCCGATGGGATTCGATCAACCTGACAACGCGACGCGCCTCGAAAGACTGGGCGTGGGCCGGTGGGTCGTCCCGTCGAAATTCGATGGCGACCGCGTGGCCAGAGCCCTGCGCGATCTGCTCGACGATGGTCGAACGGCAGCAAACTGCCGGCAATGGGCGGATCGGATTCGGTCTCGCAATGCGATCGAAGAAACCTGCGATCTGCTCGAACAGCTTGCATGAGACCTTGCATAATGGAGCACCATGGCGGCTGATTACGAAAAACTCGGCCTCTTCTATCTCGGCAAGCGTTACGACCTCGCGACCAACACGAGACAGGAAGACCTGATTCTCTACGACTCCAGGGATCTGCTCACGCACGCGGTAGTCCTTGGCATGACGGGCAGCGGCAAGACCGGACTCGGCATCTCGCTGCTCGAAGAAGCCGCTATCGATGGCGTGCCCGTTCTCGCGATTGATCCCAAAGGGGATCTCACCAACCTGCTTCTGACGTTCCCGAATCTCGCGCCATCAGACTTCGCGCCGTGGGTGGACGAGGGCGAGGCGTCGCGTAAGCAGATGACCGTCGATGCCTACGCAGCCGATATCGCGAAGCGCTGGAAGGATGGCCTGGCCGAGTGGGATCAGGATGGGAGCCGCATCGCGCGGCTGAAGGCCGCTGCAGACGTTCGCGTCTACACACCGGGCAGCCGCGCAGGGACTCCCCTCGCGATCCTGGGACAGAGTGGACAGTCGCGCCACGAGTCAGCGGAGGACGCGCAGGGCCGGATTGCAGCGACTGCCGCCGGGCTCATTGGCCTCGTCGGAATGACGGACGTTCAGCCACACAGCCGCGAGTTGGCGCTGGTCTCGGCGATCCTGCAGACGAGACAGGGCGATGGCGATACCGATCTGGCGTGGCTCGTTCAACAGATTCAGCGACCATCGTTCGAACGCGTCGGTGTGCTCGACCTCGAAACGTTCTACCCGGCGCGCGATCGTCAGGAACTCGCGCTGAAATTCAACAGCGTCCTGGCCACCCCCGGTTTCGAGCTGTGGAGCACGGGGGAACCGCTGCAGGCTGGGTCGCTGCTCTTCACGGCGGACGGCCGTCCGCGCATCGCCATCGTCTCCATTGCCCATCTCGACGAACCGGAGCGCATGCTCGTGGTCTCGCTGGTGCTGAACGCGGTGCTTCATTGGACACGACGACAGACGGGCACGAGCTCGCTGCGCGCGCTCGTCTACATGGACGAGGTCGCGGGCTACCTCCCCCCCATCGCCAACCCACCTTCGAAAGCGCCGTTGCTCACGCTGCTCAAACAGGCTCGCGCCTACGGTGTGGGTATTACGCTCGCGACGCAGAACCCGGTCGACCTCGACTACAAGGCGCTGTCGAATATCGGTACCTGGTTTCTCGGCAAGCTGCAGACCGAGCGCGACAAGGCGCGCGTGCTCGACGGACTCGAAGGGCTCGCCGGCGGACTCGACCGGCAGACGATGGACAAGGCGCTCTCGACGTTGCGCGGTCGCGTGTTCCTGATGCACAACGTGCACGAACAAGGTCCCGTTGCGCTCGAGACACGTTGGGCGTTGTCGTACTTGCGAGGCCCGATGGGGCGCGAGGAACTGCAGCGGTTCGCCTCGCCACAGACGGCGACCGTCGCTCAGGCGCCGCCTGCGTCACCGGTCACATCACCATCGACCAAGCCGAACGTGCCGGCGGGCGTCCGGGAGTATTTCCTGAAGGGATCCGGCACAGAGGCATCCGCGTATCGGCCGGTGCTTTACGGCGCCGCGCGGATTCACTACACGGACACGCGCCGCGGCGTGGATCTGGTTCGGAGTCTTCAGGCGGCTGTACCTTTTGCCGAGGGCGCCATCCCGATCGACTGGCAGAACGCAGACGACTCAGTTGAGCCTCCTGATTCCCTGATCGAGCGGAAGTCCATCCCGTCGGCCACGTACGGCTCGCTTCCCAAAGCCGCACTCAATCCGAAGCAGTACGTCGATTGGAGCAAGGACTTCGCCGACTGGATCGTGCAGTCACAGCCGCTGAAGCTGTTCACGGTACCCGCACTCAAGCTGATGTCGGAGCCAGGCGAGAGTGAACGCGATTTCCGCATTCGTACGCAGCAGGCGACGCGAGAGCTTCGCGACGGTGCCCGGGAATCACTCCGCGCGCGCTTCGCGCCGAAGCTCGCGCGTATCGAGGAGAAGCTGCGCAAGGCGCAGGAACAAGTGCAGCGTGAGCAGCAGCAGGTTGGCCAACAGAAGCTGCAGACCGCCGTGTCGCTCGGTGCGACCATGCTCGGAGCGCTGATGGGACGTCGAGCCGTTTCGCTCTCGACCCTCGGACGTGCCACCACTGTCGCACGTGGCGTCAGTCGGTCGATGAAAGAGACTCAGGACGTCGATCGGGCACAGATCAAGGTGCAGGAAGTGGAAGCGGAGCTGGCGGCGCTCAATGCTGATTTGGAACGCGAACTGGCCGCGGTCGGAGGAACAGGAGCCTCGGACACCCCGCTCGGCGTGATCGAGATCAAGCCCAAGCGGGGCAACGTCGACGTTAGACTTGTTGCCCTCGCCTGGAAACCTCAATAGGTCGCTAGGTTGTCTAGGTGGCTGGGTAGCTGGGTAGCTGGGTGGCTAGGTAACTGAGTGGCTGGGCTCTCCCTAGCAACCCAGTTACCGAGCTACCAAGCAACCTAAGCCGAGCACTCTCCGTCCATGACCTCGGGCGTGAATGCCCGCGTCTCGGCGAGGTCGATGAAGTCCTGATCAGTCGCTTCGTTGGGAAGCAGCACCGCCAGATCCTTGAGCGCGTCGGTCGCCATCGACGGCGGCACGCGGCGGAAGAACGCGCCCAACTCTTCATTGCCCTGGCGATGATCGCGATAGAGGCCGAGCAGGCGATCGAGCGCGTCGGTCAAGCGATGGACCGGCACTTTCGACACCACCTTGCCGAAGTGCGCCGTGCCGTCATCCGCACACCCTCCGCCGACCAGAACGAAGTACTGCGGCACGGCACGCGGTCCGAGCTTGCGCACGCTGCCCTGGAATCCGATCGATGCGATGTGATGCTGTCCGCATCCGTTCGGGCATCCGCTGATCTTTATGTTCCCTGACGGCACGAGGTCGACCAATTCGGGACGGGCGCTCAAATGTTCGGTCAACGACCGCCCGAGCCCGCGCGACTGCGTGACGGCAAGCCGGCAGCTTTCCGCACCGGGACAGCTGACGACATCGCTGAGCGTATTGGCGTCTGGAGCCGCCAGTCCTGCCGCGGCGAGACGCTGATAGAACGGCTCGATCGATTCGCGCGTCACCCAGCGGAAGAGCACGTTCTGCTCGACAGTGAGACGCATCGAACCATCGCCGTACGCTTCAGACAGATCCGCGAGCACGCGCATCTGGCCCGACGTGAAGTCGCCCAGTGGCAGGCGAACGGTCACGTGGTAGTGACCAGGCTGCCGCTGCTTGCTCACGTTGCTGCGCATCCAGCGGACGAACGCGTCCGGCAGCGGCTGCAGACGAACAGTACCCGGCATGATGCCCGGGCCGTTCACTGGTGTGCTTGCAGTCGCCGCCACGGCCTGGAGTGTCGGCGCTTCAGCAGGTGCCCAGTCGGGCGCAGTCTCGGGCCGCGTGGTCGCAGGATCGAACGGGAGACGCGCGCCTCCGTCCTTCTTGAACTCGTCGAGGCACTCCTCGAAACGGGCGCGATAGCCGTCCCAGGTCAGCGCCTTGACCACGAACTTCATTCGATTCCGCTGCGGATGCTTGTAGTCACCGAAACGGTGGAACACACGAATAACCGCCTCGGCGACGTTGAACATCTCCTCGACGGGAAGGAAGTCGTACAACACGTAGCCCGAGACCGGCAGAATCGACGTGCCACCGGCGACTGTGACGCGAAACCCTTTCTTGCCATCGACGATGCGTGCGCGCCAGCCGATGTCGTGAATCGAGGCGAGCGCGTGATCCTCCGTGCAGCCTTCGAACGCGATCTTGAACTTCCGCGGCAGGACACCCGACAGCGGGTGACGCAGGAAGTAGCGCGTCATCGCCTCTGCGTATGGCGTCACGTCGAAGATCTCGCTCTCGGATGTTCCGGCGTATGGACATCCCGTGATGTTCCGAACCGAGTTGCCGCACGCCTCGCGCGTCGTCAGCCCTTCGCTCGCGAGCTCGCGCATCACTTCTTCGACGACGCTGAGCAGCACGAAGTGGTACTGGATGTTCTGCCGGGTGGTGACGTGACAGAAGCCGCGTGAATACCGCGACGCCACGCCCGCCATGGCCCGCATCTGCGACGCCGTGACGATACCCTGCGGGATCTTGATCCGGAGCATCTGGACGTTGTCCTGACGCTGCCCGTATGTGCCGCGGACCAGCCTGAAACGACGCCACACTTCGGGCGTGATCTCACCCCGTTCGTACTTACCCAGGACGTCGACGAATTCGTCGATATCGTGCTCGTCCGCAAAGTCCAGGCGCGCGCGGCCCAGGGTTTTCGAGTCGTCAGCTACGGCCATAACCCACCTCGTCGGCTGCCGCGGGGCTTTCATTCGCCGCAGCCATTGCTTCCCCGATCGACACGACTTCTCCGACCACTAGGACGCCGGGTACCCCATCAGGGGGTTCAGGCGATCCAATGTCGGAAAGCCGTCCTGTCCAGATCCATTCTTCGCGCGTCGATGCTCCACATACGATGGCTGCTCTCGTGTCAGCGGACCACCCGTGTGCGATGAACTCGCGCGCAATGTCGTCGCGGCCGCCCAGGCCCATCATGACGACAACCGTGACGCTCGCCGGTCGCACCGCCGCAAGCGCACTGTTCAATCCTTCACCTGTCTGGCCGGTGAGAACGAGAAATCCTGACGCCATGCTTCGATGCGTCACGGGAATCCCCGCGGCCTCGGGCGCCGCCACCGCGGTGGTCACACCGGGAACGACTTCGACCGGGATTCCCGCTCGCGCCAGCACGAGCATCTCTTCCGCGCCCCTGCCGAACACGAAGGGGTCCCCGCCCTTGAGGCGCACGACACGTTTTCCCTGTCGCGCTGCCCGGACCATCAATCGATTGATCGTGTCCTGCTTGACGCTTGCGCGTCCCGCTCGCTTGCCGACGCAGAAACACTGCGCACGCGTCAGACGTCGGAGCGCTGCAGCATCAACCAGCGCGTCATAGAGCACGAGATCGGCTTCTTCCACGCGCCGGAGCGCGCGAACCGTCCACAACTCCGGATCACCAGGACCGGCACCCACAAGCGAAACTCGACCTACTCGCACGCGTTAACTCCCACCCCTCGACTTCGCTCGGGGTTGCCTGAGCGATCGTCGAAGGCCAACGCCCAACTTCCAACTCCCAAATTCCGCATCACATCCCTCTTGGGAGGTGGGAATTGGAGGTTGGGATTTGACTGTGTTCTTTCTGTTCATACAGTCGGTTGAGCGTCTCGAGCAACATGGGTCGCCGCTCGTCCATTGGCACACGACCACGCTTCCACTCGCGACGCGCCGCGTCGGAAGCCACCATCCACTCATCGAGATCCGCAGGCAGCCACGCGTCGAGTGCTTCGCGCAGCAAGCCGGCCAGTGCGGGCGCACGACCATCGGTCGAAAACGCGATCGTCACACCCGCTCGACGCACGACGCTGCCGGCATACGCACTCGCGTGCGCGGGATCGTCGAC
>Ga0157380_10004023_pt1 | contig 10153 bp, 6 predicted proteins | sample S35metaG_FD_119757 | JGI IMG/M metagenome (GOLD analysis project Ga0157380, IMG submission 119757) | Switchgrass rhizosphere microbial communities from Kellogg Biological Station, Michigan, USA - S3-5 metaG | ecosystem: Host-associated > Plants > Roots > Rhizosphere > Soil | place: USA: Michigan...
CTCAACTCCCGCGACCGCAAACACAAGCGTGTCCGTCACTTCGGGGTCAGTGTCGGCATTGTGCGGCGCGGCATCGAAACTGTAAGCACGCGCGCCATTGAATTCATTCAGCAACAGCCTCACATCTTGTGACTGTGAAACCGGCGGACTGAGTTTGACGGTCACGTTTGGCAGCGCGACGGTGACGTCCGGAGAATTGTCCACCTTTTTGTTTATCGTCGGATGGAGCACGAAGGCCGCGAGATTCGAAGCGACCCCGACATGGGCCACCGGCGGTGTTCCCATCAGCCGCGGCTGAATCACTTGCAAGCCCTGCACGCCCGCGCGCAAACCTACAGGCTGCGTCAGGCGGATTTCCGAATCAGTCAGGCTTTGAATTCCGGCGGTCGCATCGATGCCGCTGATCAGCACTTGCGTCGCGTCGCCGCGCAAACGCTTGCCCGCGATCACGAGCGTCGACGTGGAAACGATCACCGGCGCGCCGTCCGCAGCTCTCACGTTTTCGATCAACGGCTGACGAAACGGCGCGACGTAAATATTTCGCGCACGCACCGGCAACGCCGCATGCGTCGAGTCTTCGCTTTCGATCAGGACCACCGTCGCCTGATAAGCGACCGAGAGGCTGTACGGTGTTTGAAAATAGACCGACCAAAGCTTCGACAAGTCTTCGAGTGACAAAGGCAAGGGTGTGAACTTCACGAGTTCGATCGAGTCGGCGAGGTTCGAAGTGACCAAAAAATCGAATTCGTTTTTGGCAATCGTTTTGCGGATCAGATCGCGCGTCAGAATCGGCTGTGCGTGCAGCGTTCGGACCACGCTGCCGAGTACGCGCTGCGGCACCAGTTTTCCCTCGTCGCCATAAAACGTCAGCAGGTAATGCAAATCCAGCGCGGCTCGCGGCCGCTGGACCAGGTCGCCGTTGGCACGGCGCGTCGGCAGGTCGGCATTCTGCCAAGCCGCGTTCGGCGTCACCTGGTAGAGAAAAATATTGACGCCGGTCGTCGGCATGTTTCCGTTGGTGTCCGGTCGAAATGTTGTGACCTTAGCATCGTCGACGTCGGGCACCAGCGCCTCTGACAAGATCTGGCCGAGTGCGGCGGTGACGGTCGCAATTCCGAGAAAATTACTCATTTCCGCCTCCCGTCTTGTTGCCGGAGAAATTCGTCCAGAGACAATTTTGGCATCGGCGGCGTGGGAGGCTCGACGGGTGGCGGCGGCGGTTGCGCGGCGTGCACTTCGATGCGTCCGATGGTTACGCGAATGGTTTTTTCGGTCGCGGCGCGCGGCTCCGGAGCGTTTCTTGACGAACGCAACGGCCGATCGGCGGCCAGCAACATCGATTGACTCAACGCGCTTCGCTCACGTGTCGATCGAGTGCGGTTGTTAAGCGAACTTGCGTCCGGCGTCTGTTTTTTCTCGCGTGGCTGATCGGTTACTTCAGCGGTTATGGAAGGCGTTGACCGCGCGCGTCGCTGATCGTTGTTAGTTGTAGAACTGCTGTCAGTCGCCGCGAGCCGTCTTTGTTCCGGAGGTGCGATTGCGCGAACGTCGGCAGCAGTAGAACGAGAACTCAAAACATCTTGGCGAGGCTGCGACGCGGGCTGCGACGCGGGCGTCGACTTGGTTGCGAGTTGCGGACGCTCGTCTTTGTGACGCGCGACTGCCGTTTGCGGACGCTCCTCTGATTGTCGTCCAATCGCGGGCGAATCGATTGGGGCCTGCCGCAGCGACGAACCAGATTTCACATCAAGCGCCGGCGGTCCCGCCGCGGTGGTTGACGAAGCCTCTTCTCGATCACGTAGGTGCGTTCGAGACACGACATCTCTTAACAACTGTGGACCGGACACGTTCGGCGTTCGATCGAGAGTCGCTTCTCGGTGACTTGCGACTACGTTAGCGTCAACCGCTATCGACGACGAAAGGGACCGCGCGTCTGTCAACGGCTGCGGGCCAACTTCTTCAGCGGCTGCCGCTGGAACATTCACGACACTTCGCGGCAAAAGCGACTGGGGTAACGAAGCACTTCCTTCAACCGTTTGTTCCGAAGCACTTGTCGGTTCCGAAGCGTTTCGCGGTTGTAAAGCGTTTGGAGGTTGTGAAGCGCCTTCTCCACGACGCGCTACTGGACGCGACACGACTGCCTCTCTCCCGCCCGACGATCTCGTTTTTACGTTAGCCGTTTGTTTCGGAGGCCTCTCTTCATGCGGCCCCCCTTCCTGTCTCGCAACTACTTGAGCAAAAACGACATCTTCGGGCCGCTGCTGCGAAGCAGATTCCTCTTGAGTTGCCGCTTCCAATCGGGCCGGAGACAACTCAGCGGTTTCCGTATCCTCGCGTTCTGATTCGAACTCGGCGGTGGAAGACGGCGCACGCACAGGTTCGCCAGTGATCCTCAGATCAGCCCGGCGCTGCCGATCAACCCGTTGGGGGTCACCGCGACTCGCCAGATCAAGCGAGCCTTCCGGCGAAACGGTTGTTGAGTTGAACGCGCCGCGCTCGTGTTCGGCGATCACTGTCTCGCGTTCCGCAATCTCGCTTTCGTGTTCCGCAATCCGGCGCGAGCGTTCGTCGCTCAGGCTCTCGTCCTCTGTAATCGCTCCGTCGTTGCCTGATGGACCTTGTTCGAAGTTTGCCTGAACCTTGTTCCCTTGCCCGACTATGAACTCGGAAGACTCTGGCGAGGCGTCTCGCAACGGCGGCGTTGCGTTCGCCCGAGTCAAAGTCCTTTCGCCCGCATCCGCGACAGATCGTTCCTCCGTGTCAGTTCCTGCGACGATGGCCTCCGGAGTTTGAAAGTTCAGATCCGTGTCGACTGGTTGCGTCACAGCGTCGATTGGTCGTGCAATTGTGTCGACGTCGTTTAGAGACAGCGAACTCTGCGGTGACTCAGCGGCATCAGTTCCCCACGCAGCCCTCTGATCAAGCGCCGGGCCGGCCGTCGGGTTTGCTGTCGCGCCAGCTGTCGGGTTAGTTCGAGCAGCAACCGCCGTCAGATCCGACGGCGACGTCGCCAGGTCCGTCGTGGGCGCATACCGCGAGCCCATCACCGGCTGCACGACCGGCGCGATTCCCAGTTCCCGGCTGGCAATTCGCGTGAAAAAGTCCATCACCAAATGCACCAATTCCAGGTAAAACTACTCCACCATCTCCAGATAAAACTGTCGTCGCCGCGCGCTCATCGACAGTATTTCCGTCTCGCCCCAACCGTACGCCCGCGCCAAACTACCGACCTCGCGCATCAGGTTTTGGGCCTGCCAGCTAATCTCCTTGTAGAAAAACGACGCGATATCAAACGGTAACTGCTGCGTGTTTTGGCAAGTGGGACACACGAGGTCGAGCAGGACTTCGGCCCCGGCGTCGCACTCGGCGAGTCTCACGGCTAAATCCGCGATCACAGTCTCCGGCAGATCGGCCGCGGCCACGCGCTCGTCCCTGAAGCGTGCTTCGACGACGCACCGTTCGACCAACCGGTGACGCGCAGTTTCGACCTGACTGCCCGCCACAACCATCGCGTTGAGATCCGCAATTTCGAGCGGTCGAAAGCGAAGGTTGTAGCCTTCGCTTTCGAGCTCGAACTCGGGCCCCGGCGCCTCGTCTATTCCCGTCTGATTGAGAGCGCTGCTGCTGAGCGTGAACTCCAAACGCTCGCCGCAGTTCGGGCATTCCCAAAAGCCGTTCAACTGTTTACCGAAGACATCCTCGCGCACTGCCAACAGGCGCGCGTTGCATTGGCCCAGCGTCAGCCGGCCCAACTCTTCTCTGTCCTCTTCGGGAAACGCCGCGGACAGAATGGTGACGGCTCGTTCGGCGGGACGTTGCCTGTGCCCCAACTCCCAAACACGAATCGCGTCTTTCGCAGTTAAAGAACTCATGACTACGCCGGTTCGGTGAACGAAGGCTCGCTCGGCTCCGCCACTTCGTAGTCACGTTCCCACCCCTCGTTCTCGAGCTTGATGTGCTGAATGGCGATGGCGTTGGCGTTGGCGTCCAGATCGGGCATCGCCTGATATTCAGAGACCCAGCAGCGAAAGACTTTGTAAGCGAGGGCCAACTGTCCGGCCTCGTTGTAGACCTCGATGTAAATATCTTTGCGAAAGTCTTTGAGCGACACTTCGCTGCCGAGGCCCGAGCCGAAGTTCCAAACCTTGTTGGCCCACTTCTCGAATTCAGTGTCGTGAGTCACGCCGCGGTCCAGAGTGATCGCGTCATACTCTGTGCGGCCGGGTGATTTACGACTACTCGAAGGATCGCCGCCATCGCGATGTTTGACGACCTCGGTCGACTTCTTGAGGCCGCCAACTTTGCTGACGCCGGCGACGTATTTCCCATCCCACTTGACGCGGAATTTGAAATTCTTATACGGATCGAAACGTTGTGCGTTGACGCTAAATTGGGCCATGGTCTCCTCCTTTAAGTTTCAATCTGGCCGGCCATCTGTTGAATCTTGATGACGACAAACTCGGCGGGCTTGAGCGGCGCAAAGCCGACAAGAATATTAACGATGCCGCGATTGATATCGTCCTGAGTGGTAGTCTCTTTGTCGCACTTGACGAAGTAAGCGTCTTTCGGCGACGTGCCTTGAAACGCGCCCTGGCGGAAGAGGCTGTGCATGAAGGCGCCGAAGTTCAAACGAATCTGCGCCCACAGCGGCTCGTCGTTTGGCTCAAAGACGATCCACTTCGATCCTTCAAAGAGACTCTCTTCGAGGTACAACGCGAGACGACGGACCGGGATGTACTTCCACTCGCTGCCCTGCAAGTCTGCGCCTTCCAACGTGCGCGCGCCCCAACTCACGTTTCCGAACACGGGAAAGTTGCGCAGCACATTGATGCCCAGCGGATTGAGCGCGCCGTTTTCGCCGTCGTCGAGTTTGACGGCGAGGCTCGCGCCGCGCAGGTCGGCTTCCGTTCCCGCGGGTGCTTTCCAAATGCCTCTGCTTGAGTCGATGCGGGCATAGACGCCGGCGAGCGTGCCGCTGGCGGCGACGTTCCGCAGACGGTTTTCGTTGAGCAGATCAGGAATCGTCAAACGCGGAAAATAGACCGCTGCGTTCGTGTGGCGCAGGCCGTCGTTCGTCGCCATCCACGAGATCATGTCGTCTCTGGTGTCGACGTCGGCGGGAATGTCTACGATCAAAAAGGCCCGTTTTGCGAGGCAATACGCCTCCGCTTCGGAAATGACGGCGGTAAAACCGTTCGCGTCGAGATCGGCGGCCGCGGGAATGCAGAGGATGTTGAAGATGAACGGATCGATTCGGTCGAGCGCGTACATCCCGGTTTTCGTCAACCCGCTGCCATTGATCGCCGTCGGCGCGCCGGTGATCCAGGCGGCACTGCCCGGCACGTCACCGTCATTCGCTGAACCGCCGAGACTGATGAAATTGCTGTCGTCCGGACTGCCAATGACATCGGCGCCGGTAGACGCGGGACGGTCGCCCAAACCATCGTCGGTCAGTTGCACGAGCGTCGAGTTTTCGTTAACAACCGCGGCGGCGTAACGCGAACTCGACTGATCCATGCTGAGGTTGCGATGCACTTCGGAGTTGACGACCTGCTGTTTGCCGCGCACCGTCGCCACTTCGCGCACCACCAAATTGAACAGCGTCGCCGGGTCGGTTGTTTTGTAATCCACCGCGACCTGAAGATTGTTGGCCCAAACACCCGGACTGGCCGCGTCGATCGTCAGGGTATCTTGCGCCGGCGAGCCGCCCGTCAGCGTGAGCGTCGCCGAGGCATAACTACCGACCGCGATGCGCACGACCCAGGCGACGCTGCCGCCATTGCGAAAGTATTGTTGAATCGCGTAACTCGCTTCGCTGCGCACGTCGAGACCGCCGAACACGCGTTCAAATTCCGCGAAGCTGGCGACGCGAACCGCTCGATCGAGAGGACCGCGTCGGAAGAAATCAATAAAGGCGGTGTCCGAGGTGCTGACCCCAGTGATTGTATGAACCCCACTGGGAATCTCCTCGATGTAAACGCCGGGGTAAGTGTAAGTAGCTGGCATGGAGTCCTCCTTCGAGCTAGTGATGTGCTTCCAATGATTGCCAGAGGGCCAGGTGACGTTCCGCGGTGCGGCGCCAACTGTGTTCGTGGCAGTAATCGCGAGCGGCGGAAGTTAACCGCTGGCGCAGAGATGTGTCTTCAAGTAATTGTCGAGCGCCCTCGACAAGATTCTGCGGTTGAAAAGTTACGCCGCGCAGGTCTTCGAACCAGCGAGTCGGTGAAGTCAGGACGGGCACTCCGGTTGCGAGTCCCACCCGGACCGCGCTGCTGGCGGCGGCAAAAGGAACTTCGTCGTAGTCGTAAACAAGTATGTCGGCTTCGGCAGCGAGCAGTTGCGCCGCTTCTTCTTCGGGCAAAAATTCGCGGTGATGACGAACGGGCAAGTCTGCCGCCGCCATGGACCAGCGCGACTCGACTTCAGGATTCTTCGCGTGACTCACGAGCAACAACTCTGCGTCTGGCAACGCGCGCAGCAAGTCGAGCAAACGCCAGAAACCTTTATGCGCTTCGAGAAAACCGAACGCGCCGATCACGCGACCGCGGCTGCGTTTGCGCGGCGGAAACCACGTCGGACAGCCGCACGGTATGCACTCGATTCGTTTCCCCGGCCAACGCTTCTGCAGCATCTGTTTGCCGCTTTCGCTCAAGGTCACCAGCGCATCCGCTTCGCGCTCCCATGCGAACAACTGGTTCGTCACCGTGTGCTCAGTGATCACAACCGGAGCGCCGTAGGCCCGCGCCTTCTGCACCATCGCCGTCAAATACGTCGCGTCAAAAAGCGAAGGCTCATGCTGCACGTGCAAGACGCGCACGCCCTTCATCTCGGGCAGGCTCGACGTCGCCGCGATACCCGGCAAACTTTCGGAAATGTGTTTCGTGTATTCAGCGACTCCGCAAGGCGTCTGCCAACTCGGCACGAGCAACGTGTAAGCTCGACGCACCTTTCGCGGTGGCTGCATCCGACGTTCGATGACGTCCAGGACCGCCGGGCCGGTCGTCCAGATGTTGCGGTTTTCAAGTACCCACTCTGAAGCTTTTCGGCCCATTTCGCGCGCTTTTTCGCGGTTACCTGCAACCCAGCGCAGACGTTCGGCGATCGCTTCAACCCCGGGAACTCCGCGCACGCCCGCGCGGCCAAAGGGCGCGTCGTTACATTCTTCCCATCGTTCCGGCGCGACGGGCAACAGCAGTTCCGGGCCAGCGTCTTCGCAAAGATTGCTCTGCCCTTCCGAATTCAGCGCGACGACCGGCAGCCCCGTGGCCATCGCTTCGACGAGCGGCAGACCAAAGCCTTCGTTGCCAACCGCGACAACGACGTCCGCCTGCTGATACCAATGCGCGATACCGCGGGTCGGCTCACTCGAGTCAACTAAACTGATGCGCGGATCGTCAGGCGTGTAGTTGCCGTAGTTGAAACGCGACTTGAGAATCAGCCGCGCCCCCGGACAATCGGCAAAGGCGAGTTTCCAACCCGCGATCGCCTCGCGCACGTGCTTGCGTCCGACCAGTGTGCCGATGACGAGCGTCGTCAAAGTTTCGCGCTCGGGTCGCTCTTGAAAGTGATAAATTTTTGGATCAACTCCGAGCGGCACCACTTCCACCGGCACAGTCACGCCGCTGTCGCGACACGTTTGCTCGCAAAATCTCGAAGGCACGATGACGGCGCGCATTTCGTTGAGCCGCGCGGGCCAGTCGGCCGGCAGCCGATTGCTTTCCCACATCGTGTAAATGAAAAGTTCGGACGCGTTACGAAATCTTTCGAGGTCCGGCCGCGGCCAGCAAAAGTAGAGCGTGGGAGCTGACCGCTGAGGATGCGAACGCCGCAGGATCTGCTTGAATTCGTCGGAAATTCCGTTCGCGTCCATATCGAACGGGACGACATCAACGGTGGCTCCGGCTTGCTGCATACCAAGCACGACGAGCTCCGCCATGCTGCCGTAACCGTCATAGACCATGAACGGCGCGCCGACGGTAATCGTTTCCTGAGTTGCCCGACGCGCGGCTTCGCGGCCCTGATTGCCGCGGCGCAGACCAATGTAAAAATCGCGATCGTGCCGGAGCAACTGACTGACGTCATCGAGCGGTCGCCGTTGCCAGCGGGGATCGGCCAAACGCTTCGCGCTCGTGTTGCCTGCGTGAATCAGCGCCACGTAAATCGAAAAATCTGTTAAAGGCGTGATCGAATCCGCGGGTTGTCGCCAAACAAAATCCAGGTCTTCGCCGATGTTGATTTCAGGAAACGGACTGTTGGACCAGGCATTGCGGCGATAGAGCAGCGTACCGCCCACGACCGCCGACCGCTGTCCGGGAAGCGATTGATACAGCCACGCTTCGCCCGCCTCGGGCCGGTAATGAAGCAAGTTCTGCAGTCCGCAAACCTGCGTTCCCTGTCGCGTCAATTCGTCGACCTGTGTGCTCAACCGATGCGGCGCCATCCAGTCGTCGTCGTCCCAGTGCGCAATAAAATCGCCGCGACTCAGTTCACATCCGAGATTGCGTTTTGCTCCCAGCGGCAGTTTGCGTTCGAGACGCTGGTAACGAATTCGGTCGTCAGCGGGGATCAGATCGGCGACGCTGTCTTCGCCGTCGTCGAGGATAATTAGTTCTTTGTTTGGATAATCTTGACGTAGGAAATACCAGATGGACTGCGGGACAAAGCTCCGCCGGTTACGCGTTGGCATTACGCAACTGACAAGAGGACCCTGGTGAGTTGGAAACTGGGCGAGGCCCATGCTTCAACAACCTCGATGAATAGCCTGCCTTTGAAAGTTGGAACTGAGGTTCCCTAAGGAAAGTGATTCCCGGAAAACACGGTACAACTACCTGCTTGGCAGGGGCCGGCAACCCGCCGGCGGGCTCGTAAATTTTGCTGCGAGGGGCGCAAAGCATATAAGAGGAAAGGGTTTTAGTCAATATCCACTTTTCGTTGCATCACCCTCAAATGACGCTGTTGCCGCTTTGTGATAATGTTGGTCACTCAAAGCCGAACATTCGACGCCGATGAAATCTTCTCTTTCTGAGTGCAAGCGCAAACTCCGGACAGTGATGGAAGTTAACTGTTTGCGAAACGGACGAGGGATTGTCGCCGCTGCCATTGCACTCTGCGGCTTGTTCTCACTGCCAATCTGCGCGCAGCAGTCTGCTCCGTCGACGCCGGTTGTGGTGCAGCCGGGTGCGCCGGGAAAACCGACGCGCACGTTACCGCCGTCTACGCGCGCCACGCTACCGCCAAGTTCTCCAGCCGATGTCGAGTTTATGCAGGGGATGATCATGCATCACGCGCAAGCCCTCGAGATGACTGCGCTGATCACATCGCACACCGAGAACAAGAATCTTCGATCGCTGGGCGCACGAATCAGCCACTCGCAGTCCGACGAAATAAAGTTTATGAAACGATGGCTGACGGCCCGCGGCGAGCCGACTTCAATGGCGATGCCGGAAATGGCGGACATGCCGGGCATGGACATGTCGAGCCATGCCATGCCGATGGGGCTGATGCCGGGCATGCTTTCGCCTGAGCAGATGGAAGCTCTCAAGAAAGCAAAAGGCGCAGAGTTCGACCATCTGTTCCTGACCGGAATGATTCAGCACCACAACGGCGCGCTGGTTATGGTGAAAGACTTGTTCGACACTGCCGGCGCCGGGCAGGATGCTGAACTGTTCAACTTCGCAACCGATGTCGACAGCGGCCAACGCGCTGAGATCAGGATCATGCAGACGATGTTGGAGGAAAAACCTTTGGAGGAGAAACGATGACTCGATTCCACGTTATGACTTTCCGTTTATTCATTGCTTTCATTTTGTTTTGCTCGTGCGCCGCGGTGAAACTGCAGGCGCAAACTCCGACGCCGTCGCCTGAGCATGCGACGACTCCTGAAACCAAACCCGCCAATCAGGAAGAAGAAAATCCTTTCGCTCCCGAACCCGCAGCGCCTTTGCCGGCGGGAATGACGGGTTCAGACGCGAACGACCCGCGAGCCAAACTCGCGCCGGGAATGTATGACGCAGCTGAGACGTCGATGGGCATCAAGCACGTCATGCTGCTCAAAAAGCCTGACGCGTTTCAACTAGGCACGGCCGATCCTGAAGACCCGAAAGTGAAAAAGACGCTCGGACTTTTGGGAGCAGATGTGTCCAAGATGCCGAAG
>Ga0157380_10004025_pt1 | contig 10150 bp, 6 predicted proteins | sample S35metaG_FD_119757 | JGI IMG/M metagenome (GOLD analysis project Ga0157380, IMG submission 119757) | Switchgrass rhizosphere microbial communities from Kellogg Biological Station, Michigan, USA - S3-5 metaG | ecosystem: Host-associated > Plants > Roots > Rhizosphere > Soil | place: USA: Michigan...
CGGAGATGGGGAGAAGGGGAGAAGGGGCGACGAGGATGCTGAGACGCGGAGACGCGGAGATGGGGAGACGCGGGGATCTCAACCAGTCCATTTTTTGACTTCAGATTGATCGTCCACTTTCTCAAGCAGTTCACCGAGTGTTCGCTTTAGTGTCGGATGAATAAGGTTGGGGGCGAGCTCTGCGAGTGGAGTTAAAACGAAACGGCGCAGATGCAAACGGGGATGGGGCAGACTGAGAAACTCGGTTGCGCTGGTGTGGTCGCCGTGTAGCAGCAAATCAAGATCGATCAATCGCGGACCTTTTGGGGCCTCGCGCCTGCGCCCGAGTGCGTACTCTATGCGTAGCAAGCGTGCCAGCATTTGCTCAGGTTCGGGCAGTTTGTTTCCACCGAGCTCCGCAACCATGTTCAAGAAGTATGGTTGAGCGAAAGTCTCAACTGGCTCGCTTTCGTAAATGTTCGAAAGACGTGTTACTTCCAAACCAGCGTCCAGGATTCCGCGTATTCCCATTAGCAGGTTGCCGGCGCGGTCGCCAAGATTGGAACCCAGACCTACGTACGCGGTCACTTGCGATGGCTTATCAGGTTTCAATCGGTTTCCGTTCCTGTCTTTGGCCTTTGGTCTTTGGGCTTTGAACCTTTCTTTCAATCTGACTCGCGGTAATTCGGAGCTTTGATTCCCATTATCGTTCGTCTGGTATCATCAAACTACGTTCTGAACCAAGACCAAAGTCCAAAGGCCAAAGTCCGAATTACCGTGTCCCAACTTCAAACATTAATCTGGCTCAAGTGGAAGCTGTTTCGAAATTCGCTGCGGTCTTCGAAAGCAGTGGTGACGCGCCTCGCCTCGATTCTCGGAATGCTGGCGGCCCTGGTGCTCGCACTCTTGATCGCACTTGGACTCGGGGCTGCGGCCTATGCGCTCAGCTCGCCCGACATCATGAGTCATGTAGCGAACGGCCGAAACGGGGCCAGGCCGGCTGAAGCTATTCCTTCCGCGCAGTTCATATTCTTTTCCATCTTAGCTTTTTTGTACCTGATGTGGGCGACCCTGCCGCTCAGCATCGGCGCCAGCCGGCAGTTTGAGCCCGGCCGTTTGCTGATGTATCCCATCAGTCTTCGCAAACTGTTCGCGGTGGATTTCATTAGTGAAACTGTAAACCTGCAGTCGGTATTTGCGATTCCAGCGATATTGGCGATTGGATTGGGGGCCGGACTGGGGACGGGAATGCTTGGTTGGGCCTTGCTGGCAGCAGTGCTCGCTGCTGTTTTGGGGCTCGCGCTTTCAAAGTGGCTGTCAGTGTCCGTGGGCTCGCTACTTCGCCGTCGTCGCACTCGCGGGGAAACTTTGCTCGCATTCATCGGCGTTGCCGCCGGGTTGGGCGGCGCGTTGATAGGTCAACTCGCACCTGCAATCTTTAGAAATGCGGAATCGTTTCGTGGCCTGCGCTGGACGCCGCCAGGTGCAGTAGCGTTTGCTCTCACTGAAGGTCTGTTACCGGGGGCCGTTTGGAATTACTTACTCGCGCTGTTCACACTTCTGGCCTACATCGTTGTCCTTGTGGTTGCGACGTTTTGGATTGCGCAGCGCGCGGCGCTGGGTCGGGGCGGCGCAAAACATAACGCTCCTGCCAAAGCAGAAACACAAAAACAGAGCTACACGGGTTGGGAGATTCCAGGGTTCTCTGCCGAACTCTCTGCGGTCGTCGAAAAAGAGTTGCGCTATGTTTTCCGCAACGCGCAGGTTCGGATGATGGTGCTGATGCCACTCATCCTCATTGTGATTAGAGTGGTTAATACGAGCCGGTTTCACCCGGGGATGACAGAACCGTCGGTGTCGTTTGGTGGCGATCTTATTGTTTATGCCGAAGGTCTGATTGCTACTGGAGGTGTTCTCTATGTCTTCTTAATCCTGACGGGACTCTCCTGCAATCTGTTTGCATTTGAAGACAGCGGGATGCGGACCCTCGTGCTTTCGCCCGTCAGGCGAGCAAGGATACTCATGGGGAAGAACATTGCTGTAACAATCATGGCGCTGATCTTTTCCATCGCTTTGCTTGTGGTGAACGAACTCATCTTTCGCGACCTCACACTCCGCGCACTTCTCTTTGTAGTACCGAGTTTTATTATCTTCGCCGCAATGATAGCAGTGGTGGGAAACGCGATCTCAATTCGGTTTCCCAAGCGGATGAAATTTGGCAAACGAATGAACGTTTCGGGCGCCGCGGGCCTGCTGTTGATCCCCATCATCATCCTGCTTTCATTGCCACCGCTCGCGGCAGCCGCGGCGGGCTACATCGCCCAGAGTTGGCTGGTGGAATATGCTACACTTGCCCTGTTAGCGGTGATTGCGGTTGGAACTTATTTGCTGGTGATTGGCTCCCAGGGAGAAGCGTTGCAGCGTCGCGAAGTCGAAATACTTGAAGCTGTTCGCGAACCATCAGACGAGTAACGCCGCAGTTTTGAAATAGAACTCCAGTGATGCGCCGGTGCGCGTCCGGGCGGGCATTCGAAAGCGGCCCCGTCCCTACACAAATGGCTCGCAGAAGATTTCGCAGCAACCAGCGGCACGAACCTGCCACAGAGCGCTCCTTCCAGGAGTACATCCTCTCCACCTCTGCCCCACAAACTTCCAGGCTAGAACTACTGCGTCTGATTCGCGGAGGTGAAGATACCTACCTTGAACTAAAGGTAAAACTCTCAAACAGCGAAAAGATTGCGCAAGAGATCGTGGCGCTCGCAAACACCGGCGGCGGCCTGATTGTGTTTGGCGTTAACGATCAACTGCGTGTTGAGGGCGTTGATGATCCGGAGAGCGTTCAGGAGCAACTCGTTAAGATCTGCCGAGAAGAGGTGCAACCGCCAATTGTTCCTTTTATCGATCGCGTGGCTTTTGATAACGGAAGGCGGGTCGTGGCATTGGATGTCGAAGGCAAACGACGTCCGTACCGCACTCGTGATGGTCGTTTTTACCTGCGCATTGGCGCCGAGAAACGGGAAGCGACACGTGAAGAGCTTTCCGCGCTACTCGATGAGGTTCGTCCCGTTCGCTACGAAAACGTTCCTGTCTCAGGTGCGTCAATCAAAGACGTTGACGAAGCCCATCTATGGAGTTTCCTGCGTGAGTTTTCCGGCGATGCGTTCGACGAAGCGACAGCCATGGGCTATCCAACTGCCGAAGTGTTGGAACGCGAACTACTGCTGGCAATGACGAATGGCTTGGAGGTAGTGCCGACCACTGCCGGCCTGCTCTTGTTCGGGAAAGACGAACGCGTGCCGGACTTGCTGCCGCGGTCTGCAATCGTCGCGACCAGATTCGCCGGTGACTCGACGCAGACGGCGATTGTGGAGCGCGTGACACTGACTGGCACGCTCGCGACTCTGTACGAATCGTCAATGAGATTTGTGGGGCGCTATTGTGATCTCTGGGATGCGCGACCGCGACGGTTTCCCGCGGCGGAAACCGGGGAAAGTCCGATTGCAGCGCGGGCAAATTACCATCGAGGTGCTGTTCGTGAGGCCATTTCGAACGCCCTCGTTCATCGTGACCTCGCGCTTCGCGATCAACCCAGCCGTCTGCACATTTTTGAGCACTCGTTGGAGGTTATTAATCCGCGACGCAGTGCCGGCTTTTCGCCGGCGGCGCAGAAGTCTATTCGTTATGGACTGCCGGAACGTTTGAATCCACAGTTGGCCGCAGTGTTTACGAGCCGTGCCTATGGTCAGACACTTGCGACAGGTGGGTTGCCGATGTTGCTTCGCGAGTCGCGCCTCTTTTCGGGGAAGAAGAGTGAGATCTACGCCTTCAATGATGAGTTTAGGTTAAGACTGCATGGGACGTAGGCAGTAGGCAGGGCAGTAGGCAGGAGCAGGAGGCAGGAGGCAGGAGGCAGGAGCAGTAGGCAGGAGCAGTAGGCAGGAGGCAGGAGGCAGACGGCAGGAGCAGGAAGAACTCCTTACTAAACTAATAAAGGCAGCGAAACTGAATTCGCTGCCTTTCGTTTTACTGCCGACTGCTCCTGCCGTCTGCTCCTGCTTTCTGCCGTCTGCCTCCTGCCTACTCGCTACGGCCCTTTCGGTGCGTTGTAAACAGACCTCGCCTGAATCGTGTATTCCTTGTCGTCATACACCCCATCACCATTCACATCGACACTCACCTTAATCTTGTGTTGTTTGCCGTCGTGCACGTCGCCTGGATTGAAAGCAAGACTGTACTGACTCCGCAGTAGGTTATTGATCGATTGCAGGATGTTCGGTATCTCGCCCTCAAAGGTATAAGGGAAATAAGCGCCCCCAGTTTCCTTGGCGAAAGTCTTGAGCGTGTTGTCCGCCTGCAGGAACGTCAACCTGCCAGGCGATCCTGTCAGGCTGTCTGTAGCGCCCATCAGGTGTTCGTATTTCTTGAAATAGAGATTGCCTGTGCCGATGATGTAAACCGGGATGCCGGCATTCTGCAGGACTTTGCGCACGTCGCTGTAGTTAATCTTGCTGAAGGTATCAATTCCTGAAGCAACCAGGATCACTGCGCGACGTCGTCCCTGCACAGTCACAAGCCCCGCATAATCCGACTTTTCTTCCTTGGAATCCTCAAGCACAACCGAATCGCCGCGCCCGCCGACAAGGACGAACTTCATCGTGTCGAACAGGTTGCTCTCCCTAAACGCGGGTTGGTTTCGTAACAGCAGGCTGATTACTTCATTGATGCGCCGCGGGTTGTTAGTGAAATCCGTTAACGGGGTAGGCCGAATGTCATAGGCGACTACCGAGACATAATCGTCAGGTGGCTTGATAAAGTTTGAAAGGAACATCGCTACCGGCCGCAACACCTCGTAAGTGCCTGGGTCGTAACCACCGCTTCCGTAATAGCCAAACTGCTCTGACCATTTGCTGTATTCCAATGCCATCACCACAGTGATCGGCGCTTCCGGAGTTGAGAAGTTAGTGATCACTTGCTGCGTGTTGTCCGCAAAGATCGCAAAGTTCTCTTTCTTAAGTCCGGTTACGATTTGGCCCGACTTCTTGTGGTAGACGACGGTATCAACGTTGACTATCTGAGTGGAAATTGTGACTTTGTCAGCGTCTTGAGGCCGATTGGTGATATCGGGAGGCGGTGGTTCCTCCTGCTTCTCTCCTTCTTTCCCGGGCTCGGGTCTCTTGTTCTTCTTCTGATTTGTGACGGGAGCCTGGCGGCGAGATTGGGCAAACGCAAGGTTCGCGGTGACGCCGGCTAAAAGCCCCAGAACCAGGATCAAAGCAATTGCGAACCGGTAATACTGTAAGCTAGTCATAAAATAACCTTAGAAGACGGGAGTAGGTAGTCCAAAGTCCTGACCTTAAACGTCTTTCTCTTCGGCGGGACTTGAAGCGATTGGACTCAGTCTAATAAAGGTCAGATGCTCGCAAGAGAGCCGCAGGTTGCAGGATTACCGCGGCGAACTGCCGGCTTCGGCCTCGATCGCGACGTCGTAAGAGCCAGTGTTATCGCTCAAATCGCCCTCGTTTACGCCGAGGAAGAGCACTCCATCCCGCTGCGCCACAAAGTCGCGCCGTGTGCCGATAAGGATGAAGTCGTCGTTGTCGTCGCCGATCACAGCTATCAAAGCCCCGGTGGCCTCGTTCCGCATCAGTTTCTCGTTGTCGGGTATCGTCGAAATTCCGATGGGCGTCGCAAACCGACCGCGACCAAGCGACACGCGACCTGATGAACTAATGCGCAGCCGTTGACCCTTGCGAACTACCAGGCCGGAATTCGACCAGCCGTTATTGGTACTGTCCGCGCGAACTGCGACTTTGATCGTGAAAAATGTCGGTGCAGACGAAGACGGCAGCTGACTACTTGTGTTGCGTGGAATGGTGGTCGTGGTATCGGGTTGGGATCTGGATGGCTGCGAACCAGGCTCTCGATTGGTCGCTGACGAATCATCGTTTGCCAGGGCACCAGCCGCGGCGGTTGTGGCCGAGTCAAACTCGATGGATTCGATATCCTCAACATAAACAGTTGTCCGACCGCGACGGCCCTTCGACCCTGATCCGATAAGAACGGTAAACTGTTGGTCGCGGAAGCCAATTACCTGGCCGCGAATGATGCTGCCATCTTTCAAACGGATTGTGTCAGCCAGGGCGGGAGCTACTAAGGAAAATGACAGGACGATCGCAGCTAAGGGGTAGTAGTAAAACTTTTTCATTCTTCTTCTCCAGCAAGCAATTCAATTACGAGGTTTAGCAAGACTCTAATGCTTTTGCAAGCGGGAGAGGGTGTGCCGGCTCTTGCGATGCCAGGTTGCGAAAAAAGGTTGTGAAAAGCGGGGTTCGGGCCCAAAGGCCAAACGCGCGCCCGCAATAATCTCATGAACGCCGAAGGCGTTTTGGTAATTTCAGCCCAGGGTTGGAGCGCAGCGACTACCCTGGGATCAAGTGTCAAAAATCAGGCCGCGCAACGCTGAAGGCGTTGCGTAACGTTCATCTTTCCGTCCTTTCGCAACGCCTTCAGCGTTGCAGATTCTGGATGGCCTTTCTACCCAGGGTAGTCGCTGCGCTCCAACCCTGGGATCAATGTCGCCGACGCCTTCGGCGTAACAGTTTGAAAAATCTCCAACGACCGACTACCGAGTATTCCCAATTCTGTTGCCGATTCGGCACGCCAGACATTATCCTGCGGAACATTATTGATCCGGTTTGCCGATCACAATGAAAGCTTTCCGCATCGTTTGCCTGCTGTTGTTGTTGCCCTTGTCGAGTTTTTCGCAGAAGAACCGGCAGCGGGAGATGACTAGTTACGTAAACCCGTTCGTCGGCACTGGAGCACACGGCCACACTTTTCCCGGCGCCACCCTTCCGTTTGGAATGGTGCAGCTTAGTCCTGATACGCGTCTCACCGGCTGGGACGGATGCTCCGGTTATCACTATTCCGATCACATCATCTACGGTTTCAGCCACACCCATCTGAGTGGCACAGGCATTCCCGATTACGGCGACATCCTTCTAATGCCGACGACGGGGGAATTCCATTTCGAGGCGGCGCCTGACGAGCCCGATCGCGGTTACGCTTCTCGATTCAGTCATCAGAACGAAACTGCCCGCCCGGGTTATTACTCGGTGAAGCTGGACGACGACAATATTCTCGCCGAGCTGACCACAACCACCCGCGTCGGTTTTCACAGGTATTCGTTTCCCAAAACGGACCGCGCCAATATCATTCTCGACCTCGCTCACCGGGACAAGGTGCTCGATTCGGCAATCACTATTGTGGACAAGACCCACGTCGAAGGGTTTCGCAGATCGGAATCCTGGGCAAAGGATCAGTACGTCTACTTTGTAATTGAGTTTTCGCAGCCCTTCGTTTCTTCGAGTGTCAGTACGGGCGGTCAGACCTCGGATACGGCAAAGGAAGCGGCCGGTACAGATCTAAAAGCGGCTTTTCGTTTCTCAGCGAATGATGGAACGCCGGTTCTGGCGAAGGTTGCTATCTCAGCGGTGAGTCTGGAAGGTGCGCGCAAGAACCTCACGGGCGAAATTTCTCACTGGGATTTCAACAAAGTGCGGGACGATGCGAATCGAATTTGGAATTCGGAACTGGCCAGGATTCAGGTCAGCGGCGGAACTGAAGCTCAACTCAAAACCTTTTACTCCGCCCTCTATCACACGATGTTGGCGCCCAACACTTATGTGGACCTTGACCGTCAATACCGCGGGCGAGATTTCAAGGCGCACACAGCGAAAGATTTTGATTACTACACCGTCTTCTCGCTTTGGGACACCTTCCGAGCGGCGCATCCCCTCTACTCAATCATCGATCAGCGTCGAACGAAAGACTTCATCAAGACCTTTCTGGCCCAGTATGAGCAAGGTGGGCGGCTGCCCGTCTGGGAACTCTCTGCGAATGAAACCGACACGATGATTGGTTACCACGCCGTATCGGTAATCGCCGATGCGGTGGCGAAAGATATTGATGGGTTTGATCGCAAGTTGGCTTTGAAGGCGATGAAGCACAGCGCGGACTTGAAGCACCTGGGCCTCGACGCCTACACAGACCACGGAATGATCGGCATGGAAGAGGAGCGCGAGTCAGTCTCGAAGACTCTGGAATATGCCTACGACGACTGGTGCATTGCAGAGGTGGCGCGAAAACTCGGCGAGGATGACGACTACGATCGATTTATAGCCCGAGCGCAATATTACAAGAATGTCTTTGATCGTCAGTCAGGATTCATGCGACCGCGTGCAAACAACAATTGGCTGACGCCCTTCGATCCCCGCGAGGTCGATTTCAATTTCACCGAGGCCAATTCCTGGCAGTACACCTTCTTTGTACCTCATGACATTAGCGGCCTGATGGCGCTGCTGGGCGGGAAGAAGGCGTTCGCCGCAAAGCTCGACGCGCTTTTCAGCGCCGACAGCAAGACCACGGGGCGCGAACAGGCTGACATCACCGGCTTGATCGGGCAATACGCCCACGGGAATGAACCCAGTCATCACATGGCGTATCTGTATAACTATGCGAACCAACCCTGGAAGACACAGGCGCGCGTGCGCCAGATTATGGACAACTTCTACCAGCCGACGCCCGAGGGTTTGATCGGAAATGAAGACTGCGGACAAATGTCTGCCTGGTATGTTCTGAGTGCGGCCGGTCTTTATCCGGTCACGCCGGGCGCTCCGGTTTATGCGATTGGCAGCCCATTGTTTCCCGAAACGACTTTCAAACTGGAGAACGGCAGGAAGTTTGTGATTAAAGCGGCCCGTGTATCGAAGAACAACTTCTACATTCAGTCAGCAATGCTGAACCGCAGACCTTACACAAAGTCATACATCTCCCACAGAGATTTGATGTCAGGTGGTGAGTTGGTATTTGTAATGGGGCCGCGTCCGAATATGAGCTGGGGAGCGGGGGATTGGGATGTGCCGGTCTCGCGAATCACTGCCCCTCCGATCGTTCCTGTTCCGGTTATCAAAGCCGTCAGCCCAACCTTTAAGGACTTCCTGCTGATCTCAGTTGCCGGCATTACTCCTGGGCCGGAGTTTCACTACACAGTCGACGGCTCGTTACCGACTATACGGTCAACGCGCTTTACGAGTCCGTTCCTGATCGATCGATCCACCACGGTAAAGGCGATTGCTATTGAGCGCGACGAAACGAGTCTTGTCTCGACGGCGCAATACCATCGGATCCCGCATAGCTGGACGATCAGTCTCGGAACCCGCTACAGCTCGCAATACAATGGTGGCGGGAACCTCGCCTTGATTGATGGGATTCAAGGCACCAACAATTGGACTGGTGGCGGCTGGCAGGGCTATCAGGGACAGGACCTTGTTGCCACTATTGATCTGGGCAAAGTTCAGAATGTGACGCAGGTCAGCGCCAATTTCCTTCAGGATGTTGGTGCCTGGATTATGATGCCGCCGAAAGTAGATTTTGAGTTTTCTACTGACGGCCGGACTTTTGTTCTCGCGGCTTCAATACCGAATGCGATACCGGAGCGGCAGGAAGGTGTCGTCACTTCGGCGTTCGGTTCAAGTTTTCAGTCAACACCTGTGCGTTATGTACGCATGCGAGCGCACAACTATGGAAAGCTACCGGCTTGGCATCCTGGCCATGGCGGCGACGCCTGGATTTTCGCTGACGAGATAACCGTGAAATGACTATGAATCACCTAACAAGAGCAGAACTGGAAGCGGGTCTGGAAGAGATTCGCAACGCCCCCAAAAACGAAGGCCGGCTGGAACTAATCGTTCGCCGTCCACAGATCGACGAACGCGAGATACTTGAAGAAGCTACGCTTGATTTGAACGAGGGGCTCGTTGGCGACAGTTGGAAGAATCGCGCCAGCAGTCGCACGCCCGACGGCTCTCCCCATCCGGATATGCAGATCAACATCATGAACTCCCGTGTGACTGCTCTCGTCGCTCAATCGCGTGAACGCTGGCAGCTCGCTGGTGATCAGCTCTATCTCGATATGGATTTGAGCGCAGAGAATCTACCAGCAGGTACACGGCTCGCCATCGGCTCTGCGGTGCTCGAGATAACGCCGCCGCCACATACCGGCTGCCACAAGTTTGTGTCGCGCTTCGGTCTGGACGCGATCAAATTTGTCAATACGGAGTTGGGAAGAGCGCTGCGTTTACGAGGTCTCAACGCTAAAGTGGTTCAATCC
>Ga0157380_10004027_pt1 | contig 10146 bp, 6 predicted proteins | sample S35metaG_FD_119757 | JGI IMG/M metagenome (GOLD analysis project Ga0157380, IMG submission 119757) | Switchgrass rhizosphere microbial communities from Kellogg Biological Station, Michigan, USA - S3-5 metaG | ecosystem: Host-associated > Plants > Roots > Rhizosphere > Soil | place: USA: Michigan...
AACGCTTTTGTGGGGCAAAGATGGGAAGTTCTGACATATGAGCCTGAACCACACAGAGTACTTAACACAGAATTAATAGTTCCTCCTATATTACAGCTATGGAATCGGTATCAATCCGCTCTTATCACACCCTTTTTGAATCAGCAAGAGATATACCTCTTTATGCTAATCCATGGTGGCTGGATGCTACTTGTGGAGTAGGTGGCTGGGATGCATTGATCAGGTATGATCCCGCTCAAAGACCAATCGCGGGTATGCCATATCACCGAGGCCGGATACGTGGTCTTTCAGCGATTATCACTCCTCCTATGACACAATGGGTGAGTCTTCTTTCTGGTGAATATGAAAATGCAGAAGTAAATTCCTTTACACTTTCAGATTTACCAAAAACGTCCATACTCGATCTTTCTATAAAGCCTGATATAAGGATCAACCTTCAAGAGTTTTCAACAGCTCCAGCGCTGAAATATAGTTTTATTATTCCGCGAGCAGATGATATGAAGATCGTTCGGGCAAAATATAATGAAGGATTGCGGCGTAACCTGAAACAAGCTGGTCAGCTTCATTCGATTGAAGAATCAGGTAACCTAGCTGGTTTCCAAAAACTTTGTCATCAAACCTATCGGGATCGTAATATGCGTGCTCCGTCATGGTTTGATCGCATTGTTCCGGAGGTTTATAAAAAGTTGATCGCAAATCAATGTGGTACGCTTACACTGGCCACAGCACAAGACAAGATTATTGCCGGAATTCTTACGGCGTGGGATCGCAATACAACCTATTACCTGGCTGGGGGTAAAGTGGCAGATGATCATGGTACCGCCGCACATGCTTTGTTGTTGGATCATGCCATAGAGACTGCCATTGCACGTGGCACTTCTTTCGATTTTGAAGGAAGCATGCATCCAGGTATCGCCAATTTTTTCCAGTCGTTTGGGTCTGTCCCGGTTTCTTACTGGCATTTTAAAAAATACAGGGGAGCGGGTCGGATTTGGGCAACATTGAAAAGATAACAAGACGGGGCATCCAATCAACACATTATTGTATCTTTCCCTTCTGCATTCTCACCCCTTTTTTATTGTCCCCCCGGACAAAAACCCTTTGTTCATCTCCTCTTGTTTTGTAACGACACATTAAATTATGTGCATATGAAAAGAAAATTATTGTTGTCCTTTCTGGCCACGGGATTGCTGTCTGTCTCAGCACGTGCCCAGGTCATTTTAGGAAGCGATCCCACCCAGGAAATTAAGGTGACGACGAGCAGCAACTATACTCCCCAGTATTGGACCCTTTCTGCTTCAGGAGATAAAACCATTAACAAGGTGGGATTAGAAGGTCCCCAGATGGAGGCTTCCCGTTTTCTATCCCAGGCGACACTAGGTGCTGACCTTGCCACTATCAAAAAAGTGGCAGACCAAGGCATCCAACCTTGGATTGAAGAGCAATTCACGGTTCCCCAAAGTCAGACTTTGGAGCGCCTTCATGAAGTTTTCGCTGAAGTCATCGAATGGTACCTCATCAATGGTGGTGATCCTGAAGAACTCTCTGATAGACCATATTGGACCATCTTCAATTATACCTGGTGGGAAAATCACATGAAAGGACAAGATCTGCTAAGACAAAAAGTAGCACTTGCACTCAGTGAAGTTTTTGTGATCTCCATAGAATCTTCATTATCTGACGCAGGCTATGGTCTTGCCGATTACTATGATGTTTTATTGAAAAATTCCTTTGGCAACTTTGAAGACCTGCTGTATGATGTTACCCTTCACCCGTGCATGGGTTATTATCTGAGTCACCTCAATAATCCAAGAGAAATCCCGGAAGAAAATATACACTCGGATGAAAACTACGCGCGTGAAATCATGCAATTGTTCACGATAGGATTATATGAACTAAACCAGGATGGAACCAGGAAGACGGATGGATCAGGAAACTGGATACCTACTTATGACCAACAAGATATTACTGAGCTGGCCAAAATATTTACAGGGCTAGGTGTTGGTGATGTTATTGAAAATGAATGGGTAGATGAGCCTTATTTCGGCCTTGATCTATATGTGGCTGATATGACCGTGCCGATGATCATGTATGAAGAATGGCATCAGCCTGGCACGAAAACGATGGTTAATGATTATGTCATTCCTGCAGGTCAAAGTGGATTGAAAGATATACGTGATGCCATCCATCAATTGTTTTTACATCCTAACGTTGGTCCCTTTGTTGGAAAACAACTCATCCAACGTATGGTTACTTCCAATCCAACTCCACAATATGTTTCAAGAGTAGCTGCGGTTTTTGCGGATAATGGAAATGGAGTGAGGGGTGATATGGCTTCTGTTATCAAAGCTATCCTGATGGATCCTGAAGCTCGCACATGTTCCGCTCTTGAAGACGATGCATTTGGAAAATTGCGTGAGCCATTTACCAGGTACACTCATTTCACCAAAGCGATACCTGTCGAACAATATTATGGTCGTTATTGGAATGTGGCTTATGGATTTTATGTGGCTACCAACCAGATGCCATTGGCGTCACGTACTGTATTTAATTTTTTCCTTCCTGATTATCAACCGATCGGTCCGATTGCGGACAATGAACTTGTAGGTCCTGAATACCAAATTCATAATTCTCGCACGAGTGTAGAATACATGAATCAAGTCAATGACTGGGCTGTATGGGGATATGTGATGGATGATTGGGAAAATGATAATCCATATGTCTCTTACAACATTGATGAGCTAGCTGGACTAGCAAGAGATCCTGAAGTATTGATCAATAGGTTGGATATGCTATTTACACACGGCATGCTTTCCACCCGCACAAGAGAAATTATCAAAGACGCGATCAGCCCTCTTATTGATGGTAATTACCGCTATGAAAGGGTCAGACTAGGGCTCTACCTGATGATGATATCTCCTGATTATGCCATTATGAAATAAGCCGATTGAAATACATTTTTCACTTCTAGCTGAAGATTTATGAAAATACATTTTAACGATAACCCCATCAGTCGCCGAAAATTTTTCGGACAAGCAAGTTGCGCTGCGATTGGTGTTTCCACTCTTTATTCTTCGTTGGTCAACCTCAAAGCATTTGCGGCAGCTGCAGTTGCAAACAGTACGACCATGTTGGATCCAGAATATAAAGCACTGGTTTGTGTATTCCTCTCCGGTGGTAATGATTCCTTCAACATGCTCATGCCTCGGACCACGTCAGAATACAATGAGTACGCCACCACGCGATCCAACCTGGCGATTCCTTTAAATGAAATGCTTCCGATATTTCCGGATGCTGCAGGTGGAAGATTGTTTGGCCTTCATCCTAGTATGGTGCGGTCACAACAATTATTCAACGAAGGTAAAATGGCCTTCCTTTCTAACGTAGGCACATTGGTACAACCTGCGACTAAAGATGAAATCTGGAATGGACAAGTCGAACTACCACTCGGTCTATTCTCTCATTCCGACCAGGGACAGCAATGGATGACAGGTCTGCCAAACGGACGCAGTGGTACAGGATGGGGTGGCAAAGTTGCTGACCTTATCAAGGATATGAACAACAATGATAACATATCCATGAACCTGTCTTTGAGTGGAACCAACATCTTCCAAACCGGACAGGAAACTGTTGAGTTTGCATTGGATGCTTATAATGGTAGCTCAGGTATATATGGATATGGTAACCAGGAAGATTGGAATGTGTTTGATCGCATGCGTACACAAGCCATCAATTCAATGGTGGAGTATGAATACCAGAATATGTTCCAAAAAACATATGTGGATGTAATACGCCGGTCACGTGATGGACATCTTCAATTCCAGGAAGCTATTGGAAACGTACCTGAATTTCAAACACAGTTTACAGACAATTACTTATCCCGTAGTTTCCAGATGGCAGCCAATAGTATTGCCGCCCACGAAGCTCTTGGCATGAAACGCCAGATCTTCTTTATCGATTATGGAGGCTGGGATCATCATGATGAAGTGCTCAACAATCAATCAGCCATGTTGTATGAACTTGATACAGCACTTGGAGAATTCAATGATGCTTTAGCAGAAATTGGACTGGGCAAACAAGTCACTACATTCTCTGTATCTGAATTCAGCCGGACACTTACTTCCAATGGTAACGGAACGGATCATGCGTGGGGAGGTAATGTCATGGTGATGGGAGATGATGTTATTGGGAAAAAAATCTATGGCGAATATCCAACGCTTGCGCTTAACTCTGATGCTGAAATTGGTAATGGGGTACTAATTCCAAAACTTAGTGCTGACCAATATTTTGCAGAAATGGCGTTGTGGTTTGGTGTCAGTCCTTCTGAATTGTCCACCATCTTTCCAACGTTGACTAATTTTTATCAGCCTGGTGGTAACCCACCAATAGGATTTTTAAACTTCTAAGAACGCTGACCATGAAAAAAATAATATATCTCATTTGTGTTTGGGTGATGATGCAGACTAATGCATTTTCCCAATGTTTTCCTGATCGTCACAGCACCAATTTTTTTGACGGATGGGTTTCGTGTGAAGCCACCATCAGTCCAAATCCTGAACGACCTGTCAGTCATTTCATCATGTATGATTTCGTCAAAACGTATTCGCTTACCCAAATGACTATTTGGAATTCAAACGATCCTTCTCATCTTGACTACGGCATGCGTGAAGTAGCTATAGATTACAGCATCGATGGACAGACCTGGCAACATGCAGGAGATTTCACTTTTCCACAAGCAAGCGGCCTGAGCACCTACGAAGGAGCAGAGGGTCCAAACTTAAATGAAATTGAAGCACGCTATCTATTGATCACTGCACTCAGCAATTATGGTGGAGAATGTTATGGTCTCAGTGAAATGAATGTCCTTGGTGAAGAAGTCATCATTTCCGATGTAGAAAATGCAGAAGAACTAGCATGTGTAGATGTGACTATTTATCCAAATCCATTTGCTGACCAGATGACGATGACGCTCTCTCCTGGATGCAGTGGTGATTTGCGTATCATCGTTTATGACGCCAAAGGTCAAATGATTTCCAGCGAAAAAGCAAGTCTTATCAGTGGCCAGGAAAAATCATTATCCATCGGACATGATCTACCAGCAGGTGCCTATAATGTCTACCTCGAATATGGAGGAAAAGCGGTGCAAAGGAAGATAGTGAAGATGAATAGAAGTTAGCAGGCTGCTGCCTGCATTCTTCGGTGAGCAGTGAGCAGTGAGTTGTGAGTCATTAACTTCGAAATACTATTGCAGTTCTGTATCACTTCATCACTCTATAGCTCCATCACTCCATCACTCCATCAGCACATAACCTCATCACTCCATCACTCCATCACTCCATCACCAAATCACCACATCACTACATGAATTTTTCTGTGAAGTCGATTGAAGAGCTCGGGGAGGTAGTTTCTTTTCTAATCCAACAGATCAAAGAGGGGTACAAAATTGTCCTGCTATCCGGAGATCTTGGGTCGGGCAAGACCACATTGACCAAGGCGATTTGTGACCAACTGGATGTCAAGGAACCCGTCAGCAGCCCTACGTTTTCGCTGGTAAATGAATATTTTTCACCCGTATTTGGCACCATTTATCATATGGATCTCTACCGGCTTGAAAAGGCAGATGATCTTGTCCAAATCGGATTAGAGGAGTATCTTGATTCCGGACAGCCGTGCCTGATTGAATGGCCAGGTATTGCTGAACCATACATAATGATGCCTCATTTGCGGGTAAACATCCGTGTAGAGACAGACAATATTCGTATTTTCAATATTACGACGCATGACGCAGTGGACGCATAAATTTGGATTTGGCCTGGAAACGCTTCCGGAAAAGGTGGCTATTAAGCAGGGTGCTGGTCACTTCACGATTGGTATTCCACTTGAAATCTCCACCACCGAAAACAGGGTTGCCATTGTCCCTCATTCCGTCAAACCTTTGGTGATGCAGGGACACCGCATCATCGTTCAGGCTGGTGCAGGTTTGCGGTCCAATTTTGATGATCATGAATACAGCGAAGCCGGTGCTGAAATCGTACAAACCCGCGAAGAAGTTTTCAAGAGTGATGTGTTGCTCAAAGTGGCACCACCTACTATTGATGAAATAGAACTTCTGCTTCCGGACCAATGCATCATCTCGGCACTTCAATTACCCACCCTTTCAGAATCTTATGTTGACCGCCTAATACGACATCGCGTGATGGCTGTGGCCATGGAATATCTCCAGGCCGCAGACGGATCCTATCCGTTGGTGAGGACGATGAGTGAAATAGCAGGAATCACTGCCATACAGACGGCAGCAGAATTGTTATGTCGTACTGAATTTGGCAGAGGCGTTTTGCTGGGCGGTGTATCCGGTGTTCCTCCTGCTAAAGTTGTGATATTAGGTGCTGGCGTTGTTGGCGAGTTTGCTGTCAGGACTGCACTTGCTCTCGGAGCTTCTGTGAGAGTATTTGATGACAACGTCTATAAACTCATGCGCATCCAGCAGATCATCGGCAGGCGGTTATATACGTCTACGATCAACCCGGTACAATTACAATATCAATTGCTCAGCGCAGATGTCGTGATTGGCGCAGTACATTCCGAAACTGGCAGATCCTCGATGCTTGTACCTGAAGAGATGATCATGAAAATGAAAGAAGGCAGTGTCATCATAGACGTAAGCATCGATCAAGGCGGAATATTTGAAACTTCCGAAGTCACGACGCTGGATCAACCCACATTCACCAAGCACGGGGTCATCCATTATTGTGTTCCCAACATCGCTTCCAAAGTAAGCCGCACAGCATCCGCTGCGATCAGCAATATCATCACTCCCTTGTTAATCAAAGCCGGAAATTACGGAGGCATCGAAGCCCTCCTACATGATCACGCCGGCTTCCGTCATGGCGTCTACACCTACAAAGGACATCTGACAAATGAATATCTCGCCAAGCGTTTCGGTCATAAGTATACTGCGCTGGATTTGATTCTGCCTTCGAAATTGTAAAAGGCGAAGGCTGAGGCGAAGGCGAAGGAAACGCACTCGCAAAACTCACACTAATTTTTCCCGCGACCTAAAGGTCGGGGCAATTCAATTAATCCTTTTCCTGCGGAAAAGTGGGAAAGGTTATTCAATTGATTTTCTATTTGAGGTTAAGTGACTCATTACCCACACTCATGCCTCTCACGTTCTCACGCTTCTCACGCTTCTCACGCTTCTCACGTTCTCACGTTCTCACGTTCTCACGTTCTCCCATGCCCACACCTCTCACGTTCTCACGCTTCTCACGTTCTTCCCGCCGCATCATTCCATGATGGCGGGATCTCCGCTGCGCTTCGACACGCTACTACCACCCCGGCACCAAGAACACCCCAAACTTCCCTTCTCCATGCTTAACCAACGGCCACGCAAAGAAAGGTTCAACCACAAGTGCGCTGAAGAGATTGATACGCCATGAAAATCCTGTACTGAAGACAAGTTTAGGCGGAAGGAAAAGAGGATCTTCTTGTTTTCCTAATTCATCATAATCATTGAAGGCTATACCGCCGTCAAAGAACCAGGATAATTCAGAAAGTAAAAGGTTGGTACCAATTACAGCAAGTTCTTTTGGCCCAGTAAAAGGAAGTCGGACCTCAACGCTGGAAACGAAAAATTTTGAACCCGCCAGTTGTTGTGGATAAATTCCGCTTTGAAGCTGATGCTCAGTGAGCCTGCTATATTCATAACCATGCACAAGACCTTGATCACCAATAAGCACTGGATAATAATTCCTGGAATCGGGTCCAAGCGTCGCGTAATGCATAAAGCGGAAAGCAAGTGTTACCGGTTTGGTATACCGATAGTATCGCATGTCTGCTGTAGCAAGTTGAAACTCATATCCACCAAAATAATTGGTGTAATCAAATCTAAACCTGTACCCGTTAATTGGTGAAGCAAGACCAAAGGTGGTTTTATCACCGACCACTGCAAGGTTGTTGCTGTAAAATATCGCCTTTCGGATTTCAAAACCATTGACAATGATTTCATCATCTAGCGGAATTTTTTCTTTGTCGCTTTCGCCAAGGTAATGGCCAAATTCATTGTAGTATATATCGCGGCGATCAAGACGAAAAAAACGATAGTTCATCCCAAGACTACCTTCGAGTCGAAGATTTTTATTGACTGGCAGTTGTAATAATCCTGAAACCTGGTCTTCAAAAACGCGAAGGATATTTTCTTCCTGGACAATTAGTGGTTCTCCATCGATTGTATCGTTGTAAGGCACACCATAAAATCCTGCTCTCGCCGGAATGTGAGAAATAGAAAATCCCCAACCGATTCGTGATTTTTGATTGACGTATTGTGCAGCACCTCCGAAATCATAAACATCTCCATTGATAGCAAGCGTTGAGTATAGTTGATGGTTACTCAGCATATCGCTGAATACCATACCAACACCACCTGCCAATCCTGTTCTTGACCCAATTCCTCCGACGCTAACCCCGAGGCCACCACTATAGATATAATCCAATTTGAAATTTCCAGCATATGGTTTCTCTACGTATGCACTCTCAGGAGCTGGTTCAGATTTATCCATCGTTTCGATGTTATCCGCTACGACATCATTTTCTTTATCCACTAAGCCAGGTAATGTACCGGCTTCAAAATGCACATCCTCAGGATAAACCTTTTTAAATAGAAACCTGTCAGCTTTTGTTTGATAGATATCATAGCTGCTCTTGTAGTAATGAGTGAAAGCAATCTTATCCACCTTTTTAGAAACAGATATAGCGGGAGAATATTTACTAATACCACTAATACCAGTCTTCAGTTCTGTCATTTGAAAAAGTTCTTCTTTCAAATCATACCGATAAAGATTTCGGAATCCATCGCGATCGGAAATGAAATATACTTTGCCTTCAGGATCATAACATGGATTGAGACAATCTGCTCCTGGAAATATCTTATCGTAATCCGTTATCGTAAAATCTTCAAGATTGATTCTTGATAAGTGCAGATTCCATTGGCCATGTGATTTTTTCTGTTCGAATGTTTTTCGATCCGAACTGAAAACAAGATATTTTCCATCTGGACTATAATCAGGGTAGACTTCACTAAAGAAATCGTTCGTGAGTTGCGTGGTTTTTTTTGATTTCAGATTGTAGACAAACAAATCCGTTTGTCCTTCCACCATTCCTGTAAATGCTATATTCTTACCATCCGGAGACCACGTTGGATGCGCAACGGCAGAGATTTCATTAAAACGGATTTGATCATCCGTGGTGCCATTGGCAGGATCTTTGATGATAATCACATTTTTTCCTTTCGAAAAAGCTACATAAGCAAATCGCTTACTATCCGGTGACCACGTGCCAGCGGATTCCAGCAGGTTGAGATCATCTACATTTCCATCACGGAATATGCTATTGAGTTTGCGCAGGATTTTACCTTCCCTTGCGTCTGCGAGATAGAGGTCTGTTGAAAAAAGATTTTTATCTGACAAAAAGATCACAAACTTTCCATCCGGACTGATCACAGGAGAAAGATTCATCCGGCCTGCATTCTCTTCGGAAATTATTTTTTTACCAACAAAATTCTCTTTGTTGTTTTCACCAAGGAATGGTGTGTAATAAGTTTTCAGTGTGTTGATAAACATTTCACTCATCCTTTTATCATCGATCCCAAGTGTAACGGCGAGTGCTCCATCAAGACCATAAATGGCGGTGTTGTTAAAGAAAGGTAGAATCATCTGGTCACCAAACGTCCCTCCATAAAATGCCCAAAAGGCATGCCCATATCGATAAGGAAAATACTTATAGCTGGACATTTTTCGGAGCGTAGGAACATCATCATTGAGTACGGCATCGCGCATCCACATTGCTGTAAATGGGTCAACACGTCCAAGGGAATAATATTCAGCCATACCCTCCACCACCCATAAAGGAAGGTTGCCTAAAGATTCCAGGCTTGTGCTGTCTCCATTGATGATGTGGTCAAATTGAAAAGCATGTACCAACTCGTGTCCTAGCACATGTTGTGTTTGTTGATTGATCATAGTCAAGGGCATGACCACCCTGTTCTTTAATCCTTCAGTCACCCCTCCAGTACTCACGCCTATCTCACCCGATATCGCATTGGTCTGCTGAAATTCTGCATGATTGTTATAAATAATGATTGGGTTTTTC
>Ga0157380_10004030_pt1 | contig 10142 bp, 7 predicted proteins | sample S35metaG_FD_119757 | JGI IMG/M metagenome (GOLD analysis project Ga0157380, IMG submission 119757) | Switchgrass rhizosphere microbial communities from Kellogg Biological Station, Michigan, USA - S3-5 metaG | ecosystem: Host-associated > Plants > Roots > Rhizosphere > Soil | place: USA: Michigan...
ACCTTCTGGAACGTCTGCACGATCAGCACGAACACGTTCAAATAGAGCGATAGCACCGCAGTCACCACATACGTCTTGCGCCAGCCGCCTGCGAGGCCATACCGGTAGCGAGCAATGCACGCGACCGCGAGCGCGACGAGCGAGATGGCTCCGACGATGTGCGATGGCAACACTCGATCGACCGGGAAGCCATAACCGGTGAGGTTGGTCACGATGGTTGTCAGAAGAAACAGGCCGGTCCAGCCGTCGAGTCTCTTGCCGCTCAGCAGGCCTCCGAGGACGACCAATCCCGTGATGATTCCGATCAAGCTGATCACTACGTGGATCAACGTAAAAAGCGCCATGTGATGACTCCGTTGCGGACGAGCGTACCACAGCCGTACGAGACGAAGTCGCCGCGGAAGTGCAGGCACCCCGCTTGCAGCACGAGATGCCGGCATGCCGCGCAATGCTCAGCCTCACGGCGACGCACCGTCCACGACAATGACAATTCGCGAGCCAGTGCGCATCGCGGCGCTCGGTGATCTGCATTGCACGCGTTCATCAGCTGGAAAGTTTCAAGCGCTCTTTGCACAGATCTCCGAATCGGCCGACATGGTTCTGCTCGCCGGAGATCTGACGGAAACAGGACAACCCGAGGAAGCGCGTATCCTCGCGCGCGAGCTCTCTGCGCTGCGCATACCGGGCGCTGCGGTCCTTGGCAATCACGACTGGGAGTCGGGTCACCACGAAGAGGTCTCACACATCCTCTCGGAGACGGGCCTGAACATGCTCGATGGCGAGGCGTGCGAGATCAGCGGGATCGGCATCGCCGGCGTAAAGGGCTTCTGCGGGGGTTTCGGCACTGCGGCGTTGGGCCAATGGGGTGAGCCGACGATCAAGCAATTCGTGCACGAGGCGGTGAACGAAGCGCTGAAGCTCGAAGCCTCACTCGCGCGCCTGCGCTCGAAGCGACAAGTCGTGCTGCTGCACTACTCCCCTGTCCGCGACACGGTCGAGGGCGAGCCGCTCGAAATCTATCCCTTCGTCGGCTCGAGCCGGCTCGAGGAGCCAATCAGTCGCTTCGCGGTCTCGTTCGTCGTGCACGGGCACGCGCATCGCGGCCGGCATGAGGGGCGCACAAAGAACAACGTCCCCGTCTATAACGTCTCGCTGCCACTGTTGACTCGTGTGTTCCCTGGCAGACCGCCGTTTCTGGTGCTCGAGGTCGCCGTCGATGCGTGACCCTCGCCGCACCATGGTGCCCATGAACACCGCGGACGTCCCGACGCCGGGCGATCCGCTGTTGACGTTCTATGTCGACTCGCTGCGCCTGCTCAAGGCGACAGGCCTGCCTTTCGTCGTTGGCGGGGCCTTTGCGCACTCGCGATACACGGGGCGCGACCGCGACACCAAGGACCTCGACGTCATCCTGATGCGCGAGGACGTTCCGCGCGCGCTGACTGCGTTCAAAGACGCGGGATACGAAGTCGAAATCCCGTTCCCGCATTGGCTGGGCAAGGTGCACCGCGACGGCCGCTACATCGACGTCGTCTTCAGCTCCGGCAACGGCATCGTCCGGGTGGATGAGTGCTGGTTCAGACACGCGGTCCCCAACGAGGTGCTGGGGATCTCCGTGTCGTTGTGTCCGGTCGAGGAGCTGCTCTGGTCGAGCGCATTCGTCCAGGAGCGCACGCGTTACGACGGTGCCGCGGTGCTGCACCTGCTGCACGCGCAGGCCCTCTCGATGGACTGGCCGCGTCTGCTCAGGCGATTCGCCGAGAACTGGCCCGTGCTTCTGAGTCATCTCGTCCTCTTCCGGTTTGCATATCCCGATCGTCGCGGCGATATCCCGGACGAGGTGATGAATGAGCTGGCGGCCCGATTGATCGCGCAGAAACCGGAGCCGGCCAATCCAGTCTGCTTGGGGACGCTGCTCTCGCGAGAACAGTACCTGTTCGACCTCGATCAGCTCGGCTACACTGACGCACGCCTTCAGCCGCACGGCGAGATGACGCCAGAGCAAGCCGAGATCTGGACGAGGGCGATTGGGACCAGACGCTGACTGCGATTCCGCAACTGCGACTACACAACCAGTGCATCACCCGAACGGCCCATCGCCAGCCCGCGAATCTGGTGGCGTGGCTCGGCGCGGTGCAGGCGCAGGAGTTCGGCCCGGCCAAGTGGGGACTTGGGCTGCGGCTGCCAGAAACAACCACTGACAGCTCCATCGACAAGGCGTTCGATGACGGTCGAATTCTGCGCACACATGTGATGAGACCGACATGGCACTTCGTTGCGTCGGCCGACATCCGTTGGATGCTGGAACTGACGGCGCCGCGAGTGCAGCGAACCATCTCCCATTACTGTCGCAGGCTCGGACTCGATCGCACGGCATGCACGCGCGCCGCAAGCATCTTCGAACGCGCGCTCGATGGCCAGGCGCTCACGCGCCCTGAGCTGAACCTACGCCTCGAACGCGCCGGCATGAGTGCAAAAGGGATCTCGCTCGCGATGCTGACGATCTTCGCTGAGCTCGAGGGCGTGATCTGCAGCGGCCCACGCCGCGGGAAGCATCACACGTACGCGCAGCTCTCCGCGCGCGCACCGGATGCCAGGCGCCTGTCGCGCGACGAATCTCTTGCCGAGCTCACTGCTCGGTTCTTCCGCAGCCACGGTCCGGCAACGATGAGCGACTTCGTGTGGTGGTCGGGTCTGACCATGGCCGACACGAAGCGCGGACTCGAGATGAATCGCGCGAAGCCCGAGGTCGTCGAGGGAAGCACGTATTGGACGGTTGGGAACACGTCGCGCCCTGGCACAGATCGAGCGAACGCTCACCTGCTGCCGATCTACGACGAGTACCTCGTGTCCTATCGCGATCGCGAGGCCGTTCCACACGGCCCGACGGTCGTGAAATCGCGAAGTCGTGAGTCGGTCACCTTCCAGCACGCGCTGGTCATCGCCGGCCAGGTTGCAGGCACCTGGCGGATGCCGAAGACGTCCGAAGGCGTCGCCATCGACGTTTTTCCCTTGAGAAGGCTCACGAAGCCGGAGCGGGGTCAGGTCAACGCAGCCGGCGAACGCTACGGCCGGTTCGTTGGCGCACCCGTGACGGTCTCGATCGCCCAATAGCGGCCTCACATCCGATCGTCCACCCCGGATGCGCTAAGATGGGCGTCTCCATGCACCGCTCGAGTTGGGGCTCGTGCGCAGTTGCGGTGGCCCTTCTGGCCATTCAGGTCGGCGTGTCGGCGCTTGGCGTGATCGACATGTGTGTGGACCGGCCGCACACTCACGGCGGCATCCCGGCGCCTGACTGTTTGATGCACACGTCGCAGCCGGCCGGCACGGCGCCAGAAGCGTCGAATCACGGACATCATCATCACCACGACAGCAGCGGACCAGCCAACACCGCTCAACTGGCGTGCAGTTGTTCATCCGATCCGCTGACGATGCTCACGACAGAGATCGCAGTCGTGCCGATCGAGGTCTCGATCGAGCGGACGGACCTCATCACCCTCTCTGCTCTTGAACGTTCGCAGTCGGCGCCTGAAATTCGGCTCACGCCTCTGTCTCCGCCTCCCAGACCCTCGCATTCCTGATTCGTAGCGGCAGGTCTTTCTCGGCCTGAGCAAGGTCGAAGGCGGACCAGCCGACGTATCAGGCGGACCTGAAGGCCCGCCTCTACGCGACCTTGTAGCGGCGGGTCTTTCCTGGCCTGAGCCAGGTCGAAGGCAGACCCGCCGGAGTAGGCCGGCGCAAGAATCCAGGTTGTCGTCGACGCATCGCGATCCGTCGACAGAGGGAATCATGAAAACGGGGCTGTACGGCTGTCTGATTGTGGCGGCCTGCTGCGCTGGTGCATCCGTCCGAACGGTGCACGCGCAGGAAGCGATCAATTTCGCGAGCGTCAGCGGACGTGTGACCGATCCGCAGGGCGCAGTCGTGCCCGGCGCGCACGTCAGCGCGCGGCAGACGGAAACGAATGTCCTGTCTGCGACGGTCACGAACTCCGAGGGGCGATTCCGTTTCCCGTACCTCAAGATCGGCACATACGAACTGCAGGTGCACGTCGATGGATTCGCTGACAGCACGCGGATGCTGAAAGCATCGGTAGGGGCGGCATTCGACATTCCCGTGACGCTCGCCGTGGCGGGACTCGACACGAGCGTGACTGTGGTGGCGGACGCACCGCTGCTCGAGGCGGCCCGCAGTCAGATCGCAGGCACTGTGCCGCAGTCAGAGGTCCAGAGCCTCCCGATGAACGGCCGCAACTTCCTCGATCTCGCGCTCCTGATTCCGGGCGTGTCACCCACGAACATCGGCAGCACGCAGCTCTTCGCCGAGACGTCAGCCGTACCCGGCCAGGGAATCTCGATCGCGAGCCAACGCAACCTGTCCAATAACTTCATCGTCGATGGGCTCTCCGCAAATGACGACGCTGCCGGACTCAGCGGAATCCCGTACGGTGTCGATGCCGTCGAACAGTTTCAAGTCGTCACGTCAGGTGGGCAGGCCGAGCTTGGACGCGCGCTCGGCGGCTACATCAACGTCGTCACCAAGAGCGGCACGAACGCGCTTCGAGGCACGCTCTACGACTTCATTCGCGACGACAACTTCAATGCGCCCAATGCCCTCTCGGGCACGACGTTGCCGATGGACCAGCAGCAGTACGGCGGCAGCCTCGGCGGTCCGATCGTGCGGAACCGAACGTTCTTCTTCGGGAACTTCGAGCAGCGCCTGCTCGATCAGACCGGCCTCGTCACGATCCTCCCGGAGAACGTGCCGGTCATCAACGCAAAGCTCGCTGCGGCCGGCTATCCCGGATCGTCTGTCAACACCGGCATCTACCCGAATCCGGTGCACAGCGCCAACGCGCTCGCAAAACTCGATCATCACCTCAATGGATCGGATCACCTCACGTTTCGATATGCCCTCTATCACGTAGCGTCAGACAACTCGCGTGGTGCCGGCGCGCTGAATGCGCCAAGCGCTTCTGCCGGGTTGGACAACGTGGACCACTCACTGGGTTTCGGCAATACGTGGACACTCTCGCCGCAGACAGTCAACGAGACGCGCGCGCAGATGGTCTACAGCGACCTGAACGCGCTTCCGACGGATCTGGTCGGGCCCGCAGTCAGCATCGCAGGCGTCGCAGCGTTCGGCACTCTTTCGACCAGCCCGACGCGGCGCCTGAACAAGATGTATCAGGTCGTGAACACGCTGTCGCGCCAGGCAGGCGCGCATGCGCTGCGAGCAGGCGTCGATGTGGTGATCAACGACGACACGATCACCTACCCTCGATCGTTCCGCGGCAACTACGCGTTCTCATCGATGGCGAACTTCCTCGTCGACAACTACAGCGGGTTCACGCAGACGTTCGGCGATCCTGTCGTGTCGCAGACGAACCCCAACGTCGGCATGTATGCGCAGGACGAGTGGCGTGTGGGGTCGACCGTCACGCTGAACCTGGGCCTTCGCTACGACCTGCAGTTCCTCGACACGATTGACACCGACTCGAACAACGTCTCGCCCAGAGTCGGATTCGCGTGGTCGCCGGGAGGCTCTCAGGATCTCGTCGTCCGCGGCAGCGCGGGACTCTTCTTCGATCGCGTGCCGCTGCGTGCCGTCGCCAACGCGATCCTGTCGGCTGGCAACACCACCGAACTCGCTAATCTTCATCAGCCGAGCGTGGCAGGCCTGATCCCGACGCAAGCCGGGGCGCCAGTGTTCCCGAACATCCTGCCGGCTCGCATTCTGACTACCACTCTCGTGGACTTCACGACGATGGGCAGGGACCTGCAGAACGCGTACTCGAGGCAAGCAAGCGTCGAAGTGGAGCGCGTGCTCGCGCAGGGACTGACGGCAAGCATCGGCTACCAGTACCTGCGTGGCGACAACCTGTTGATGTCCGTCAATCAGAACGTGCCCACCTGCGTGGCTCAGGGCACGAACAACGGTTGCCGTCCGAACGCTGCGTATCGGAACAACAGTCAGTACTCGTCGGTTGCGGACTCGACCTATCACGGGCTCCACGTGTCGCTCGTGCAGCGCCCGAGCACCTGGGCGAGCGTGCGCGTCACCTATACGCTCTCCAAGTCGATGAACAACGTCGGGGAGGCGTTCTTCAGCTCGCCGGTCGATCCTACGGACATCACTCGCGATTGGGGTCGATCGGACGATGACCAGCGTCATCGCCTGGTGCTGAACGGTACCGTCACCACGTCGATGGCGGCCGCAACGACGACCTGGGAGCGCATCAGCCACGGATTCCAGGTGAGCGGGTTGCTGCAGTACTACTCGTCGCTGCCCTTCAACATCACGTCAGGCGTCGCGAACCTGCAAGGTACCAACAGCCGGCCGTTGGCCGATGGAGCCATCGCTGCCCCGAACTTCGACGTGCGCGCCGTCATATTGATCCCGAGGAACGCGGGAATCGGGAGTGACTTCTTCAGCCTGAATCTTCGCCTCAGTCGAGGGTTTCGGATGGCTGGTTCCGCCAGGATTGAGGGGCTCGTCGAAGCGTTCAACCTGACGAATCGCGCGAACGCGGTGACGCGCAATTCGAATTTCGGGCCGGGCTCCTACCCGACCAACCCGGTGGCCACATTCAACCAGGTCACGGCCGTTGGCGATCCAAGGACGTTCCAGTTTGGCGTGCGACTGACTTTTTGAGGACGTGCGAATGAACCGTTCACACACACGCTGGCCGCTCGTGTTCGGGATCGTCATGATGGCGGCGACGTCGTCGCGTACCGCAACGAGCCAGAAGCTCGATGTTGCCGTGAAGGATCGCGCGAATGCATACGCGTCGCTCGCGGCCACCGGCCAGTTTGCCGCAATGACCTGGGGCGCGAGCAGCAAGGATGGTGCGACGGACATCTACGTCACGACGAGTCGCGACGGAGGCCGGGCGTTCGGTGCACCGACGCGAGTGGCCGGAGATGCCAAGCTCGCCGGTGAGCAACCGCCTCGTATCGCGCTGATTCCACGCGCCGGTCAGACTCCGTCGATCGTCGTCGTCTGGACAGCGAATGGATCCGCGGGGACTCGCATTCTCTCCGCTCGTTCCAATGACGCTGGCCGCACGTTTACCTCCCCCACTCCGGTACCAGGAAGCGATGCCGCCGGCAATCGTGGCTGGGAATCGATTGCGACCAATGGTGCAGGCGGTGTGGTGGCGCTCTGGCTCGATCATCGCGACACGGCGAGCGGCCGACGCAGCGGGGCCCCGATGAATCATGCCGAGCACCAGCATCTCGAGTCGGGTCAGCATCCCTCTGACGGTGTGGCTCGTGCGCAACTCTCGAAGCTGTGGTTCGCACGAATTGGTGGCACTGGCAGCCCGAAGGCGCTCGCGGGTGGGGTCTGCTATTGCTGCAAGACTGCGATCGCAACCGACTCTGCCGGCGCGATCTACGCCGCGTGGCGGCACGTCTACGATGGCAACGTCCGCGACATCGCCTTCACGAAGTCGTCTGACAACGGCAGCAGCTTCGCGCCACCAATGCGGGTCAGCGACGACAACTGGGTGCTCGATGGCTGCCCTGAGAACGGACCGACGATGGTCGTGGACGATACGAAACGCATCCACATCGTATGGCCCACGCTCGTACCGGGTGCGACGCGAACGAGTGAGCCCACGCTGGCGCTCTTCCATTCGATGTCTACTGACGGCAAGGCGTTTACGGCACGACAGCGAATTCCGACCGACGGCGTGCCCCGTCATCCGCAGATGATCGTGGCTCCGAACGGCGGGCTCCTCGTGACATGGGATGAGCAGGCAAAGGGTACGCGCCGCGTAGCTCTTGCTCGCGGGTCGGTCGACGGCACGGGTGTCGCGCGATTCACAAAGCTGCCGATCGGTGATGGCACCCGCGCTGAGTATCCGGTCCTCGCCGCCGTCGGGGATGCCACGCTCGTGGCATGGACCAGCGGTTCTGCCGGACAGACTGTGCTTCGCGTCGAGCGGCTCGTAAATTGAGCGCGGCTACGTGCGCGAAACGCAGCGGAGAGTCTTAAACCCGCCATTGAATCAAGGCGGGGCTGAAGCCCCGCCTCTACCAGTCGTGGATCACGTGATGCGAAGCAGCTTCATCGCGTTGCCGCCCAGGATGGCGTCTTTATCGGCGTTGCTCAGGAACGGTGCGTTGATGACGAAGTCAACGCCGACCGGCCAGTCGAACGGATAGTCGGTCCCGTACACAAGCTGTCCGACGCCCGCCTCGGCGACGAGGTGCCGGAGACCATCCTCACGGAAGATCATCGTGTCGACCAATAGCTCGCGGCGGAAGTACTCGCTCGGCTTTTTCTTGAGCGTCTTGCAGTCGGCGCCGAATGGGCCGCCGCGACCGCAGAGCGCGTCCGAGCGACCGAGGTACGACGCCAGGTACCCGCCCGCGTGTGCCGCGCAGATCTTGAGACCCGGGAAGCGATCGAGTGTGCCTTCGAAGATGAGATGCGAGAGGAACACGCTCGTCTCGAGGGGATTTCCGATCGTGTTACCGAGGCCGCCCTTCCCTTGCAGCCGCATGTTTTGCGTCGTTCCCGGCGCCGGTTGCGGATGCATGAACAGCAGGACCCCAAGTTCCTCCGCCTTGGCCCAGAACGGATCGAACTTGCGATCGGAGAGTTCCTGCCCCTCGACGCTTCCGCCAATCGCCGCGCCGCGCAGTCCGAGCTTCTTCACTGCCTGTTCGAGCTGCTCGGCGGCAAGCTCGGGATGCTGCAGTGCGAGCGTTGCCATGCCGACGAAGCGATCGGGATGTTTCGCGCAGTACTCCGAGATCTTCTGGTTCTGCACGGCGACGACGTCGCGCGCCAGCATTCGATCGGCGGAGTAGCCCCAGGCATTGACGTTGATCGCCTGGTAGTCGATGCCCTGCGCGTCCATGTCGATGAGGCGCTGCGGATTGCCAAGAGACACGATTTCGGTCAACGTCGCTTTCGCCGTTTCGGCAAGCGGCGTGTTCTTGACCACCTCCATGACCTCCGGCACGAAGCAGTGAGCGTGCACGTCCACCGTCTTCACGCGCCGGCCGGCGATGGACACCTCCCGCCGCTTGCCCTTGGGCGCGCCGACCTGCCGCCCGGCGGCGCCGAGCAGTCGATCGCCACTCACGAGCAACCCGGCGGTCGCACCGGCGGCGTTTCGGATGAAGTCCCGGCGATTTCTCATGCGCTCCTCCTCGGCGTGTGAGAGTCTACCCTGCGCCAACCAATTTTCGTCGGCCGGTGTCTAAGGGTCAGTCAACCCTCTCCAAGGAACCTCCATGGATCTGCTTCGGGACGTCCGTTACGCGGGACGGCTGCTCGTCAAGAACCGCTGGTTCACGGTCATGGCCGTCGTCGTCCTCGCCCTGGGGATAGGCGCCAACAACGCCGTCTTCACCATCGTCAACGGCGTGCTGCTGCGGAATCTGCCGGTGCCGCAGCCCGACGAAATCATGTTCCTCGGGACACGCGATACGCAGGGTCGTAACCAGGGTGTATCGCTGCGCGATTTCGAGGACTGGAGGGCGGCCACACGAACGTTCGCCGGGATGTCGTTCCTCTTCAACGGTGCCTTCAACGTCGGGAACGAGGGGCTGACGCCGGACCAGATCCCCGGTGCGTATGTGTCGCCGAATCTGTTCAAGATGCTTGGCGTGTCACCGGCGCTTGGACGGGACTTCACCCCCGCCGAAGACACACCTGGCACACCGATCGTCGTTCTGCTCAGCAACACGGTGTGGCGGCAGCGCTACGGCGGCGATCCGAATATCGTCGGCAAATCGATCCGCATCATCGATCAGAACGGCACGATCATCGGAGTGATGCCGGAGGGCATGCACTTCCCCTTCAATGCAAACATCTGGCTCCCTACCGGGTCGATGCCGCCTGCCATCACCGGGCAACCGCGTCAGGCCCGCGGCTACTTTGCGGTCGGGCGTCTCAACGACGGTGTCACCGTTGAACAGGCACGCGCCGAGCTCAAGACGATCGGGACGACGCTCGCAGGGCAATATCCAGAGACCAACAAAGATCTCTGGCCGCACGCCGACCCATTCGTGGAACGCATCTTAGGCCCGCAGATTTCGTTGCTCTTCTGGGCGCTGATGGGTGCTGTTGGATTCGTGTTGTTGATCGCGTGCTCGAACGTCGCGAATCTGCTTCTCGCC
>Ga0157380_10004031_pt1 | contig 10141 bp, 10 predicted proteins | sample S35metaG_FD_119757 | JGI IMG/M metagenome (GOLD analysis project Ga0157380, IMG submission 119757) | Switchgrass rhizosphere microbial communities from Kellogg Biological Station, Michigan, USA - S3-5 metaG | ecosystem: Host-associated > Plants > Roots > Rhizosphere > Soil | place: USA...
CTGAAGATCATCTTCGCGCTGCCCGGCATCGTCATCGCGACGATCTTCATCACCTTCCCGTTCATCGCCCGCGAGCTGATCCCGCTGATGCAGGCGCAGGGCACCGAGCAGGAAGAGGCGGCGCGCGTGCTCGGCGCCGGCGGTTGGCAGATCTTTCGTCGCATCACGCTGCCGAACGTGAAGTGGGCGCTGCTCTACGGCGTGATCCTCTGCAACGCGCGGGCGATGGGCGAGTTCGGCGCGGTGAGCGTCGTCTCGGGCCACATCCGCGGCCAGACCAACACCATGCCGCTGCACATCGAGATCCTCTACAACGAGTACCAGTTCGCGGCGGCGTTCGCCGTCGCGTCGTTGCTCGCCGGCCTGGCGCTGGTCACGCTGGTGCTCAAGTACTTCGTCGAGCGGCGCGTCGCTGCCACCGGCTCGGCCGCCATGGGAGCGCGGCGATGAGCATCGAAGTGCGCCACTTGCAGAAGCGCTTCGGCCCCACCGTCGTCTGCGACGACCTCAGTCTCGACATCCCCGCCGGCCAGCTGGTCGCGCTGCTCGGGCCGTCGGGCTCGGGCAAGACGACGCTGCTGCGCATCATCGCCGGCCTCGAGGTGCCCGACTCGGGCACCGTCCTCTTCCACGGCGAGGACGCAACCGACGCCGACGTTCGCGAGCGCCGGGTCGGCTTCGTGTTCCAGCACTATGCCCTCTTCGGCCACATGACGATCTTCGAGAACGTCGCCTTCGGCCTGCGCGTGCGGCCCAAGGCGGTTCGTCCCGACGAGGCGGCGATCCGCGCCAAGGTCGCCGAGCTGCTCGCGCTGGTTCAGCTCGATCGCCTCGCCGACCGCTATCCGCACCAGCTCTCGGGCGGCCAGCGCCAGCGCATCGCGCTCGCGCGCGCGCTGGCGGTCGAGCCCAAGGTGCTGCTCCTCGACGAGCCGTTCGGCGCGCTCGACGCCAAGGTGCGAAAGGAATTGCGCCGCTGGCTGCGCCGCCTCCACGACGAGATGCACGTGACGAGCGTCTTCGTCACCCACGACCAGGAGGAGGCGATGGAGGTCGCCGACCGCATCGTCGTGATGAACCAGGGGCGGATCGAGCAGGACGGCGCGCCCGACGAGGTCTACGACCATCCGGCGTCGCCCTTCGTGCTGCAGTTCCTTGGCGATGTGAACCTGTTCCGCAGCGCCGGCACGGCCGGCACCTTGCAAGGCGGCTTCCAGGGCGACGCCCGCACCGCCTACGTTCGCCCGCACGAGCTGCAGGTCGTGGCCGAGGCCGCACCCGGCTCGGTGCCCGTGACGCTGGCCCAGGCGCTCACCGTCGGCCCGAACACGCGCCTCGAGTTCCGCCACGCCGACGGCTCGGGCTACATCGACGTCGAGATGCCGCGACCGGAATGGCTCGCGCTGCGCGATCGGCTCGGGTTGAAGCCGGGATCGAGCGCGCACCTGCTGCCGTACAAGGTGACGCGCTTCTCGAGCGAAGACATCGATCCGGCGGCGATGATCTGAGCGGTGCGACCGCCGGCGCCGCGGGGCGCCGCCGCGCCGACCCGCAACGCTCAGGAGAGCAGCTGCTTTCGCGCCCGATGGACGCGAACGAACAGGTTCTCCTCGCTGATGCCGAGCTCCGCGCACACCGACTCGGTCGACCGGTCCTCGACGATGCGCAGGCGCATCGCGTCGCGCAGCGTCGCCGGCAGCCGGTCGATGCCTGCGAGGACGCGGGCGAGCTCCTGGCGCTGCTCGGCGATCTCGTCGGGGCGCGGCTGCAGGCAGGCGACGCCGTGCGCTGCGCCTTCGCCGCCGTCCTCGTCGTCGAGCGCCTCGTGGTGCAGGTCGCCGCGGCGCAGCGTGTCGACGATCTTGTTCTTCAGCACCGCCGTCAGCCACGAGCGGAGCGCGGCGCGGCCGCCGAAGCGAGCGCGGCCGGAGAGGACGGCCTCGATGACGTCATGGACCGCGTCCTCGGCGAGCGCCGCGTCGCGCAGCTTGCGCAGGGCGAAGCGGACGAGGTAAGGGCGGTGCGAGACGAGCTCGGCGATCGAGATCGGCACCGACTCGGCGTGCTGCCGAGGCGGCGCTGCCGGCAGCGCACGCCGCGCCGGCACGGCGTGGGCGCGAGAGGCAGGCGAGAGGAGCGAGGCGTTCATGCAGGCGGTCCGATCCGTCAGAAGCGATGCGCCACTGTCGCGGCCGGAAATCGCGCCCATCTCGCGAAAGATCACGCCAGCATCACATCGCTGTAAGACCTCGCGCGGCGGCGAGACAATCGGGGCATGCCGTCCGCCTCGATCCTGGTCGCCGAGGACCAGACCGACATCCGCGACCTGCTGGTGATGAACCTGCGCAGCGCCGGCTACGACGTGAGCGCCGTCGCCGACGGGCCGGCGGCGCTGGCGAGCCAGAGCGAGCGCTCGTCGGACCTGCTCATCCTCGACCTGATGATGCCGGGCCTCGACGGCCTCGAGGTCACCAAGGCGCTGCGCGCCAAGGGCCGCTCGACGCCGATCCTCATGCTCACCGCGAAGTCGACCGAGCTCGACCGCGTCCTCGGCCTCGAGCTCGGCGCCGACGACTACCTCACCAAGCCGTTCTCGCTCGCCGAGTTGCTGGCGCGGGTCAAGGCGCTGCTGCGCCGCGCCGACCTGCTGCGCGCGGCGCAGGCGGCGAGTGCCGCCGAGCCGCGCGTCCTGCGCAACGGCGAGCTCGAGATCCTGCCGGCGAAGCGCCAGGCGCGCTTTCGCGGCGTGCCGATCGACTTCACTGCGCTCGAGTTCGACCTGCTGCTGCACTTCGCCTCGCATCCGGGCCACGTGTTCTCGCGCGGGCAGCTGCTCAACGCCGTCTGGGGCTACACACACGACGGCTACGAGCACACCGTCACGACGCACATCAACCGCCTGCGCGCCAAGCTCGAGGCCGACCCGATGCGCCCGGAGCTGATCCTCACGGTGCGCGGCGCCGGCTACAAGATGCGCGACGCGCCGTCGTGAGCGTTCGCCTCAAGCTCGCGCTGACGATCTTCGCCACCGGCTTGTTGACGGCGCTGCTCGTCATCGCCACCGTCGTCTACGCCTTCCAGCGCTTCGAGAACGAGACCGCGTACCGGCGCGGCATGGGCTTTCTCTCTCGCGTCGTCAGCATGTACGACAACATCTTCGACATGCACGAGAAGGACGCGGCCGCGTTCCAGGCCTGGCTGCGCGCGCTCGTCCTGTTCGAGCCCGACACCGAGCTGTACCTGCTCGACGCCGGCGGCAACGTCCTCGCCAAGACCGGGCCGACACCGCTCAAGCCGGGCACGCGCGTCGCGCTCGCACCGGTGCGCGAATCGATCGAGCAAAAGGACGCCTCGTACGTCATGGGCGACGACCCCGAGCGCATGGACGCCGGTGCGGTCGTCGTCGCCAAGCCGGTGCGGCGGGCCGAGGCGCGCGGCGGCACGGCCGAGGCGGGCTACCTGTACCTCGTCCTGCACACGCAGCAACTTCCGGAAGGGCGCTGGGACGTCCTGCGCAGCAGCTTCGCGCGGCCCGCGCTCGGCGCCGTGCTCGCCGTCGTCGCGCTGACGACGCTGCTCGCCGCGCTCATCATCGCCGCCGTGACGAAGCCGCTGCGGCGGCTCACCGAAGCGGTCTCGACGCTGTCGCAAGGCGGCCTCGCGGAAGGCCTCGCGGTCGCGCCGGGCAGCCCGTTGCCGGCCCCGACCCGCGACGAGTTCGGCAAGCTGACGAGCGCGTTCGAGATGCTTCTCGACATCTGCCGGCGCCAGTGGAACGCGCTTCGCCGCACCGATCATTTCCGGCGCGAGGGGGTCAGCAACCTGTCGCACGACCTGCGCTCGCCCCTCACGGCGACGGTCGCCTGTCTCGAGACGCTGGACGGGCGCTGGGCCGGCGAGCCGGCGCGCGCCGAGGACCGCCGCCTGGTCGAGATCGCGCTGCGCAACACGCGCAACGCCGCCGGCATGGTGCAGTCGCTCGGCGACCTCGCCAAGCTCGACGAGCCCGAGTTCAGCCTGCGCACGGAAGCCGTCGATGCGGGCGAGCTGCTCGACGACATCGCCGTTCGCTTCGCCGAGCGGGCGGCGCGCCAGGGCGTGTCGCTGCGCACGGCGACGCCTTCGGGCGAAGGCGGCGGCGGATCGCGCGCCGAGCTCGATGTCGAGCTGTTCGAGCGCGCGGTCGCCAACCTCGTCGACAACGCGCTCAAGTTCTGCCCGCCCGGCAGCACAGTGACGCTCGCCGCCGCGGCGCGCGACGGTCGCGTCGAGGTCAGCGTCGCCGACGACGGGCCGGGAATTCCGGCGGCCGATCTGCCGCAGCTGTTCGACCGCTTCTATCAAAGCCGGCCGACGGTCGCTCCGGCGACGGCAGAAGGCGGCCGCGGCTTGGGCCTGGCGATCGTCAAGCGAATCGCCGAACTGCACGGCGGCGACGCCGCCGTCGAGAGCGTGCTCGGGCGCGGCACCCGGGTCGTCCTCACCCTGCCGGCGGCGTCCTCGTCGCGTCGCGACGAGCTGCCGATCGCCTGACCGTCGGCGCACCGGGGAAACTCCGGGGGCACGCGTTGAGGGCGGTCGCTAGAGTGCGGGTCTCTGGCGAGGCACCTGGATGGTGCCGCGCAGGAACGAACGACGAGGAGACACGGGGCGCCGAGCGCTTCGACACAGGCCACGGGCCGATGCAAAACACGGAAAGGGGGCGCCACATCGGCGCCCCTTTTTCATGCGCGTGCTATTTCGGTGGCACCGCTCCGGCGCCGGGCCAGTTGGTCGCGCCGATTCGCTTCAGTCGCATCTCGAAGATCCGCACCGGCGCGCGGCCGTCGGGGAGCAGATCGCCGACCTCGTGCAGCTCCTCGCCGCTGACCGTCGCGACGTAGCGGATGCGGCCGATCGGCAGAGGAATTTCCCAGCGATAGCCGTCGGCGGTCGGCACGAAGGCGAAATCGCCGACGCGGCCTTGCGCGTGCGAGTGCAGGGTGTAGGCGCGTGTCGCCGGATCGAAGGAGACGATGCCGAATGCGTTGAAGCGGACCGCGCCGTCGTCGGCGTAGCCGCGGCCTTCGATCACCTTGATCGAGCCGCCGAGAAACGGCCCGATTCGCTCGGTCTGCACGAAGGCGACGCGGCGGCCGTCGGCTTCGCTCACCGTTGCCGGGCCGCGCCAGACGCCGTCGAGCGTCGCCAGGGCGCGCATCGCCTCGGTCTGGCTGGCGATGAGGGCGGCGGCGTCGTGCGGCTGGGCCGCCGCGGTGATCGGCGCCAGCGCGGCAGCGCCGGCGAGGACGAGAGTCAAGAGGCGCATGGTCGGCTCCGGTGCCGACGGACGGGGCACGGGCGAGAATTGTGCCGCGCGCCGCGACCGCTTCCGCCTCCTGCGCCGCGGCCGGCTCGCTACCATCCCAGGCTGCTCCGCGCCTCGGCGCCTCCCTGCATGCACGACAAATCGAACCGCCGGCTCCTCGACGTCGACATCCCGGCCCAGCCCGACGTGCTGGTCAAGCTGTCGCTGCTGCTCGCCGAGGACGAGGTCGATCTCAACGCCGCGAGCTTGCTGATCAGCTCCGACATGGCGCTTGCCGCCGCCGTGCTCAAGGCGGTGAACTCGGCGATGTACGGCCTGCGCGGCCGCGTCCAGAGCGTGCAGCAGGCGATCACCTACCTCGGCACGCGCGAAGTCGCATCGGTCACCTTCGAGATGGGCTTGCGCGCGGTCTTTCCCGACGCGCCCGAGCTCCAGTCGTTGTGGGAACGCTCGCGCGTTCGCGGCCTGCTCATGGGCAGGATCGCCAACGCGCTCGGCGTCGACGCGTGGGCTGCGCACTCGGCCGGGCTGTTCGAGGAGTGCGGCAAGGCGGTCATGTTCCGCCACGCGACCGAGCGCTACAAGCCGCTGCTCGCCCAAGCCAAGAACGACGAAGAGCTGCTGATGCTCGAGCACGCCAAATTCGGCGTCAGCCACGACACCCTCGGCGCCGCGCTGTGCGAAAGCTGGGGCGTCGCGCCGCAGGCGGTCGACAGCGTCCGCTATCACGTCATCGTCAACAGCACGCTCGAGCTGCCGATGCACCTGCCGCGGCGCGCGATGTGCGCGATCTCGGCGCTCGCGCATGCGCTGATGACCGACCCGGACACGCTCGACGACGTCGCTCGCAAGGTCGCGCCGCAGGCCGATCTCGACCCGCTCCTCGCCCAACGCGGCGCGCGCCGGGTCCAGGAGCAGATCGAGATGGCGGTCGAGCGCGCGAAGACGGACGACTAGTCGACCTTCGCGCCCGAGGACTTCACCACCGCCGACCACTTCTTCGACTCGGCAGCGATGAAGCGGCCGAACTCGGCCGGCGTGTTGCCGCCGGGAATAGCGCCCTGCGAGAGCAGCCGTTCCTTCAGCGCCGTCACGCCGAGCGCCTTCGCCGATTCCTGCTGGACGCGGCTGACGATGTCCGCCGGCGTCCCTGCCGGCGCCAGCAGGCCGAACCACGAGCTCGCCTCGAAGCCCTTGACCGGCCCCGCTTCGGCGATCGTCGGCACGTCGGGCAGCGCCGCGCTGCGCTCGCCGCTCGTCACCGCGAGCGCGACCAGCTTGCCGGCCTTGACCTGCGGCAGCGCCGACGGCAGGTTGTCGAACATCAGGTCCATCGTGCCGCCGATCAAGTCGAGCAGCGCCGGCCCCGAGCCGCGGTACGGGAAGTGGACCATGTACGTCCCGGTCATTGACTTGAAGAGCTCGCCCGAGAGGTGGATCGACGTGCCGTTGCCGCTCGACGCCATGTTGAGCTTGCCAGGATGGGCGCGCGCGTAGGCGATCAGCGTGCGAACGTCGGTGATTCCGGAAGCCGCTGCCTTCGCGGGGTTCATCACCAGCACGTTGGGAACGCCGGCGACGAGCGTGATCGGCGCGAAATCCTTGACCGAGTCGTACGGCATCTTCGGATAGAGCGACGGGTTGATCGACTGCGTGCCGACCGTTCCCATCAGCAGCGTGTAGCCGTCGGGCGGCGACTTGGCGACGAGGTCGGCGCCGAGGTTGCCGCCAGCACCGGCCTTGTTCTCGACGATGAAGGTCTGGCCGAACGCCTTGCTCAGCTCGGGGGCCAGGGCGCGCGCGAGGATGTCGGTCGTCCCGCCCGCCGCGAACGGCACGACGATGCGAACCGGCTTGGTCGGCCAGGTGCCCTGCGCGCGCAGCCAGGGCGTGACGGCGGCGGCCAGACCGAGGCCAACGAGCGAACGACGACGAAGCAACATGGGCGGCGCCCTGCGCCCGGACGCGGGCGCCACGCGGCCAGTGTCGCGACCCAGGCGGTCGGCTGAAAGGGGAGTTGCCCGATGCCGCGCCGGCGGCGAAAAGAAAGGAGGAGGAGCGGGACAACAGGCCGGGGCTCGCTCTCGAAAAGCCCCGATTGCCCGCTCCTCCTGGACGTTCGTCGGTCGGCGGAGTTGAACCCGTCAGACCGGTGCCAGGCGCGAGCGAGTGGGAGTCACTGGCTCGCGTCCGGCGCGGCGTCCGAAAACTGTTGCCCTAGCGGCGACCTCCCGGCGGACCGAACAAGGACATCTGCTGCGACGTGTGCGGCGGACGCGCCAGCACCGACGGGCGCTGGGCGACGTCGGCGCGCGGCGTCGGCGTCGCGAGGTAGGGGCCGCCGCGCGGAAGCAGCCGTGCGGAAGAAACTGCGGAGGTCAGCATGACGTCGTCTCCACGATCAGGACCACAGAGGCGCCGGACGCCGGTCGCGCACCGGCAGGCTGACGACATGCTCGACATCGGCTGGGGAGGAATGCGCGAGCTCGCACCAGCCGCTCGCGCGCGCCGCGGCGACGCGCTGCGGAACCGCGGCGAAGCCCAGGCGCAGCAGCGACGAGGCGCCGCCGTGGCAGCGCGGGCCGGCGGGACGACGCAGCGGGGCGGAGCGGAAGGAGCGGTGCGAAGACGACATGGAGGGGGCTTTCGAGTCACCGCGCGGAGGCAACATCTCGTTGCAGGGATTCGCGCTTGCAGGGAGAAGCGCAACGACTGTGCCAGCCGGATCGCGTGACCCGCGTCGCATGACGCCCGGTGCGCCGTGGCGTGGGCGCGTCGCGCGCGTCGACAAGACGGGGAATTCGCGACGGACCACGTCGGACTCGCAAGCAGGTGTTACGACAGCCCCGTCATCGCAATGACTTGAGACGAGGTAAAGCTGCGAGATCCGGGAACGCGCGCCGCCTGCGCCGATCCCATTCCCTCGAACCGAGGAGAGCGTGATGTCCGATGAATTCGATGACGCGATCGACCCGATCGCGACGAGCGCCGCGCCCGGCGTACCTGCCGCGCCGGCCGCCGGCCGTGCCGCCCGGCTCGTGGCCCGGCTCTACGCCTCGGCCAACGGCCGGCTGCGCACTCGCCTCGTCGACTGCCTCGTGCGACCGCTCGGATCGCTCGGCGTCGCCGCGGTCGCGGCGGGTGCCTTTACCGTCGTCCTGTCGCGCCGCGGTGCCGGCGGCTTCGGCGTGGCGATGGCCGACGTCGCCGAGTACTCGAAGGAGCAGGTCGCCGAGCTGGCCCGCTTCGTCGAGCAGGTCAGTCCGGAGGCGCTGCAGCAGGCTGCCGGCCTGGTGTTCGAGAACCGGGTCGGCGTCGGCGCCTTCACCGCGTCGGTCGCGCTCCTGCTCGCGCTCGAGTTGCGTCGCGCCTCGACCGGCGGGCGTCCGCGCCCGCCTCCCGATCAGGCCGCAGGCGCGTAGCCGCGCGGGATCGCGGCGAGCAACCGGCGCGTGTAGTCCTGCTGCGGCCGGTCGAGGATCTGCTCGACGCTTGCCTGCTCGACGACCTCGCCGTCCTTCATCACCAGGACTTCGTCGGCCATGAAACGAACGACCGCGAGGTCGTGGCTGATGAAGATATAGGACAGGCCGAGCTCGTCCTGCAGGTCCTTGAGCAGGTTCAGCACCTGCGCCTGAACCGAGACGTCGAGCGCGCTCACCGCCTCGTCGAGGACGAGCACTTCCGGGTCGAGCGTCAGGCAGCGCGCGATCGCGACGCGCTGGCGCTGCCCGCCCGAGAACTCGTGCGGGTACTTGTGGACGGCGCTCTCGTCGAGGCCGACCTTGACGAGCAGCGCGGCAGCGCGCTCGCGCCGCGCCGCGTCGTCGGCGCCGATGCCGTGGATCGCCATCGGCTCGACCAGCGTCTGGCCGATCGTGAAGCGCGGGTTGAGCGACGCGTACGGGTTCTGGAACACGACCTGGATGCGCTTTCGCATCGGCAGGAGCTCGGCTTTCGAGAGCGCGAGCAGGTCGCGGCCGTCGAAGATCGCCTTGCCGCCGGCCGGGCCTCCGCTCGGCTCGTGCAGGCGCAGCAAGGTGAGGCCGAGCGTCGTCTTGCCGGACCCCGATTCGCCGACGACGCCGAGCGTGTGGCCGGCGCGCAGCTTGAAGGTCGCGCCCCGCACCGCCTTGAACTCCTTGCGGCCGAAGACGCCGCTCCGGATCCAGAAGCTCTTGGTGATGTCGGTCGCGTCGATCATGACGCGTGCGCCGGGGTCCTTCCTCTTCGCGACGCCGGCACCGCCGCGTCCGGCGATGTGGTCGTCGACGACGAGCAGGCGCGGCGAGCGCTGGTCGAGGCTCGGGCGGCAGGCGAGCAGCGCCTTGGTGTACGAATCCTGCGGCGCGGCGAAGATGCCGGCGACGGCGCCCTGCTCGCGGACGATGCCGTTTCGCATCACGACGACGTGGTCGGCGATCTCGCCGACCACGCCGAGGTCGTGGCTGATGAACAGCATGCTCATGCGGTGCCGCTCCTTGAGGCCGGCGAGCAGCTCGAGGATCTGGCGCTGGATCGTCACGTCGAGCGCGGTGGTCGGCTCGTCGGCGATCAGCAGCTTGGGCTCGCAGGCGAGCGCCATCGCGATCATGACGCGCTGCTGCTGGCCGCCCGAGAGCTGGTGCGGATACGCCGACAGGCGCCGCTTCGGCTCGGGCATGCCGACTTCGGCGAGCAGCGCCTCGGCGCGCGCGGTCGCCTGGCGCGCGCCCATACCGAGGTGCTTGCGCAGCGGCTCGGCGATCTGCTGGCCGACCGTGAACACCGGGTTGAGCGAGCTCATCGGATCCTGGAACACGCAGGCGATCTCGCGCCCGCGCAGCGCCTGCA
>Ga0157380_10004033_pt1 | contig 10138 bp, 5 predicted proteins | sample S35metaG_FD_119757 | JGI IMG/M metagenome (GOLD analysis project Ga0157380, IMG submission 119757) | Switchgrass rhizosphere microbial communities from Kellogg Biological Station, Michigan, USA - S3-5 metaG | ecosystem: Host-associated > Plants > Roots > Rhizosphere > Soil | place: USA: Michigan...
CGCGGGGAGCGCTGGACGCCGCATGCGCCTGATCCGCGTGCACGTGGAAGGCCGGCTCGCGCCGGGCGCGCGCGTCGCGCTCGCGGGCACGGCGGCCGAGCACGTACGCCGGGTGCTGCGGCTCGAGGCGGGCGATGCGGTGACGCTCTTCAACGGCGACGGCAACGATTACCCGTCGCGCATCGCCGGCTTCGGGCGCGGCACGGTCGAGGCCGAGGTCGAGCGCAGCGTTCCGGCCCGCGCCGAATCGCGGCTGGCGATCACGCTGGTCCAGGGCATCGCGCGCACCGAGCGCATGGATCTCGTCGTGCAGAAGGCGACCGAGCTCGGCGTCGCCGGCATCGTGCCGGTCGCGACGGCGCGCAGCGTCGTCAAGCTCGACCGCGACAGCCGCGAGCGAAAGCTCGCCCACTGGCGCGGCATCGCCGTTTCGGCCTGCGAGCAGTGCGGGCGCGCGCGCATCCCGGCGATCGCCGAGCCGCGGACGCTCGCGGAGCTGCTGGCGGAGCCGCCCCCGGAGCGGGCCCGGCTCCTGCTCGCGCCCGACGCGCAGCTCTCGCTCGGTGCCGCCGCGCGCGGCGAGCTCGCGATCGAACTCCTCGTCGGGCCGGAAGGCGGGCTCACGGACAGCGAGCGAGAGGCCGCCATCGGGGCGGGGTTTCGGGCCTGCCGGCTCGGGCCCCGGGTCCTCAGGAGCGAGACCGCGGCGATCGCGGCGCTCGCCGTCATCCAGGCAGTGGCGGGCGACCTCGGTTAAACGGGGAGCGTCCCCTCTCGGCTAGGCCGCGGTGACCGTCGTCTCGTCCGCGATCATTTCCTCGAGGCGCTCGAGGTCGGGGATGAGCGGCAGCTCGTTGACCATGCGCACCTGGCAGAGGACCGGCGAGCGATCGGGGAAAGCGCGCGAGTTGTCGGCGGCGATCACCTGCGGGCTGACGCGCACCAGCTGCGGGAAGCCTTGCGTGGCGATGCCGAAGTGCCCGGCCGGAAGCTTCTGGCCCAGGCAGGCGAAGATCACGATGCGCGTGCGGCCGCCGATGACCGGGATCCGCTTGCCGCAGGCGCCCTCGAACGACACGACCGGCACGCCGCGGCCATTCCAGGCCTGGATGCCGAGGTACCAGGGCGGCGCGCCCGGCATCTCCTGCAGCGGCTGGTATCCCGTCACTTCGGCGACGCAGGCGCGCGGCACGAGCAGCCGCTCGTCGAGCAGCGGCACCAGCAGCCCGTAGAGCTCCTGTTCCTCGCTCATGTCGCCGCCTTCCGGACCAGCGGCTCGATCGCCTGCAGGAGCTGGCCCTCCTGGTAGGGCTTGCCGAGGTATTCGTTGACGCCGAGCTCGATCGCGCGCGCGCGGTGCTTCTCGCCGACGCGCGAGGTGATCATGACGATCGGCACGTCCTTGAGGCGCGCGTCGTTGCGCACGTGCGAGGCAACCTCGTAGCCGTCCATGCGCGGCATCTCGATGTCGAGCAGGATCACGTCGGGCACCGCGTCCTGCAGCACCGAGACGGCCTCCAGCCCGTCCTTCGCCGTCACCACGCGCATGCCGTTGCGCTCGAGCAGGCGCTGCGTCACGCGGCGCACCGTGATCGAGTCGTCGACCACCAGCGCGAAGATGCGGCGGTCCACCTGCGGCTGCGCGAGCGGCGCGCGCAACTCGGCGGCCGGCTTGTGGCGCCATTCGGAGCGCACCAGCGCCCCGACGTCCAGGATGATGCAGATCCGCCCGTCGCCGAGGATGGTCGCGCCCGAGATGCCGCGGATCCCGGAGATCTGCGGGCCGACGGTCTTGACGACGATCTCGCGGCTGCCGATGAGCTCGTCGGTGACGATCGCCGTGGAATGCTCGCCGGCGCGGACCAGGATCACCGGCACCGCCGCATCGTGCTCGGGCGACGGCGAGGCCGCGCCGCCGACGAAGGACGCGAGGTGCTGGAAGCGGTACTTCTGCCCGCCGTACTCGAATGCCGACGCCTCGTCCGCGAGGTGGCGCTGCACCTCGGAGCGCGGCACGCGCACGACGCCCTCCACCGTGGGCAGCGGCAGCGCGTAGAGCTCGTCGCCGACGCGCGTGACCAGCGCCTGGCTGATGGCGAGCGTGAACGGCAGGCGCACGGTGAACTTCGTGCCCTTGCCGGCCACGGTCTCGGTGTAGAGCGAGCCGCCGAGCTTCTTGATCTCGGTGGCGACCACGTCCATGCCGACGCCGCGGCCCGCGGACTGCGTGACCTTGCCGGCGGTCGAGAACCCGGGCTCCAGGATGAGCTGCAGCGCCTGCTCGTCGGACAGCTCCTGCTTCGGCGTCACGAGGCCGAGCGCGATGGCGCGGTCGCGCACCAGCTTCAGGTTCACCCCGCCGCCGTCGTCGGCGACGGTGATGACGACCTCGGAGCCCTCGCGCTTCAGGTTCACGTCGATGACGCCGGTCTCGTCCTTGCCCGCGGCGCGGCGCGCATCCGGCAGCTCGATGCCGTGCACGATGGCGTTGCGCAGCATGTGCTCGAAGGGCGCGAGCATCCGCTCGAGCACCTGCCGGTCCAGCTCGCCGGCGGCGCCGCCGATCCGGACCTCGACTTTCTTGCCGGTCTCCGCCGCGGCCTGCCGGGCGATGCGCGTGAGGCGCTGCACGTGGCGCTGGAACGGGACCATGCGCGTGCGCATCAGGCCGCCCTGCAGCTCGGAGACGATGCGGCCCTGCTGCATCAGCAGGTTCTGCACCTCGCGGGTCTGGGTCGCGAGCAGGCCCTGCAGGCTCGCGACGTCGGAGGACGTCTCACCGAGCCCGCGCGAGTACTGCTGGATCGAGGAGTAGCGGTCTAGCTCGAGCGGGTCGAAGTCGTCGCGCCGCGCGCCCGAGTCCACGTGCCGGTGCAGGATCTGCGCCTCGGTCTCGATCTCGAGCTTGCGCAGCTGGTCCTTGAGGCGCTGCACGACGCGGCCGAGTTCGGCGAGGTTGAAGTCGATCGAGGACACCTGCTGCTCGAGCCGGGCGCGGTAGATGCTCACCTCGCCCGCGACGTTCAGCATGTTGTCGAGGAGGTCCGCGTCGACGCGCGCGACTTCGCCCCGGTCGGCGCTGGCGTCGCGCACGGGCGGGCCGGAGGACGGTGCGGCGGCCGCGCGGTCTTCGATCGCAGGGGCGGCAGCGGCCGCAGCCGGCTCGAACGCCGCCTCGGCCTCCGGTTCGGCTTCCGGCTCGGCCTCTTGCTCAAATTCGGCCGGCGCCGCAGCCACCGGCGCGGGGGGCGGCGCGGCCGCGGGCGCAGCGGCGGGCGGCGCAGCCGCCGGCGACCCGCCTCTTGCGATCAGGCGGATGCGGGTCAAGAGGTCGCGCGCCGGCGCAACCGGGCGGCCGGAGCCGACGTAATCGCGCATCCGCGCCAGCTCGTCGAGGCTCGCCTGCACGACCTCGAGCAGCCGGTCATCGAGGCCGATCGCCTCGTCCCCGAGGCGGATCACGAGCGACTCGAGCTCGTGGCTGAGGTCGCCCATGGCGGTGATGCCCGTCATGCGCGCGCCGCCCTTGAGCGTGTGCAGCACCCGCTTGAGCTCGGTGACGGGCTCGCGGTTGCTGCGTTCCTTCCTGAGCAGGCCGAGCGCGCCGTCCGCGGACTCGAGCAGCTCGGCCGCTTCCTCGCTGAACGTGGAGGCGACCTCGGGATCGTAATCGGCGTAGGCGGCAACGGGTTCCGCCGCGGCATCGGGTTCAGGCGCCGGCTCTTCTTCCGGCGAGAGGTACGGCGGCCGGCCCTCGATCCCGGTGGTCGGCGGCGACTTGGGCAGCACGCCGTGCACGTCGCGCTCGGGGGCGACCGATGACCGCCCGGGCAGCAGCGTGTCCAGCGAGATCCGCGGCGGCGCCTCGGGCGGCGGGACCACCGGCGGCGGCGGCGGCGCGGGCGCCGGCGCGATCTCCTGGGACACCGCCATCTGCGGCGGCTCCTCGGCGAGGCGCTTCTCGAGCGCCGCATCCTGCTGCTCGATGCGCTTCACCAGCCGCGCGAGGTTGGTGAAGCGGCCGGTGTCCTCGTGCACGGCGGCGAGCACGTCCTCGAAGCCGACCACGCAGTCCGCCAGCACGGACAAGCCGGCGTCGTCGAACGAGGCCCCGTGGTCGAACATGCGCCGCAGCCATTTGTGCAGCGGCTCCGCGAGCCGGATGCTGTGGCGGATCCCGGCGGTGCGGGAGGCGCCGCGCAGCGTGTGGCAGGCGCGGTAGAGATCCTCGGTGACCGTGTGCGTGCCCATGGCGAGCCAGGCATTGCGCAGGAAGACGCGGATCACCTCGAGGTGGCTCAGCACTTCTTTCTGGTAGATCTCCTGCAGCGACGAATCGCCGCCCTCGGCGTAGGCGACGGGCCGGCCGAGCCACGGATCATCCGGCGCCAGTTCGGGCGCGGGCGTCTCGGGCGCCTGGGCCGCCGCGGGCGGCGGCGCTGCTGCCGCCGGCGCGGGCCGCTTGAGGTCGGCGAGGTCGATACGCTCGGTCTCCGCAAACACGCCCGGCTGCTTGAGCACGAGCGTCGGCTCCGGAACCGGCGCGGCCCCGGCTTTGGCGGCAGACGCGGCCGGGCCGGCCGCGTGCGCTTCGAGGCGCGCCGCGAGATCGGCCAGGTCAACTGTTACGTCGCCCTGCCCTTCCAGCTCGCCGACCAGCGCCGGCAGCGCGGCGACCGCTTCCTTGAGCGTCGCCAGCATGCGGGCCGAGCGGTCGAGCGTGCCGTCGATGACCCGGTTCAGCAGGTTCTCGACTGCCCAGGCGAAGTCCCCGATGCGGCGCGCGCCGACCACGCGGCCGGAGCCCTTGAGCGTGTGGAACGCGCGACGCACGCGCGCGAGCGATTCGCGGTCCGAAGGATTCTCCGCCCAGAGCGGGAACAGGCGGCCGATGGTCGCGATCTCCTCGCGCGCCTCCTCGATGAAGAGCGTGAGGAGCTCCGGGTCGACGGCGGCCCGGCGCTCGGTCCCGTCGCTGACCGCGGGCGGCGCAGCGCGTGCGGCGGGCGGCGGCGAGGGCGTTGGCGCCGGCGCCGGCTCGGGCGCCCGCGGCGCGCTGCCGACCGCGGAGGAGCGCAGGGCGTCGAGCGCGACCAGGCAGCGCTCGGCATTGTCGAGCATGTACCAGGGGTCCCCGCGGCCCGCCTGCAGGGTCTCCATGTAGTACTCGATGCCCACGATCGCGTCAGCGAGCCGGTCGACGTACTCGTCGTTGCGCGACAGGCTCCCGGGGCCGAGCACCGATGCGACGTGGTCGCCGATGCGGCGCATGACCTCCATCGCCCGGTTGCGGCCGAGCAGCAGGAGGCCCGCGGTGATGCCACGAGCGAGCGCGGGCGCCGCCTCGAGTCCGGTGGGCTCCGAAGTCGGGTCGAGCGACTGGCCGAGCAGCTCCTTGATGCGCGCGAGGTTCACGATGCACTCGCGCAGCACGGTCTCGGTGACCTGGCGGAAGTCCGGGTCCGTCTCCGCCCCCGGGGCAGGCGCGCCGGGCGGCATGATCAGCCGCACGAGCGCGTCGTCCAGGCCGTCCTCGACGCCGATCAGGGTCGCGGCGATCGCGATGAGCGTGTCCTGCTCGGCCGGCGCGCGGCGCGCGATGATGTCGGAAAGGCGCGCGAGCTCGCCCTGCACCTGCTCGCGCACCGAGCCGAGCCCGAGGACCGCGAGCGTGTCGCCGATCTTCTTGAGCAGGTCGACCTGCGGCGCGAGCTCCTCGGGCGGGCCGCCCTTGCGGGTATAGAGGTCGAGCGCGTCCTTGACCCGGCCGAGGTCCTCCTTGATCGCCGCGGCCACGGTGCGCATGAGGCGCACGGACGGCGCCGACAGCGACTCGCGCTCCTGTTCGACCGATTCGTCGACCGGCAGGAGCTCGCCGAGCCGGAACGAGTTCTTGACCGCGTCGATGCGCACGCCGCTGGCGGTCGAGCGCGCGACGTAGAAGAGCAGGTTGTTGAGCAGCTCGATCGGGGGCGCGGACGCGTAGGCCTGCTCGCCGTCCGTGTAGAGGCGCTTGAGCTCCCGGTCCGCGTGGCCGAGCAGGCGCTTGACCGTGACGCTCGCCTCGAGCCCGTCGGCGCGCAGTGCATCGAGCAGCGCGCCGGTGACCCACCAGAGCTGGTAGACGGGCGTCGTCGTCGCGACCGCCTCCATGCGGTTCGCGACCTCGGAGAGGATGTGCAGGCCCCGGTCGGTGCCCTCGCTGCGGATCAGCGCGAGCAGGCCGCCCTGGAAGCGGGGCCGGAGGCGCCGCGCCCACTGCATGATGGTCAGCTTCGCCTCCGGCGCAGCCGTTCCCTGCCCCGCCGGCGCCATCTCCGAGCTCAGGTTGAGCGAGAGCAGCGTGCCCTCCGACAGGAGCGGCGCACCGCGCACCGCGCGCAGGTCGTTGAGCAGCGGCAGCAGCACGAGCGCAAGGTCGCGGCCGCCGCCCAGCACGCGCTCGAGGTAGGTCGGCAGCTGCACGCTCGCGCGCATCAGGGCGTCGAGCCCATCCACGAACTGGCGTGCGTCCGTTTCGCTGCCGGCGAGCCAGCGCGAGGTCAGCTCCATTTCCTCGGCGAGCAGCGCCGCGCCGTAGACCTCGACCACGCGCAGCACGCCGCGCGCCGCGCGCATCAGCTCCGCCGACTTCGCGACGTGGGTCTTGTCGGCCGGCGTCTCGGCCGCGGCCTCGAGCGCGATGCGCACGTCGTTCAGCGTCGCGGACAGCTCGCGCGCGACGAGGTGCAGTGCCTGCTCGTTGACCGAGGGGAAACCGGACATGGTTCGGGAAACCCGGCGCTAGCCGGCGCCGCTCGCGGCGCGACGCGTCTCCGCGCTCTCCGTCCCGGCGGGCGCCGGCGCGGGCTTGATCCTGCGGCCGGGGGCCGCCGGCTGCTGCTGCGGCAGCCGGAAGCCGGCCGCGGACTTGCGCAGCTGCGCCGACATGTCGGCCAGGCGGCCGATGGCGGTCGAGGTCGCGCTCGTGTTGTCGGCGGTCTGCTGGCTGATCTCGCGCAGCACCTGCATGGTGCGCGAGATGTGCGACGACGTCGCCGCCTGCTGGCGCGCGCTCGCCGAGATGTTCTGCACGAGCTGCGCGATCTGGTTGGAGACGCCCTCGATCTCGCCGAGCGCCGCGCCGGCGTTCTCGGCCAGCAGCGCCCCGCCCACGACGTCGGTCGTGGTGCGCTCCATCGAGACCACGGCCTCGTTGGTGTCCGACTGGATGGTGCGCACCAGCACCTCGATCTGGCGCGTCGCGTGCCCGGCGCGCTCCGCGAGGCGCTGCACCTCGTCGGCGACCACGGCGAAGCCGCGGCCGGACTCGCCGGCCATCGAGGCCTGGATCGACGCGTTCAGCGCGAGGATGTTGGTCTGCTCGGCGATGTCGTTGATCAGCTCGACGATGTTGCCGATCTCCTGCGAGCTCTCGCCGAGGCGCTTGATGCGCTTGCTGGTGTCCTGGATGTTCTCGCGGATCGTGTTCATGCCGTCGATCGTGCGGCGCACGGCGTCGCCGCCCTTGTGCGCGACGTCCACCGCGTGGCGCGCGACGTCGGCGGAGCGCTCGGCGTTGCCCGAGACTTCCTCGATGGAGGCCGCCATCGCGCCGACCGCGTCGGTGGCGGCCGCGACCTGGCGCGACTGCGCGACGCTCGCCTTGGCGAGGTGGCCTGCCGCCGCCTGCGTCTGGCGCGTGGCCTGGTCGAGCTGCATGGCCGTGTCGTTGATCGTCGCGACCAGCTCGCGCAGCGCCTCGATCGCGTAGTTGATCGAGTCGGCGATCGCCCCGGTGATGTCGTCGGTGACCGTCGCCTGCACGGTCAGGTCGCCGGAAGCGAGGCTCGACATCTCGTCGAGCAGCCGCAGGATCGCGTCCTGGTTGCGGCGGTTGCGCTCGGACTCGAGGCTCGCGATGCGCCTGACGCCCGCCTGCGAGGCCCAGGCCCAGAGCGCGCCGGCGAAGCACAGGATCGCGGCCACGATCGCGGCGAGCGCGAATGTCGAGCCCCCGATGCCCTCGTCGCCGCCGGCCGACTGCGCCTCCAGCGACTTCGAGAGCCGGTCGGCCGCGGAGCCGAGGTCGGCGGCGGCGCGCTGCGCGGCCGCGAGGGCCGCGGCCCGCTCCAGCGTCCCCTGCAGCTTCTCCTCGAAGCTCGCGAACGCGTCCTGCACCTCGGCAAGCCGGGTCGCCGCCTCGCCGTCGATGGCCGGGACGCCCGCGGTCTTGTCGGCGCCGGCGAGCCCGGCGAGGAACTGCGCGAGCAGCGCCGTGTTCTCGGTGATGCGCTGGGTGACCTCGGCCGGATTCATCGCGGCCTCCAACTGCTCGAGGTCGTCGCCGGTGCGTTGGGCGACGGTCTCGAAGCGCGGCAGGACGCGCATCGCCGGCAGCCCGCCGGGCGCCGACACGGCGTTGCCGGTCGCGGCCAGCACGCGGCCCAGGATGACGCGCGATTCCGCCGCGGACTTGCGGAGCTCCACGGACACCTCGCGCGCGGCCAGCACCTGCTGCGAGGTGTCGAGCAGCACGTTCCAGCCGGCCTCGCCGCCGAGGCGGCGCGCGCTCTCGGAGGAGAGCGCCGCGAACGGCGAGCGGCCTTTCTCGATCTCGGCCAGGACGCGCTCGAGCGTCTCGCGCGAGGCCCCGAGCCTCGCGAACGCGTCTGCGTCGCCGCGCGCCGCAGCCGCGGCCTGCGCGGGCATCGCGCCGGCGAGCACGGTCAGCTCGGAGCGGTGCTCGCGGTAACCGCGGTCCGCGTTCTCGGCCCGGCTCGCGAGCACGACGAGGAGCGCGGCCGCGAGCGAGGCGACCAGCCCGCCCACCAGCAGCGCCGGCATCCACTTCGCGATCGCAAATCGTTCGGGCGCGTTCACCATGCTCCGTTACCTGTCTCCGCGGGCTTCAATGGGTGCCGTGCAGGAACGCCGGGCTCTCGACCAGCGTCCGCAGGCTCAGCACCGGCCAGGCCTCGCTGCCGCGCCGGAACGACCCTGCGAGGTAGTGCTCGCAGCGGATTATCGTCGGCGGCGCCTCGGCCGTGAACTCGCGTTCGGCAAAGCGCCGGAACCCGAGCACCTCGTCCACCACCAGGCCGGCCGGGACCTCGCGGTGGTTCACGACGATCACGCGCGTGTTGCGCCCCGGCACGATCTCGCCGCTGCCGAGGTACTGCTTCAGGTCGATGACCGGCAGCAGCTGGCCGCGCACGTTCGCGAGCCCGAGGATCCAGCGGCGTGCGCCGGGCACCCGGGCGATCGGCGCCGGCACCCCCATGACTTCGCGCGCCTCGTCCCGTTCGACGAGGAAGGTCTCCCCGCCCATCCGGAATGCCACGCCGATCCACTCCTGGGCGGCGGCGCCCTCGCGCGCGCCCGCCGCGGCGTCGCGCGCGCGCTTCTCGAGTGCCAGCAACAGCTCGAACGGCCGGTCGCGCAGGGCCCTCAGGGTCGGCTCAGCCTGCATCCGGTCAGCCTGTGAGGAGCGCAGCCTGCGCCTTCTCCACGAGTTGCGCCGGCGTCACCGGCTTCACGAGGTAATCGACGGCGCCCTGGCGCATGCCCCAGATGCGGTCGGTTTCCTGGCCCTTGCTCGAGACCATGATGACCGGGATCTTGCGCGTCGCCGGGTCGTTCGCGAGCGTGCGCGTAGCGCGGAAGCCGTCCACGCCCGGCATCACGATGTCCATCAGGATGAGGTCGGGGCGGATTTCGCGGGCCTTGCGGATGCCCTCCGCGCCGTCCACCGCGCCCTCGGTCTCGAAGCCGTGGTCCTCCAGCATGCGGCGCATCTGGAACACCTCGGTCGGCGAGTCGTCGACGATCAGGATGAGCGCCATGGCAGTCCTCCCGCTCCCGTCATTCGCGGTTGACGTGCCGCTCGATCGCGGACAGGAGCTCGTCGCGCGTGAACGGTTTCGTCAGGTAATGCTCGGAACCGACGATGCGGCCGCGCGCCCGGTCGAACAGCCCGTCCTTGGAGGACAGCATGATGACCGGGATCGAGCGGAACACCTTGTTGTGCTTGATCAGCGAGCAGGTCTGGTAGCCGTCCAGCCGCGGCATCATGATGTCCACGAACACGATGTCGGGCTGGTGGTCGGCGATCTTCGACAGCGCGTCGAAGCCGTCCACGGCGGTGAACACCTCGCAG
>Ga0157380_10004035_pt1 | contig 10133 bp, 9 predicted proteins | sample S35metaG_FD_119757 | JGI IMG/M metagenome (GOLD analysis project Ga0157380, IMG submission 119757) | Switchgrass rhizosphere microbial communities from Kellogg Biological Station, Michigan, USA - S3-5 metaG | ecosystem: Host-associated > Plants > Roots > Rhizosphere > Soil | place: USA: Michigan...
ACCCGGTTTCTTCAACACATTTACTCCCTTAACTCCTTCCAACCAGTTTACCCGCTGAGGAAGATCAAAAATGGAAAGAAACACTTTCTCAATGGGGATATCAAGCACCCGTTCTTCGGTAAACGAAATCTTTGTTTTTTCAGATAGGTGGATAGCTTCTGGTTCGACTGGCTCAATGCGTTGACGCAAATCATTTAAATCAATCACCTTAAAATGTATGTCTCCAGTATCATACTGCTCCATGGCTTGTGAGGCCCCATGATACAATGAGTGACCATCTGAAGAATCATGTTGGTCTAGTACATCATTGGTCAGGAGGGTATACTCTTCTTTGTCAATATTATTTTTCATGAGCCGGTGAAGAACAATGACCTCCTTGCCAAAGAGCTGATGATGCTCCTTTACCTTATAGCTAGATACCTCTCCATAATGCGCAAAGAACTTCAACTTCAGGTGCTTTGCAGAGCTGCATGCACCACAAGGACATATCCGCTCATGGTCATATTTTAGAAGCTGTTGATGAAACTTGGTGAACATATGTTGAACCTGTTCAAGGAGTTGTTCTAAGGATGGGGCTTTTCCAAGCCGATAAAAGAATATGGCATCTCCTTCGATGGCGCTCACTTCCAGGTTGAGCTGGTTGCTCTCCATGATGATTTCGAGCAATTCCCCTACAATACTCTGGGCATGCTGGATTTCGGTCTTGCTGACGAATTCGGTAAACCCGCTGATATCGGGCATAAATAGCAATGCGGACTGAACACCGGGTTCATGGGTTACTTGTTTGGCCATAAAGAGGTTTAGGATTCCGTGTTATGCAATGTCTGGAATTCGTATGGCCAAAAATACTAAAAGCTATCAGCTGTCAGCTATCTAATAGCGATGGGTGTAGCCCATCGGAAATCGTGAGACGTCAGCCGTGAGTCGTGAGGAAAAGCTATCAGCTATCAGGCTTTTGTTTTAGTCGTTCCCTGAGCCTGCCGAAGGGTATCGTGAGGCGTCAGACGTGAGTCGTGAGGAAAAGCTGTTAGCTATCAGGACTTTGTTTTAGACGGTCTATTCATATTTTCTTCAATCGATATTAACAAACAGTAGACCTGATCCACCCCTGGCATCATTTTCATTGAGTCTCCATGTGATAAATACACTATCACAAGTAAAATATGAATTGCCAATATCAGGATCATCATAATTGAAGTACCCGTTATCTTTTAGATATTGATAATTAGCTTTATGATGAGGGCTAAAATCCACCAGGAAAAGCTCTGACTCCGTAATGCGGCTCAGGAATTGTTGACTATTCTCATTTTGGTACAACAGCTCACCGTTTTCTTTCACTTCTTCCCAATCGGAATCAATTGCATTTAGCAATGAAAAGAACTCATTAGCAGGAGTTTTGGCCAAGCCTAATAGATCATAAATCAAAAGACCATCATACCCCGGAGGCCTGACTTGGTTCTTATATTTTTCTAACAAAGGATCTGTTGGAAGTTGGGCCCTCACCGCATCAGCAAAACGTTCCTGCGCAGTTCCTTCAGGCTGTTCTTTGGATTTTGGATTGCATGCCAGGATAGCAATCATGAGTGTAATCAAATATATACTGATTCTCTGCCAATTCATATTTAAATGTTTATTACTAAAGTCTGGTTTCAAGATAAGACTTGTAAGTATATAAAAATTTAAAGAAATGCTGTAATAACTTATATACAATTAATCAATAAGTTTATTACAAGTTGTAGTGATGTTGTAGCTATCGTCAGACGTCAGTCGTGAGAAAAAGCTATCAGCTGTCAGCTATCAGCTATCAGAAAAATTAAAATACCAACAAAACAATGGCCAAAAAATATTCCAAAGGCGCTGAAAAGAAAGTTGCAAAAGTCATGCATGAGCTAAAAGAAGGAACACTGAGAAGTGGTTCCGGGCAAAAAGTCACTAGCCGCAAACAAGCCATCGCTATTGGACTCTCTGAGGCGAGAGAACAAGGGGAAAAAGTGCCTGCTAAAAAAAGCGCAAAGAAAAGCGCGGCTAAAAAAAGTAGTGCTAAAAAAAGCGTAAAGAAACGTGCTGTCAAAAAAGTGAGCAGTCAGCGGTGAGAAATGCGTGAGGCGTCAGTCGTGAGAAAAAGCTATCAGCTGTCAGCTATCAGCTACCAGAAAAAAAATAATGAACAAGGTGGATTACAAAAGGCCTGAAAGGCCGACATCTATGAGCGATGGGTGTAGCCCATCGAATTCGTGAGGCGTCAGTCGAGAGATTAAAAAAGTGAGCGGGGAGCGGTGAGCAGTGAGCCATGCGTGGGACGTCAATCATGAGTCGTGAGAGCCCTCTGGAAGCTGGAAGCTGGAAACCCTTTGTTGTGAGCAGTGAGACAAAAAAGTGAGAAGTGAGCAGTGAGCGGTGAGAAATGAACTGTTATCAAATATCCTGACAGCTGATAGCTGAGAGCTGACAGCTTTTTCTGAGAGCTGACAGCTTATTTGCTCATGTCCAATTTTATCCTGTTCTTGTTAGGAATTCAATGGCATGTATGAATTGCCAGTGATAGCAACACGTAAAGCCTAACAACACTCCAATGGACTTCTCCCCCGTAACTCCCGACTCGATCGTCATCACTATCATCTATACTATCCTTATCCTTTGGGGGGTTTGGGTCGGCGTGCGAATGATCTACCAGGGATTCAGAAAGCCACAGGAACTATTGAATCCCCTTTTTGGAAACAGAGCGGCGATTATCATATTCACCTATCACATAATTATAGTTTCGCTAGACCTGTTTGTTTGCGGGCCGATTGCACTGCATTATAAAAGTGATCTGTGGTATTGGGGCGGGCGAATTGCACTGTTGATGGCTTCGCTCCCACTCGCCTTTTACTTCAACCGCAATCCGCAGTCGTTTGGCAAGCTCATCGGGCATTGGGTCAAGCTCCGCAACTACTTTGAGATTGCGCTGCATGTGTTGGTCGGAGCCATGGCCATTAACTGGTTCCATTATTATGGGCTTCTCTACTGGTTAGTAGCGTATCGCTATCTCGATGTCGGACCTCGCAGGTTATTTCAATCCTTCTACAATACACCTGAAAAACTCGCTAAGCGTCCATGGGCACCTATCCTCAACTGGGTGGTCATAGTTTCTATATACGTTCTCACCGCAGTAGCCATCTATCATCAGAAAGTGATCTATGCTGCGCCACCAAGCGAAGCGATGCCTGAGCATGTACCACAATCATGGGAGTGGGCAATCGTAGTGATGATCAACGTGGCCAATGCGATAGTTGTTTGGGCCTTGATGAGGAAGTATACGGGGCCGGGACCGGGAGCGGAATTGCTTCCTCGCGCTGAAAGTTAAGTCACGTCATTGACTCCAGGATGATCAACGCAGAACTACTACCTGGTGTATTTAATAAATTTACCAACGCCTACTTTGCCTTCATCCTCTATGCGAATAAAATACAATCCATTTGTCAAATGATCAATGTTGAGTAATTGAATTTCCTGTGTTCCTGTAAATTGATCCTGAACTTTTCCGTCTGCAGTGATAAGGCTAATTGAAAACTTCTTATTTCCTGACCTATATCGCACCTCGATTTGATTTTGAGCCGGATTTGGCCATATGGTAAAAACCAAATCTTCCTTAAGAACCTTTTCAGTGTGGGTTTCAATTTTAAGTTGTGATCGAACCGTATTGGTTACGACTGCATCATTAAAATCAAAGAAAATGCTTGCCGTATTTTGCAAGGTGTCACTTACATCGAAGGTGGAGTCTGCCAGTATTTTGAATTCAAAAAATCCATTGGAACCTACCAGGTTAGCAGAACTATCAGGGAGTTTGATTTTTGGAAAATCAATAACCAGCGTTCGACCGTTTTCAAAATGAAAATTGCAAGCATGACTTGAAGACACCATTTCAAATGTTTTGAGGTCCAGTCCCGGATCCAAGCCATCAATTACCTGGATATTAAAGGCAGTATCTGTGCCTGTATTTTGAAACCTAATTTTATAAAACAGATACTGATCCTTATCGAAATCAGAAATGGATAATCCAGTATTATCTGTGACTAATTTATCATTTGGATCCCATGAACCAATGGCCTCCATGCAAAGTGCATCTGAATATGACAATGTCGTACATGTATCTGCAAGAATCAATTGTCCCGAAGCACACAGTTGTTCACCCAGGTTGGTGCTGCATGATGTGTTAATGGTCAATGGAATCTGAATGAAGCCTCCGGGTGGAATATCTGCCAATTCAAATATGTATTGATTACCCTGCTGAGCGTATGGAAAAGTGGTCGACACCAGGGAAATATGATCTGAGAAAACAAGGCTGACATGTGCATCGGTTATTGGTTGCACACCTAGATTCCGAATGTCTACAAACATTTGTGAATCGAAACATCTTCGATAGAAAGGAGCAGAAACAGAAAAAGAAGCGGGGTTGCAGGATTCATTTGCAAAAGAGGTTACATTCCAATCTGTAATTGGATTTCCAGGCGTAATCGTAAGTGAAGTCGGCCAGTCACACGCTTCCCAAATGCCTCCGACAGGCGGTATGATTTGAACATCGTATGTTCCCGGTGGGATGACGAAATCAATATTACCATCCTGTTGACCTACTGCCAGAAATTCTTTCCCCGGGTTTTTGAATAAAAATTTCCAATTGACCACAGGAAGGGGTGACTCAAGTAGACATTGATCATTGGCAAGAAGTAATTGCCCCTTGATTGGGACACCCAGCTTTCCGGTAGAAAAGGCATCCGTAGAAACATAAAACCTTTCGAATGGGGAAAATGTCGTGAGTATCCATCGACCGCTTTTTCCATAAACAACAGAAAGGATTTGCCGTTTGTCCAATTCATCCACCGGAATCTCAGTCATCGTCATGTCCTTGCTGATATGGACCAGGTCTGAGGCGTTGACTAAGTATCCCCTATCAACTGCAGTCGCATTCTTAAACCCCTGCAAATTAATCGTTCTGACTTCGTTATAAGGGTAAGCAGCAACGTTCAACACTTTTTGTTGGTTTGTAACATAATAAATGGTTCCCTCATTGTCAATATCTTCCCAAATAGCACTGATATCTCTATAAAAAATTAAGGGTGTAAATTCATGTGTAACTAAGTTAAATGTAGAAACATACTGAAGAGAGCCACTTTTTAAGAAAAGCAGATCGCCCACAATCCTGCACAGGGGATAGTAATGAGAAATTCCGGCTGCAGAGTCAGCGAGGATAGAATAATAACTTCCATCAGCATACTGGATCACTGTTCCTTTGGAAGAATTGGTATAGACCACAATATCCTCTGTCATTGGAGCCATATAGGAGATAGATCCGAGAATCGTCCCTGGTTTGGGTAATGTGTCCCAGGTCATACCTCCGTCTTTTGATACAGGAGTCTTTGTCAGCAATTGATCTTCATTTTGATAAATCCACCCATGCGGACCGAAGAAAACATCTGAAATCCTAAATGCAACCGTATCGATACTTCCATCCGTGTTAAGCCTGAAATTGGACCCATCAGCTTCCAAAAACTTGGTCCCATCCGGTATTTCCTGCATGAAACCCTGGTAATAGCCATTATGGATTTCAATAGTGTCCAACCTGACATTTGGAAGCTTGATTTTAACAACTTCTTTCTCCAGGGCAAAAAGGAAGGTATCTTCTGAAATCGGGTAAAAATCCTGGGATTTCTGGATGGTTGTAATAAACTCCCAGGTACCTTCACAGCCTGTATGTCGATAAAGATTTTTATTGGTTAATCGGTAGGATATTCCATTGAAGGAACCGAAAGTACTTCCGTCACCAATGACTGGACCATAATGTTCATCATCTTCTTCGTCGAGAATGAGATGCTGATCATAATCTATGTAATGAATATTAGCACAAGAGTCAATAAAGAAGTAATCAATGCTATTATTGACTACGGATCTTAGCACTTGTCCAGTCAAATCAACTTCTCCTAAAAGATGATCCACCCCTATACCAAACTCCAGGTAATGCCGCCCAGAAACTCTTCTATACTTATAGGAAGGGTAAAAGGAGGGCATGTCAATATACCTGGTCCAGGTCATTCCCTGATCGGGAGAGAAAAAAACATCTTTGTCCGTTGTGAAAAGTGTGTCGTTATAAATCTCGAAATCAGAATTATAACCGGTCACCACCCATTGATTATCCCGTTTGATCACCAGGTCCTGTACAGTTGTAAACACAGGCGTGCCATCGCTAAAAAACTGAAGGTTATGAATATTGTCACGGGTACCAAACTTGATTTCGATATTCCAGGTAAGTCCATTATCCGAACTTGAATACAAATGATCTTCTCCCGTCACATACCACTTGCCATCAGGTGATATGGCAAATCCAGCCAGGTCAGCATCCCCTATGATTCCAGGCATATGCTCCCAGTGTATCTGGGCGTATGCAAGTTGGGATAGGGATAAGAAAATAAGAAAATACAACTGTCGCATAAACCCTGGTTTCAATATTTTAAGGTCATTTCTGACTAGGATTACTATTTACGATTAAAGGTAATGGATCAACTTCACAAAAAAAACATTTGCTAGTCGTACCAGGGGATGCTACTTTTACTTAAAGTCTATTTTACGAACAATTTATGTGTCTCTATACCCGACTCACTTTCTATCACCACAATATAAACTTGAGAACTATTTAAGCCAACAAGAACTTCATTACTTTCAGAATACGCAATTCTCCTTCCCATAAAATCATACACACTGCATGATTTATACTCACTTAAATCACCCATAATCTGCACTACTCCATCCTGTTCAATTAATTGATACTTGTTTTCTGTTTCCTTTTTATACTCGTCTATAGCAGAAATATCTGAAGGAGCAAATTGAACAACAAAGCCTTCCGGAGGAATAGAGGTTACGACTCCACAGTTGCCATCATCATCATATAAAATGTCCGGATCTGAATGATCACCGAAAAAACAAGCAGATTCACCCAAATCAAAATTACTGATTGCAACCCATGGCCCATATATATTGCCGATTGGATCCTGGTTGTCAAAACTAAACCCCTGGCCAGGAAAATAATAAGAACAATTGGTGAGGTCAATATCCCCGAAATGAAGTTCAATCACTCCATTTTCATAAAACCACGTTTGAAAATTAATGTAGTGATCATCGATGCCCTCATCCAAAACGTACACATTATGATATTCTATAACCAATGCTTCTAAATTGTTTGCCATTGTAGAGATATATCGTACTTCAGAATACAAATAAGGCGTATCAAGAATCAGACCTATCATGTAACTTCCTGAGAATAATTCTAAATTGAACTCTTCAGAGCCTGGGAAATAACCAACAGCATCCTTATCCATATACACATTACTATACGTATCCCCGAAAAAGGGGAATTCAAATCCAAAATCAAAATTCTTTTCCCAGTAGTATGGATCTTCACCGGCTAGTCCTAACTCAATATTCACTGAGTTGTAATTGGTGATGGTATCATAGCTCGATTGGAAATGATTGATTACATAGGCTTGGCCGTAGCAAACAGTTGAAAAAGCTAGTTGAAGCAATAGTAGTTTTATCATTTTCATATTTACTATAGTATATTGAATAAAAGATAAAAAACTGGAATGTTGTCGATCTCAGTCCCGGTAAAAATAATTATTTACTTCGGCTTTCACCAGCGCTTACATACGATGCTAGCTGATGTTTCCTTCTCTCTTTCTCTGTTAAAACAAAAATCAGTGTCAAAATAGGGATTAGAAACACTTCGATTCCAACCCCGATGCTAAAAAATCCTGCAACAAAAGTATAACACCGATTATTCGTTGTGCCTTGATCTATCGCTGACAAGATCATAATCGAGGATAATATGGCTATATAAGGCGTTATCAATCCAATAAGTAATGCAATGCTACCTGTTTGCAAAATGGTAGTCCCCTGGCCGAGTCGAAGTCTTTTAGCACTATAAAAGATCAAGTATGCTAATGGAATCAGCGTAATTAAAAATGGAAGGAGGATTCCAAGGATTGCTCTCATACTCCAAATATAATTGATATCTGAAGGAGTTATTAGGAAATGAAGGCTGCACTTTACAACGTTTTAAGAAATTCAATCAAATCAGATTTATCCTGCACCGTCATTTGCCAGTGAACCCCCGTCCTTGCTTTACTGCCATCACTTTTCAAATCTTCATCTAAGAAACGAAAGAACAACTCTTCCGTATAAGGTACATCCAAGCTTAAACTATCAGTAAGATAACTCCATTGGACATTGCAGCTTTTGATCCTTGTGCCCGATGGGCCATGACATCCATTACAACTCTTGAACAAGGTGATCTCAGAGTATTCCTTATCCAACAAAGGCCTGCCTGCCAAATCCATACCTGACATGTAAATACTTTCACCATTTGTAGTGTATAGCTTATTGGCACAGCCAATACCAATTACGATTACCAATAAGACGGCTAATGTGAAATGTTCCACCCTCATAATTTTTTCAATAAGGGCAATAGCAAGGTGATGAATGTAGCAATAGATGCAATGGTTCGAAGTAAATGCCATTTGTTCCAGCTTGTTTCAAAACGCATTCGCATTTCCTTTAACTGGATTTCTGATGCAGATTGAAGATCAAACCCTGCCAGCATTTCGTTAAGCGGCAGATTGCCCGCTATCGTTAAACCAAGAACACCAATTCCATAAATGGCTGTTGCGATTATAGGATAAGGCAACAAACTATTGTTACCACTTTTGTAAATAACAAAGGATGCAATGAGTAGAATAATGATACTACCCATAAAGCTTAAGCCGAAAAGAGGGTTTTGTATGCTTTTATCAATGCTTTGAAAAGCCCCGAGGTATTCCTTATCGCTCAATGCACCTAAGCCGTTGATGACCGAGCATTGATATCCGTAGAGCAAGCCTGCTACCAGGCCTGTTAACAGGATACTTGTACCATATAATAGTTGAAGCAGGTTCATACTTGTACAATGGTTTGATTTTTCCAGAAACCAGCTTTTATTGATTTTTGAATATAGTTATCAAAAGATCCTGGCTTTCTGTTTAGAATGAATTCAATATCATTTTGTACAGATTCATTTCTACCGTCCAGCACTTCGGCAAACAAATAGGTGATCAACCAAATCAGATCATCAGGAACCTGGTGTTCTTTCAACATATTTTTGTACTCCTCCATAGAAACCTGTACGAACTGTATATCGGATTTTAAAGCGTGGGACAATTTGCTTATGGCTTCATCAAATGAAAGTAACTCAGGACCCGTCATTTCATAAATTTTCCCATCATGTTTGCTATCCATAAGTGCTTCGACCACTACATCAGCAATATCATCTATATCTACAAATGGTTCTTTTGCTTTAACCGTTGGAATCACAAATGCTTTTGACTCGATACCATCTGCCCAAAAGCCCTCACTAAAGTTTTGCATAAAGAAACTGGATCTTATAATACTCCATGCCATTTCCGAGTTACGTATGACATTTTCACAGGCAATAGCTTCAGCCTCACCCCTGCCTGAAAGCAATACTATCTTTTTCACCCCTGCTTTTTTTGCTACCTGGGCAAAATTGTAAATAATACCCTCTGAAGTTCGCATAGCAATGTCAGGATAAAAAGTGAGGCATACTTTTGAGATACCTTCTAAAGCATTTACCCAGGTAGTATCGTCATACCAATCAAAAGGTATTTTACTGCTTCTGGATCCAGGACGAACATCCACATTTTTGTTTTGGAGCCTGCTAAATACCCTGCTGCCCGTTTTACCGGTGCTACCGATCACAAGAATTTTGTTACTCATCATATTTTTGTTTAAATAGTATGAGGCAAAATTCGGTAGCATCTGCTTCCTGAAATTGAACAAATGCGACAAAATGATTGATACGCTAGGAAGGGTACTTCTTTTTAAAGGTAGATGGCGTTTCTCCGGTAAAAGCCTTAAAAACCCTGATAAAATGCGACTGGTCGGCAAAACCATTCCTGAAAACAATATCCGTTAGCTTTTTATAGTCCTTCATGGATAGCTGTTCAAAGGACTGTTGGAATTTAGTGATTTGAATAAAGTCCTTTACGGAGATGCCTACCTGCTTGATAAAACGTCTTTCCAATGTACGAATGGTCATGTGTAATTGATCG
>Ga0157380_10004037_pt1 | contig 10130 bp, 8 predicted proteins | sample S35metaG_FD_119757 | JGI IMG/M metagenome (GOLD analysis project Ga0157380, IMG submission 119757) | Switchgrass rhizosphere microbial communities from Kellogg Biological Station, Michigan, USA - S3-5 metaG | ecosystem: Host-associated > Plants > Roots > Rhizosphere > Soil | place: USA: Michigan...
AGTCGATCGAGATCGGCTGGCTCAGCAGGGTGCCCTGGGCGGACTGCATGAGGTTGCCCGAGACCTCGGACTGCGTGCCGATCTGGGCCGCCACCATGAACTTGCCCTCGAGGCCTTCGGCCCCGTAGCCGACGTGCGGCAGGACGACCATGGCGGCCGTCAAGAGCCAGCTGCGAGCCTTCATCTTCCCCCCTTCCGCCCGGGCGGCTTTCGAAGTCGCGGGCGGCGAGCGTGATGAGTGTAGCGTGGATAAAATCGCACGCAACATGGCAAGCCGAGCCGGCGCCCCCCGCGCCCGCGTGCTGGCGCTGGTGCTGGCCCCGCTGGCTCTCTTCGGCGCCGCGGCCGAAGGACCCGGGCGGGAAAAGGTCCTGAAGCAGGTCCGCGTCCCGCACCACTACTACTACCGGGAGATGTACCTGCCGCAGGCCGCGAGCGGGGTCGCGTCGCCGGCCTGGTCCCCCGACGGCAAGGAGCTCGCCGTTTCGATCGAGGGCGCGCTCTACCGGGTCGCGCTCGACTCGGGCGTGGCACGCCAGCTGACGAACGGCCCGGGCTACGACTACCAGCCCGACTGGTCGCCCGACGGCCGGCTGCTCGCCTACGCGTCCTACCACGACGACGCGGTCGAGCTGCGCGCGCTCGAGCTCGCGAGCGGGCGCAGCTGGCCGCTGCTCTCGAACGGAGCGGTCAACGTCGAGCCGCGCTGGTCGCCCGACGGACGGCGGCTGGCCTTCACGTCGACGGCGCACGAGGGACGCTTCCACGTGTTCCTGCTCGATGCCCCCGACGGGAAGCCCGGCGAGCCGCGCCGCCTCACCGAGGAGCGCGACTCCGGTCTGCCCCGCTACTACTACTCGCGCTTCGACCAGTACCTCTCGCCCTCGTGGTCGCCCGACGGCAGCGAGCTCGTGCTCGTCTCGAACCGCGGCCGCATCTCGGGCAGCGGCGGCCTTTGGCGGACGAAGGCCGAGCCGGGGGCGCCGCTGCGGCTCGTGCGCGACGAGGAGACGACCTGGAAGGCGCGGCCCGACTGGGCTCGCGACGGCCGCCGCGTCGTCTACGCGTCCTACCTCGGCCGCCAGTGGCACCAGCTCTGGCTCGTTCCCGCGGACGGCGGCGATCCGTTCCCGCTCACGTACGGCGACTTCGACGCGACGGCGCCGCGCTGGTCGCCCGACGCCACGCGGATCGCATACGTCTCGAACGAGGACGGCGCGCCCGCGCTCTGGACGATCCGCGTGCCGGGCGGCGAGCGAAGGCGCGTCGAGATCCGCGAGCGGCGGCGGCTCGGCACGTGGGGCCGGCTGCGCATCGACGTCACCGAGAACGGCCGCTACGTTCCGGCGCGCGTCTCCGTGACGGCGCCGGACGGCCGCAGCTTCGTCCCGGAAGGAGCGTGGCGGCACGCGGACGACTACTACGACCGCGCCGAGCGCCGGATCGAGCACGGCTACTTCCACACGCGCGGCGGCAGCGACGTGCTGGTTCCGGCCGGGCCCGTGACCGTCGAGGTCACGCGCGGCCTCGAGTACCGGCCGGTCCGCCAGACCGTGGACGTGCCGGAGGCCGGCCGCGACCTGGCCGTGGCGCTCGAGCGTCTCGCCGACTGGCCGGCGCGCGGATGGTGGAGCGGCGACCTGCACGTGCACATGAACTACGGCGGGGCCTACCGCGCGACGCCCACGACGCTGCGCGCGATGGCCGAGGCCGAGGACCTCCACGTGGTCTTCGACCTGGTCGTCAACAAGGAGGAGCGCATTCCGGACGTCGCCTGGTTCACGGGCCGGCCGGACCCCGTTTCGACGGAGCGCACGCTGCTGCGCCACGACCAGGAGTTCCACACGAGCTGGTGGGGCCACCTCTCGTTCCTCGGCCTGACGAGCCACGTGCTTCTGCCGGACTACGCCGGCTACGCGGGGACGGCGGCCGCGAGCCTCGCTCCTTCGAACGCCGACGTCGCCGCGCTCGCGCGGGCGCAGGGCGCGCTCGTCGGCTACGTGCACCCGTTCGACCACGAGCCCGATCCGGCGCGCGGCGGCGACCCCGCGGCGTACCCGGTCGCGGGCTTCGAGTCGGGGGACCCGATCGGCCTGCCGATCGACGTCGCGCTCGGCGCGGTCGACTTCTACGAGGCCGTGGGCCTGAGCGACCACCGCGCGACGAGCGCCGTCTGGTACCGCCTGCTGAATTGCGGCTTTCGCCTGCCGGCGGGGGCGGGCACGGACGCGATGACGAACTTCGCGTCGCTGCGCGGGCCGGTCGGCCTCAACCGCGTGTTCGTCAAGACGGGCGGCCCGCTCGACTTCGGCCGCTTCCTCGACGGGCTCAAGGCCGGGCGCAGCATGGCGACGAACGGGCCGCTCGTCGAGCTGTCGCTGCGGCCGCGCGGCTCGAGCGGGGCGTGGAGCGAGCCGGGGGACGAGCTCGCGCTTCCCGCCGGCCGCCACGCGCTCGAGGCGCGCGTCTCGCTGCGCTCGATCGCGCCCGTCGATCAGCTCGAGATCGTCCGCGGCGGCGAGGTGGTGGCGCAGCTCCCGCTGGCCGGCGATCGCACGTCGGCCGACGCGACCGTGACGCTGCCACCGGCCTCGAGCTCGGGATGGTACGTGGCGCGCGCCTCGAGCCGCCGCTCGCGCCACCCGGTGCTCGACTTCTACCCGTTCGGCACGACGAGCCCGATCTATGTCGCAGTCGCGGGTCGCCCGGTTCGGTCCCCAGCGGACGCCTCGTACTTCCTGCAGTGGATCGATCGCGTCCGCGCCGCCGCCGATGCCCACCGCGGCTGGAACACAGCGGCCGAGAAGGAAGCCGTGCTCGCGCAGATCGCGCGTGCCCGCGCGGTTTTCGAGGGACTCCGCTAAAGCTCACGAGCAGCGGACGGCGGAGCGAGCGGGATTCACTCCCGCGAGCGGAGCGGGGGGTGAGAGGGGGGCGCGGCGCAGCGCCCCCCTGATTAGAAGAGCACGGCGGCCTCGCCCTTCTCGGCGACGAGGCGATCGGCGAGCGCCACGATCTTGTCGCGGCGCTTAAGGAGCGAGGAGATCTGGCGGCCGTTCAGCCACGGGCCGAGCCGGGTGTCGAGCGTCGGGCGGTCGAGCGCGCGCAGCTTCGCGAGCGCTTCGCGCGAGAAGCGCTCGAGCTCGTCGGGCGCGCGCAGCTGGTCGTAGATGGCGAACGCGCGCGAGAAGTCGACCGCGTAGATGCGGAAGGTCGGGTCGCACAGCACGTTGCGGATGTTCTTCGCGTCGGTGTTGAAGGTGAGCTGGTGCAGCAGCCGCACGCCCCACATCTGGCGGTTCCAGCTCTCCGGGTCCGGCGGCGTGATGCGGCGCTCCTTGCGGTCGGCCTCGGTCATGGCCTTCTCCACCCACAGCTGGAGCGACCCGGGGACGTTCTCGAGCGTGCGCTCCACGGTCGGCGGCACGAGGCCGGTGCCGAGCAGCTTGTCCAGCTCGTAGGACGCCACCTCGTGCTTCCACGAGTCCGAGAAGTCGACCACGAACCCGCCGCCCTGGAAGTTGGTGACGCCGGGGCGGCTCTCGTCGATCGTCTTCCAGATCGCGCGCGCCGTGCGCGTGTCGTCGGTGAGGGTGTACTGGTGCGAGCGCGTGATGCCCACGGCGAGCGCCTTCTTCTTGACGACCCGGGCCGTCTTCAGGAAGCTCTCCGCCGCCTCGCCGGTGAGAACCAGGCCGAACGGGTCGTCCGCGCGCGCCGTCGAGGCCGCGGGCAGGCAGAGACAGACGGCAAGCGCGAACGCACGCCTCATTTCGGAACCTCCGCCGTGGAGCGTTGGGGAGTGTATCGCCAAAGCACGGACACGCGCGCGTCCAGTTCCGAGAAATCTCGTCCAACAGTTGGACGATGCGGTGACGCGAGTCGCGCAACTCCAGCAATTCACGAAGCGACGTGATGGCACGCGTCCTGCTTTATCGGCTTCGTCGGACCTGCCGCGTTCGTCCTACCCCTTCCCCAATCGGGCGGGCGCGGCAGCCGACGCTTCCACTTTCTGAAAACATTCGTAACGCAGTCGCGCAACACTTCCGCGCGCGGCTTCAGTGAGCGCGGTTGTGCCCGCGCGAGACGCGTGGTGTACTCACGCGCTCGTGGGACACGCGCGAACCGTGAAGGCGAGCGCCGCCGTTCTGCTCGCCGCGCTCGCCGCGGCCGGCGCCGCCTCGGGCCAGGAGCAGCCGCTGCGCACCGAGACCGCGCACACGGCGCGCGCCGGGACGCTCGTCTTCGAGACGGGCATCGACCTCATGGCGGACGAGCCGAGCTACATCACCGGGCTCGACCGCAACCGCTGGGACGGTCCGCTGCTGCGGCTCGTCTACTCGCCGGCCGACAACGTCGAGCTGGACGTCGAGTGGGTGATGCGCGTCGGCGTCTGGGACGAGCCGGGCCGCGAGGTCCAGGGCTCGTACTGGGGCGACGTGACGCTGCGGGCGAAGTGGCGCATCCACGCGGGCCGGCCCGGCCGTCCGACGCTCGGCGCGCGCTTCGGCGTCGCGCTGCCGCAGACCGAGTTCGAGGACGAGGAGTTCCGCCCGCTCGGCCTCGGGCCGAACACGACGCGGGTCGCGATCGAGGGGCTCGTGTCGCAGCCGCTCGGCCCGCTGCGCCTCGACCTGAACGCCGGCCTGCTGCTCTTCGAGGAGGTGTTTCGCGCGCACGAGCAGCGCGACTTCCTCGCCTACGGCGCCGCGCTCGAGTGGGCACCGCGGCCCTCGCTGTCGCTCGTCGCCGAGCTGGCCGGCCGCGCGGGAGACGGGATGCGCGGAGCCGACCAGAGCTCGGAGGCGCGGCTCGGGCTGCGGCTCGGGCGGGGACGGCTGCGCGGCAGCGCCGCGCTGCGACGGGGGCTGCTGTCGACCGACGGCGAGTGGGGCGCCACGCTCGGGCTCACCTGGACGCTGCGCTCACCCGGGCCGTAGCGCCGGCCGTCCAGCCGGCGGTCTGGTAGGCTTGTCCCCGGGGAGGGGCCGGCGCAGGCCGGCCGGGGCGGGATGGAGAGCGAGGCCGGGGCGAGCAAAGCGCGCTGCGTGAGCTGCCGCGAGGAGATCGCGGTCGCCGACCGCTACGCTCACGGCGACCACATCAAGTGCGGCGTGTGCGGCACCAAGCACAAGGTGGTGCGCGGCGACCGCCTGCGGCTGGTGATCGCCGACGTCGCGCCGCTGCGCGACGCGCTCGCGCAGAACGAGCGGCTGATCGAGCGGCTCGAGGCGGAGCACGCCCACGCCCGCGCCAGCTTCGGCATCGGCGCGAACGGGATCGGCATCGGGGTCGCCTACGCGATCTACCAGATGGGCCTCAACCAGGCCCCGCTCAGCACGAGCCTGCTCTGGACCTCCGTCGCCGTCGCCGTCTTCGCGGGCCTGCTGCTCGAGCTCGCGAACTGGTCCTTCCTCGCCAAACGCAACGCGATGATGCGGATCAGCAGCGAGCTCGAGGAAGCCCGCTCGGAAGGCCAGAAGCTCCGTACCCAGATTCGCGAGGCGACGCGAGTCTAGCTACTGGATCTGGCCGGATTCCAGGAGCGTCGCGACCGTCCGATAGATCGCGTACGTCGAGCGCGGCAGGTCCTTCTGCAGGTCGTTGAGGGTCGCGCCCTTCTTGAGGCGCGACCACACGGAGGCCGCGAGCTCGATCGAGTCGGGCTCCTCCCAGGCCAGCTGGCCGGCCTTCTGCCGGAAAACGCGGTCGGGATGCGGCAGCCGCTCCTTCAGCATGGGCAGCTCGTCCTGCATGCGCACCGACTCCATCAGCAGCGAGATCGCGGGCATCGACATCTCCGTCTGCAGCTCGTCCTCGCGCACGTCGCGGCCGGTGAACGAGAAGTCGCCCTCGACGGGGTTCTGGAACAGCTGGAACACGGCGTCGTCGCCCGACAGGTGGCGGTAGCGGGCCCGCGCGATGTTGCCGTGGTAGAAGAAGAGCTCCGCCAGCTTCTGCTTGTCCTTCACCACGATGAGCGCGCCCGTCTGCTGCGAGCCGATCAGCGTCTGGATCACGGTCGCGAGGTCGAAGTAGCGCAGGTTTCCCTGGAGCTGCTTGCCCGAAGCCCGCGGCACCTTGAGCGTCGTCGCCTCGAGCCGCTTCGCCAGCACGACGGCCAGGTTCCGCGAGAGCGCCGGCAGCACCTCCATGAGGTCGAGGAACACCGCCTTCTCGACGACGAAGAGCGCCGCGTGCTCCGGCGAGCGCACCGTCGCGGTCCGCGGGGAGCCGGTGAGCAGCGCGAGCTCGCCGATCACCTCGCCCTTGCCGAGGTAGGTGACGACCATCGGCTCGGAGCCGTCCGAAGGCGTCGCCACCACCTCGAGCACGCCGCTCTTCACGACGTACAGCCGGTCCCCCTCCTCGCCCTGTCGGAACACCACCCCGCCGGGGCCGAACTCGAGCAGCTGTCCTTGAGCGAGGACGGCTCGGATCACCTCCGCCGGTTGGTTCTCGAACAGCTCGGAATCGCGGAGAAAGGCTGGGTCGATCGGCTCTTCCATGGGGAGGAGAAGGCGATTATAGCCCCGTGGGGAGCTCCCGGGCCTCGTCTCTAAACCTGTGCTAGCATTGGACAAAACTCGGGGACGCCGATCCCGGACAGGCGGGCTGTCGTGTCTAAGTCGCTGAACCTGAAGCTCTTGTCGCAATACGACCGCGGGATGACGTAGGGCGGGCTGTCTCCGCCCCGATCCTGACCATGGTCAACGACTAGGAGCCCCGCCCCATGACGGTTTCGACGCTCGGTCCCATCTCACCCGCAGAAGTCCACGCCGTACTGAAGCGCCGCCTGCTCGCGGACGGGTACGACTTCGTCCTCGACCTCGAGCGCAGCCACGGAGCCTGGCTCCACGACTCGCGGAGCGGCCGCGACTACCTCGACTTCTGCATGTTCTTCGCCTCGAACCCGATCGGCTACAACCACCCGAAAATGCAGGACCCCGAGTTCCTCGCGGTGCTGCACCGGGTGGCCCAGCTCAAGCCGTCGCTCTCCGACTTCTACGGCGTCGAGTACGCGTGGTTCGTGGACACCTTCGGCCGGGTCGCGATGCCCGAGCACCTGCGCTACACGTTCTTCGTCGAGGGCGGCGCGCTGGGCGTCGAGAACGCGCTCAAGACCGCCTTCGACTGGAAGGTGCGCAGGAACCGGGCGAAGGGGATCCCCGGCCAGAAGGGGCAGCAGATCGTCCACTTCCGCCAGGCGTTCCACGGACGCAGCGGCTACACGCTCTCGCTCACGAACACCGACCCGCGCAAGACCGACCTCTTCCCGCGCTTCCCGTGGCCGCGGATCGACAACCCCGGCCTGCGCTTCCCGGTGACGCCCGAGGGGCTCGCGGACACGAAGGCCGCCGAGGAGCGGGCGCTCGAGCAGATCGAGCAGGCGTTCGCGGACAACCCGGACGACATCGCCGCGATCCTGATCGAGCCGATCCAGGCCGAGGGCGGCGACGTTCACTTCCGTCCGGAGTTCCTGCGCGCGCTCGAGCAGAAGGCGCGCCAGCACGACGTGTTCTTCGTCCTCGACGAGGTGCAGACGGGCGTCGGCATCACCGGCCGCATGTGGGCCCACGAGCACTGGGGCCTGCGCCCCGACGCGGTCGCGTTCGGCAAGAAGATCCAGCTCGGCGGCTGCATGGTCGGCCCGCGCGTCGACGAGGTCGAGGACAACGTCTTCAAGCTGTCCTCGCGCATCAACTCGACCTGGGGCGGCAACCTCACCGACATGGTGCGCTCCGCGCGCTTCCTGGAGATCCTGCAGGAGGACGCGCTGGTCGAGAACACGCGCGTCGTCGGCGAGCGGCTGCTCGCCGGGCTCGTGGCGCTCGAGCGCGAGCTGGGCGGGAAGCTCGGCAACGCGCGCGGGCTCGGGCTGATGCTGGCCTTCGACCTCGACACGCCGGAGCTGCGCGACCGCGCGCTCGAGCGCATGCTCGCGAACGGGCTGCTGCTGCTGCCCTGCGGCGTGCGCTCGATCCGCTTCCGCCCACCCCTCAACCTCACCGCCGCCGAGGCGGACACGGCCCTCGACCTCGTGCGGAGGAGCCTGAAGGAGCTTTAGATGATCGAGCGCGAAGCGACGGTCAAGATCAGCAGCGAGCTGCTCGGCAGCCTGTTCGGCGGGACCAAGGTCGCGAGCGGGCGGCTCGTCCGGATCTCGGACGAGGGCTACTACGAGGTGACGCTCACGCTCCAGAACGGCAGCTACACGGCGCTGCTGCCGATCTCGAGCACGGTGATCATCGCGACGCAGCCCGAGTCGTCCGTCGCCGTGATCGAAGTGGAGCGCTAACCCCGGGAACGAGCGAAGAAACGAATGGCTCGCACGGTCAAGGTCGCGATCGCGGGGCTGGGGCCGGTGGGCCAGGCCGTGGCCCGCGCGGTCCTGCAGACGCCGGGGCTCAAGCTCGTGGCGGCGAGCGATCCCTCGCCGCTCCACGCCGGCCGCGACGTCGCGGTCGTGCTGGGGCTGCCCCGCAAGCTGAAGGTCAAGGTCGAGGGACGCCCCGAACGCTTCTTCAAGAAGGTGCGCGCCGACGTCGCCTTCGTGTGCACGTCCTCGCACGTCAAGGAGGTCAAGCCGCAGGTGGCCGCGCTGCTGGCCCGGCGCATCAATGTGCTCACCACCTGCGAGGAGCTCGTCTTCTCGGTGCCGGCGCGCGCTTCGGTGTTCAAGGAGCTCGACCGCGTCGCGAAGCGCAAGAAGGTCTCGCTGCTCGCGACCGGCGTGAACCCCGGCTTCGCGATGGACGCGTTCGCGCTGGCGCTCACGGCGCCCTGCGCGAAGGTGAGGCGCATCTCGGTCACCCGCGTCGTCGACGCGGCGGCGCGCAAGCTCGCGCTGCAGCGCCGCGTGGGCGCCGGCCTCAACCTCGGCCAGTTCCGCCGCGCCGTCACCGAGGGCACCGTCCGCCACGTCGGCCTGGTCGAGTCGGCGTACCTGATCGCGTCCGGCCTCGGCTGGAAGCTCGAGCGCGTGGACGAGACGCTCGAGCCCGCGATCGCGCCGCGCGACCTCGACACCCAGGAGCTGCGGATCCCCGCCGGCGCGGCCGCCGGCATCCGCCAGTCGGTGAAGGCGTACCGCTCGGGCGAGCTCGCGATCAGCCTCGACCTGCAGGTCTACGTCGGGGCGGAGTCCCCGCGCGACAGCGTGCTGGTCGACGGCGACCCCTCGATCGACACCACGATCGCAGGCGGCGTCAACGGCGAGACGGCGACCGCCGCGATGCTCGTCAACAGCCTTCCCCGCCTGCTCGCCGCGCCGGCGGGCCTGCTCACGGTGCGCGACCTGCCGCTCGTGCACGCCCTCAACCCGCAGGACCTCGCGTCTCCGCCGCCGCGAAAGCGCTGAGCATGGGCGCGGCGGACCAGGACGAGCTCCGAGGCGAGATCGCCGAAGGCGTCCTGCCGCAGCTGCTGCGCCGCATCTACGTCGAGCGGCGCACGGCGATGCTCCGCTGCGTGCGCGGCGACGAGGAGCAGAGCCTGCGCTTCCGCGGCGGCCACATCGTGAACGCCCACACCAACATCAAGGAGGACCGCCTCGGCGAGATGCTGGTGCGCCGGGGGCTGTTGAGCGAGGAGGGCCTCGCGCGAGCCACCGAGATCGTGATCCGCGAGAAGCGGCGGCTCGGCGAGGTGCTGGACGAGCTCGGGCTCCTCGACGCGAACGGCCTCGAGGACGCGATCGCCATCCACGTCCACGAGATGCTGGGGCGGCTCTTCAGCTGGACCGACGGGAGCTATGCGCTCGCGGACGAGCCGCAGGACGCGGCGCGCAGCGACGTCACGCTGAAGCTCTCCACCGGCGAGCTGATCCTCGAGGCCGCGCGGGCGGTCAAGGACCCCGACGTGGTGCGCTACGCGCTCGGCGACGTCGACAGCGTGCTCAACCTCTCGAGCGATCCGCTGCTGCGCTTCCAGAAGCTGACGCTGTCGCCGAACGACGGCTTCGTGCTCTCGCGCATCGACGGCACGACCACGGCGCGCGAGCTGTTCCAGCTCATCCCGCTGCCCGTCGAGGAGACGCAGAAGAGCCTGTTCGGCCTGGTCTCGACCGGCATCGTGGAGTACGGCGAGAAGCGCAAGCGGGAGACGGCGCCCGCCGCTCCTGCGGCAGC
>Ga0157380_10004039_pt1 | contig 10126 bp, 9 predicted proteins | sample S35metaG_FD_119757 | JGI IMG/M metagenome (GOLD analysis project Ga0157380, IMG submission 119757) | Switchgrass rhizosphere microbial communities from Kellogg Biological Station, Michigan, USA - S3-5 metaG | ecosystem: Host-associated > Plants > Roots > Rhizosphere > Soil | place: USA: Michigan...
AGCTCCTCGTTCGTGGGGACTACTAGCACGGTCGTCGGGGAGTTGTCCGCCGAGATCCGCCGGGCCGCCCTTGCTGGGCTGGCGTTGAGATGCCCGTCGAGCTCGATACCCAGCGCCGCCATGCCCGAGAGCGCGTCACGCCGTACGGCTGCGTCGTTCTCCCCCACCCCCGCGGTGAAGGTGATCACGTCTGCGGTTCCGAGCAGTGCCAGATACGCACCGATGTACTTGCGCAGCCGGTGGATATACACGTCATAGGCCAATTGCGCTGTCTCATCGCCTGATTCGATGCGCTGGTGCAGCACCCGGAAGTCGATCTCCCCGGCGAGGCCGCAGACGCCTGCGCGTCGGTTGAGCATCGACTCGATGTCCTCGACACCCATGCCCGCTGTGCGCCACAGGTAGGTGATGATGCCGGGATCGATGTCGCCCGAGCGGGTGCCCATTACCAGGCCCTCCATCGGCGTCAGCCCCATCGAGGTGTCCACTGGTCGTCCGCCGACGATCGCCGACGCAGACGCCCCGTTGCCGAGGTGCAGCACGATCTGACTCGACCTCGCAAGCGGCACGTCGAGAAACGCCGCCGCCTGCTCGCTGACGTACTGGTGCGAGGTGCCGTGGAAGCCGTAGCGACGGATGTGCCACCGCTCGGCGATGTCTCGATCGATGGCGTACGTCGCCGCCGCCGGAGGCAGGTCGTGAAAGAACGCGGTGTCGAACACCGCGATGTGCGGCAGATCAGGTAGCGCCTTGCGGGCTACCTGGATGCCCAGCACCGCGGGCGGATTGTGCAGCGGCGCAAGCGGAGCCAGTTCTTCGAGCTTGCCGATCAACGCATCATCGACGAGCGTCGGCCGGTACAGATCCGGCCCGCCGTGCACGACCCGGTGCCCGACCGCGATCAGGCCAACCGTGTCCAGATGGGTGCCCGCTTCCTCGAACAAATCGAACGCCGTGCGCAGCGCCGCCTCGTGGTCTGCGACCCGGGCATCGCGCGTCGCTTCCTTGTCCCCGACCGTCAGGCTCGCCGTCGACGCGTCCTCGCCGATCCGCTCGACGATGCCGTCGGCCAGCGAGGCGCCCGAATCCGGGTCGATCAGTTGGAATTTCACCGACGAGGAGCCCGAGTTGAGCACCAGGACGCTCCGAGACTGAATCACTGCCGTTGTCCCTGCGCCTGAATCGCCGTGATCGCAACGGTATTGACGATGTCCTCGACAAGCGCGCCCCGCGACAGGTCGTTGACCGGTTTGTTCAGGCCCTGCAGGACGGGGCCGATCGCGATCGCGCCCGCGCTCCGCTGCACCGCCTTGTAGGTGTTGTTGCCGGTGTTGAGGTCCGGGAAGATCAGCACCGTCGCGCGGCCTGCGACCTTGGAATCGGGCATCTTGGCCTTCGCGACCGTCGGATCAACCGCGGCGTCGTACTGGATGGGGCCCTCGACGAGCAGATCGGGTTTGCGCTTGCGAACCAATTCGGTTGCGGTCCTGACCTTGTCGACATCGGCACCGGTGCCGCTGGTACCCGTCGAGTAGGACAGCATGGCCACTCGTGGGTCGATGCCGAATTGGGCGGCGGTGCGCGCCGACGAAATCGCGATGTCCGCCAGTTGTTCGGACGTCGGGTCCGGCACGATTGCACAGTCACCGTAGGCGAGCACCCGGTCGGACAGGCACATCAAGAAGATGCTGGAGACCGTAGATACATCGGGCAGCGTCTTGATGATCTCGAACGCGGGCCGCACCGTATGCGCGGTGGTGTGCGTGGCGCCCGACACCATGCCGTCGACCATGTCGTTGTGCACCAGCATGGTGCCGAAATACGAGACGTCGTGAATGATTTCGCGGGCCTGCTCGACGGTGATGCTCTTGTGCTTGCGCAGTTCGGCGTACTGCTCGGCGAACTTGTCGCACAGCTCGCTGGTGCGCGGGTTGAGCACCGCCGCTGCCGACAGGTCGACGCCGAGTTCGGCCGCGCGGGCACGGACCTGCGGCTCTTCGCCGAGAATGGTCAGGTCGGCGACCCCGCGCTGCAACAGCCGCCCCGCCGCCTTGAGGATGCGGTCGTCCTCGCCCTCCGGTAGCACGATCCGCTTGCGGTCCGATCTCGCGCGGTCCAGCAACTGGTAGGTGAACATCTGTGGTGTGACGACGGACGGAATCGTTATCGCTAGGCGCGCAAGCAGATCCGCGATGTCGACGTGGTCGTCCATCAATGCGATCGCGGTGTCGATCTTGCGCTGCGAGCTCGCGGTGACCCGGCCCCGCGCCGACGCGACCCGGCTCGCCGTTTCAAAGGTGCCGAACCGCGTCGTGATGATCGGCACCCGCAGCCCCAGGCCGGACACCAGCGATTCGATTGAGGGGTGCAGCTCGAGGCCGCCGTTGAGGATGACGCAGGACAACGACGGAAAGCCTTCGGCCGCATGGGCGCTCAGCACTGCGAGCACCACATCGGAGCGGTCACCCGGGGTGACGACGGCAACGCCCTCCGTCAGCCGCTCCACCACGTGCTCGGCTGTCATGCCTGCCACCAGGACGTCCATCGCCTCGCGGGCCAGTAGCGCCGGGTCGCCGCGCAGAAGTGTGCCTTCGACCGCTTTTCCAAGCTCGGCCACCGACGGCGCGACCAGGAGCGGCTCCTCGGGCAGCACGTAGGTCTGGGGTTCGAAGCGTTTCAGCGCGTCTGCGACCGCTCCGAGCTGGGACGGGTCACAACGGTTGGCCACCACCGCCGCGGTGTGGGCGTGCTGGGCGGCGATCTCGTCCAGGCATACGCCGACGACCTGCGCGACCTGGTCCGGAGTGCGGTCCTTCGCCTTCACCGCCAGCACGACAGGGGCACCCAGGTTGGCCGCGATCCGGGCGTTCATGGACAGCTCGCTCGGCGTTGCGACGTCGGTGTAATCGCTGCCGACGATCAGCACCGCATCACACTGGTCGGCCACATGGTGGTACCGATCCACGATGTCAGCCAGCGCCGCGTCTGGATCCTCGTGCAACTGTTGATAGCCGACGCCGACACACTCGTCGTAGGGCAGGCCCGCGGTGGTGTGAGGCAGCAGCAGTTCCAGGATGTAGTCGCGGTCCTCACCGAGCCTGGTAATGGGACGGAAGACGCCGACCTTGGCGACCGTGGCCGCCAGCCTGTGCAGGATGCCGAGCGCGATGGTCGACTTGCCGGTATCGCCCTCTGGCGAGGCGATGTAGATCGCGGTGGGCACGCGGCAAACCTATCAGCCGAGTCGGTCTCGTTCTGGCCGGAAGGCTAGAGCCATCGCCTGCGACGGAAGTTGCGGTACAGGACGAGGCAGACGCACACCACCGCCGCCATGACCACCGGGTAGCCCCACCGCCAGTGCTCCAGCGGCATGTCGTCGAAGTTCATGCCGTAGATGCCTGCGACCAGGGTCGGCACGGCGGCCAGCGCGACCCACGCGGAGATCTTGCGCGTGTCGCTGTTCTGCTGAAGCGCGATCTTGCCGAGCGCCGCGTCGATCAACGTCGACACCATTACGTCGTAGCTGACGATGCGCTCCGCTGTCTGCAGGTGACGTTCGAGAACCGCCCGTATGTACCGCGGACCGCGACCGAACGAGATCGCCGTGGTCGGTGTCGACGCTCCCCATGGCCGCGGTCGACGGGCTGACCGCGTGGCACACCTCGGCAATCTCACGTTTGAGCAGGTAGACCGGTTCGACATCGGTCGGCTTAGTGGGCGAGAAGACGTGTGTCAGTTTTCAGCAGCCCCGACACTCTCTGGTAGCCGTCGACGACGTGCCCTGCGATTGCGTACATCACGGCGTACGGTCCCAGTTTCAGGATCGTCGGCGACTGATGCATCTGTTCGCGCACCTCAGCGAGGCCGCGGTGCTTGCCGTGTCGCACGGTGATCACGAAACCCGGCCCGACCGCGATCATCACCTCTCCGGCCTTGACGAAATGCCGCACGTCGCGCAGGCCATCGTGGTCTGCGTAGTCCACGGTCTTTAGAACCAGCACCAGTGTGTCGTCGTAGCGTTCCAGTCTCGGGCGGTAATGGGTCTGGATCGCCCCGCGAACCAGTAGCGGATGAAGTCCGAAAACGTCTGCGACGGATCGCATTTGATGCTCGTCCGGCTCATGCAACCCGATCCAGACGAATGCCGCTCCGTTCTCGCTCGCCAGCTCGGATACCTTGGCGTGGGCGGCGGCATGCGTATACCTGCCTGGTAGCCGGCCACCATCGAGGTACACCCCGCAATCCACCGTGGCCTGGGTGACCGGGATGTGAATGCGGCTGGGATCCAGCACACCTCAGTGTGGCGCCGCCCCAGACGCTACTGCCATCGGAAGGGCTTCGGGGAGAGAAGAGTTCACGGAGGGTTCACATCTGGAGAAGCTCATCCGAGTCGGCGCAGCCGGGGCTCCAAATCCTTCTGAAAGAGTTCGAGGAAGCGACGCTGATCGTGGCCAGGCGCGTGGAACACCAGGTGGTTCAGGCCCCAGTCGACGTAGTCCTTGACCTTCGCGACGGCCTCGTCGGGATCCGACGCGACGATCCAGCGTTTGGCGACCTGCTCGATGGGCAGCGCGTCGGCGGCCTTCTCCATCTCGATCGGATCGTCGATCGAGTGCTTCTGTTCGGCGGTCAGCGACAGCGGTGCCCAGAACCGGGTGTTCTCCAGCGCCAGTGTGGGATCGGGATCGTAGGAGATCTTGATCTCGATCATCCGGTCGATGTCGTCGGGATTGCGGCCTGCCGCCTCGGCGCCCTCGATCATCGCGGGGATGAGCTTGTCCTTGTACAGCTCCTCGCCCTTGCCGCTGGTGCAGATGAACCCGTCGCCCGCGCGGCCTGCGTACTTGGCCACCTGCGGCCCGCCTGCGGCGATGTAGATGGGGATGCCGCCCTCGGGAACGTCGTAGATGGAGGCACCCTTGGTGCGGTAGTACTCGCCGTCGAAGTCCACCCGGTCACCGAGCCACAGCTCACGCATGAGCTTGACCGACTCGCGCAGCCGCGCGTAGCGCTCCTTGAACTCCGGCCATTCGCCCTCGTAGCCGGTGGCGATCTCGTTGAGCGCCTCGCCGGTGCCCACCCCCAGGAAGATGCGGTCCGGATACAGGCAGCCCATGGTGGCGAAGGCCTGCGCGATGACGGCCGGGTTGTAGCGGAACGTCGGTGTCAGCACCGAGGTGCCCAGGATCAGGCGCGTGGTGCGCTCGCCGACGGCGGCCATCCAGGCCAGTGACCACGGCGCATGGCCGCCTTCGTGGCGCCACGGTTGGAAGTGATCGCTGACCGTCGCGCTGTCCATGCCGTGCTCTTCAGCCGCAACGGCCAGCTCGACCAATTCACGCGGGGCGAACTGCTCCGCCGACGCCTTGTATCCGAGTTTGAGTTCAGCCACGTGTTCGTTTCTACTCCCCTGCCTAGACTCGCGGCATGGCAGCAGTCTTGACGGCCATCACAGACAACGTGCATTTCGCGTACACCGACCTCGTGAACTGGACTCTGGTCACCGACGGCACGGGGGTGATGCTGATCGACACCGGCTTCCCCGGTCACCGCGACGATGTGCTCGGCTCGTTGCGGCAGCTCGGGTTCGGCGTCGACAACCTGCGCGCGATCCTGTTGACCCACGCCCACGTCGACCATTTCGGGTCGGCCATCTGGTTCGCGAAAACGCATGGCACACCGGTGTATTGCCACGCCGCAGAGGTCGGGCACGCCAAGCGGGAGTACCTCGAGCAGGCCGGGCCCGCCGACATCCTCCCGCATATTTGGCAGCCACGATTCTTGAAGTGGACGGTCGCGATATCTCGCAAAGGTGGGATGGTGCGCGACGGAATTCCGTCCACGCAGGCGCTTACCGAGGACGTCGCGGCGGGGCTGCCGGGTAAGCCCATGGCGATCCCCACACCCGGCCACACCGGAGGGCATTGCTCGTTCGTGGTCGACGGCATCCTCGTCAGCGGCGACGCCCTGGTGACGGGACATCCGCTGCTGACGCGCAACGGTCCGCAACTACTGCCGTCGCTGTTCAACCACGACCAGGACGGGTGCGTGCGCAGCGTTGCCGCGCTGGCGATGCTCGACACCGAGGTGTTGCTGCCCGGCCATGGGCCCGTGTGGCGGGGATCGATCGGCGAGGCGGCGAACCGGGCCACGCCCTAGGGCTTGTGAAAACACGTCTTGGCTGGTGATAACCCACCTATCATCATCGGAGTAAATATTCCGGGACCGGCGGGGGACTCGGATGACCGCAGCGGCCATAGTTTGCACGTCTTGTGGCGCCGAAGCCCATCGGGCGGACGCCCGGTATTGCGACGCCTGCGGCTCTCCGCTGACAGGCCCCGGCCGCCACGCGGAGTTCAAGCAGGTGACTGTGCTGTTCGCGGACGTGGTGGGTTCGATGGACATCGCCGCGGCAGTCGGCGCCGAGCGGCTGCGAGAGATCATGGCGGGTCTTGTCGGTCGCGGTGCTGCGGTGGTGCAGCGGTACAGCGGCACGATGGACAAGTTCACCGGTGACGGTTTGATGGCTGTCTTTGGCGCGCCAGTGGCGTTGGAGGATCATGCGATTCGCGCATGTCTGGCGGCGCTTGACCTTCAGCGTGAAATACAACGCCTGGCTGACGAGGTGCAACGCCGCGACGGTATCGACCTACAGATGCGGGTGGGCCTGAATTCGGGTCAGGTCGTTGCCGGTGAAATGGGTTCGGGCGTGCCCGGTTCACCGCGATCGGAGAGCAGGTTGGATTGGCGCGGTCTGCAGCCGACGAGCTGTTCCAGACCGGGCAGCTGCTGACGGCCTTTGCGGCCACGGCCGTTCTGGTGGAGACGCTGCTGGAGCGTGGCGTCGAGGGCGACGTCGCAGAAGCGCAGCGCGCGATCGAGCGCTTAGCGAACACTCCGAATTACGCGGGTTCGGCGGTGTGTGACATCTGGTTACTGCGTCTGCGTGCGCTGCTGGCTCGCGCCTGTAGCGACGACGACGCATACCAGGCTTTGGTGAGTCGCTATCTGTCGACAGCCAGATCGCTTGGCTTCGAGGGACATATCGCGATGGCCGAAGCGATGTAGCGAGGCGCGACATATTTGAGCGCCCCATTCAGACCTCTGAGCCGATGCCTAACTGCCGATAGATATCGGGTTTGGCCGCGCGGGCCTCGGGCAACCAGAACACACCCGCCCAGCCGTGGAGTTCACCGTTGCGAAGGATGAACGTGAAGTCGGATCCCGGCGTCGCCAATGCCTTGTCTTGGAGGACAAGCACGTCTGGGGAGAGTAGGTCGAGGTTGCCGGAGTAGATCGCGGTGGGCGGAAGCCCGGCCAGTGATCCGTAAAGGGGGCTGACCAGAGGATCGTCGAGCGCGAGGTCACCGGCCCATTGCTGGCCCCTTCGCAGGGTTGTGTCGGTCAGGATCGGGTCGTCGACGAACGGGATCGCCGGATTACTGAACGTGAGATCGAGCGCCGGTGATAGGAGCACCATGTGCGATGGGACCGGGTCACCGCGTCGCACCAACTCTTGCACCGCGGTGAGGGCGATACCACCTCCTGCCGAGCCGCCTGCGACGCTGACATTCTCGGCTCCCTGCTGATCGATCTCGTAGGAGATCAGGTGCGCGATGACAGGGACAACGGTGCCTGCAGTGCCCTGTGGCGCCAACGGGTAGATCGGCATGATCACGGTGGCGCCGGTGTCTCGGGCCCAGCTTGCGTAACCGATCCACTCGAAGACGCTGGGCTCCACAACATAAGCACCCCCGTGGATACCGACCACGTACTTTCCCGATGGGTTCGGCGGTTCAAGAGTCCACACGGGCATGCCCTCGAACTCGCTGCGCCGCACGTTCAGCCCAAGCGTGGTGAACCACGGCGGATTAGCGCTCGAGATCAGGGGTCCTACATCGGTGACGAAGTCGAGCCGCAGGACATCCATCACCACGCGGACGGCCCGGAACACCCCCGTCGTGAGGCGGGAAATCATTGAAGGTTCACCCGTGAACGTGGCGGGCGTCGCCAGTTCGTTAGTGACCTGAACCGACATCGGATTGAGCGTCGGCGAGTCGTGTAGGAACGTTCGCTGGGACTCACGACCTGCTGCGGCCAGCAGTGTCGACAGCGGCGAAAGGTCGACCGGTGTCGTTGGCTTGCCATCGAGACGCGGCTGCCGCTGCGCCGGTCCGTGCGCAGCGAAAACGAATCGTCTTCTTGGTATCTCCGTGGGTGGACTCGGTCGGCAAGAGTGACGTCGACGCCGAGATGTCGATGTTCTTGTCGGAGCGCTGGCGTGAATCCGCTTTGGGGAGTCGGGTAGCGGCGGCCGGATCTTGCGCGGCCGTCTCTCGGAGTGCCGCTGAACTTCGTGCCACGACACCTCTTCGCGCAGACCGAGTCTCAGCAGAGGTCCGTCGTTTCGGCGTCTCAGTCCGCTCGGCCGCCTGGTCGGCGTCGCCAGCCGCCCTGGTTCGGGATCGCGAAGCCTCGGGTGACGCCGATCTCGATTTGGTCGCGGCCGAATCCGAGGAGGACGACGGCGCCGACTCGGAGGTGTCGGCCCATGCCACACCGCAACCCAAACCGGTCAGGACCGCAGCTCCGACCCCCAAGGCCACCGCAAGCCCGCCGACGCGACCCACGTGGGCTGCCCGCGCGCCCATTCGCACTCTGTTTCCCCCGAGGGGGCCTACCGCGGCACATCGGTTCGATCGGCACCGTGTCGAAACTTGTTCTCGCTGTCCAGATTGAGGGTGATGGAAGGCGCGGTCCATCGTCGTCATCACGCACCTCTTCCGTAGAAGGCTGGTTGACGAATTCGATGGTCGCGCCGCCCGCGCGGGCGGCCTAGCGTAGTTGACTACCCCAGTCGGTTCGTGGCGACGCTCAAGAGCCTGCCGGGCGCCCTGCCGGACCCGCCTTGACCAGGGCTGCCAGCTCCTCTCTCGATTTCGCGCCCACCCGAACGCATGCGCGATAGAGGTGCCCCTCAACGCTACGTACCGATATCACCAGCCGGTCGGCGATCTCCCGGTTGGACAGTCCAGCGAGCACCATTTCGACGATCTCGTGCTGGCGTGTGGTCAACGCATGCCCCGCCGGTGTCCGCAGCGCGGGCGTACACAGACCGCCGCATTCATCGGACAACTGCTGTGCCATTGCCGCAGCGTAAGTTCCCCGCGTCGGCAGCTGGCGCTCGGAGAAGGCGGCTGCCGCCTGGGCTGCAACATCCGCGGCCGTTGCCCGATCACCGAGGTTCCGGTAATCGGCTGCCGCTTTGAGCAACCCCTCACCGTCACCGTCCCGCAACGACTCGGCGTGCCGTACAACAGCATTCGCCAGCGGGAACGACAATTCCTCAGCCAGGGCGCGGGCTCGGTCCGCCCCGGAAGCGTCGCCCCACTGGGCCGCCACTTGAATGCAGGCCAGCTCGTGTGTCGGTTGGGTGCGTTGATGCGCCAGCGCCGCGGCGTCCTGGACGACTTTGACAGCCTCGACCAAACGTCCGTCGGCGACGAGTGACCATCCGGTCGCAACCGACAACGCGGTGTCCATGAACAGATAGCCGCGCGGCACGCGTGACCGAGCCTCGGCGATGGCGCCGATCGCGGCCTGCGGCTGCCCGAGCTTGGCGTGCGCCTCGGCCAATGCGAAGCAGCTGGCGGGTCGTAAACCTGTTACCACGCCGTGCTTTTCAACCCCGGCGAGTGCTTCACGCAACAACTTCACGGCACCGGGGATATCGCCGCGTATCAGATCGGCGTAACCCAACAGAAATGCCAGATTCGCATACGCGAGGCCCGGGACGTCGCGCGCCGACTCGGCCAGTTCATCGACAAAACGCACACATTCGTCGATCCGCCCAGTCAGACGACATGCGCGGGCATAAACGCCGCCGAACCAATAACGCATGTGTGAAGCCTGAAATGAGATACATGCACGGTCGAGCGCTTCTTGTGCGACTGTTGTGAGATCGTCGACGTCGCCGAGTGTCCCCATCGACATCGTCAACGCAAGCGACGCCATCATCGCATGGAAGTCGGGAAGCATTCCGGAATCCAGTGCAGACCTGGCATTTTCGGCGGCATCCGGACACCTCGTCGATACCGCGTCAACGCAGGCTTGGACGGCGATGCGC
>Ga0157380_10004040_pt1 | contig 10125 bp, 5 predicted proteins | sample S35metaG_FD_119757 | JGI IMG/M metagenome (GOLD analysis project Ga0157380, IMG submission 119757) | Switchgrass rhizosphere microbial communities from Kellogg Biological Station, Michigan, USA - S3-5 metaG | ecosystem: Host-associated > Plants > Roots > Rhizosphere > Soil | place: USA: Michigan...
CACTTTCTGCTCCGGCGTCTTGTCGAAGCCGAGCTCGTAGAGCGTCAGCTCCCAGTACAACGGCCAACCCTCGCCGTAGAACGGACCGCCGTTCGTGAGGCCAGGACGATAGTCGCGGTACCGCGAACCCAGGTATCCGACGAGGTTGTGGCCGGGGATCATTTCGTGAAACGCGGTCGCGTGCGAAAACCCGGGGTTGTTGCCACGCATGCTCTGCATGCGCGCGTCAAATTCCATCGTGTCGGTCGGATAGGAGACCAGGATGTGATCGCCGCCAAGGAAAAACGGCGACGTCAGCTGCGCCTGCGGCGACATCATGGTCATGTGCAGCGATTCGGCAGCGACGGCCGGGACGGTGATGAGATCGTTCGCGCGCAGGTACGCGATGGCTTCCTCGAGCAGGCCCATGATCATCCGTGGCTGGCCGCCCGGCGGCACCGCGGACTGCTTCGTTTTCTCGATCGCCGCCTTCCAGTCGTCGCCAAGCCCCATGGCGCGCGCGGCCTTCTTCATCTCGGCTTCGCACCAGGCAAACTCGCGGTTCGCCAGCGCGATGAGCTGCTCCGGCGTGTACGGAATCATGTTGTCGCGGAGGTCGGAAATCAGGCCCTCACGGCCACGCGGCTTGCCTTGGATCTTCGATGCGTCCGCTCGGAAGGCGGGGCCGGGCGGAATTGACTCGGTCTCATGAGCGATATCCGTTTCGGCGCGCCACCTTATATAGAGGTAGTCCACCTGCGCGTTCCGTGAGAGTCGGGCGAAGTCGAGCGATTTCAACGCATCGAGCCACGCGCGATTGTTCCGCGGCCCTTGCGCAGGCTGGGCGCCCGGCCCGCCGCGGCCGCCCCCACGCCCACCCTCGGCATTGAAACGGGTAACGATGTCGCGCATCTCGTCTTCTGGAAGCGCGATGATCTCCGCCAGATCGGGCACGGACGCGAACTTCATCGCCGGTGCGGGTTGAATCTGCGCGATCGTGGCGGGCGACACAGCCACAGCGGCATCCGAGACTTTGTCGCGAAGAAACACCGCGTAATCCTCCAGCGCTGTGTCGATTTGCTTGTACGGCATCCCCATCCACCACGTGAACATGGGGTCGTAGCCGTTGTAGAAACTGAACCACTCGGTGATCGCGGCCCGCAGTGTGACGGTCGCGTCCGCGGCGCGGCCAGCCGTCGTCGCGTTCGCCTTCTCTGGCGCCGCCGCCATCATGGCGGCGATCTGGTTTTTCACATCGGTCAGCGTGCGCGCGGCATTCTCTGAATTGATGTCGTCCACGCGGATGCGCGCCTCTATGAGCGCGACGAGTTTGGGTGCGAATGGCAGGAGCGGCGCCATCTGCGCCAACTCGAGATGGTCGGCCTCCAGCTGGACGAGATTCTTCGTGATCGACGACTTCAGCGCGGCAAGGTCTGCAGTCGCGGCCTCGGACAACTTCGCGGTCGCGATGCCCGACACCGCGGACTGCCAATCGAGATCGAACCTTTTCAGACGCGCCAGCCGCGCCGCTGAAACCGGTACCGGCGTCTGGTTGGCCGCCGTCGGTGATGCGCCGCCGGCACCCGCCCCTCGCCCGCCGCGGCCGCCCATGTTGAATCCGCCGGGTCCGGCATAGTTCGCATTGAGCGTCTGACGATCCGCGGTGTACCGCGTCACCACCAGTCGCATCTCACTCACGGGCTTCGCCAGCAACGGCTTCAGGTCCTGCGGAACCGCCGTTTGTCCGAGCGCGCCTGGAGCAGGCGCAATCCCGATCAGGAAAACACCGAATACTATCGAGAGTCGTCGCAGACGCATGAGCAGGGTCCCTTCAGTGACTTGTGCCGCGTGATTATCGCTTGCCTCTCTCCTTGAAAACAGCGAGATCGAGACTGCCACAGCGGCCGATAATGGCCGGCAAGGCATTGATGGAGCGCACGATGGATCGAGTCAGAGTGTTTACCGGAGTTTTCGCTGCGCTATGCGCGTTACTGATTTCTACCTCGGCCCTGGCGGCTGGTCAGAACCCAACTGGCACCGGGACGCTGAAAGTCATCGGCGATGTGGCGACGCCACTGACGCTGAAGCCGCGGGCTGCACCTGCTCGAACGACTCGAAGTCGTCCGTCTCCGTAAGTAATCGATCGTCGCGCAGATAACCACGTCCGCGATTCTGCGTAATAGCGTGCGAGACCGGACGCGCATGGACTCCCTCGGGCAGGACATTCGTTACAGCCTTCGCACGCTCGCGAAGCAGCCGGGCTTTGTGGCGGTCGCGGTGCTGTCGCTCGCCCTCGGCATGGGCGTGAATACCGCGGTGTTCAGTGCGCTGGATGCCTTGCTGCTGCGGCCTCTGGCGGTCCGCGATCTCGATCGCGCCGTGGTCATCTACCACGCGACGCCGGAAACCCCGGACCGCGGCACGTCCTTTCCTGCGTTTCTGCGCTATCGCGAGCGGACGGACATCCTCAGCGATGCGATGGCGTTCGGCGGCGCGCGGCCGCTCCTGCTCTCCGATGGTGACCGCCGCGATCAGGTGTACGCAGAGGTCGTGACGGCCGATTTCTTCTCAATTGCGAATGTCACATTGCAACGCGGCCGGCCGTTCGAGCGCGACGTCGATCGCGCCGCCGATCCGACTTTCGTCGCGGTATTGAGCCATCGTTTCTGGAAGAACCGATTTGCTTCGGATCCCGACATCACGGGCAAGACGCTCGTCCTGAATGGCCGGCCGTTCGTTGTCTCCGGCGTGGCAGGCGATGGCTTCACGGGTTTGGACACGGAAGTCTCGTCCGATCTGTGGATCCCACTCACGGCCTGGGCGCATCTGATGAGTGAACCCGGGCGATTGACCGGCGAAGAACATTGGATCACCACGGTTGCGCGACTCAAACCCGGCGTGAGTCTCGAACAAGCGCGCGCGGCGATGGCGATTGCCGGGCAGTCGCTGCCGTCGACGCCGGAACAGACGACGAGAGTGCGGTCAGTTCGCGAATCGATCTCCGGATCACAGCTCGAAGCGCTGGCCATCGGCGGCGCGGCGTTCGCGGCCGGATTCCTTGTCCTTGCGCTCGCGTGCATGAACGTCACGAGTCTCTTGCTCGCGCGGGCTGCGGCGCGCCAGCGCGAAATGGCTGTGCGTCTGGCGCTCGGTAGCAGCCGCCACCGTCTGCTCCGTCTCTGGGTCGTTGACAGCCTGCTGATCTCCCTCGCAGCCGGAGTTGCCGGGCTTGTCCTCGCGTCGTGGATGCTCGATCTCGTTGTCGCATTCAAGCCGCCGGTTTTGATCGGGCAGTCCGGTGCCCCAACGCTGCCGCTCGAATTCCACCTGGATTTTCGCGTATTCGCATTTGCTCTGGGCTTGTCGATCCTGACGGCAGTCGTGGTCGGAATTGTGTCCGGCCTGCAAGCGTCCAACCCTCGCCCGATGCGTCAGTTGAAAGGCGACCGGCGGTTCTCGCCCGGCTTCAACGTGCGAAGCATGGTGATTGCGTCGCAGATGGCGCTGTCGTTGATTCTGTTGATCCCATGCGGCTTGTTCGTCAGAAGCTGGATGAACTCGTCGTCGATGGAACCAGGGTTTTCGACGGACAACGTTTTGCTCTTGCCGATCTCGACCGAGCAGTCCGGCGTGCGCGTGCAGAAGCCGCCAGGATTTGAACAGCAGCTGATCGAACGCGTCGCGTTGTTGCCGGGGGTGGACGCGGTGACGGTCATGGATCCGGTGCCGCTCTGGTTCGCCAGCAACTCTGCCCACTTCTCTGTCAACGGCAGCGAAGCGCGCCATCGAGTGAACTTCGCGCGTATCGGGCCCAACTATTTCGCGACGCTGCGGATTCCCCTGATACGCGGGCGCGACTTCACTGCTTCGGACAACGCATCGGCGCCGCCGGTCGCGATCATCAATGAAACGCTTGCGCGTGAATTCTGGCCGGACGGCAACGCCGTCGGCCGGCAGATACGGGACTTCGACTCGGTCCTGGAGGTCGTGGGCATCGCGCGAAACGCGAAGTACTCGACTCTTGGCGAGGCGCCTCAGCCGTTTCTGTATCGTCCACTGGCGCAGGAGCCCACGAACAATGCGGCGCTGTCCCTTGCCGTGCGGGCGACCGGTAACTCGACGCGGATGACAGACGCCATCGAGCGTGAAGTGCGGGCACTCGTGCCAGCGTGGCCGGCCTTTCAATTCCGCACGCTCGACGAGGGCTTGAAGATGCAGCAACTTCTGCCCCGCGTCAGCGGGACACTGCTCGGCGTGCTGGGCGCCTTCGGACTGCTGCTGGCGGCTGTGGGCGGGTACGGTGTGATGGCGTACCTGGTGAAGCAACGCACGTATGAGATCGGGATCCGTCTCGCGCTCGGATCACCAGGCTTCGCCGTGCAGTCGCTGGTCATCAAACAGGGCATGGCCGTGTGTCTGGCCGGCGCCGCGGTCGGAGTCGCCGGAGCGCTCGCGGCCTCTCAATTCCTCACGGGCGTGCTCTATGGGATTGGCGCCGCCGATCCGCTGACCTACGCGCTGGCGCCGTTGGTGCTCGTCGGCGTTGCGCTATTCGCGTGTTATCTCCCGGCCCGTCAGGTGGCGAGAATCAATCCCTTGGAGGCGTTGCGGCAGGATTGACAACCGCCTGAAAGTCCACCGAACGCTCGATTGGAAGTGATAAGTCTGACGTACGACGACCGCCGAACCGCTCTCGCCTAAAACGGCCAGATTTAATGCAAGCGCCAAATTGGTCCTTACATTGCACATGCGTTCGCGCTACACCTAAATCAGCTGGATGGAGGATGCAATGCGGGCCGAAGACTCTCGTGGGGCGGTCTTGAGATTCCTGTCACGCACACTCTTAGGGTTGGTCGCCTCAGCCGCGCTGGTTCAGCCGGCGTTCGCCGCTTCGGTGACGATGGCCAGCATTCAAGCATCGCAATCAGGCTGTATTCAATTTGGCGACAAGTTGTTTTGTGGGTTTTCGCTCACTGGGCCAGCTTTTGTCAATCCGACTAACGTTCTCATCTCGGGTGATCCTGCCAGCGGCGCAGCAGGCGACGTTGTGAATATTACCTTCAGCGGTGCTTTCTCCGCAGGCGCCGGTATCGCCAACGACTGGCGTTTGCAGTACAACGTCACGGCTTTGAATGGTCTGATCACCGGGATCGACCAAGCCTTTAACGCCGGCGCTAACGGAAATGGTGGATCGATAAACATCGCGGAGAATGTTTGGTCAAGCGCAGTTTTCAGCGGTAACCCGGTCGCGAAGTCTTCCGTAGGTTGCATCAACGCAGTTTGCGATCAAGCGGATCCCGATGCGGAACCCGTCACGGGTGATCAGCTGGTTATCAACCCGCCTCTTAAGCAAGTCTGGGTAACAAAGGACATTTTCCTCCGAGGTAATGAAGGAGGAGAAGTGTTCGCCCCACTGATCCACCAGAGTTTCCACCAGACTACTGCTGTTCCGGAACCCGCGCCTCTACTACTCCTTGGCACAGGCCTGGCCGGGCTCGGCCTAGTCCTCCGCCGTAAACGCGCGTAAATCACCGCGACCCGATCCTGCGTCGGTAGGGCCCGGAACTAGGGACCAGATCGCCTCGGCCCGATGTCCCTGCCTGCGAGCGCCTCTTGTATGCCGCGGAGTCGCTCTTCGCAGGCAGCAGCGAGCGCGCGTCTCTTGCCCAGCGCGAGGGCAAGAGATCGCACGTTACTGTTGCTCCGCGATAGCTTGACGATCTCGGCGTGAGTGCTCAGAAAGCGATCGAGCGCTGCTGACGCCGCTGCCAGACTGCCTGCTTTGGTGCCAAGCGCGGCGAGGTTTTGTTTCGCGGAGGAGGCTGCGCGATCGATACGCGCCTCCAGGTTCGTCATGGCGGCATCGTCTGGTTCGACGATGTGCGGCGCCTGAAGGGCCTGGATCTCCCTGACGCTGGCCATCATCTCGGCTGCCAGTGCGCGGACCCGCCAGTCCTGGGGCGCCTGCTTCGTGACTTCCGTCAGCGCGCTGCGCAAGGCTTCAGCCGCCTCCTGCGCGGGACCAAAGGACAATCGCTGTGCTTTGACGTTCGTATCGAGTTGGGCGAGCTCGAGGATCTCGCGATCGAGCGCGCGGAATTCCGCGAGCCGCTTCTGGAATTCCGCCAGCAGTTCGCTCTCCGGACCGTACGACAACTCTTTCAGCTCGATGCCGAGAGCCGCGTTGTCGCGGTCGATGGCCTGCATCGCGGTCTGAAGATCGCTCGCTGCCGCAGCGGACGCATCTTCCGTATCGGCCATCACCGCGCGGTTGCCGGCTTCAGTGGCTTTCGCGAACTGCACCAGGAGCTCGGCACTGAGCCGGCGAGATTCCATCAGGCGGCCGAGCACGGTCAGTGGCGGCTCGGCGCACGAGGAGCTCATCGCCATCGCCGAAATCAGGAAGACTATCGCCGCTCGCCTCATGACGCTCTCCTGTCGTGATGGTCCGGGTCCCTGGTCCCATGTCCCGCGTCCCACGTCCCGCCAACGTCCCAAGTCCGGACCCGGGACCCAGGACGCCGGACCCGGGACCAACTACCCCACATGAATCCTCGGCCTCCGCGCCGGGTCCGGCTCCGCCTTGCGCAGCACCTCGCGACACATCGGCGCGGTGTCGCCTTCGCCAAATGCAAGAAATTTAAGGAGATACGCGATCGGATTTCCCTCGGTCCATCCGAAGTACGCGTGCGGAATCGCATCCGTGCGATCGCGAAGATCGAGCAACAAGCCCGCGATCGCATTCGGTACCGCGGGACTTGTGCAGCGCAGCACGCGATAGCCGCCGACCGTCGCGCCAGTCACGCTGAGCCGGCCGCTGAAATCCGACGCATCGCCCGGCGTCACTTCCAGGAAGAGAACCCCGGAGTCCGGCAGATGGTGCGACTCGCTCGCCTGCGCGAACTTGCGCGCGTACTCGTCCGGCAGGCGCGTGTTCGGACGGCTGGCAATGATGCGCAGCCCCTCCCCTTCCACGGCATCGTTCACGAACCGGCCCGCCAGGGCGTCGTAGTCAACACTGTCGATGCGGACCTCTGTCGATCGCAACACGCGCGAGACCAGCGAGCTCACGATGATGCCGACGATGAACAGGCTCGCGATCTGGATGCCCTCTGGCCGTTCCACGATATTGGCGGCGGTGGTGTAGAGAAACACGATCGTGATTGCGGCGAATCGCTTCCGCGCCCGCGTCACCGCCATGGTCACTGCGATTGCGGCGGACGTCATCAGCACCAGCACGCCGGTGGCATATGCGCCGCCTTGCGCGTTGACGTCGGCGTTGAAGGCGATCGTCACGACGAAGCCAATCGCCGTGATGACGATCACGAGCGGGCGGGTCGCGCGCGCCCAGTCCGGCGCCATTCCGTACCGCGGCAAGTAACGCGGGACGAGATTGAGCAACCCGGCCATCGCAGATGAGCCGGCGAACCAGAGAATGGCGATCGTGGAAATGTCGTAGAGGGTGCCGAATACCTCACCGAAATCGCGATGCGCCAAATACGCGAGCGCGCGGCCGTCGGCCGGGCCGCCATGTTGCAGGTCCGCGCCAGGAATCATGGTCGCCGTGACCACCGCACTGCCAATCAGAAAGCCGCTCATGATGAGCGCGGCGGTCACGAGCAACCGCCGAGTGCCGCGCACGCGAGACGCGATGATCTCCTCTTCAGTTTCGCCGCGACCCGCGACGAGCGGCATCACGGCGACGCCGGTCTCGAATCCCGACAGGCCGAGCGCCAGCTTCGGGAACAACAATAGCGACAATGCCACCATCATCAAGGGCCGAGGCTGCTGCAGGAACAGGTTGCGACGCCACTCGCTGACGTACTCGGGATGACTCCAGAGTCCAACGAGCTCGCGGCCGATGACGACCGCATTCAATCCCAGATACAGAGCGACGATGCCAACGGCGAGCCAGATCGCTTCGCGAAAGCCTTTCAGGAAGATGACGCCCAGCGCCGCGAGCAGCAGCAGCGTCACTCCGAGCGGGTGTTCGAGCCACTGCGGCACGAATGGATTCTCGACAACGTGCGCGGTGGCATCGGCGGCCGACAGCGTCATCGTGATGACGAAGTCCGTAGCGGCGAAGCCGAGCAGGCACAGCACGAATGCCTTGCCGCGCCATCCGGGCAGATAGCGCTCGAGTACAGAGATGCTGCCCTGTCCGTGCGGACTCAGGCTGGCGATTCGGTTGTAGACCGGAAGCGCGCCGAGCAGCGTGAGCAAGACGAGAACGAGCGTTGCGAACGGCGAGAGATAGCCTGCTGCGAGAAATGCAATGCTCGGCTGGTAGCCAAGCGTCGAAAAGTAATCGACGCCGGTGAGGCACATGACCTGCCACCAAGGCGCAGTGTGCGGTTGTGAAGATGCGGCTGCAGAGTCGTGATGATCGGCCAGCAGCCACGTACGCCAGGAACGCCGGATCCCGAAAGATCCAGTTCGCACGGAACCTCCCAAAGCCGACGAGGTTAGCTGACGGGCTCGAGGTGGGTAGTCCTCGTCCACCTTCGCAACGCCCCTGCTGTGACAACAGACTTTGGCGTTGCTTCGGTGGATTCGCCCCGTGGCGCAGATGCGCCAATTGGGTCCCCCGCGCGGTCGCCGAGCGACCGTTAGGCTGATTGCAGGCTAGCACCGCCGCCCCGCGCATTCAACTCGGCCGAATCAGCTTGTGCGCGTTCTCCCCCGTGGATAAGGTTGGGCGCAGTGCTCACGGCCGCCGACCTCCAGTCGATCCCCCGATCGCTTTCGAGCTATCCCGAACACAGCGGCCAGTCGCTGTGGCAGCTGCTCGTCGCGCGAGTCGAGGCGGAGCCGTTCAATGCGATCGCGACGGCCATCTTCTTTCTGGCGATCGTGCACACGTTCGCTGCTGCGCGGTTCACGAAGCGTGCGCACCGGATGCAGCACGAGGCCGACGAGCGCGCCCGTGCCGCTGGCGTGCCGCCGCGGCCTAGCATCGCCGCCGAGGCACTGCACTTTCTGGGCGAGGTGGAAGTCGTGTTCGGACTCTGGGCCGTCGCGCTGCTCGTGGCGATGGTGGCCTATGCCGGATGGGACACCGCGCGGCATTACTTCAACGATGGCGTGAACTACACGGAGCCGCTGTTCGTGGTGGTCGTCATGGCGCTGGCTGCCACGCGGCCGATTGTGACGTTCGCCGAGAGCGCTATGCGCCTGATCGCGCGCGCGGGTCGCGGCACGCCGGCCGCCTGGTGGATGGCCATCCTTATTATTGGTCCGCTACTTGGCTCGTTCATTACCGAGCCGGCGGCGATGACACTTTCTGCGCTGCTGCTCGCGCGTCAGTTCTTCGATCTCGGACCGAGCACGCGACTGAAGTACGCGACGCTGGGCTTGCTCTTCGTCAACGTCTCGATCGGCGGCACGCTGACCCACTTCGCGGCGCCGCCGGTGCTCATGGTCGCGCGTCCCTGGAATTGGGACCTCGTCTTCATGCTCAGCCACTTCGGTTGGAAAGCGGCGCTCGCCGTTGTCTTGTCCACGGTCACGTTTTTCATGGCGTTCAAGCGGGAGTTTGCCGAGCTGGCCCGTCGCCCGGCGGTGGCAGAGGTCGACGAGCCGTTCGATCGCGCATCGGCGCTGCTGCCAATCCCGGCCTGGATCACGGTGATCCATGTGGGTTTCATGGTGTGGACCGTTCTCACGGCGCACTACCCGGCGCTCTTCATCGGTGGCTTCCTGATTTTTCTGGGGTTCGCGAAAGCGACGGCTGCCTATCAGAGCGGAGTGGAACTCAAGACGCCGTTACTGGTCGGATTCTTCCTCGCCGGACTCGTGATCCACGGCGGATTGCAGGGGTGGTGGATCGCGCCTCTCCTCGCCAGGCTCGCCGAGACGCCGCTGTTTGTTGGCGCAACGATCCTGACGGGGTTCAACGACAACGCACTCATTACTTACTTAGCGACGCTCGTGCCCGATCTCAGCGAGCCACTGAAGATTGCCGTCCTTCAAGGCGCTGTGACGGGTGGCGGATTGACAGTCATCGCGAACGCGCCAAACCCAGCAGGCCAGGCGCTCCTCAGCCGATTCTTCGGCGGTGCAGTGAGTCCGCTCGGTCTGATCCTCGCGGCTCTTGTCCCAACACTGATCGCGGGTCTTGTCTTTCGTCTGTTTTAGAACGCGTTA
>Ga0157380_10004041_pt1 | contig 10122 bp, 14 predicted proteins | sample S35metaG_FD_119757 | JGI IMG/M metagenome (GOLD analysis project Ga0157380, IMG submission 119757) | Switchgrass rhizosphere microbial communities from Kellogg Biological Station, Michigan, USA - S3-5 metaG | ecosystem: Host-associated > Plants > Roots > Rhizosphere > Soil | place: USA...
AGCGCAGCCAGTCGCAGACGAGAGCCTGGGTCGCGGCTTCGAGACCGTCATAGGAACCCGTGTGACGTACGCGCGCATAGTCTCCGACGGGCAAGCGAACCACGAGGAATGGCTTTGGAGCAGCCGCGACACCGAGGGCCAGGCAGGCATCGTAGCGGAGCTCGACTTCCGGGACGCTGATTGGATCGTCCCACGGGATTCCGTAGATTCCCTCGAGCTGATCGATGATGTTAGTGGCTTCCGCCCACGACCAGACCTGTCCGAAGGTTGCGTTCAAATTCGCATAGGGCTTGCCGATGCGCCGCAACGCCACGACCAGGACCTCGCCCCGCCGCTCGATCTCGACCTTCATGTCTTGCGGGCGAAGCTCGGCGCCTGGAGTTGATCGGGCGCGATGTTCGCTCGGGGTCAGGCCCGTGTGGCGCCGGAAGGCTCGGGCAAAACTCTGGGGCGTCCCAAACCCGACGGCCATTGCGGTTTCTGCCACGCTCGCATCCCGAGCCTGGAGAAGTGCCTGCGATGCTTCCAACCGCAGGCGCAGAACAGTCTCACCTACGGTTTCATGCGTCAGCGCCCGCCAGATCCGATGAAAGTGCCATGACGACACTGCCGCTGCTGCGGCCAGCTCATTCAGTGAGGGCGGGTTATCGAGGCGTTCTGAAAGCAGCGCGGCAGCCTTCTCCAGGCGAGCCCTCCAGCGCGTAAGGTTCTCCTCGTGCACAGGACCTCCATGACGGTATGGGTACTTTGTACCTTCTTTTTTAACCGCTCGCGGTCCATGGCTTGCGGATCGGCTGGCAGAGCGTATCTAGTTTTTCGTCTTGCCGTCCGGGTCCTTGAAATAGTCTTCCTCCAGCAACGCAGTGACGCGGTCGTATAAACCGTCGTAACGCTTCTGGGCATCGAGCAGAAACTTCTTCAGGCCGGCATCGGGCTCCGCTTCGGCCAGCACCTGGCACAAGTGGCGTTCGTGGTTGATGCCATTGGCGTACCCGATCAGCACGGTGCGCTCATATTCACGGCCGCCATGTCCAATGATGGGCGCGAAGTACCGCGCGCGGTCCTTGGTGATCGCGGCGCGCTTGCGCTTCTCCATTTCCGGCAACGGGTCGAGATCGATTCGCACGCCGGGATAATCCCTGGCGATTCGCTCCAGGTCCTTCTTCAGCTGACCCCCAACTTCGGCAACTGCGTTGACGATCTTGCCCACGGCGTCCGATTCGACTTTCACATAGAGGATCAATTCAGAGAGATCGAGATTGCTGGCGTCCTTGTACAGCATGCTGTAGCCCTCGCTCAGCACCAGCCGCTGCTTGTTCAACTCGGGTGCTTTCGCGCGGTTGGCCGCAGTCTTGACGCTCGGCTGTTGGGACACCTTTTCCTGGTTGGCACAGCCCGCTGCGAGGGCGGCCAGCAGAAATGTGAATGCCATCCGTGGCAACGAGTTATGCATATCACTCACCGAAACCGAAATCCTCAGGTCGCGCCCGAATTATCGTCACGGCGCAACAGGTCGTCGAGTTCGTTCTGCACCACGGGTGTGACGAGCCATCGCTCGAAGCCGGCACTGCGAGCCTGTTCTCGCGTCGAATGCTCGATATTGCGGGTAAGCGCGATGAGGCGCGGCGCATCCTTGCCCGCCTGCCGCTGCAGCGCGCGCGCAAGCTCGTAGGAGTCGTCCCGCAAACCAACATCGAGAAAGATGATGCCCGGCGCATACTGCTGCGCAAGGACGAGCGCGCGTGCAGCGCTGTTGACCGCACGGACTCCCGCATATCCCATCCCGGTCAGCATGCGCGCGAGATGCCTGCCGGCCAGGCGGTCATCGGCCACGATCAGGATTCGCGTCAGCAATTCGGCCGCCACTTCGGCCTTCGGCTCGCGACGGTGCCGTCGCATCAATGACATTTCGAGCTGCAATTGATGGAGTGTTTTCGCCATCTGCCCACCCTACACGCGCCCGAACTCGGGCGTCGGTACGCCAGCGAACATACCTGTCCCAATGAGCGTAGGCTGCCTTGGTGAATCGCCCGGCCCCCGAACGAAACCATATCCTGAACGCGCTGCCGCTGGCGGCGCGTGAACATCTCTATCCGCACCTGAAGCACGTCGTGATGCCGTTCGGCATGGTCCTCTACGAGTCTGGAGCCGTGCTGCGGCATATCTATTTTCCGGTCGATTCGATCGTGTCACTCCTTTACGTGCTCAGCAGCGGCGCATCGGCGGAAATTGCGGTGGTGGGCAATGAGGGTGCCGTAGGCGTTTCGCTGTTCATGGGAGGCGAGACAACGCCGAGCCGCGCGGTCGTACAAAGTGCGGGGTCGGCCTACCGATTGTCAGGCGCCCGGCTCAAGCGGGAATTCGACAGGCACGGCCAGTTGCTGAACGTGCTGTTGCGTTACACGCAATCACTGATCACGCAGATGGCACAAACTGCCGTGTGCAATCGACATCACGCACTCGACCAGCAGCTGTGCAGATGGCTGCTGCTGTCGCTCGACCGCCTGGAATCGAACGAGCTCAGGGTGACCCAGGAGCTCATCGCGAACATGATCGGCGTGCGCCGCGAAGGCGTCACCGAAGCCGCGGGCAGGCTGCAGAAACTCGGCGTGATCCGCTACTCGCGCGGCAAGATCACGGTCCTCGATCGGCCACGGCTCGAGGCGCTCTCGTGCGAGTGTTATGCGGTCGTCAAGACAGAGACGGACCGGCTGATGGGACTTCACCGAGGATAGTCTGCTGCCTCGGGCCAGGGGCGCGTACGCTGGCGAACAGACGGGAGTCCCCGAGTAGGTTCATTGTGAACCCATGATGAGGGCCGAACTCGCGAAAAACCTGCTGCTCGGTCGCCTCGGCACAGGCGACCTTCATTCGCTGTTACTGGAGAGCGAGCCGGTGACGCTACGGGCGGGCGCCAAGGTCATGGTAGCCGGCCAAAAAGTTGCGCACGTGTACTTCCCCATCGACTGCGCCATCTCGCTTCTCGTCGAGACAGGCGACCGGCCGCCGGTAGAAATCGGCCTCGTCGGTCGCGAAGGCATGCTGGGCGTCCCGCTGATCCTGGGTGCACGGCAATCGAGCGCAAGCGGACTGGTGCAGGCTCCGGGGCTCGCATGGCGGGTCGAAGCGGGACATTTCATGCAGTGCCTCCGCGACAGCGAGCCGTTGCGCCGTCGCATGCAGTGTTATGTCCACGTGTACATGACACAGCTCACGGAGGCGGCGTCCTGCAAGCACTTCCACAAGCTGACCGAACGCCTGGCGCGTTGGCTGCTGATGTCGGCCGATCGGCTCCAATCGAGCGAACTGGCGCTCACGCACGAATACCTCTCATACATGTTAGGTGTACGGCGCGCGGGGACCACGCTGGCAGCCCGAGGGCTGCAGGAACGCGGGCTCATCGACTACTCGCGCGGGCACATCGAGCTGCTCGATCGGGGCGGACTCGAATCGGCGTCTTGCGCGTGTTACGCGCGCGAGAAGAAGCGTTATGCGTACCTCATGCGCTGAGCGGGCCGCGCGGAAAGCCGACCATGCGACCCGCATCCTCCGCCCACAGCTTCATGCGCGCGCAGGCCAGGCTCTGGCGCAGGTTCATGCGCTGAACACCCGCCAGCCTCAGCGACTCGTGCGCGGCGCGCAGCCGATAGTTTGGTATGCGCGGAGACAGGTGGTGGATATGGTGATAACCGATGTTCGCGGTGAACCAGCGCAGTACCGCCGGCAGGTCGTAGAACGAGCTGCCCTTGATGGCCGCACGCCCCGGACTCCACGAGTCACCGCGCTCCCAGTAGCCGTCTTCGAAGGAGTGCTGCACGTAGAACAGCCAGACGCCAATGGCGCCGGCCAGCATCACGACCGGCAGGTGCACGGTCAACGCCACGCGCCATCCGATCGCAATCCACAGGCCTGCTCCAAGCCCGAGGAGCGCGAGGTTGTTGAATGCGACACTGCGCCATTCCTTGCGCCAGCGCCACGGCAGGCCCAGCGGCAAGCGATGTTTTGCCACGAACTGGTAGATAGGCCCGATGCACAGCATCACCGGCATGCTGCGATAGAATCGGTAGCAGAATCTCTTCCAGGGTGAACTCGCGAGATACTCGCGCACCGTCAGCGTGCGGATGTCGCCGAGCACGCGCCGGTCGAGATTGCCGGAAGTCGCATGGTGAATGCCGTGCGTCCTCTTCCAGTAGGCGAAAGGGAACAGGGTGATGACCCCGAGGGCCGCGCCGACCCAGCGGTTCGCACGTGCGCTTCGGAAGAATGAGCCGTGGCTGCAGTCGTGCTGAAGAATGAACAGCCGCACATACAGGCCTGCAGCCGGGATCACCAGCAACGCCGTCGACAGCGGGGTTTCCTCGCCCATGACGAGCCACGCCATCACGGCCCAAACGACCGCGAACGGCACGAGCGTATTGGTGAGTTGCCAGAGGGCGCGCGGCAGGGACGGCGTCGCGAATGGCGCCAGAACATGGCTGGGAGTATCCCGGTCGGGGAGCATATGCCGGAGTTTGCCCCTTTCCGTGGCGTTGCTCTGTACGGAAGCGTACCCAACACCGCCGTGGCGCAGCCCGATGTCAGGCCGCACGGCTGCGACATGAGGCTCGGCGCGCCGAGTCAACGCTGGCCGAGTCGCCGCTTCAGGGACGCAATGTTCGTCCGCAAGGCGGTGTTTTCATTGACTGCGGAATGCAGGCGGAAGCCGAGATAAGCCGACAATCCGACAAGCAATCCTATGATTATGGTCGCCATGGCTCGCTCGATTCTGCGCGGGTGGAGGAAATGTGGGTCCCGCGAGAGAACGCCCGAAGGCCCGGAACACCCACTGGCAGTTCAACGGCTGCGAAACGCCGCTAACCTACACCAACGGCGGCCTGCACGTACGGATTTGGAGGCGTCGGGCTGCGAAGCGCCATGACACCTCGTCGGCGCGCGACTTTCTCTTATGTACGCCAGCGGACAGATGGGTCTCGCGGCACTCAGTAAGGTCGGTGGATGCTGACGTCCAAGACTCGACCCCAAGCCGCAGAACAACGAACCCGCCTGGCGTCGGCAGCGGTCATGCGAGTGTCCGCTGCGGGGTCCGTAACCCGCATCCTCATCGTCGACCAGGATCGGCAGGTCGGTGTGGCCCTGAGTTTCATGCTTTCTGCGCGTAGATTCGAGGAAGTACGCGCCGTCAGGTCGGCAAAACGGGCAGTGGCAATCACGGAGCAATTCCGGCCGGAGATCGTCTTCCTTGACCTCGATCTTCCCGATAACGGCGGCATCACCGTGGCGCGGCAGCTGGCACGGGACACCCGCACGCGTCGGCCGAGGCTGATCGCTCTCACCACGCAGGACGACCACCCGATGCGAGAACAGGCGCGAGCGGCGGGATTCGAGCGATTGCTCGTGAAGCCGGTATCGCACGAAGAGCTCGACAAGATCCTGGGTATCAGCCGACCGACGACCTAGATCTGGGATTGCCCCGCTGGCGTGGCCCGCCCTGTTGCCGAGGAGCAACGTAAGCCCGTCACTTCACCCCGGCCAAGTTTCCCAATGTCGAAGTGGCATCGTGGGTACACTCGACCCGGGATTGTGAATCTTCGACCTGCCCGCCGCTGAGCCCGCGCCCTTCCCGGCGACTACCCGGCCAGAGACAGTCACCTCCGAGTCCTCGCGAGCCTGCCAGGCATTTTTTTGCCTCGCGCCCTCCGCTTATTCACGCAGGAAATTCCCATGACCAAGCTCTATGTCGGCAATCTGCCATTCTCGGCCAATGAAGAAACCGTGCGGGCGCTGTTCGCGGAATTCGGGGCCATTCAAACCCTCTCGCTCGTCAACGATCGCGAGACCGGACGTCCCAGGGGTTTCGGATTCGTCGAAATGTCCAGCGATGATGCGGCCAAGGCCATGCAGAGTCTCAACGGCAGGGACTTTGGCGGGCGGCCGCTTAAAGTGAATGAGGCGCAGGATCGGCCGCGAGGTGGCAACTACGCCAGCCGCCGCTGATTGATCGCCTTGCTGCGGGTGAGCTTCCACGCCGGCCACGGCGACACACCGACGCTGATGCTGGCCTCGTTCGTGCGTTTCTGCGCCGACGGGTCATTGCGCGGGCCCGACAACTACGTCGTGGCCCGTTGCGTCGATGGCCTGTGGCAGGTAGGTGGACGTGCGCACCGCGAACTCGACTGCGAGGGGCCGGTGCGGGTACGGATTACCTCCCGGGCGGGCGAGCCGCCCGTGCAGCATGGCCCCTTTCACAACCTGCGCACGATTGCCGGCGTGCTGCACGCCGGCGATCACAGCCTGCACGTGTGCATGCCGGGGCGCGGTGACGGTGTGAACCCTAGTTGTCACGAAATCACATTCCTTGGATGACCGGAGGAACAGGTATGGCCATGCGCAACTACCGCCAGGCAAAACGCAATCGCGAAGAGACCCGCAAGAAAAAGAAAGAGGAGAAGTTCCAGCGGAAACTGAGCCGTAACACGCCTGCGGAGGCCGTTCCGGAAGCCCCCGTCGGCGACGCCACTACCGATCCGAAGACGTCGCCATGAAGTTTGCGTCCCTGACAGTCGCCGGCGGTCGCGACGCCATGCGTGAGCGGCACCGCCGCGCCCGCATCGCTGCGCCGACCATTCGTACGCGTTTTCCGGGCCTGACGTCGCTGCAGCTCGATTTCGATTTCAGCGACACCACCAGCTTCCTTCCTTCGCCCCAGGTCACGGTATTTCATCCGCCGGCGCCGGCATATTTCTGTTTCGCCTGCCCGTACAGCGATTGCAGCGGCGAGTTCGACCTGACCGGAATGGTGGATCTCGCCGTGAGCTCGCGCGATTCACAGGCCAGCGGCCAACTGGCCTGCGTCGGCACCCGTCACCGCGGAGTTGCCTGCACGCTCTGTCTCGAGTACACGATTTCGCCGCACTGGGCGTAGCTATCTAATCGACTTTGCCTGTCGAATTGCCTGGAGGCAGAACTCCAGCAGGCCCGCGGTTACTTCTCGCATGACCTTGCGCATCTCGGGATACGGCGGGTGAAATGGCGTCGAGGCGTGCGTGCGGCCCCATTCCATCGTGTAGGAAATGATCTTTCCCTTGGACGGGTCGACGAAGTGCCGGCCGTACGCGTAGTCATCGGTCGATCCGGCCGTGGGATAGAGCCCGACCGACTGCTTGACCTGGTACTTCCTGCCGCGCACCTGCCGGATGGCGCCCGCCAGCTTGTTCCCGAGCAGCATTGCCACTTTCTGGTCCGCAGCGGGCATGTACTCGCGGTAGACGTCGTCGTGTATGAGGCCGCGCTTGCCGTCGTAAGCCTTGTTCAGGAAACACATGCGCCGATCGTGCGCCTGGTTCTGGTCGTTTCCCCAGCTATGCAGCAGCGTCTCGCCGTAGCTGTGCAGGTCGATGAAAAAGCGGATCTGCGGAAACTGGTCCAGCAGCCAGATGACATTCTTCGTTTCCGGCTCGGAGCCCGCGCGTGGGCCGACAAACGATTCGTAGTCGCCGGGATTGCGAGTGCTGTCGATCGTACCCGGCGCGAAATAGCGTTCGAACTTCCACAGCATCGGGAAGTTGCGGTTGATGTCGACGCCGATGCTCCTGTGCCCGCGGCCGGCCGGGGCCGGTCGACGATTCTTTCGCCACATGGCATGGCGAGTCATGCTGAAGTGGCGCCCATCGGGATTGACCTGCGGAAAAACGACGATGTCGCCGGTCTCGACGATGCGTCGGACCTGCGCCACCGTGAATGTCTTCCTGCCCAGCCGGATCGGTTGTCGATCGCGATAGGCGCGCAGCAGCCGGATGGCAAAGTACACGAGGATGTCCGGGCCGCCCCATTCGCGGCCGTGCACGCCGCTGATGAAGCAGATGCCCACTCGCCTGCCGCGTCCCTTGCCGATGCGGAATGCATGGCAGCGGCGCTTCTCCCAGGTCCTGTGCGGCAGCGCGATGCGCTGGAAATAGCCGGCATGGTTCTGCTCACCCAGCACCATCGCTCGCTCGACTTCGTCGGTGGTCAGATAGCCGCCACCCCAGATGACGTCTCCGTAGCGACCCTTCGCGAGCCGTCGTGCAACGTCGCGACGTCCGTCTTCCTGGCGTTGACGCGCAGGAGCATCGACGGCTTCGAGCCGGGTCACACCAAATCCGCGCTTCTTCAGCCACTCTTCCTGGCGCGGCTCGATGTAGGCATCGACGGTGATCTTGCCGGTCCTGGCGTTCTCGCGGTAACCGACCACCACGATGCGATGCCGCGTGCCAAGCGCAGTCACGCTGCGTCTGTCGAGACCCTCGATGGCGACATGAAGCACGCTCATGCGACCCTGATCATGCAGTAGTTGGCGAAGCGCGGCTCGGGAACCAAGGTCGTATTCCACCCCTGCGTGCCGTAAACGCATGATGTGGCGATGCCTACACGAGTGCATCGCGCCAACACATCCGCATGGCGACTGATCGGTGTCGCTACGCTGGCGTCGGCGGCCAGTGCGGCACATGCCGAGGAATGGCAGTTCGGTCTCACGCCCTACATCTGGCTGCCGAATATCGAAGCCAATGGCACGGCCGACGCGCCGCCGGACGGCGGCCAACCCGAATTCGAGGTCGGCCCGGTCGACTACCTGGACAACCTGGATTTCGTGCTGATGCTCGCTGGCGAAGCACGCCGTGGCAGCTGGAGCCTGCGATCGGATGTCATCTACCTGGACTTCAGCAACCAGCGCTCGGCAGTAAAGACCATCAGCGGGCCAGGCGGGCTGGTCGAGATTCCCTTGAACGCCGGCACAACCTCCTCGTTCACGGGACTGGAAGTGCAGGCCACGATGGGCTACTGGCTGGTGGATGAGCCGAATCGGTCCGTGGAACTCTTTGGCGGGCTGCGATACCTCGACATCAGCTTCGATCTCGACTGGGAGTTCGACGCGCCGCTCGACCTGCTGCCGCAGTCGGGCCATATCGAACAGAGCGCCGATCCGCTCGACGTGATCGTCGGCACCAACGCGCGTTTCGCCTTCGGCAACGGCAAGTGGTTCGTGCCCGTCCACGCCGATGTCGGTACCGGCGGCTCGAGTTTGACCTGGCAACTCGCCGCGGGCGTGGGCTACGCGTTCGAATGGGGCGACCTGCTGTTCGTCTACCGCCACCTGGAATACGAGGACGATACCGGCGAGTTGCTCGAGGGTCTCGCCTTGAGTGGCCCGGCAGTCGGCGCGAGCTTCCGCTTCTAGTCGACGGTCGACGTCATGAACGCGGGCACGGGCCGGCCCGCGTCTTTCAACCACCGCGTCATCGCACCCACCACCGTGCGGACCGGCACGCGCCGCGTCATTCGTTCCCGCCAGTCGAGCAGGCGCGGCGTCGCCGCCGTCAGCGGCGCACTTTGCCGCTCACCGAACAACGCGGCCATGTAGAAGGCAATGTCTGCAAACGAATACGTTCCCGCGAGCCACTCGCTCGACGCCAGTCGCCGATCCATCTCGACGTAAAAACCCCTGGCGGCCGCGATCGCGGTGACGGCGGCCTCGCTGTCCAGTGCATCCTGCAGGCCCATCAGCCGAATGATGTGCGGAAAATAGACTTCGTCGGATTGATGCTCGAGTCCGCGCGCGATCGCCCGCGCAGTGGGTCCGCGCGGCCATAGCGCCGGCTCCGGTTGCAGGTCTTCCAGGTACTCGAAGATCTGCGTGGAGTCGAAGATTTCGAGCGCGCCATGAACCAGCACGGGTACCTGGCGCTTCGGATTGATGCGCAGGACTTCGGGATGCTTCGGGCTGTAACCCTGCCGGGAGTCGTACGGAACCATGACCAGCTCGAAATCCAGCCGCTTTTCGAGCGCCGCAATCTGGACTTTTGCGCCGAACATGCTCAGCGGACCGGAATACAGGGTCATGCTCATGCGCCGAGATTGCGCCCGGCACGCGCGCGTACGCCTCTCCCCTTCAGGAGAGGCGCATTCACGAAACCTTTTGCCTGGACGGAGGTACTCACGGCCGGATCCCGATAACAATCACTCAGGAGCGACCATGGGAATCAGCAGACTTTTGGCTTTGGCCGGACTTGTTGCCGCGGGGACGGCGCTGGCTGGCGGCGGGCACAAGCCCGACAACACCCTCTTCAATTTCGACGGCGCCATTGG
>Ga0157380_10004042_pt1 | contig 10119 bp, 4 predicted proteins | sample S35metaG_FD_119757 | JGI IMG/M metagenome (GOLD analysis project Ga0157380, IMG submission 119757) | Switchgrass rhizosphere microbial communities from Kellogg Biological Station, Michigan, USA - S3-5 metaG | ecosystem: Host-associated > Plants > Roots > Rhizosphere > Soil | place: USA: Michigan...
AAGGTCGAGGGCATGGCTGAAATTAGTGGCGGGCTGGTATGGCTTGGGTATGGCCCTGACATGGGCGTCCCGCCCATGAACGCAACCCAGGCGCAAGATGCGCCTGCCACGAACTACGGCTTCGCTTTTGACAATGAAAAACCGGCACACCAGGTTTATCTCCAGGACTTTGCCCTTGATCGCGCTCTCGTAAGCAATGGTGACTTTCTCGAGTTCATGCGCGACCGCGGCTACCAGGATTTCCGCTGGTGGTTTTCGGAAGGCTGGGAAGTTGTCAATCGAGAGCATTGGGCGGCGCCGCTCTACTGGGAACTGCACGACGGTGAATGGATGATTCGTGACTTCTCGGGATTGCACGCGGCTGCGAGCAAAGCGAATGAACCTGTGTCACACGTTAGCTTTTACGAAGCTTCGGCTTTTGCAAAGTGGGCGGGCAAGCGTCTACCAACTGAGGCTGAATGGGAAAAGGCAGCTTGTCTAGTTGACTCAGACGAAAGGCGATTGTTTCCCTGGGGCGATGAACCCGTAGATACCTCAAAGGCGAACCTATTTGAAAACGGACTATGGACAGTCGCTGCGATTGGCAGTTACCCGGAAGGTGAGAACTCGTTCGGTTGTCACCAGATGATTGGTGACGTCTGGGAATGGACGACATCCGACTACGTGCCTTATCCGGGCTTTAAGTCGGAATTTGATGAATACAACGACAAGTGGTTCGTCAATCAGAAAGTACTTCGAGGCGGCTCGTTCGCAACGCCGCAAGTTCATATTCGTTCGACCTACCGCAATTTCTTCCACGCCCACGAACGCTGGATGGTCTCCGGCTTCAGGTGTGCAAAGACTTGTAACGCAAACTGTTAGTTTGCGTCGTGTACTTCATGCTCAATTGAATTCCCACCACTAACGAGTCGATGGCTCGTAAGGGGGTGGTGTTGGGTATTCTAGATTACAAATTACGCTATCGTCGCAATCTTCCTCACATTCAGCCTCCAGGAAAGGTCTTTTTCATCACGGCGCGTCTGGCGGGATCCCTTCCTCAAGCAGTAATCGATCAAAGAAACCACGAACGGAAGTGGCTAGACCATCTGGCCAAGGTGAATCCGAAACATCACGCCTTGATGAAGCCCGCTTTCGAAAGAAGATGGTTCAGAAAATTTGAATCCATACTGGACGGAAGCGAGTGCGGACCAACGTGGCTTGCGGATGATCGCGTCGCCGCACAGCTTGCTGAGAGTTTGCATTACCGCGATGGCAAAGTTTTTCGGCTCGACGCATTTTCGATTATGCCAAATCATTTCCATGTCCTCTTTAAGCCGCTCCGGATCGAAAACACACCCGCGGCTCTTACTCAACAGGTACCCGATGAGATCTACCATTCTCTTGCGTCAATAATGAAATCTCTTAAAGGCTATACGGCGAGAAAAGCCAATAGACTCTTGAATCGAACAGGTGAATTCTGGGCCCACGAAAGTTACGATCACTTCGTTCGCAACGCCGAAGAATGGGAGAGAATAGAAGCTTACATCTTGAATAATCCAGTTAAGGCGAAACTGATGGATGACTGGAGAGAATGGAAGTGGAGTTATAGACGCAAACCATAGAGGCCGCTTTTCATCCAAGATTCGTGTGGGGCGTGTGCGCAAACTAACAGTTTGCGTTACGAAAGTACTGGCAGTGCTTCGTCAAAGGACAGGCCTCACAGATCGGAAGGTTCGTCTTACAGAGACTTTTACCGTGCAGACGCAAAAGTTGGTGAGCAGAGATTAGGAAATCGGAATCACTCAGAGCCTCGACACCGACAGCCTCACGCACGGAACGATAAGCGGTTGAATAGTTCTTATGTTCCTCGCCAAAACCAAGCCTTAACAAGACTCGTAACCCGTTCGACTCAAGCGCCAGCACCGGATAAGCCTTACAGAACAGCAATATCTTCTCGGCGCCAGGCTCACCAATCGATGGGAACTTCTTGAATGCTTTGATGGCTTTCGCTAATGGAAGTTTCAGCGCCTGATTGAGGTCTCCATCAAAATCATTAAGTGCAATGTGAGCAATCTCTCTCAGCCGCTGTGCCCTAGTCTCGGGATGAATTCCTCCAAGCTTAGCAATCTTTAAAAGCCTTTCCGGCGGCGCTGACAAAATATCAGGAGGTTTCAGTCCTACTTCCTTGCGCAAGCGATCGAAAGCCTTCTTCCGCTTTTCATCATCGATCAAGTAGCCAATGGTCTCCCACAAGATCAGCGCAAACGGATCAGATAGCGGCGCCTCTGGGGAACCGTATTGCTTTTCAAGCTGCGCAATTATTCGGTGAAGGGATTTCATAAAGTGATCGGGCTGAATTCTCTCATTCACACCGTGGCTTCAGCCCGGTGCTTGATGGCCGCGCTCCTACGATGGAAACCGTTTAAACGGTTTCAGAAGGGATCGAGTTGTCCTTACCACCGGGCTAAAGCCTCGGTGTGAATGAGAAGACAGCGGTCAAAACACTTTCAAGTCAACGTTGCGTTGTCTGGCCAGCGTTTCATCTATGCAAATTCCCACGATCTAAGTATAATGGCCGGACCCATGAAAGACGGTATTTTTCAGCCAGCGGTAGCTAACTGGTTCGCGAAGCAGTTTCCGTCTGCCACGCCACCGCAAGAACATGCCTGGCCGGCAATCAAGAATCAGCAGCACACCCTGATCGCGGCGCCGACTGGCTCAGGAAAGACTCTCGCAGCGTTTCTCTCAGCCATCGATGACCTGGTTCGACTCGGTCTTGAAGGCAAGCTCGATGACACGACTCATGTGATTTACGTGTCACCCCTCAAAGCCCTTAGCAACGATATTCAGATCAATCTGCAAAAGCCCCTCGAAGGCATAGCGCTCGAACTGCAGGCCCTTGGCCTTCCCGAAGTCAATATTCGCACGTTGGTCCGCACCGGCGATACGCCTGCTGCCGAACGTACTGCGATGACCAAACGGCCGCCTCACATTTGCGTTACGACTCCCGAATCACTCTACATTCTGCTCACGAGTGAAGGCGGGCGGCGCATGTTGCAAACTGCGCGTACGTTGATAGTCGATGAAATCCACGCACTTGTTGGCGACAAACGTGGCTCGCATCTCGCGCTCTCAATCGAAAGACTCGAACATCTCACCAGGGAATATCGCAGCCAGCAATCAACTTCGGAAGAGTTACAAAGACTTACACGCATTGGCCTCTCTGCAACGCAGCGGCCAATTGAAGAGGTGGCCCGCTTTCTGGTCGGCGCGAATAACCTGAAGGCTGACGGTTCACCCAACTGCACGATCATCGATAGCGGTCACGTCCGCCGGCTCGACCTCGCCATCGAGCTTCCCGAATCGCCCTTGCAAGCCGTCATGTCCGGTGAAGTTTGGGATGAGATTTACGACCGGCTCGCGCAGCTGATTCGAGAGCACAAGACGACTCTCATCTTCGTGAACACGCGTCGTCTTGCCGAAAGAGTCGCGCGTCATCTGGGCGAGCGCATTGGCGACGAGAACATTGCCGCGCATCACGGCAGCCTGGCCCGGGAACAAAGGCTCGCCGCCGAACAACGTCTCAAGGCCGGCGAGCTGAGCGCATTGGTCGCGACTGCGTCACTTGAGTTGGGTATCGACATTGGCGATGTCAACCTTGTTTGCCAGCTTGCTTCCACTCGTTCCATCGCCAGCTTTCTGCAGCGAGTCGGACGGTCAAACCACACGGTGGCGGGCTTTCCCAAAGGTCGAATCTTTCCACTCTCACGAGATGAACTGATCGAATGCGTGGCCTTGATCGATTCAGTCCGGCGAGGTGAGCTCGATCAGGTTTCGATTCCAGAACAGCCTCTCGATATTTTGGCCCAACAGATTGTTGCCGCAGTGGCTGCCGAAGAGTGGTCGGAAGATGATCTCTTCAACATGGTGCGAAGTGCATATCCATATCGAAAGCTTGAGCGCCAGGAATTTGATGAAGTTCTGCGAATGCTCGCCGAAGGATTTGCTACTAAACGCGGGCGTCGATCGGCTTACTTGCATCATGATGCGGTAAACAAGCGAGTTCGCGGTCGGCGCGGCGCTCGTCTGGCGGCGATCACTTCCGGCGGCGCAATTCCCGACACCGCCGACTACGCCGTCGTGCTCGAGCCAGGCGGTCTCGTCATCGGGAGCGTCAACGAAGACTTTGCTATTGAGAGTTTGCAGGGAGATATATTTCAGCTGGGCAACACGTCCTGGCGAGTCTTGCGAGTCGAACAGGGAAAAGTGCGAGTTGAGGATGCGCACGGACAACCGCCCTCAATACCTTTCTGGTTGGGCGAGGCGCCGTCGCGCACTCACGAGCTTTCCGCTTCGGTCGCGCGCCTGCGCAGCGATGTCGCCGATCGCGTTTCGGTTAACGAAAGCAGCTCCGAAAGTAGCTTAGACTTAAGTCTGAGCCAGGATTCATTGGCTTCAACTCAACCCGAAACGGAGCCTCCCACCGAAGCAGTTGGAACTCACATTAGCGCAGACTTAAGTCTACGCTACTTAATAGACGAGATTGGAATTTCGCGCTCCGCCGCGGAACAAGTAACCGAGTACCTGGCAGCTTCGAAGATTGCGCTCGGGGTCATGCCATCCCAGCAGGACATCGTTCTTGAACGCTTCTTTGATGACAGTGGCAGCATGCAGCTGATTATCCACGCGCCGTTTGGCAGCCGTCTCAATCGAGCCTGGGGATTGGCGTTGCGGAAACGCTTCTGCCGGAAATTCAACTTTGAATTGCAGGCTGCAGCAACTGAAGACGCAATCGTCTTATCACTTGGTCCCACACACAGTTTTCCTCTCGATGACGTCTTTCACTATCTAAATTCAAAAACAGTCCGCGAGTTGCTCTGTCAGGCGTTGCTCGATGCGCCGATGTGGAACATTCGCTGGCGCTGGAACGTCACGCGAGCTTTGGCTGTTTTGCGACGACGCGGCGGCAAGAAAATTCCGGCGCAACTGCAAAGGATGGACGCAGAAGATCTCCTGACCGCAGTTTTCCCGGACCAGGTCGCCTGCGCCGAAAACCTTGGCGGAGGTCCGCGTGAGATTCCGGAACATCCGCTGGTAAAACAAACTGTGCGAGATTGTCTAGAAGAGGCAATGGACATCGACGGTCTCGAGTCCTTGCTGACTTCGATTGAGCGAAATGAAAAGCACCTCATCGCTCGCGACATGATTGAGCCTTCGCCGCTGGCCGCGGAAATTCTAAATGCTCGTCCCTACGCATATCTCGACGATGCGCCGTTGGAAGAAAGACGCACGAGAGCCGTCTATCAGCGACGTTGGCTTGATCCAGAGAAAGCCGCAGACATCGTCAAACTTGATCCTGCCGCGATTGAACGAGTGCGCGACGAAGCCTGGCCGGAAGCGCAGAATCCTGATGAGCTGCACGACGCACTGGTTGAGCTCGGTCTCCTCACAGCCTCGGAAGGCGCGCCCTGGCAGGAATTTTTTGCAGCGCTTCAAAATGAGAAGCGCGCCGCAGTTCTCCAGCCCGCCGGTCTGTGGGTCGCCGCCGAGCGACTGCCTCAATGGCAGGCAATCTTTCCCGCCCTCGTTCTGAATCCGCCAATTTCGGCGCCAGAGAGTTTTGCGAGAACGACCTGGTCTTTTGAAGATGCGCTGGTTGAGGTAGTTCGCGGGAGGCTCGAAGGGCTCGGACCTGTCACTGCTCAAACTCTGGCCACCTCGATTGGGTTACCCGTTCGTGATGTCGATGCAGCGCTCTTGAAGCTCGAAGTTGAAGGCTTTGTGATTCGTGGACACTTCACCGCCGAGACAAACGAGACCGAGTGGTGTGCTCGCCGTCTGCTCGCTCGCATCCACAGCTACACGTTGAACCGGTTGCGTCAGGAGATTGAACCTGTTTCCAGCGCTGACTTCATCCGCTTCCTGCTGGCCTGGCAGAAAGTTGCGCCCGATCAGCAAATGGAAGGGCTGGAAAGTCTGCGAGCAATTTTGGCTCAGCTAGAGGGCTTTGAAGCTCCGGCAGCAGCCTGGGAAGGCGAGCTCCTTCCGAGCCGGTTAATTGAGTACGATCCCACCTGGCTCGATGCTTTGTGTTTGTCCGGCGAGATAATGTGGGTGCGCTTCACACCGCCGGCTTCAGCAAAAAATGGCGCTGAGAAAACGCGTGGGTCCGGTCCCGTGCGAACCACCCCAATCGCTCTGGTGCGAAGAAAGAACCTGTCGGTTTGGAGTTCAGTATTTCCGCGCCCACCTGTGGATGAAATCAAATTCGCGAGCACCACTCAATCTGTTTACGAATATCTGTCGACACGAGGGGCCTCGTTCTTTCACGACATCGTCGATGCCACCAAGCTCCTCCGCAGCCAGGTGGAGGAAGCACTCGCAGAGTTGGTAGCACACGGAATGATCACGTCAGATAGCTTCACCGGGCTCCGAGCTCTATTGACTCCTTCAAACCGCAAGACTCGGGCTGCCGCGCGTCACAAACACCGGCAACCGGTTTACGACATGGCAAGCGCCGGTCGCTGGTCAATCCTTCATCGACCCGAGCCGGAAATTGTTTCGACTAATCGTTTCTCGAATCCCTCGATCCCAGCGGAGACAAAGGAAGCACTCGCTCGCATCCTGCTACAACGCTACGGCGTCGTGTTCAAGCGTTTGCTTGAACGCGAGGGGATCGTAGTGCCCTGGCGAGATTTGCTGCGGGTCTATCATCGATTGGAAGCTCGAGGCGAGATTCGTGGTGGACGCTTTGTGGCCGGAATTTCCGGTGAGCAGTTTGCACTTCCGGATGCCGTCGGGTTGGTGCGATCGATCCGCCGTGCTCCTGCAAAAGACGTCATGATTTCAGTCAGCGCCGCCGATCCTTTGAATCTGGCGGGAGTGATTACTCCCGGTACTCGCGTAACTGCTCACGCTGCAAACCGAATTCTTTATTGCGACGGCACTCCGTGCGCAGTACTGGAGTCCGGCGAGACTCGCTTCCTGACTGAGATGAGTCGCACTCGCGAGTGGCAAGCCAAGGCTGCTCTCCTTCGCAAAGCAACTCCTCCCGTCCTGCGTTCCTATCTCAGCCGCCGCGCTTAAATGTACTGCAGGCTGCCAGCCTGCAGTTTGGTGTCGTTCCGAAAAGCCTTGAATGGCAACACAAATTCTGCAAGCTGGCAGCTTGCGTACAACTAAGCTACTATTTGCGCAATCAAACGCATCTCCCTCCAATGACATTGCTGAGGTAGGTAAGATGAAAAACATTCGAATATTCACGTGCACTCTTGGCCTGGCTTTGCTCCTGGCCGTTCCTTCTGTGAGCTGGGCACAAACCGCCGCCGGAACTGCTAGTGACCCGAACGCCCCAACTGACGAGGAGAAACAAAAGGCTAAAGAGGAACTGGAAAAGAAGGCCTCAGCACTGCTCGAACAGATGGTCAACGAAGTGCAAATGCTGCACCTCCCCGAGAATCGCATTCGCGTGCAAATCGTTGCCGGCGACTTACTCTGGAAACGGAACGAGTCTCGGGCCCGCTCAATGTTTTCGGCAGCGGGTGACGGGCTGGCCGAGATGATGCGAAGCACTGACAACAATTCACGGCGCTCCTCCAATCAACTGCGTCAGGAATTAGTCATGACTGCGGCCCTTCACGATGCTCCGCTTGCTTATCAACTGGTGGCGGCGACGCGAGCGCCGGTGCCGGTTAACGAAGCCGATACTGCCGGGCGACGTCCAAACAATGATGACAATCTCGAGTTGAGCCTGATGGCCCAGGTAGCGAAGGTCGATCCGAAGTTTGCTGCGCAAAAAGCTGAGGAAGCACTGGCGAAGAATCAGTTTCCACTTTCGCTGACTCGGGTGCTCGCCGAGCTTCAATCAAAAGATAAGGAAGCCTTCTCGAAACTCAGTGAAACTGTGGTTGGTCGCCTGATGACCGCCAACATGCTTTCGAATTCAGAGTCGGGCGTTCTGGCATTGAGTCTTTTGCAAGCTGGTCCTCGAGCCGCAGATAAAGCTTCGGACAACACGTCCACGCCGGCGCCGACAGGTAACCGAATGGTTGGCGTTCCCGTCCTGAGCCCATCTGCGTTTCCGGACTTGTTGGGTGTCGTCATCGATACAGCTCTAAAAGTAACGCCTCCCAGCGCGACCAACTCGCAGCGTCAGGGAAATCAGCGGGGCGGACCCGGCGGGGCGCGAGGACGGGGACCAATGGTTGTCGGAAATGTCAATGGAGTTGACTTGCAACTTAGTGACGCGCAAATCGAGCAGAATAACGCCAGGCGTTTGTTGTTTGGTTTGCAGGCTCTGCTTCCGCAGATCGATCAGTACACACCCAACCGGGCCACTGCAGTCCGGCAGAAGCTGACTGAACTTGGCGCGGGTAATAACCCCAGAAACAACATGGCCCAGTACGGTTCGCTGATGCAGACCGGCACGACGGAAAGTCTGCTAGAGGCTGCACCGATTGCGCCGCCGCAAGTCCAATCAAGGATTTATCAACAAGCGGCGCTGAAGGCACTCGATGAAGGGAACGCTGATCGCGCGCGCCAAATCGCGAACGAGCATCTCGACGGGCGTACTCGCGATTCAGTGTTACAGCGAGTCGAATTCCAGCAAATCGCCAGCAAGATCGAGGCGGACAATATGGATCAGTTGCGCCAGGCGCTGGCTCAGCTTCATTCGGACGATGAACGAATTGACTTGCTACTGCAAATGGTCAGTGCTGCGAAATTGAAAGATAAAAAGCTCGCTGCGAAATTTTTAAGTGAAGCTCAACGGCTGACGAATCGTCGCGCCACCGGCTATCGGCAATTTGAGCAGCAGCTGGCCGTCGCTAATGCTTTTGCGGAAGTCGATCCGGTGAAGAGTTTTGAGGTCCTTGATCCGGGGATTTCTCAACTGAATGAGCTGTTGTCGGCGGCTGCGGTGCTGAGCGGCTTTGAAGTAAATATGTTTCGTGACGGCGAGCTGCCGCTTGAGCCAAATAGCCAGCTGACGAACATGGTTGGCCGCTATGGCCAGCAACTCGCTTTCCTCGCCAGCAAAGATTTTGAACGTGCTGAGACCACAGCGAACAAGTTCCAGCTTGCGGAAGCGCGCCTGATGGTTCGCCTAAGCATCGTCCGTAGCGCGCTAGGTGGTCAGCCTGGCACTGGCGGATTCGGCCCGCGACCATTCGCGCGCAGAGATCAATAACTGTACTGCAGGCTGCCAGCCTGCTGGGCGCTCGAATGCCAATCAATCTACAACAGGCTGGCAGCCTGTTGTACAAAGCGGAGTTCTTTTTACATGCCATCTCCAACTCACATAACACCTAAGCCTGGCGATGTCGTCCTTCTGGTTGGCACGATGAAGGGCGCTTTCCTATTTCGATCGAATCAAGAACGAAAGGAATGGGAGGTCGGCGGACCTTACTTTCCGGGCAGAGCCATTTATGCCTTCGCGTATGACGATCGCAACGGCCGTACTCGATTATGGACTGCGGTGAATAGTCCTCACTGGGGCTCTTACTTGAGCTCTTCAGATGACTTTGGTCAAACCTGGAGCGAGCCTGAAACCTACGGCGTGAAGTTTTCCGAAGACGCTGATGCTTCGGTCAAACAGATTTGGCAAATTGTGCTGGGCCACCAAGACGAACCGGACACGCTGTATTGTGGAGTTGAGCCCGCTGCACTGTTCAAGTCTACCGATGCCGGAGCCAGCTGGGAACTCGTGAAAGGCTTGTACGATCATCCGCATCGACCGCAATGGCAGCCGGGCGGAGGCGGTCTGTGTCTTCACACCATCCTTCCCGACCCTACTAACAACCAACGAATGCATATTGCCATTTCAACCGGGGGCGTCTATCGCACCGACGACGGCGGCGACAACTGGCAGCCTCGCAATGTTGGCGTTAGAGCGCAATTTCTTCCACCCGATCAGCAGTATCCTGAGTTTGGCCAGTGTGTCCACAAAATCGTGAGCCACCCGATAAATCCTGACCGCATGTTTTTACAAAACCACTGGGGGCTCTATCGGACAGATGATGGCGGTGATTCCTGGACCGACATTGCTAATGGAGTGCCGTCAGATTTTGGTTTCGCGATGCAGATTGATCGGAAAGATCCGAACACAGTTTTCATTGTTCCACTCGAGTCGGACGAGTTTCG
>Ga0157380_10004044_pt1 | contig 10115 bp, 9 predicted proteins | sample S35metaG_FD_119757 | JGI IMG/M metagenome (GOLD analysis project Ga0157380, IMG submission 119757) | Switchgrass rhizosphere microbial communities from Kellogg Biological Station, Michigan, USA - S3-5 metaG | ecosystem: Host-associated > Plants > Roots > Rhizosphere > Soil | place: USA: Michigan...
CAAACCAGCGCCGGCCTGGCGATCCTTCGATCACTGCCGCGTTGTCGCGATAGGCGGAGAGCACGCCGGCCGGACTGCGCGCATGCGTGTTACGGATCATCGCCATCAGCGATTTCGGTTGCTCCTCGCCGTCGATGATCCAGTTGGCGTTGAAAATCTTGTGACGGCAATGCTCGGAGTTCGCCTGCGCGAACATCATCAGCTCCACGTCGGTGGGGTCGCGTTCCAGTCGGCTGAAATTGTCGAGCAGGTATTCGACCTCGTCGCCCGACAGCGCCAGGCCGAGTTCCTGGTTCGCCTTGTCGAGCGCCGCCCTGCCACCCGACAACAACGGCACGGAATTGAAGGGTCGTGGCGTCGCGTGAACGAACAGGCTCGCGGCCTCTTCGAACTGGAAGATGGTCGCTTCGGTCATGCGATCGAAAAATACGCCGGCGAGCTGGCGCAGCTGTTCGGGTTGCAGCGCAGAGGACGCATCGATTCGATAGGCAATGCCGCGTTCGATGCGCTCGATGGCCTCGAGTCCGCAGACGTGAGCGATGTCGGTGGCCTTGCTCGACCAAGGTGAAATGGTACCGGGTCGCGGAATGACGACGAGCAGCGACTGCTGGGCATCGCCAGCGCTGCTGAAATCGTCAGGCGCACCGCGCGGGCCGTAAGTCAGCAGCGAATCGAGCAGCTCGCGTTCGGGTGTATGCAGGTCCCGTTTCGTCTGCACGAAATGGACGAACTGGGCCGACAGCGAGCGGACGATGGGGAATTGCGCCTGGGCGGCATTCAGCAATTTAGCGTTGCGGAAATCGGAAAGCGCGCAAGGGCCCGGCAGTATCAGCATCGTAGCCAGCGGACGTGTGGAGCAGGAATTGGGGGCGCGAATCATAACGGATTGTCGTGGCCGACTCACTCATTACCGACCGCCCTGTCATTGAGGCCCAGGGTGAGCCCAGGGTGAGCCCAGGGTGAGCCAGGAGGCTCCCGGGAGCTGCTTCGACCTACTTGCGCGGACTGCCGTCGCCAGGCGTGTACATGGGCACGGGAAACGGCATGATATTCGAGCCTTCGGCCGCGCTGATCTTGCTGATGCCCTGCGACTGGACCTCATCGATGCGCAGCACAGAATGCATCGGCAGGTAGGTGCGCTTGACGCCTTCGAATTCCGCTTTCACGCGTTCCTCCGACGGGTCGACCACCACGGCCGAGCGCTCGCCGAACACGAGTTCCTCGACTTCGATGAAACCGAACAGGGACCCATGACTCACCTTTCGGGCATAGATTTCATAGACCTTGCCCTGATTGACAAAAACGACCTTAAAAATGTGACTCGCTGCCATAGCTCACGGTTCGATGGGTTGATAGGCTGGGCATCTTACATATGCGCGCCCATACTGCGGGCCCCGTATGATGGGCCGATATGGTGGATAAGTATGCCCCTAACGGCGGCCCGGTACCGATCCCAATGGTCCGATGACTTGGGTGGGGGCCGGTGCGACCCGGGCGGTCCGTTGAGCGACAGCATGGCACCGCATTGAACCGGCACTGCAGAGCGCCGGCACCGCACGAGGAAACTACGCAGCGATGGCACTGAAACTCCGCGTCATCAGCGACCAATACAAGGCGCTGGGCAAGCGTAGCTCGCGATTGTTCGGCGTGACCGGTGGGAAGATCGGCCGCGCACAGGACAACGATTGGATATTGCCCGATCCCGACCGCTACGTCTCTAGCCATCATTGCAAGGTGAGCTTCCGCTCCGGTCAATGGCTGCTGGAGGACACCAGCACCAACGGCGTCTTCATCAACGGCGCCGATACGCCGGCCTCCGTCGACGGGCCATATACTCTCAAGGATGGCGATCGGCTGCGGGTCGGCGACTACGAAATCATCGTCAGCATCGACGAGCGCAACGATTTCTCGGCGGACGCGAGCGGCCAGATGCCTGCTCCCGTGATCGCGCCGGCGCGCGGCAAGAATGAGATCCCCGCGCTGACTTTTAGCGACGATCTGGGTGAAGAACTCGATATCACGGACCTGTTGAGCGACGCCTCGATTGCAAAGTCGGAGAACTCTTTCGAGTGGATCGACGACACGCCGTCGCCCGATGTACCGCAGACCGTGCTGTACAACTCGCCGAAGCCCCAGGCAGCGGCCGCGCCTACTCCCGTTGCTCCCGCTCCACCTCCGGTCCCGGCCGCCGCACCGCCGACTCCAGCTGCTGCCAGAGCTGCAGAGGTCGCCGCCAATCGCAGCAACCAGAGCGCGCTCAATTCATTGCTGGACGGCTTGTCGGCCAGCGACGTCGCAGCGGCTCCGCCACCAGGTGCGAAGAACGATAAGGACTGGGACATGCAGACGCGGCCTTACAACCGCAAGACCATGTCCTTGCTGCCGCCGTCGTCGCCGGTGGGTAAAGCCGGGGAAGAACGGCCGCGGCGCATTACCGATTTCTCCGACGCCAGTGCAGCAGTAGAAGCGTTTTGTCGCGGCGCAGGCATCGATCCTTCGACTCTGCCCAGCGACACCCAGACAGCGCTGCTGACGCTTGCAGGCCAGATGCTGCGCGAGTGCGTTCTTGGACTGATGGAAGCGCTCAAGGGCCGGGCCGACCTCAAGAACAAGTTGCGCCTGTCGCAGACCATGATTCAGCCGAACGAGAACAATCCGCTCAAATTCTCGGCGGGCGTGGACGAAGCAGTGCGCAAACTGCTGGATCCTCATGGCAGCCGCTATCTCGGCCCCATCGACGCCATCCGCGAATCGTTCGCCGACCTGCGCACGCATCAGGCCGCATTGTCGTCGGCTATCCAGACGGCGACCGACGAGTTGATGAATCGCATCGAGCCGGGCGAACTGCAGGAACGCTTCGATCGCGGCCTGAAACGTGGAGCGCTGCTCGGTGCGGCCAACAAGATGAAGTACTGGGACCTCTACACGGAGTTCTTCCAGGTACTGAATCAGCGCAACGAACAGGGCCTGCCTAACGTGTTCGCGGAAGAACTGGCGCGGACCTATGCGGAGAAGTCGACGCCGAAGAAGCGTTGATTGCCTGCTACGAATGGATCAAGTCGTCGGCTCCGCTCGCTGCGCCGGTGCGGCGGTATCCGACGCTACCCAATCGAGAATATCCATGTAGCCGCGGATGTTCTCCACGAACCGCACCGGTTCCCAGCCCCGCGCGTAGCCGCGTTTCACCTGCGTGTTCCACTTGGCCTGCGTGAGAAGCGGCAGGTGCTCCTTTACGTCGCTCCAAAGGTCGGGATTCTTCCCGTGCATCTGCGTGAGGATGCGAGCATCTTCCAGATGACCGAAACCTACGTTGTAAGCAGCCAGCGTGAACCACGTGCGGTCGGGTTCGAGAATCCGGCGCGGAATCTGGTTGCGCATGGTGATGAAATGGCGTGCGCCGCCGAAGATACTCTGCTTCGGATCCAGCCGGTCACTGAGCCCGAGCCCGGTCGCGGTTTCTTCGGTGAGCATCATGAGACCGCGGACGCCGGTGGGCGAAGTGGCATCGGGCACCCAATGAGATTCCTGGTAGCCGATGGCCGCCAGCAAGCGCCAATCGACGCCGATTTCGGCTGCGGCCTCCCGGAACCATTGTCGATACTGCGGCAGCCGGGAGCCGATGTCGTCGATGAAGACACGCGACTGGATGTAGTCGAAGCGCTCGGTACCCGCGTAGTAGGTGTCTAGAATCGACGCCAGCCGGCCTTCCGCTTTCAACGATGCATAGAACGCCGTCACTCGCCGCAGCAAGCTGGGATCGCGCGTGTCCACTGCCCACGCCAGTGCCTTGCCGCCGGACAAGTTGAAAGCAACGCGAATCTCGGGATGAAAGGCGCGGCCGATGGCGAATTCGTTGGAGTCCGCGATGGTGTAGTCGAACTCGCGGCGCGACAGCCTGTAGAGCAGCTCCTCGGTCTCCGCGTCGGGGTTTTCGACCCAGGACAACTTCGGCTGAAACAGCCGCAGCTGTTCCAGCGTCGCCGCATGCGAACTGCCGGCGACGACTTCGATATGGCTGTCCAATGTTTGCGCGAGCCCGCGCGGGCGCGTGCTGCCCTGCCGATAGATCAGGTGCTCGCGAACCTGCTGAAACGGCGGTCCGAACCCCGCGGTTTTCGGAAGACGAATGCCGCGGGTGAGACCTGCAGCGGCTATGTGTGCCCGGTGGGATTCGAGTTCGCGGATCACGTCGCCCACGTTCGGCACGGAATACACATACAACCGTACCCCGAGTTCGGCAGCGAACCGGGTGGCAAGGTCGAATTCCGGGCCCTGCGGACCGGCGGCGCCAAGATAGTAGGTACTGGGAAGGTTGCGGGTCACGACCCGCAGCTCCCCTTCCTGCAGGATCTGTTCGAGTACGGAGGGCGGCTGCGAGCAGGTGCTCAGCAGCAGGGTCGCGATGATGGCCAGTGCGGCTTTCAATTCCGGCCGGCCCTCCACTCAAGGGGCAGGAAGAAAGTGGCGGAGAGGAAGGGATTCGAACCCTTGTAGGCCGTTAGACCTCAACCGATTTCGAATCGGTGCCGTTGTGACCGCTTCGGTACCTCTCCACCGCGGCCGCGCATTCTATATTCAGCCGCTTCGGAACGCGAACACATCTGTTGCAACCAGGCGGGCCTCGGGGCTACGCGCGCGGCCGGCGCTAGGGGCGATTCCGAGAGCGGCTTACTTTTGGTTACTGAGAGTTACTGTGTTGCAACGGGGGGTTATGGTCGTCTTACAGTAGGCGGTTACAGTTGCCCGGCCGCCGCCCGCGAACCTAAACGACCCGCTCCGGTCCTACAGTCAAGCCTTTACAACCTCCGGGATCCAGCACCACACTCCTCCGCCATGCCCATGCTGCTGCAACGGTTTACAATGCTTTTCGCCAGCGCCCTGGCGACCTTGGCCGTCTGCGCGCCAGCATTCAGCTCAACCGAGCCGGATGACCTGCCGGATATCGGCAGCCCGGCGCAGGCAATGCTGACCCTGGAAGACGAGCGACAGATCGGCCGCATGATCGTGCGCGGCTTGCGCGACTCGGACCAGATCCTCGAGGACCCCGAAGTCAGCGAATACATCCAGTCGATCGGATCGCGCCTGTCGAGCCAGGCCAACAACGGCAACCAGAAGTTCAACTTCTTCACGGTGCGCGACAACACCATCAACGCGTTCGCTCTGCCCGGCGGCTTCATCGGTGTCAACTCGGGGCTGTTGCTGGAGACCAAGAACGAGAGCGAACTGGCCGGCGTGCTGGCACACGAAATCGCGCACGTAACGCAACGTCATATCGCACGCAGTCTCGCGGCACAGAGCCGATCCAGTCTGGTCTCCACGGCAGCGATGCTCGCCGCCATTCTCGTGGGTGCCGCAGTCGGTGGCGGCGATGCTGCAATGGCCGGCATGGCGGCAGCGCAGAGCCTCGCGATCCAGCAGCAGATCAGCTTCACTCGCGCGAATGAAACCGAAGCCGACCGCGTGGGACTTGGCATCCTGGCGCACTCGGGATTCGATCCCAACGGCATGCCGGCGTTCTTCGAAACGCTGAGCCGTCGCGCCGGCAGCAGCGAACTCAATATTCCGGAAATGCTCCGCTCGCACCCGGTGACCAGCACGCGTATTGCGGAGACCCGGGAGCGCGCACAACAGCTCGATGTGCATCCGACCCCGGATAGTCCGAGTTACGCACTGACGCGCGAACGAATACGCGTACTGTCTACGGCGCCCGGTGTGGATCCCCGCGAGTACTACAACGCCGTGATCGTGAGCGACGCCGATACGACTTCCGCTCAAATCTACGGCAGGGGCCTGGCGTTGATGGTGGCGGGCCAGCCCGAGAAGGCGGTACCGATTTTCCAACGGCTGCGCGATAGCGATCCGACGGTCATGCAGTACCACACGGCCCTGGGACAGGCGCAATTGCTGTCTGGGGAGAGCAAACAGTCGTTGGCCACTTTGGCGCGGGCTCGGGAACTGTTCCCACGCAATGTCGCTGTGACCGTGCGCTACGCCGAGTCGCTGATGCAGGTGGGCGACGCCAAGCGCGCACATGAAATTCTGCTCGACCTGTTCAACGTGGTTGCTCCCACGCCAGAACAGGCAAAGCTCACTGCCCTGGCCGCGAACGCAGCGGGCGATGTCGCCGACTCATATTTCTACATGTCCGAGTACCATCTCATGAGCGGCGACCTCCCGCTCGCGATGAACCAGCTCCAGCTGGCGCTGGCTGTTCCCCACCTGAGCAGCGTGCAGCGCGCACGCTTCCAGGCGCGATTGGAAGAGGTGCAGGACGCGATGCCCAAACGCGGCATGCGACGGGCCTCGACCGGATCGCAGCGGCCACAAAGAGCAACTCCATACTAGAGAAGCGCCGCCCGAGCGACTAATCTGATCCGAACGGTCTGACTCCAAAGGCGTCGGTTGGGCGAAACTTGCCCAACGCTAACGAGGTTTGTTCTTCCGCATGATGCACACGATGTCCGCCCTCCCTGCCATTGGGACCGTTCGAACCGTTCGATTGACATGCACGCTCGCCGTCATGCTGTTCGCAGCCGGCTGCGCCACTGCCCCGGGCCGCACTCATGGCGAAGATCCGTGGCAGGGCTTCAATCGCGGGGTCTACAAGTTCAACGACACTGTCGATCGCGCGACCCTGAAGCCCGTGGCCAAGGGCTACGTGAAGATCACGCCGCGCTGGTTCCGCGCCGGCGTCGGCAACTTCTTCTCGAACCTGACCTATCCGATCACCATCGTCAACGAGTTCCTGCAGGGCAAACCGGGAACGGGCCTGCACGACACCGGCCGTTTCCTGGTCAATTCGACGATCGGCATCGGCGGCTTGATCGATGTCGCCACGCGCATGGGCCTGCAGGCCAACGACGAAGACTTCGGCCAGACCCTGGCGGTGTGGGGCGTGGGTTCCGGCCCATACATCATGCTGCCGTTCTTCGGGCCGTCGTCGCTGCGGGATGCGCCGTCGAAGGTGGTGGACTATTTCCTGTCGCCGCTGACCTATATCGAGCAGCCCTGGGAAGCCGAATGGGGCGAACGCGCGCTCGACCTCGTTCACACGCGATCGGAGCTGCTGTCGCTGGATCCGACGTTGCAGAAGACTTTCGATCCTTATGGCTTCACGCGCGATGCCTGGGTGCAGCGGCGCGAATTCAAAATCTACGATGGCAATCCGCCGCCGGAAACGCTCGACGACGAGAGCGGCGAACCGCCGCCCGACCCCTCGGTCAAGCCGGAAAAGTAAACCGGATCGAATAAACCGGGCCGGGCCCCGCCAGCCCTCAAGTAGGGATCGGCGGAGCCTCGTTCGCAGCGTCTCCGCCGTTCGGCATCACCAGGTCTTCCACTTCGCTGATGCGCGCGAGCGCGTTGATCTGCGGCGGCAGGTTATGGAAGTGAATGGCTCGCTCGGCAATGCGGGACAGACGCAGCCATTCGAGGAGCAGCGCCAAGCCTGAACTGTCGCTCTCGGTCACGCCGCTCAAGTCCACGTCGATCGACTTGGCCGCCTCGAAGCGGCCGCGGCTTTCCTTGAGCACCGCCACCACGCTGGAAGCATTGAGCGGGCCGCTCACTTTGAAGCGGCCGTCGCCCAGCGATTCCAGGCTGGCGTCGTCGCTGGCCGTCACGCCGCCGGCTTCGCAGCCGGGGCCGCGGGCTTGCCTATGGAGCCGCTGGCTACCTGCGCTTCCAGCCGCTGGATCACGGCATCGAGTCCCTTCTGCTGGATCTCCGAGCCGAAATCGGTACGGAACGACTTCACATACGAAATGCCTTCGATGGTGACGTCGTACGCTTTCCAGCCGGCCTCGGTCTTACGCAGCGTGTAGTTCACCGATGCACGTGAACCGTTGTCGCGGCGAATCTCGCTGCGAACGGTAGCGGTCGTGTCTTCGGGCTTGCCCTGGAACGGAAGGATCTTCAGGCGATCCGGCGTGAACTCGAGCAGCGCATCGCCGTAGTTCTGCAGCATCGACTGGTAGAAGCCTTCGATGAAGCGCTTGCGCTGGTCTTCCGTCGCCGTACGCCAGTTCTTGCCCAGCACCAGTTGCGCCGCGTAGGCCGTATCGAAATACGGCAGCATGTTCTTGTCGACCAGCTGGCGCACCTTGTTCGGATCCTTCTGGTACTCCGAGCGATGCGCGTCGAGATCCTTTAGCGTGCTCTCAGCCACCTTGGTCACCAGCTCGAAAGGGCCGAGCTGTGCATCGGCTGCAGTCGCAATGCTCGCTCCGACCGCACCGGTTCCTACTACGAAGGCCGCAAGCAATGTGAGCGCGCTATGGCTCAACAGACTTCTGCGCTTGATCATTTCTTTACCTCAGTCGCCGCGGCGACTCCTACTTTGACTCGGGCTTGGACTCGGCTTTGGGCTCTGCCTTGTCCGCATTGGACGACGAATCGTCTTTACGGCCGCTGAAGCTGGCCGCGAGCTGATTGATCAGGTTCTCCAACACCAGGGCGTCCTGGACCAGGGTGACTTCACTGCCATCCTTGAGATAGTCCTCGGCTCCGCCCGCCGTAATCCCTACATACTGCGCGCCGAGCAAACCGGATGTCATGATGCTCGCGTCGCTGTCGGAAGGGATCTTGTCGTAGCTCGAATTGATCTTGAGCTGGACCACCGCCTTGTAGATCGACTGGTCGAACTTGATCGAATCGACGCGGCCCACGGTGACGCCGGCCATCGACACCGCGGCGCCCACCTTGAGGCTGCCGATGTTCTCGAAGCGCGCCGTCACCTTGTAACTGCTGCTGTCGATGGAAAGTTCACGGTTGGTGATCTGGGTCACCAGGAAGAACAAGGCCGCGAAGCCCAGCAGGACGAACATTCCGGTCGAAATTTCTACGCTGCGCGTGGAACGCATAATTGAACCCCAGATGATGAAGTCAGAGCATCACGGCAGTGAGCATGTAATCGAGTATCAGAATGAGCACGGCGGAAGTCACCACCGTCCGCGTCGTCGCGCGGCCTACGCCTTCCGCGGTGGGAATGGCCGTATAGCCCTCGTAAACCGCAATCAGGCTGCAGGCGACGCCGAAGACGCAGCTCTTGATGATGCCGTCGCTGACATCGTCGACGTGTACGCTTCCCCGCATCTGCGACCAGAACGAATTCGCCTCGACGCCGAGCTGCTGTACGGCAATGAGCTGCGTGCCGAACAATCCTATGCCGATGAAAATCGCCGCCAGCAGCGGCATCGCAATCACGCCACCGATGAAACGCGGCGCGACCACACGGTAAATCGGGTCGACGGCCATGATCTCCATCGCCGAGAGCTGATCCGTCGCGCGCATCAGGCCGATTTCCGATGCCAGGGCCGTGCCCGCGCGACCGGCAAACAGCAAAGCGGTCACCACCGGTCCCAGTTCCTTGAGCAATCCCAGCGCCGCGCCGACGCCGACCGCCTCCTCCGAGCCGAAGCGGGCGAGGATGTCATAGAACTGCAGGCCGATGACCATGCCGATGAACAGGCCGCAAGTCATGATGATCACCAGCGACAACGCGCCGGTGTTGTAGATCTGCTCGATGACGAGCACCGGGCGCATGACCAGGCGCGGAATCTGTCCCAGGATGCGCAGCAGGAACAGCACCATCGCGCCGACGATGCGGACGAACTCGCGTATGTTGTCCGTGACTTCCCGCAGCTGGCTCATGCTTTTCTCGACAGCAGCTGCTCGAAATAGTCCGGCGCGGGATAGTGAAACGCCACCGGCCCGTCGGCCAGGCCGTTCATGAACTGGTTGACGATTTCGGACGGGTGATCCTTGAGCTCGACGAAGCTGCCGCTGGCGACCACCTTGCCGCTGGCGATGATGTAGCTCATGTCGGCCAGGATCGAGAGTTCTTCGACGTCGTGCGAGACCACGATGCTGGTGATGCCCAGCGCGTAGTTCATCTGCCGTACCAGCCGCACGATCATGCCCATGGAAATGGGATCGAGGCCGGTGAACGGTTCGTCGTAGATCAGCAGTTCGGGATCGGTTGCCATCGCGCGCGCCAAGGCGACGCGACGAGCCATGCCGCCCGACAGTTCGGGAACCTCCAAGCCGGCGGCACCTCGCAGGCCGACGGCTTGCAACTTTGTCAGCACGATGTGCCGGATCAACTCGTTCGGCAG
>Ga0157380_10004045_pt1 | contig 10114 bp, 5 predicted proteins | sample S35metaG_FD_119757 | JGI IMG/M metagenome (GOLD analysis project Ga0157380, IMG submission 119757) | Switchgrass rhizosphere microbial communities from Kellogg Biological Station, Michigan, USA - S3-5 metaG | ecosystem: Host-associated > Plants > Roots > Rhizosphere > Soil | place: USA: Michigan...
CGGGCCACGCGCGTAACCTCGGACGCGAAGGAATTGAGCTGATCGACCATCGTGTTGATGGTGTTCTTGAGCTCAAGGATTTCGCCCTTCACGTCGACCGTGATCTTCTTCGACAAGTCGCCGCGCGCCACGGCCGTCGTCACTTCGGCGATGTTGCGGACCTGGCCGGTGAGGTTGTCGGCCATCAGGTTGACGTTGTCGGTCAGGTCGGCCCAGGTCCCGGCGACGCCCGGCACCTGCGCCTGTCCGCCCAGCTTGCCCTCGGTGCCGACCTCGCGGGCCACGCGGGTCACTTCGGAGGCGAAGCCGTTGAGCTGGTCGACCATCACGTTGATGGTGTTCTTGAGCTCAAGGATCTCGCCCTTCACGTCGACCGTGATCTTCTTGGAAAGATCGCCCGAGGCGACCGCGGTGGTGACCTCGGCAATGTTGCGGACCTGGCCGGTCAGGTTGGCGGCCATGAAATTGACGTTGTCGGTCAGGTCCTTCCAGGTGCCCGCCACGCCCGGCACTTGCGCCTGTCCGCCGAGTTTGCCCTCGGTGCCGACCTCGCGGGCGACGCGGCTAACCTCGGATGCGAAGCCGTTCAGCTGGTCGACCATCGTGTTGATGGTGTTCTTGAGCTCGAGAATTTCGCCCTTCACGTCGACGGTGATCTTCTTCGAAAGATCGCCGGACGCCACGGCGGTCGTCACTTCGGCGATGTTGCGGACCTGGCCGGTGAGGTTGGCGGCCATGAAGTTCACATTTTCGGTGAGGCCGCGCCACGTGCCGGCGACGCCTTCGACGCGTGCCTGGCCGCCCAGCTTGCCCTCGGTGCCCACCTCGCGGGCGACGCGCGTGACTTCGGACGCGAAGCTATTCAGCTGATCGACCATCGTGTTGATGGTGTTCTTGAGCTCGAGGATTTCGCCCTTCACGTCGACCGTGATCTTCTTCGAAAGGTCGCCGAGCGCCACGGCCGTCGTCACTTCGGCGATGTTACGGACCTGGCCAGTGAGGTTGGCGGCCATCAAATTGACGTTGTCGGTAAGGTCTTTCCAAGTGCCGGCGACGCCCTTTACCTGGGCCTGGCCGCCGAGCTTGCCCTCGGTGCCGACCTCGCGGGCAACGCGGGTCACTTCGGACGCGAACGACGCCAGCTGCTCGACCATGGTGTTCACCACCTTGCCGATCCGCAGGAACTCGCCGCGCAACGGGCGGCCGTCGATTTCTACCGACATGGTTTGCGACAGGTCGCCCTTGGCGACCGAGCCGATGACGCGGGCGACTTCGGTCGTCGGCTGGACCATGTCATCGATCAGCTCATTGACAGCGCGGAGCTTGGTATCCCAGCCCCCGGTCGCGCCGCGGACCTTGGCGCGGTGGCCGATCTTGCCTTCCTTGCCGACGACTCGCGACAGCCGCTCGAATTCCTCGGTCAATTGCTGGTTGAGGCTGACCACCTCGTTGAACAGGATGGCGATTTCGGCGTCGGTTTCGGAGCCTTCCTCCGGCAGCCGGACGGTGAAGTCGCCGCGGCGCAATTTTCGAAGGGCGGAGATCAGGTCCCGGCGGTTGACCCCGAATTCAGATCGCGGGCTTTGCTTGTTCACTGCCAACCTCGCTCACACAAACTGAGGAGCAAGATGCAGCTCCCCCCGCGTTGAAAAATCGTTCAATCGGCGATCGGTTCCGGTGTCCCGAAATTAAACGGCCATCGTGGCGTCATCGCCACGCCATTTTTCCAGCGAGGAAATTTCCTTCGCAATTCCATCCGCTTGACTCTTTGAAGGTCGAGGCGCAGGCGAGAACATATCAGGAACAAATAATGCGCGAGTCGGTTAATCAGCTGGCCATGATCAGGCGGAAACTGGCTTTGACTGCCAGCAGCGAACGATTGCCCGCCAGAAAGCGGATTGCGACCGGTCATGAGGGGCTCGACGCGGCGTTGCATGGCGGGTTGGCACGCGGAAGGGTGCATGAGCTGTTCGCTGCTGAGCCCGATGACGGACCGAACGCGGCCGGATTGGCGGCGATGCTCGCGCTCCGGGCATCGGGCTGCGGGTCTCCAATCCTATGGCTTCGGTCCGATGAAGCGGGACGGCGTGGCGGCGGGCTGCATGCGCCGGGCATGGTCGAGCTGGGCGGCGATCCGAATAGGCTGGTGTTGGGCCAGGCCCCCGATGCCAAGACGTTGCTCAGGAGCGCGGGGGATGCGGCGCGCTGCCCAGGCCTTCAGGCGCTGATCGTCGAGTGCTGGGGCAAATGTCCTGAGCTCGACCTTACCGCCAGCCGGCGGCTGGCGCTTGCCGCCGAGCAGTCGGGCGTAACCCTGTTGCTGTTGCGGCTGGGTGCCGAGCCGGTGCCGAGCGCAGCCGACACGCGCTGGTCGATCAGCGCCGCGCCGTCATGCGTCCTGGAAGCGAATGCTCCGGGGCCGCCGATGTTCGAACTTGAATTGCTGCGCCGGCGCGCCGGGCCCTCGGGCATGCGCTGGCGCCTGGAGTGGGATCGTGACCAAATCATCTTCCGAGAGCCGGCGCATCCTGGCGCTGTGGTTTCCCTTCCTGCCGGCCGACCGGTTGCGGCGGACCCATGGCGGCTTAGCGCCTGAGATTCCGCTGGCTTTCACCGACAAGGTGAAGGGCGCTCTCCGCCTGGCGGCGGTCGACCAGGCGGCTCGATCCTTGGGGCTGGAGCCGGGTATGGCGCTGGCCGACGCGCGGGCGCGGGTGCCGATGCTGGAGGCCGTCGAGCAAGACGAGGCGGCCGACCGTGCCTGGCTCGAACGGCTGGCAGACGGATGCATCCGTTACACGCCGCTGGTCGCGCTTGATCCGCCGCACGGGTTGATCCTCGACGTCACCGGTTGCCCTCATTTATTCGGCAGCGAGCAGGGGATGGCCACCGATATCGAGCGGCGAATGAACACGCTCAAGATGATGGTTCGGCTGGCCTTCGCAGGAACTCCCAAGGCCGCTCATGCCCTGGCCCGCTATCAGGTCTTGCCCGCCAGGGATGAAGCGGCGGCAATCCAGCGATTGCCGGTGGCGGCGTTGGAGCTCGAGCCGGAAGCAACGCAGGGGCTAGTCCGCGCCGGTCTCAAGACGATCGGCGAGTTGGCCAAAAGGCCGATGGCCATCATTGCCGCCCGCTTTGGTGCGGATGCGGTGACCTCCCTCCGCCAGCTGCTGGGCGAAGCGGCCAAGCCGATCAAGCCCCGCAGGCCGATTGCCCCGATCCTCGTCGAGCGGCGCTTCGCCGAGCCGGTGGGGCGGACCGAATATGCGCTTCAGGTGCTTGGCGAGCTTGCTACCGAGACCGGTTGGCAGCTCGAGCAGCGGCACGAGGGCGGGCGGCGGTTCGAGGCCTTCTTCTTCCGTAGCGACGGCCTCGTTCGCCAGCTTGGCATCGAAACCAGCCAGCCGACCCGCGATCCGGCCCTGGTCATCCGCCTGATGAACGAGCGGATTGAAGGATTGAACGATCCGATCGATCCGGGCTTTGGCTTCGACCTCATCCGCCTGTCGGTGCCGGTCACGGAGCGGCTGGCGGCTACCCAATTAAGGCTCGAGGGCGGGGCGGCGAAGGAAGCCGAGGTCGCTGCACTGATTGACCGGCTGAGCACCAGGTTGGGGCGTAACCGGGTCCAGCGGCTCGTCGCCCGGGACACGCATATTCCCGAGCAGATGCAGCTTGCCTTGCCGGCGGCCGAGGCCGGCAAGCCCAGCGCCCATTGGTCCATACCAAAGCCGGGGGAACCGCCGATGCGGCCGCTGCATCTGTTCGATCCGCCGCAGCCGATCCAGGTTATGGCCCTGGTCCCCGATGGCCCTCCCAAGCATTTTCGCTGGCGTCGCAAGCTCCATCTGATCAAGCGGTTCGAAGGGCCGGAGCGGATCGCCTCCGAATGGTGGAAACGCAAGGACGGCACCGTCGACCGGGCTGCCCTGACCCGCGATTATTACCGGGTCGAGGATGTCCGCGGCCGCCGGTTCTGGGTGTTTCGCCAGGGGCTGTTCGAAGAAAAGCACCAGCCTCATTGGTATCTCCATGGACTGTTCGCATGAGCTTCGCCGAGCTCATCGCCGCGACCAATTACTCGTTCCTGCGCGGAGCATCCCACCCCTCCGACATGGTCAGCCGCGCGCTAGCGCTGAGCATGAAGGGCATCGGCATCGCCGACCGCAACAGCGTCGCGGGCGTGGTGCGCGCCTGGGTCGCACTCAACAATGCGTGCGAGCAAGCACAGCTCGCGCGCGAAGAAATCGATTTCAAGCTGGCCGTCGGTGCGCGGCTAGTGTTCGCTGATGCGACGCCGGACATCATCGCCTATCCGGCGACGCGCCAGGGCTGGGGGCGGCTGACCCGCCTGCTCACCGTCGGCAACCGCCGCGCCGAAAAGGGCGATTGCATTCTCCACTATGCCGATCTCATCGCACATGCAGATGATCTGCTGCTGATTGTCATGGCCGACGAGAGCCACGAATTCCTGCTTCGCCGCCTCGCCGACACTCGGCCCGATGCGGTGTGGCTCGGCGCGACTATGCCCCGGCAGGGCAGCGACTGCCGCCAGCTGGCCCGGCTCAAGCAGCTGGCGGAGAGGGTCGGCATCCCGCTGCTGGCGAGCAATGATGCACTCTATGCTTCGCCCAATGACCGCCCGCTGCATGACGTGGTCACATGCATTCGCGAAGGGGTGACGATCCAGTCCGCCGGCCGGCTGCTCGCCGCCAATGCCGAACGGCATTTGAAGTCGCCGGAAGAAATGGCGCGGCTGTTCCGCGACTGTCCCGAAGCGCTTGAGGAAAGCTTGCGCTTGCTCGATCGCATCTACTTCCGGCTGGACGAGCTGCGCTACGAATATCCGCACGAACCGGTGCCCGAAGGCTGGACCGCGCAGGGCTGGCTGGAGCATCTGGTATGGCAGGGTGCGCGGGACAAATGCCCCGATGGCATTCCTCCCAAATGGCGGGAAGTGCTCGATGAAGAGTTCGGCCTGATCCGCAAATGCGAATATGCCAATTACTTCCTGACCGTTCACGACATCGTCCGTCATGCACGAACCCGCGACCCGCCGATCCTTTGCCAGGGGCGCGGATCGGCCGCCAACAGCCTGGTCTGCTATTTGCTCGGAATCACCCCGATCGACCCGGTCGAAAATAATCTCCTGTTCACCCGGTTCCTGTCGGAAGAGCGCCGCGAACCGCCCGATATCGACGTCGATTTCGAGCATGAGCGGCGAGAGGAGGTGATGCAATATGTCTATCGGCGCTACGGCCGGGAGCGGGCGGGCATCGCCGCGACCGTCATTCACTATCGCTCGCGCAGCACGGTGCGCGAGGCCGGCAAGGCGCTCGGCCTGTCGGAGGATGTCACCGCCCGGCTCGCCAACACCACCTGGGGAAGCCACGAGAGCGAGATGGAGGACCGACGCTACGCCGAAGCCGGGCTAACTATCGCCAATCCGGAGATCGCGCGGCTGAAGGCGATCGTCGACCGGTTGCTCAAATTCCCCCGCCACCTGTCGCAGCATGTCGGCGGTTATGTGCTGACCGAGAGCCGGCTGAACGCCATCGTCCCGATTCACAATGCGGCGATGGAAGACCGCACCTTCATCGAATGGGACAAGGATGACATCGACGATCTGGGGCTGATGAAGGTCGACGTCCTCGCGCTCGGCATGCTGACCTGCATCCGCAAGAGCTTCGATCTGATGCGGCTGCACGGACTCGGGGATTATGTGTTGGAGACCGTCCCGCCCGAGGACCAAGCGGTCTATGACATGCTGTGCCAGGGTGACAGCATTGGCGTGTTCCAGGTCGAAAGCCGGGCGCAGATCAACATGCTGCCAAGGCTCAAACCGCGCTGTTTTTACGATTTGGTGATCGAGGTGGCCCTGGTCCGCCCCGGCCCGATCGAGGGCGACATGGTCCACCCCTATCTTCGCCGCCGCAACGGCGAGGAAAAGGCCGAATTGCCGTCGCCCGCGCCGCCGCATCCGCCGGACGAGCTTCAGGAGGTGCTTGGCCGGACCTTCGGCGTGCCCCTGTTCCAGGAGCAGGCGATGAAGATCGCGATCGTCGCCGCCGGCTTCACGCCCGACGAGGCCAATGGCCTCCGCCGTGCCATGGCCACCTTCCGCAACGTCGGCACCATCCATCGCTATGAGGCGAAGATGATCGAGGGGATGGTGAAGCGTGGCTATACCCGCGATTTCGCCGAACGTTGCTACAACCAGATCAAGGGCTTCGGCAGCTACGGCTTTCCCGAGAGCCACGCCCAAAGTTTCGCCAAGCTGGTCTACGTCTCGGCCTGGCTGAAGTGCCATCATCCGGCGGTGTTCACTTGCGGTCTTTTGAATTCACAGCCGATGGGGTTCTACGCGCCGGCCCAGCTGGTCCGTGACGCCCGCGAACATGGAGTCGAGGTTCGCGGGCCCGATATCAACGCCAGCGCCTATGACAATCTGCTGGAGCGGCGGGAGGATGGCCAGCTCGCGATCCGGCTGGGCTTCCGCCAGATCGATGGTTTTCGCCAGGAATGGGCTGACAGGTTGGTCGAGGGGCGGGGCGAGGGCTTCGGCCACGTCGAGCAATTGGCCCAGCGCGCCAGCCTGCCGTCGCGTGCGTTACGCCTGCTGGCTGATGCCGATGCCTGCGGCTCGATCGGCCTCGGCCGGCGTGATGCATTGTGGGAGGCGCGGCGCACTCCGCAGGGCGTGCTGCCGCTGTTTGCTCATGCCGAAGCGGCTGAACTGGGCGAGGAGGCCGATGCCGGGCTCCCGGCCATGCCGCTGCCCGAGGAAGTGGTCACTGATTATCAGGTGACACGCCTCTCGCTGAAGGGCCATCCGATGCAGTTCCTGCGCAACCTGTTCGAGCAGGAGAAGGTGCTGAGTTGCGCGGCCGCGGCGAAAGCCAAAAATGGCAGGATCGAACGGGTCGCCGGCGTGGTGCTGATCCGCCAGCGGCCGGGCAAGGGTAATGCGCTCTTCATCACGCTGGAGGATGAGACCGGAATCACCAACGTGCTGCTATGGGCCCGCGATTTCGAGCGCTATCGGCGCGAGGTGATGGCTGCCCGGCTGATGGAGGTCCAAGGCGAAATCCAGCGCAGCAAGGAGGGGGTCATGCACCTCATTGCCCGTCGCGTGTTCGACCGCAGCGAGTTGCTCAACGAGCTAACCGAAGGCCAGCCGCTGCGGCCACCCATGTCGCCCGCCGACGGACCGCGGAACGGGCCCGACCCGCGCCACGGTCACCCGCGTGACGTTCGCATCCTGCCCAAATCTCGCGATTTCCACTAAAGCGCCTCGACCATCGTCACATTGGCGATGCCGCCGCCCTCGCACATGGTCTGCAGTCCGAACCGCTTGCCGCGCGCGCGCAGGCCATGAACCAAGGTCGCCATCAGCTTGGTTCCGCTGGCGCCCAGGGGATGGCCGAGCGCAATTGCACCGCCATTGACGTTAAGCTTGGCAGGATCGGCCTCCAGCTCTTTGAGCCAGGCCAGCGGCACCGGTGCGAATGCCTCATTGACCTCATACAGGTCGATTTCGTCGAGCCTGCGGCCCGAGCGCTCCAGCGCGCGCCGGGTGGCCGGGATCGGTTCCTGGAGCATGATCACCGGATCGCCCGCGGTGACAGTAAGATTGTCGATTCGCGCCAGCGGGGTCAGGCCATGTTGCTTCAAGGCCCGCTCCGACACCACCAGCACACCCGAGGCGCCGTCGCATATCTGACTGGCGTTGCCGGCAGTGATCATGCCGTCCGGTGCGACCGTCTTCAGCTCGGCCAGCAATTGCAGACTGGCGTCGGCGCGGATTCCCTCGTCGCGATCGTGGCGCCGTGCGTTGCCTTCCTTGTCGAGTCCTTCAACGATGACGATCTCGCGCTCGAACGCTTCGCTGTCGGCCGCCGTCGCAGCCTTGTGGTGACTGGACAGGGCGAAGCGATCCAATTCCTCCCGGTCGAAACCATAGATTTGCGCCATCATCTCGGCGCCGGTGAACTGGCTGAACTGGTCGACACCGTAGCGGCCCTTGATCGACTGCGGCCAGGGACCGGTCCCAATCCCCGCCTGCATCGGGAGGATTACAGGCGTCCCCATCGGCACCCGCGTCATGCTCTCGACCCCGGCGGCGATGACCACGTCCTGGGTCCCGCTCATCACCGCCTGGGCAGCAAAGTGCAGGGCCTGCTGGGAGCTGCCGCACTGCCGGTCGATGCTGACCGCGGGAACGCTGTCGGGCAAGTCGGAGGCCATCACCATGTTGCGACCGATGTGGAAGCTCTGCTCTCCGACCTGGCTAACGCAGCCGACAATGACATCCTCGATCGCAGCGGGATCGATTCCGCTCCGAACGGCCAACGCGTCGAGCACTGCGGCGCCAAGGTCAGCCGGATGCCACTCGCGCAGCGCCCCGCCTCGTCGCCCGCCTGCGGTGCGCAGCGCCTCTACGATATAGGCCTCAGCCATCAGCTCCCCCTGTTTCGATCGACCAGGCCAGCACGAATTTGCCGTCGCTGGTCAACTGCCTTGCGGCACCGCTGTCGATCAACGCGCATTGGCCAGGCGCGACGTCGCCGACGGGCGAGTCAATCGGCAGCAACTGGACGTCGTGCATGATCGACGGCAGTTCCGGCGAGGCACCGGCGCACCAGGCCACCCCGAAATGGGGCCCGCCGACCAGCACGCGGCTTTGCTCGCCGACATTGGTGTCAAGCGCGTGCTGGTGCGGCTTGGCCCTGACCACGTCGGCCGCCTCGGTGAGGTGGAGCTCGCGCGGCCGGCCATAGTCATACAGCCGATAGGTCAGGTCGACCGCCTGCTGGATCTCAAGCACCGTCAGCCCCGGCCCGAGCGCGTGAATCGTACCGGCCGGATTGTAGATGAAGTCGCCTCTCTTCGGCCGCCGCCAATCGATCAGGTCGACGATCGAGCCGTCGCGCGCCGCCGCCATGACCTCATCGGCAGCAAGATCGCGAACCGTACCAATGCCCAATTCGGCATCGTCGTCGGCGTCGAGCACGATCCAGCATTCGTCCTTGCCACGCGGATAGCCGCGCGCCCGCGCCGTCGCATCGTCAGGATGGACCTGGACTGAGAGCCGCTCGGTCGTGAACAGATATTTGACCATCACGTCGAGCGGCCGGTCAGGCGGCGGCTCGAACCAGATTTCTCCGACTTGACGCTTGGGGTCGGCACCGAACCGAGGATCGATGCCCCGCTTTCCCCAGGGCTTGTCGACGATCCTGGTGGTTAGCCGTTCCATCAGACCATCGCCGCGATCAGGTCCTTCAGCGGCAGGAAAGCGAAGCCGATCGAGCTGTCGGAGATGCCATAGGGCATGAAGAGTTGGTCGCCGACGCGCATGCCGCCGCAGGTATAGACGACGTTGGGGACATAGCCGTTGCGATCGTCGTCTTCGGCTTCGAGGATCGGGTAACGAGTGCGGCCGACGATCTTCGATGGGTCATCGCGGTCGAGCAGCACCGCGCCCAGCGCATATTGCCGCATCGCCCCGACGCCATGGGTCAGCACCAGCCAGCCTTCATCGATCAGGATCGGCGCGCCGCAATTGCCGATCTGGATGAACTCCCAGGCATATTTAGGCTCCATCAACAGTTCGCCGCCTTGCCAACTGGTAAGGTCGTCCGACTTTAGCAGGAACAGATTCTGCCCGTCCTGGCGGCCGAGCATCATATATTGGCCGCCGATCTTTTCCGGGAACAGGGCCATGCCCTTATTGCGCGCGGCGTCGCCGGTCATCGGGCACAGGTCGATCTCGCGAAAGTTGCTTGTCCGGAGCAATTCCGATCGGATGCCGCGGCCAGAGAAGGCAGTATAAGTGCCGAAATACTCCTGGCTGCCGTCCTCATGGGTGAAATGGGTAAGGCGTAGGTCCTCCAGCCCGTTGGCCTGGGCCGGCGTGACCGGGAAGATTACCATTCCCGACAGGTTTGTGTCCTCGTTGCGGAAGACCCGCACCGGCCCGTCAGTCTTTGTGTCGAGGCCCGGCGCGTCGGCGGCGGTCGCGAATGGCGGTTCGGGGGCCAATTGGAGACCCCCTTTGGACGACACCAGGCCCTCGCGAAACGCGATCGAGCTGATATGGCCTTCGCCGACC
>Ga0157380_10004046_pt1 | contig 10114 bp, 7 predicted proteins | sample S35metaG_FD_119757 | JGI IMG/M metagenome (GOLD analysis project Ga0157380, IMG submission 119757) | Switchgrass rhizosphere microbial communities from Kellogg Biological Station, Michigan, USA - S3-5 metaG | ecosystem: Host-associated > Plants > Roots > Rhizosphere > Soil | place: USA: Michigan...
CCCAGCCACTTCCATCACGCCGCCATTGATTGCCCACCTTAGTAGCAATGATGCTGCTGCCTCTTCTTGACTGCAAGGCTTTACCGAGCATTATTTCATTCAACCCTTTTTCATACAAATCTGCGGTATCAAAATAGTTAATTCCCAGATCAAGCGCATGATGAATTATTGCGATACTTTCCTTTTCCATCGACGCAGAAAGTGACATACATCCAAGACTTATCCTGGAAATGTTAAGTTGTGACCGACCCAGCTGTTGATATTGCATCAGCAAAATTAAAGAGCATTGCCGGAAGATCGCGATTGGCAATGTCTTTGATTTAACCTTTTCCTGTCGCTATTTTGTTTACATTTCAGAAATGAATAAATTAATTCTGCTGCTCTTATTTTTTGTCTCTCACCTCATACGGGCGCAAATTAACCCGGCAAACATCACCATTGCCCGGGACTCGTTTGGTGTACCTCATATTTTTGCTCCAACTGATCCGGAAACAGCATTCGGCCTGGCGTGGGCCCATGCTGAGGATGATTTTGAAACGCTGCAGTTCGTTGTTCTTTCAGGGCAAGCCAGGTTAGGAGCTGTCCTCGGGAAAAAGGGAGCAGAAGTTGATTATGTAGTGAATTTGTTGCATTGCAGAAAAATAGTTGAAGAAAAATGGAATACCCTGAGCCCCGATTTTATTAAACTCATGCAGGGCTATGTTGCAGGACTCAATGCCTATGCAAAAGCTCATCCGCGCGAGGTGAAATACAAAAAGGCCTTTCCGTTTTCGGAAAAAGATTACCTGACCGCAGTAATGTTTTCGGTTGCGATGTTTTGCGGAGTTGATAATACATTGAAAGAAGTTCTTGGCGACAAAATTGCGGGCGTTCCGGCCCTTAATGCAAAAGGTTCGAATGCCTTTGCATTTCACCCCTCCAAAACCAGTACCGGTGAATCTTTTCTGTTAATCAATGCACATCAACCGCTGGAGGGACCAACCGCGTTTTATGAAGCGCACTTGCAAAGTGATAAGGGCTGGAACATACTTGGGGGACTTATGCCAGGAAGTTGCGTCATGCTGCATGGAACAAACGAAAATCTGGGCTGGGCGCATACTGTAAATTATTTTGACAAGATTGATGTCTACCAATTACAGATGAATCCCGATAATCGCAATCAATACAGGTTCGATAACGAATGGGTAAACCTGGAAGCCGAAAAGGCTAAACTTAAAGTAAAAGGAATTCCGGTTACCATTAACAAGACCATTTACTGGAGTAAATATGGCCCAACAATCAAAACAAAGAAAGGAGTTTTTGCTTTGGCAATCCCGGCAATGGCCGATATCCGGCCTATGGAAGAATGGTACCGGATGAATAAGGCAAAAAACTTTACAGAGTTTTACCGCGCATTGAGCATGGTAAGTATTCCCATGTTTAATATCATGTATGCCGATCGCTTTGACACAATTTTCTATATCAGCAACGCCCGGATACCGCAGCGCAACGCCGATCCGAAATACAACTGGAAATCAACATTGCCGGGTAATACATCAGCGACGTTATGGACGACATTTAAACCGGTAAATCAATTGCCTCAATATCTCAATCCACCATCCGGTTACCTGTTCAACACCAATCACTCGCCATTTTTAGCTACTGATGAACAATTTAATTTGTCACCAGCCAAATTTGACGACAACGATGGATTTACGTTAAAACACAATAACCGGAGCAAGCGTGTTACCGAGTTGATGGAAGGCATTGATAAAATAAATTATGAAACCTTCAGGCGAATTAAGTTTGACAAACAGCTACCACGGCGGTTGCAATATGACTACGATATTGACAGTTTGCTAAGCCTCGATGCAACCAAATACCCGGATGTGAAGGACATCATCGAAACCATCCAAAAATGGGACCGTAAAGCAACTGTGGACAGCAAAGGCGCGGCGGTGTTTTTATTGTTGTTTTATTATGCGGCGAACAATCTTGCCGGAAAGCCGCCCGGCCAACTATCGATCGAGGAAAGTATCACGGCATGCCGGCTTGTCCGCGATCACATGATGAAGTATTTCGGGCGCACTGATCTGGCACTGGGAGATCTGCAGAAACTGGTAAGAGGAGATGATGCACGGCCTGCCTCGGGTATACCCGATGTGCTGAGTGCAGCATTTTCCGCACCATATAAAAATGGAATGCGCAAAGTAACGTCAGGTGATGCTTATATTTGTTTCGTCAGGTATCCAAAAAATAGCTTGCCGGTTATTGAAAGTATTAACACGTTTGGGGCGTCCTCTAACCCGTCTTCTCCGCACTATAAGGACCAGATGACCATGTTTCAAAACCAGCAAACAAAAAAGATGACCTTAGACAAACAGGCGGTTCTCAATTCCGCAGAAAAAATTTATCACCCGGGAAATTAGTGACGTAACTGGAAAAAATTCCTGTTTAAAACTCTTCCATATTTAGAAGTCGGAATCTTTCTTTCGTAATAATCTTACAGTTTTCTGCCAGATCTTCCAAAGAACAACTTAACACCTGCATATTTGTTGGGAGTCCATTGACTGATTCCATCAGGTCAAGCTGAAGCAAACTTTTTTCGTCAACGTTTTTCGTTCCTTTAAGCTGATCAAATATGGCCGCAGCAGATCGCCGGTTATTACCGATAAAAAACTTACCGAAACATTCGTAACCAGACCCGGTTCGAATGTTCAAAACAATAAAAAATGTTGACTGCTTCGTCGAAGAAGGCATACAACGAAAATACCAACTTGTGGGGATTAAATTTCTTTTACCTCAATGAAAAAGAAATTGCCTCTTAAATGGTTTTATTACAGCGATATAGCGTCCTGTATTGGTAGCAACCCCGCTTTGGTTGCTGCACGCTGCTTTCTGTATGTTTGGTAACAGTTGGTTTTTTTGTTCCCAGGGAAATGGGTATTCCGATCCGCATATTCCAGCCCGAAACATCGGAACTGATATATGCCGTCGAAGTCTTGCTTGCAGTTGTGGAAGATATAGTTTGTGTGTTCATGTTTCCAAGTCCTTTAAAATAATTAACGCCAAGCGTAAACAGTCTTGTTCTGTTTTTTCCGAATTCAAATCCCATTCCTGTCATTACAGCGGTGCTCCAGTTGCCTGCACGGTATTCGTACGCAGGTTGACCATTGACTGTTTTTGTAATTACGTCCGTATGAGTTGCAGGAATAAATCCAAACGAGGCTGAAGGTTGAAAACGGACCCAGCCGCCTTTATTGCTTTTTTGTAGAGTTTGATTTTTTTCCGCAGCCGGCCGTCCGGCCGTATTACAACTTTTCAGACAATGGCTTCTATACGCGTAGCCACAATTTTTTTTCGCTGTTGCGCCGGTTTGTTTTGCATTCGTAGTTGTTGTTTTTCCCGACTTCTTAAAATATAATGGTTTGGTCGTAAACTGGTAGCCGGTTTCAAACCTCAATTGCATATCCCCGGTAGCAGTAGTATAGTTGGTCATTCCGGTTTCAGGATCTGAAAAAGTATAAGGAACAATAGAACGGTTCGTTGCCGCTCCCAAGAAAATCCCATGCCCGGATTTTATTTTATAGTTAAGTTGAAGGCCAACCTGCGGGGATGTGACCACACCTGCAGGCGCGAATGAAGAGAGATCGTTGTACCTGATTTTTGTTTTTGAATTTTCAAAGCCAACTTGTGGGAGCAAGCTGAATTTTTGTGCCGTCGCTGCATAACAGAATGCAACGAAAATAACGGGGATAAGCGCTGCAGTTCTCATAACTTAAGTTTTTAGTATCCTATAAGGTAAGAATTTTCAAATGCGGGAAAAAATCAAATACACCAACGGCAAGTCTACCCATCCTGGCATAAGATAAGGCGGGCTCATTCGAAAAAATACAGGAAAAAGAACTTCTTAACTTATGATCCTGACTCCTCTCCACTCATTACCCATCACTGATTATTCATCACCGGTTATTCCACCAATAAGTCAATTTCAACACAAATGCCCTGTTGCGCACATAAACAGGGGAAGAATAATAATTATCAGTGTATACGAGAAATAAATCAGATGCAGGCCGGTAGCGCCACTGAAATCTTGTATTAAGATTAATATTTTTTTGTTGGCTGTTGTATTGCAAATAAGTGGTGAGAAAAATTGTATTAGTAAAAGTTATATCGACCCGAGGGCCAATCAGCCAAAACTGAGTATTTTCCCAGGGTGAGGGTAAGCGAATATCATTATAGACAGCGTTTAAAGTAATACTTACAAATGGTTGAAACCGGTACCCAATATCTGCCGTTATGTTATAGCGGTTACCATCGGCATAATAACCTCCGAAGCGGGTTGAAATGTTATAAGTAAAAAGTTTCTGAGGGCGGGAAAAAAACTCAATGCCGAATGCTTTCCAGTAATGCTCAGTTCCGGCAGCAAGGGAATCCTTACCGCTATTAGTAGGGTCGAAAGGTTGTAAAAGTTTTACATAGCTATCCCCAACCCAGACATCAAAAACGCTTTGATCGCGGAAATTCAAAAGATAAAAAACCAGGTTTTCATGATCTGTTTTTTGGAAAGAACCATTATAGTAAAATGTTCCGTTGTAGCGCGGGCCATGATTTAATACACGGCCGGTTCTCGCAGGAAAAAACAGGTGACCCACTAATGGATTTAATTTGACATAGTCTTTGCGGGGAACATAACCCACTTCTGCTGAATAATTCTTGTGGACATACTCTTCCTGGAAGAAAAGTGTCCACCTGCGGCTCGCGTACTGGAGGAAACCTGCGTGAGAGTAGCTATTCTCATTTTCTCCCGGAGAAAAAGATTTTAGAAACATGACCTTCCCGGTCCACAGGTTATCAGCAGAAGCCAAATTGTATTCAGCCCCGATGTTCCGATTATATAAAGAATATTGTGGCTTTGTGGTGTCGGGATTGACTTCATAATCCAGCGACTGCTTGTTGATGAAGAGCATGCGAACATTGGATCTTGCAAAGATTCTGCGCTGCAGCGCCACCACGGCAAAATTTTGAACAGGCAAACCGGTTTCCTCAACACTTTTTGTTTGCATATCCATAGCACCTATGCGCCAGTTCTTGTCAATATTACCACTTAACCGCGCGCCAAAACTTATGGGCACACCCAATCCTATTCGACGGGAGAAAAAAGGCCGGATATTTAAAAAACCAAAATTGCCGAAGAGGTCATTGTTCTCGAGAAAGAATTGTCGCTTTTCAGGAAAGAACAATTCAAATCGATCGAGATTCGTAACCTGCTTATCGACCTCTACCTGGGAATAATCCGGGTTAAAAGTAAGATCCAAATTAAGGGACGAAGTCAATGCAATTTTTGCATCACCGCCAATTTCTTTCCGGAACGCAGTTTTAGTATCTTTTTCATAGTCTTTCGAAAGGCCCGTAAGCGCGTAAGGAATAAGAGAAAGATTGAGTCCGGGGTCAGGTAAGGGCTGGTCCCAAACCAACTGACCTGTATAAGCCAATGAAGCAGTAGGAAATTGCCTGGGTACCGGCGCCCAAGAAGACTTTTCGGCAACCGTTATATCAAGCCGGCTGAAATTGACGCCCCATTGTGTGATTCCTTTTTTATATCGTATGGTTTTAAAAGGTATTGCTGCCTCGAATATCCATTTGTCTTCGAAATTTTTCACCACTGAAACCCATTTGTTATCCCAGTTCAGGTCGGCTTTCCCGCCTTCGTATAAAGTCCCGTCCCATTGTGCTCCTGCCGCATTAGCGCCGAAAGTATAACCGCTGGTCAGGTCATTGAACGGGTCCAGGAAAAAAATAAAGTTGTCATTCTTGCCAAAGACGAAATCGCGGCGCAATGATTCAACTTTGTAGGGAACTCTTAGAGGGAGGTAACAAATTGCGATGATATAGAGATTGTGTTTGTCATAGGTCATTTTGATTTCCGTTTGCACGCGTGCCTTGCTGGTGTCCATTGGTGTCACCATAAAAAAATCGCCCGCAGTCTCAGCTTCATTCCATGCTTCATCATTCACGAGGCCGTCGACGACCACTGGTACGTCTGTCTTCCTGATATGAAGTTGATAGCGATTATTTTTTTTTTGGGCCAGGCAGATTCCGTTGCCCAAAAGGAATAATAGGCCGAAAACGATTCTCAAAGCATCCGAAAAAATTTTGTAATTCCGCAAAGCAAGTACCGGTAGTGGAAAATTAGGAATTAGTAATTGGGGAATTTGGAATTCGGATTTTAGATTTTAGATTTCAGATGTCTCTTCCATTCGCCATCAATAACTAACATTCGGAATTCTGAATTCAGCATCCAGTATCCTGCTTCGCGCTCCGCACTCGCAGTGACCGGCATCCAGTATCTAGTATCTAGCATCCAATCTCCAACTTCCAACGGAACAGAGCGCAACCGGGCGACTCAACTTCAATATCCCCATTGTTTCATAATCTGCAGATCTTCTTTGACGCAATCAAGCGGCGTTTTCCCCTGGTAGCTTTCCTGCTCGATAATTAAATGCCTGGCACCGCCGGTTTTAATCGCTTCTTCCAATACTTTTCTTACTTCAATGACACCGCTGCCGAGTATGGCACTCTCATATCCATGTTCAGAACCTGCCGTGGCGATTTCATCTTTTACATGCAGCGATGCAAACCGACCGGGATATTTCCTGATTACATCCAGAGCCCTGCCTCCCCCATAGTACATATTGCCGATATCCAGCTGCTGTGTGACCAACTCAGGATCTGTATTCTGAAGAATCCCGTCATATAGAGACTGACCATCGATCTTTTCGCTGAACTCAAAATGATGATTATGATAGCCGAATTTCATTCCCGCCTTTTTGCAAAGCTCTCCTGACTTGTTGAATACACCCATGTAGTATTTCAATGTACTCGAGTCTTTTCGCCAGGTGTCCGGAAGTGAAGGACTAATCACGAACTGCTGTTCCAGCGCGGCGGCATCCTCCACCGTGTATTTCCACACGTCTGTAAATTCTTTTTTTGTCTCGTCCCAATGTTTCGCCCCAAGCACAGTATGGCCGCTGGGCATTTTCAGGCCCAGGTCGCTTAATATCTTTTTAAATTCTTTAGGAGCATAGCCATAGAATTTACGGTCAATATAATTGGCATGTTCAACATGCCGGTATCCCATCTCTGCAATTTTTTTCAATGTGCCCAGGGGATCCGCTTTCATTTCATCACGAACGCTATACAATTGTACTCCCGTAATGGTATCAGTTTTTGGAGTTGCCAGCAATGATTTGGGGAGTATTGCCGCACCGGCTGCAGTAATGGCGGCGCTTTGAATAAATTCTCTTCGGCTAAAACGCATAGCAAACAATTTTGATTCAATTTCAATTTACAACTTTTGTTTTGATACCCTTAATAAAAGTTGAGTTTTACAAATGAATCAATATCGGCGCGTGACCCGGTGAATTACAGATCAGGAGCATTGAATGTGTCACCCTGGCTCATGTCGCCGCTTTGAAATCCTTTTTTAAACCAGTACATCCTTTGGGCCGACGTGCCGTGTGTGAAAGCATCGGGCACAACATATCCCTGTGATTTTTTTTGCAACATATCGTCGCCTATGGCATTCGCTGCATTGAGCGCCTCGTCAACGTCACCAGCCTGGAGATAATTTTGTTGTTGCGCATAATGTGCGAATACACCTGCAAGGAAATCGGCCTGCAATTCCATTTTTACGGAGTAACGATTGTATTCGGTTTCGCTGAGCTGTTGCCGCAAACGTTGCAACTTGGCAGATGTTCCATTTAGCGTTTGAACATGGTGGCCCACTTCATGGGCTATAACATATGCCATAGCAAAGTCACCCGGAGCATTTAACTTGTTTTGCATATCCTCATAAAAAGAAAGATCAATGTAGACCTTTTGATCACCGGGGCAATAAAACGGTCCCATGGCAGCACGGGCATTGCCGCAAGCAGATTCAGTGGCCCCCCTGAACATCACCAATGTGGGCTTCGTATAATTTTTTCCCTGCTCTCCAAACAGTTTGCCCCATACATCCTCGGTATCTCCGAGCACCACTCTTACAAACTCGGCTCTCTCATCATCGGCAGCCTTCTCTTCGGCGCTCATTTCGGTTTGACTCGTCGGCTGAACAGATGGTATCTGCGAGGGATCAACCTGGCCTCCGCTTAAAAAAGTATATAATAGGTATACTATAACGCCAACAATGCCACCGCCTGCAGCCAGGCCTCCGCCGGAAATGCCACGGCGATCTTCGACATTGGTGCTTTCACGTCTTCCTTTCCAAAACATGATGAGAGTTTTTAGTTATTAAGAAATATCAATCTCCTGCCAAATATCCTGGGATAAATATCCGGGAATTTTTTATACGCCTCTCTAAACTTACCTGATCAACTTCAATTGAACCAGAACAATACAATGCATACAATTGGCATGCCACTGCCGCGGAAATTCCCTTGTGACACAATTTACGAATGTTGCGATTTAGTACCTTGCACGCATGGAGCTTGCTATTCATCATATTACCACCCGGAAAACATGGACCGATCTCAACTTAGACAAGGCCGCGGGTGAACAAATTTCTGAACTCCAACAGCAACTAAAGAATTATTATGGTGTGGCCGACAGGAACCTGGACCGCCGCCAAAGTGGTTTGGCTGCTCTTTTTAATGGCTCTTCCCGCACTGATGGGCAAGCTGCCGCCGCTCTACTTGGCCGGGAATCGGGAATGGAAGTATATAACATTAAGTTAGCTGACATTGTTTCCGAATATATTGGGGAAACGGAAAAAAATATTGACCGGGTATTTGCGCAGGCAAAGGGTCAACAATGGATTTTATTTTTTGATGAAGCCGATGCCCTTTTTGGGAAAAGAACCGAACCAAAAGATAGTCATGACCGGTATGCCAACACCGGACTCAATTATCTATTGCAAAGGATCGCGGAATATAACGGCCTTGTTATTATCGCGACCAATATAAAAAGCAACATCGATGATCCATTTACCAGGAGGTTTCGTTATATCATCGACTTTCCTTTCCCTGGTCACAATAAGCAATTACAATAAAACTAAAACTCAAACTTTTTTTATGCAACGTATTGCCATGCTTGGTTCCGGATTCATTGGACGTTTCTATGCCGACTCATTACAAGGACAAAGAAGCAAAGACAAAATCGTAAGTATTTATTCCCGCAGGGAGGAAAGTGCTAAAAAATTTTCGGCCGATTACAGCTGTGAACATTGGACCACATCAATGGAAGAAGCCGTTGCGCATCCAAATGTTGATGTGGTATGTATTTCGCTTCCCAATAACCTTCATGAAGCCGCGGTCATGTTGTGCTGTAAACATAAAAAAGCCGTTATCACTACCAAACCGCTCGGCAGAAACGCCGCTGAAGCAAAACGCATGCTTGAGGCAGTAGAAACAGCCGGGATCTTTAATGGCTACCTCGAGGACCTGGTGTACACACCCAAATTCCTGAAAGCTTTTGAAAGCGTGAGCAAGGGTGCAATTGGCCGGATACTTTGGGCCAAATCAAGAGAAACGCATCCGGGTCCTCACAGTGACTGGTTCTGGGACATTGAGCAAGCGGGTGGTGGCTGTATTCTCGATCTTGGTTGCCATTGTATTGAAATTACAAGAAGCTTTATCGGAAAGGATATTAAACCGGTCGAAGTTATGTGCTGGGCTGATACCCAGGTAAAACCTATCGATGCCGAGGATCATTCAATTGGATTGGTGAAATATGAGAATGGCTCCATAGCCCAGTTTGAAGTAAGCTGGACATTCCGCGGCGGCCTGGACCTGAGGGATGAAGTGATGGGCACCGAAGGCACTATCTGGATGAATAATTTTTTACGTACCGGCTTTGAAATGTTTTCGACAGGAAAAGGCGCAGATTATGTGGCTGAAAAGGCGGAGAGCGATAGCGGTTGGCTATTTCCCGTGGGGGATGAATTAAATGAACTGGGCTATAATCACATGTTTGCCGACATGTTCAACTCATTAGAAAAAGGTAAGCCACCAAAAGAAACTTTTTATGATGGATATGTGGTGAATGCAGTTTTAGGCGCTGCATATAAATCAGCAAAGACAAAACTTTGGGAACCCGTAAAGCTGGATATCTGGAGGGGAAAAGAAGGGGTGGGAAA
>Ga0157380_10004047_pt1 | contig 10113 bp, 8 predicted proteins | sample S35metaG_FD_119757 | JGI IMG/M metagenome (GOLD analysis project Ga0157380, IMG submission 119757) | Switchgrass rhizosphere microbial communities from Kellogg Biological Station, Michigan, USA - S3-5 metaG | ecosystem: Host-associated > Plants > Roots > Rhizosphere > Soil | place: USA: Michigan...
ATTACCGGTGAATCAAGCAGCAGCTCAACAGTTCCAGCGAAGGTACGCGGATCGTCGGTGGTTTCGAGTCCTGACACGGCCTTCCAGTCGGCCGGCATGTCGAGTGTTAGCCGGGCAGGGCGTTTCTCTTCGCCCACAACGTACATCAGCGTATGAAGGTCGCCTACTATGCCGCCGGTCGGCGTAACAAATGGCTTCCACGTCTGTCGCCATTCTCGCTCCTTGGGAGATAGAATGACTCGGTAGCGCACGGTAAGCGATCCGCTGACGCCATCGACCTGCCAGATTGCCTCTTCAGGATTCGTCACTGGGAGCTTGCGGCCATCGGATTCTGCGGTGAAATTCTCCACGTACCTGAAATACCGGTCGTGATATTCAGGATGCGCCGCCATCGCAAGCCGAACCGTCCCCGGTTGAGGCCTTAGGATGAGTTCAACATCCAGACCGGAAGGATCATTCGGGTCGATCTTGATGCGATATAAGGTCGAGCCGCAAAGCACACTGGTCGCGAGAAGCATCAATAGACCGACAGAGGAAAACAGTGAGAAGGCGCTCTTAATACACATACGTCAGATTTGACGTCATCGGGCAAGTAGTTCTTCCATTTTTGATTATGTTTTTTAGAGTCCGCTAGTCGGTCGCGGTTCGGTCACGCCACGTTTGGGGTGGCCCGCCGGCGTCAACACGCTTCATCGTGATCGCACCGGGAGACGGGCATACTAACGCACAGAGGTTGCAGCCGACGCATTCTTCTTCGACTACGTATGGATATCGCTTGCCGTCGACTTCGTCAAAGCGAAAGCTTTGGTGGGCGCCGTCTTCGCATGCGACATAGCAAAGATTGCAGCGGATACAGTATTCGTTATTGACGTGAGCCTTGACTTCGTAATTGAGATCGAGATTTCCCCAATCGGTAACACGGGCAACGGACTTGCCGATGATTTCGTTCACCGATTCAAATCCTTTATCGTCCAGGTAATTATTGAGGCCATCGATCATGTCTTCGACTATGCGATAGCCATAGTGCATCACCGCCGTGCAGACTTGCACATTTCCTGCGCCAAGCAACATGAATTCGACTGCGTCCCTCCACGTGTTGATGCCGCCGATACCGCTGATCGGGATCTTGAACTCCTCATCGCGCGCGAGCTCGGAAACCATGTTGAGCGCGATCGGTTTTACCGCAGTGCCGCAGTATCCTCCGTGTGCGGCCATTCCGTTGACGTTCGGATGCGGGATCATCGTGTCGACATCGACGCCCATGATCGAGTTTATCGTGTTAATAAGCGATACGGCATCGGCGCCGCCACTCTGCGCTGCTTTGCCGGGCGGGACAATGTTCGTAATGTTGGGCGTGAGCTTAACGATCACCGGAAGCTCAGAAACTTCCTTTACCCACTCGGTGACCATACATGTGTACTCCGGCACCTGGCCCATCGCGGCGCCCATTCCCCGTTCGCTCATTCCGTGCGGGCAGCCGAAGTTCAACTCAAAACCATCGGCTCCTGTGTCCTGCGATCGTTTTACTATCTCGTGCCACGCTTCGCGTTTCGATTCGACCATCAAAGAGATGATGACCGCATGATCCGGATATTTTTTCTTACACTCCGCGATCTCTTTTAGATTTACGTCGAGCGGCCGGTCGGTGATCAGTTCGATATTGTTGAGGCCAATGAGACGAAGCGCTCCTTGATCCAGGCCCGCGAGCCGCGATGAGACGTTGACGATCGGCTCGCCAAGCGTTTTCCAAACTGCTCCGCCCCAACCCGCGTCAAAAGCGCGCTCTACCATCGAACCCATATTCGTCGGCGGCGCACTCGCGAGCCAAAACGGATTTGGTGATTTGATGCCTGCGAAATTTATTGAAAGGTCCGGCATTACGCTTAAGCCTTTACAGCTTCTATCACACAGAACGCCGAGCGTGTCGGTACGATCTGATTCAGTTTGAAACCAGCCTGTTCGAACAATTTGGCATATTCATCCGCCGTTCGTTCAAGTCCGCCGGGCAAGGTCAGCATTTCAAGATCGAGCACCTTGCTGGGATGCGGTTCGTTGCCATCGGGCACCACCATTTCCGCCAGCAGGAGTTTACCTTCGCCGACCATTGCTTTGTGTATGCTCCGCATTATGTGAATCGATCGCTCATCATCCCAATCGTGAATGATGTGCTTCATAATGTATGCGTCTGCAGGGGGTACTTCCTTAAAAAAATCGCCCGAGGCGGTCTGTACGCGATCAGCCACGCCGTGCCTTTCGAGCATATCGCCAGCACCCGCTATGACATGTTCCAAGTCAAAGAGGATGCCTTTCACGTTCGGGTTGGCTTTAAGGATCTGAGAAAGAAGGAAGCCGTGTCCACCGGCAATATCGGCAAGCGTGTCAATGGAAGAGAAGTCATAGGCCTCAGCAACTGCTGGCCCCGCGAACCCGCTCATATCGGTCATCGCGGCGTTGAATATTTCGGACTCCGCGGGGTGGTTTGCCAACCAATCGAAAACCTCCTCACCGTAGGTCGCCTTCCACGCCGTCTCACCAGTGCGTGCGCTGTGCATCATATTTCCCCACGCGAGGGTGTGCCACGGCTCGGCCATGAATATCATTATATTGCGCATCGAGCCGGGAACATCTGACCTTAGCGCCTCAGAAACCAAAGTATTGATGAAGGATTTCGGTGAGGTTTCGGCAAACACCCCTGCCGAGGCAAGGGTGCGAAGTATTCGATAAATCGACGGCGCATGCGTACCGGTTTCGGCAGCAATGTCGTCAACGTGCTTTTCACCGGCTGCTAGGAGATCCGGGATCCCGAGTCTCGCGGCCACACCCAACGCCTGAGAAACTAGAGGCCCCATCGCCATCTGCAGAATAATCGCTTGTGGCGGAACGGTGGACGGTTCGATCGCCGCAGCCTGTGTATCCATCATTGATCCTCCAAATTTAAGTGCCTCAATTATTTACTAACTTCCAGTTCTTGTAAAACACCCCGTTTATGCCGCGGAAAAATATCCTGATAAGGCTTACAGCAAAGTCGAAAACGAATGGTAAATAAGACGGCCGGATGACATCGACAAAAAGTACGTATCGCGGCTGGTCAGTTTCGTTGAACGATTGATGCAAGAGCGTGTCGTCAAAAATGAAGAGCTTCTTCTCGTGCCAATAGTTCTCTACGGGGCCAACCTTGATGTGTGCGTCCTTGCCAACGTCCTCATTCAAAGAATAAAGAACGCGAAGCGACGGACGGAATGGACCGAAGTGTCGCGACGTGCTCTCACGCTCACGAAAGACCGACACGCCGATCGTTCGCACGAAGCGATAATCTTTGTGAAAGTCGGGAATGTCGATCTTCGTATCCTGATTGCGCCCGTACCATTTGAAAAAGAACATTGCACGAGGCAGCCCAGCGGTGTGCTCCCCAAGTAGCTCGACGAGGCCCTTTTCATCTGCAGTTTCCAGGAGCGCGCCGATCTCGTCCTGATATTTCTTTGGCAGATCGTTTAATTCGTAAACGCCTTTATTAATGTAAGGCAATGCAAGAATATCCATCAAGATATTCAACGGTGACGCGAACCACGTACCAATGCCGTTCTTAAGAAAATATTGACGAAAAACGCTCGCATCGAGACCCTTATTTCGCGAGACGTCCCACACTCCACACAGGACAAGCACAAGCAAGGGAATCGGGAAAAAATAGGCGATCGCAACAAATATGGCTATAACGATCGCGTACTTAACTAATTTCTTGATTTTCTTGTTCAACGATTTGTGTGGGGCCTAAGGATTCGAAAAATCCAGCCTCTCCGAGAAAAAGGCTAATACCTTTTTTTCGATCCGTTCCCTTACTTTACTACCATGATCGCCGTCCGCGTAAACCTCAAAAATGTGCGGAATGCCGTTTTCCGCCAACGCCACGGATAACTTCGCCGTGGTAGAGCGAATGTGAGCAAACTCTTCCTTCTGACCGTAATCAAGAAATATTCCTCGGAGTGCCAATAGATTGTTTTTGTGATCGACAACCAAGTAGAGCGGCATCTTACTTTTCCATTTGGCGGCCACGGCGTCGTTTTGAACGAGCTTTCCGTCTTTTTCGCTAAACAGAGGATCCGAATAAAACTGTGCGCGGGCGGTATTTGGCGAAAAGGCTGCGCCCGATCCAGCCAAGGCGGTCACCAAGAAATCTTCCAACGATCTGATCGGTTTCGGCAATTGGTCCCTGGTGGTCATTGTAATGAGTCGCTTCCATGCCGGTGTCGCTTCGATGAATTCGCCTTCAAGACCCAGGCAGCACGGGCTCAGTGCATAGACGGAACTGAAAACACCGTTCGTTTTCATCCCCAAGTACATAGCTCCATAGCCACCCATCGAATGTCCCGCGATCCCGCGGCTAGAGGGACGTGCCAAGGTTCGATAATTTTTATCCACGTAGCCTACGACGTCGCGAATAATAAAATCTTCCCAGTTGCCCGATGCCGCCGAGTTTACGTAGAAGCTGCCGCCGAATGCATTGGTTCCATTGGGAGCAGCAATGATCATTTCGCGGATCTTTCCGCTACCGATCAGTTGATCCAAGAGTGGAGCGATATTGAAGCTGTAAGGGCCGTCGCCGAACCAGGCTGCCGGACTGCCCCCATAGCCATGCAGCAAATACACGACCGGGTAGCGTTTCGACGGAGACGACTCATAACCAGGCGGTAGGTAGATCGCGACCGCCTGCTCCGACGGGTCACCGAGGAGATTTCCTTTTAGCGACGGTGCGGGGATCTTTAAGAAGGTGACCTTCCCAGCAACAGCCGGTTTTCCACCAGTCTGCGCAATGGCCGGACCGGCAAACAAAAGAACGAAAAGAAAAAGTGCGAACACTCGTATGTTTAGCATAGTCATGTGATCGCGTCGCCGGCAAACCGAACGTTCTCGCCGGTTAGTTCAAAATGAATTCCTTGGGCGGCGAGCTTGCCCATTTGTGCAGCATCGACCGCTTCGGAGCCGCCGTTTGCGCAATCGCCTCCGGCGAATATCTTTGGATCGGACGTTTGCATTTGATCGTTGATAACAACACGGCCTTTTTCGTCTACTTCAACGCCGGCGGCATTTTCAAAAAAGCTCCGCATCTTTTGCTGCCCGACAGCCTTTATGACCATATCGCAAGGGATCTCAAACAGCTCAAGAGAGCCATCGGTCTTCTCACAACGCAATCCTACAGCCCGCGAGTTGCCTTCATCTCCTAGAATGCCGATCGGTGCCGCCTGCCAAACAAATTCAATGCCGTCTTTACGCGCGAGCTCCATTTCGTAATCGTATGCGGGCGCATCTTTGTCAGTACGGCGATAGGCCATCGTCACCTTTTCCGCGCCAAGCCGTTTCGCTTGCGTGACGGCATCCACGGCGGTATTGCCTGCACCGATGACCACGATCGTATGGCCCAGCGGAACTGATTTCCAGTCGCGGGTTTTCACATGTTCGATGAAATCGAGAGCGTCATAAACACCATCGAGGTCTTCCCCGGGTATGTTGAGCTTGTTGGTCGTGCCGAGCCCGACTCCTAGAAAGATCGCGTTATGCCACTCTCTGAGCAAGGCCATGCTGACTCTATTGACTTCGCCAAGCATCTCAGTTTCATCGTCGCCGCCAGTGATGACCGTGTTCAGCATGAATTTCACACCGATATTCGCGACGTGGTCGACCTCACTAAGGGACACGGCCTGCGGCATCTTGTATTCGGCCATGCCATATGTGTCTAGGCCGCCGGCGAGCGATTTCCGTTCATAGATCGTCACGTCATAGCCTAGCCGCACAAGGTATGTCGCACACGAAAGGCCCGCGGGACCAGAACCGACGATGCCGACGGATTTTCCGTTCGATTCGCCCTTGGTGAAAATCTGCTTCTCGCTCGCAAGCGCGTGATCTGTCGCATATCGCTGCAACCTTCCGATCTCTATCGGTTTTTGGAGAAGGGTTTTTTCGACACACGCCCCTTCGCACAGAACCTCAACCGGGCAAACCCGTGCGCAAGTTGCCCCGATGGGATTGGCCTCAAATATCACGCGGGCTGAACCCATCAAATTGCCGCTCGCTATCTTCTTAATGAATGATGGAACGTCTATATGGGTCGGGCATGCGTGCATGCACGGCGCGTCATAGCAATAAAGACACCTATTCGATTCGACCGCGGCCTCCGCAGGCGTCATAGCCGGATTTATCTCGGCAAAGTTTCGCTCGATCTGTGTGATGTCAAGCGGTGTGCAGTAGTCTTTCGACATAAAACTATTTTAGCCACGGAGATCACAGAGATCACTGAGAAATATTCTCAAAACCTCTGTGTTCTCTGTGGCAAAATTCCTAATCCGCGACGATCTGCCCGTACGCGTCGGGCCTGCGGTCGCGGAAGAATTGCCAGGTGTTTCGCACCTCGCGGATCTTGTCCATGTCGAGATCGGCAACGATCAGTTGGTCCTGGTCACGAGAACCTTCAGCGAGGATCTGTCCGCGGGGGTCGCAGAAATAGCTCTGTCCGTAAAACTCGCCTATGTTCCATGGAGCCTCGGTCCCGACGCGATTGATCGCCCCGACGAAGTAGCCATTCGCAACCGCGTGTGCAGGTTGTTCAAGCTTCCAAAGATATTCGCTCAAACCGGCGACGGTCGCAGACGGATTAAAAATGATCTCTGCACCGTTCAAGCCCAAACATCTTGCGCCTTCCGGAAAGTGCCTGTCGTAACAGATGTAAACGCCGATCCGCGCAAATGCAGTATCAAAACACGGGTACCCGAGATTACCCGGGCGGAAATAGAATTTTTCCCAGAACCCGGGAGCGACATGCGGGATATGCGTCTTGCGATATTTCCCGAGATACGTGCCGTCGGCATCGATAACGGCCGCCGAGTTGTAATAAATTCCGGTCTGCTCCTCTTCGTAGATCGGAACGATCAGCACCATTCCGTGCTGCTTTGCGACTTCCTGCATCAGCTTCACCGTCGGACCATCTGGAATTTTTTCGACCGCTTCGTACCACCTTGTCTCCTGTTCCGCGCAAAAATACGGTGTCGTGAAGATCTCCTGAAAACAGAGCATCTGTACACCCTGCTTTGCTGCGTCCTCGATGAACTTCATCTGGTTGTCGAGGTTCGCCTTCTTGATCTGCTCGATCGGCGCATCAGCCGGTGCTGCGTTGTGTGCCTGAATCAGGCCGGCTTTGATTATTCTTGACATATTTATGGCTTTTGATTTTAAGGTCGTTCACGCTGAGCGCCCTTTCCTGAAGATGAAAACCCCTGCGATGGCCATTACAAATCCGACTCCCGAAACAAACAAGCCCGCGATCAGCGCGATCGTGGTCCCGGTCTTTCGAGTTCGGCAACCCTCCGACCATGTTCGCGCGCTCTGCATTTTGTCCAGAGCCTTTGCCTGAAGCTCGGCCTTTTTTGATGGGTCCCGCTCAGTTTCAGCTTCCTTTGAAAGTTTGTCTGCCTCGGTCCGATACTGATCCGCGTACGTGCATTCATCATTCGGGATGATCTGACTCACCACGGCGCCGATCAGTCCGCCGACCACGGCAAGCAATCCAAACAACAAAAGCACAATACCCAATGCTTTCATCTCTACCCCCAGAAACGAGACCCGAAGTGTAGAAATTATCAGCTTTATGCGCTCAAAAAAGCAACCAGTCAATCAGGCGCGTCATTCCGGATCGATCAATCCAGGTTGCCTTTTTTATCAGGCGGCGACGCGGTCATGAGGGCCCAGTGAACTATAAACGCCACACCAAAGCCGACGAACCATGCGTAATCGTACAGGGGTCGAAATGCAGGGACCAATAGGCCTATCCACGCGAAAAAGCAGCCCGATAAAGTTGCAACGACCGCGCGCCAATTCCACCCACCGTACTCTCCACGAATTCGGTATAGATCGCCGAGGTTGAGCCCCGTTTTTCTAATTATCCAGTAATCCGCGATCAAAACACCTGCGATCGACCCGAGGCCGCCGGAATAACCAAGTAGCCACGCAAAAATATATCCGCTCGGATCGGCAAGGAGCTTCCACGGCTGCATCAGGATTCCGATAATGCCCGCGATCAGGCCTCCGGTGCGAAAAGATATCCAACGCGGGAACGCGTTCGCGAAATCATTTGCGGGCGATACAACGTTTGCCGCGATGTTTACGGACAGCGTTGCCACCACGATCGTGAACATTGAGATCGCGATAACAACCGGCTGAGAGAATTGCGCGACGAGCTTTACGGGATCCCATGCATCGGCAGGGTTCATATCCGGGAAAACCACGACCGCAGCGGACGTGATCAAAACACCCATCGCAGCGAAGACAACCATCGTGGTCGGAAGAGCAACGACCTGCCCTACCGCCTGTTCGCGTTGGCTTTTGCCGAACCGCGTGAAGTCCGGCATGTTGAGCGAGAGCGTCGCCCAGAAACCGACCATCGCAGTGAGCGACGGAATGAATATCGGGAAAAACTCACTGAAACTTTGAAATTTGCCGGGCTCGTGCAGCAAGAAGCCGATGCCGCCCGCTTGGTACAGCATCCAGACGAGCAACAGAAAGGTCATTATCAGAACGAACGGAGCTGCCCAATTTTCGAAGTGTCGCAGCACGTTCATTCCGCGATAGATGATAAAAATGTTGAGCCCCCAAAACAGCATGAACGAGATCCACTCGGTCGGCGTATGACCTCCGATGGGACCGCCCAGTATTGTTGGCCAACTGGGAATGATCGAACTAAAGAATACATGCAAAGCCTGTCCGCCGATCCACGCCTGTATGCCGAACCATCCGCAGGCGACGATCGCCCGCATCAGTGCCGGCAAATTGGAACCGAACGTGCCGTAGCTTGCTCGCGCAAATACTGGAAACGGAATGCCATACTTCGTTCCCGGGTGCGAATTGAGGAGGATCGGAACGAGCACGATCATGTTTCCTAGCAAGATGGTGATCAGCGCCTGCCACCAGTTCATGCCCGCCGCGATCAATCCCGACGCGAGCATATACGTGGGTATGCAATGAGCCATCGAGATCCACAGCGCAGCGTAGTTGTATGTGGTCCAGTTGCGCTTCGCGACCGGCACCGGCGCAAGGTCTTCGTTGTAGAGCGGCGAGCCCTGGATCTCACTAATAGCGACTTCCGTTAGCTCGACACGTCCGTCGGCGTGCTGGATGATTTCAATGGTTTGCATAAGAGCGGAACTAGACTGATCACCTGAAGTCCTTTATCAACAAGATGTCGTCAGTGAACGGGCCGCGGGAATAGACAAGCTGTTTTCCGTCGCGCGTCCACGCGAAGTTGAACATACGGTAACCTCGGTCCGATTTGAAGTTCGTTAGCTGCTTCAATGGCCCACCTTCGATCGACTGGCTCACTATGTTCGAATAACCAGTACCATCATCAAGATAGGTAATAGCCCGTCCGTCCGGCGTCCAGGCGAGTCCCGCGCGAAATATTGCTGACGCAGGGAGATCGAGCGTCTTAACAAATTCACCGCCGTCGAAGGGTAACAGAGCCAGAGCCGGTTCTTTATCAAAAAGTATGCACGCGATGAGCTTTCCATCAGGTGAGATGGAAGCCCCTCCACAGGGCTTGTTGATCAATTGCACCGGCTCGCCCCCGTCGACCGAGGTTTTCCAAAGAGTATTCGTACCAGATCGGAGAGACTCATAGACGACCCATTTCCCGTCAGGAGAGATCGCCGGTCTGTCATCTATGGTACTCCCATGGGTAAGCTGACTGAGGTTGTGGCCATCGATATCCATTCGCCAGATATTTACGGTGCTGGCGCGATTTGAGGAGAATACGATGAAGCGACCGTCGGGCGAAACCCTTGCAGAGGCCTTTATGAAAGCGTCGTTAGTCAGCTGTTTCTTTTCGCTTCCGTCACCGTTCATTATCCAGATATCGTTACCCTCGACAGAAGGATCGATATAAACGATCCTGCCATCGGGCGTCGTGTCCAGACTAAGGCTTCCCTCATACTTACCGGACGAGATCTGTCGCGCCCGACCCGGATCTTCGTTTGGAGAGGCTGCAAATATTGGCTGCGAGTAATCTTCCTGAACCGTGGCGATCGTGTTCCCATCCGCGGTGAGGCCGAGGCTTACCTGGCCATAACCATTTAG
>Ga0157380_10004048_pt1 | contig 10111 bp, 10 predicted proteins | sample S35metaG_FD_119757 | JGI IMG/M metagenome (GOLD analysis project Ga0157380, IMG submission 119757) | Switchgrass rhizosphere microbial communities from Kellogg Biological Station, Michigan, USA - S3-5 metaG | ecosystem: Host-associated > Plants > Roots > Rhizosphere > Soil | place: USA...
GGCGAATTGGTTTTTGATAATGTGAAAGTTCCTAAGGAAAATTTATTGCCCGGCAAAAGCGGTCTGGGTGCGCCGCTCATGTGCCTCGATTCCGCGCGATATGGAATTGCCTGGGGTGCTATTGGCGCTGCGATGGATTGTTACGAGTCTGCACGAAAATATGCAGCAGAAAGAATTCAGTTTGGAAAACCTATAGCATCCTTTCAGCTGGTTCAAAAAAAGTTGGCCGAGATGTTGACCGAAATTACAAAAGCTCAACTGATTAATTGGCGATTGGGGACATTGATGAATGAAGGCAAGGCAACAACGCCACAAATTTCTATGGCCAAGCGTAACAATGTGCATGTAGCCCTGGAGATAGCGCGGGAGGCGCGTCATATGCACGGTGCGATGGGCATTACAGGAGAATATCCAATCATGCGGCATATGATGAATCTTGAATCCGTGATAACCTATGAAGGCACGAATGATATTCACCTATTGATTTTGGGGAATGAGATTACGGGAATAGCTGCTTTTAGCTGAAAGCTTAAAGTAGAAAGCTTAAAGCTTCTCCGGTAGTCTAGCCTGTGCGTAATCTGTAAGCTTGCGTTTACCAGAGCGTCAATTGACAGCGATCAGAATACAGCTTATTTCGAAGATATTACTCAATCAAAAAATCTTAGACTGCAAAGATGTAAGCTTGACTGCTGTACGCAATAGCAACTTTGTTCATCATTTCCCTATCATGCAGGACTCGCAAGCGATTCTGCGTAAGCTTTAAGCTTTCCCCTTTTGGCTTTCAGCTTACTCCACGTACCCCGAAAAAGTTATTCGTTGCACAGGGTTTTGCGGATCGTTAGAATAGATTGTCAGTGATTTTTGGAGCGCTCCTTTGCGATCCTGAGGATCAAGAGAAATTTTTATCAAACTGCTTTCGCCAGGTTTGATTGAAGTCTTTTCCGTTGATGCCGTAACGCAAGTACAATTACCTTGCAGTGCTTTAATATCAAGTTCTTTTTTGCCGGTATTGTAAAATTGAAGCTCACGAACACTCGCGGTATTGGGTTTCAGTTTTCCAAAGTCGATGGTCGAATATTGCACTCTCAACTGAGGCGCTTTTGCAAGCTCTTCGGCCGAAAGCTGAGGAAACTCGTCTTCCAACGTAGCGTATACTGCAAATGATTTGTTCGGAATTAATTCATCGTCGGTAAAGATTTCAACATTATCGGACTGAAATCCATACTTGCCCTTCATTTTTCCATTGTAGCTAACTTTGACATTACCTTTTCCGCCTGGTGCGATTGTCTTGGGCTGAACGTCGATTTTTATGTATGCCGGGCCGACGTATTTTCCTGAAAACGTGATGGCCTTCTCTCCTCCATTTAAAACCTGATAGTCACGCACAGTATATTCGTCTTTGGTGTAGACCTTACCCATATTGAATGACCCCGCCTTCAATTTCCAGTTCCCATTTGCCGCCTGAAATTGAACGCCTTCAGTCTCCCCTTCAACCGCAACCTGCCCTTTGATCTGGAGGATAATCGGATTGGAATCAAAGTCGGTGGTGACAGTCAGTGATTTATTAAAATACCCGGGCCTTCCCACGGGATTAAAACTAGCTTGAATAAAGCCCGATTTTCCGGGTGCAACGGCATCCTTTGACCAATCGGGGGTAGTACACCCGCAGGAGGCTTGCACCTTAAGAATTTTTATTGCCCGGCTGCTATTGTTAGTAAAGGAAAATTCATGGATTGCCGGACCCCCTTGCTCTTTTATCGAACCGAAATCAAAGATCTCCTCGCGAAACTGCAAGGGCTTAGAAACCTGACCAAAAACACAATTGCCGACTACGAAACAAAACACTAACAATTTCAACCGCATCATTCTAATTTTTAAATTCCACAAAGTTAAAACTAATTCCGTTCTGCTTTATTTTATTTTCTTTGCACTATGGCAAGAATTCTTACAGGAATACAAAGCAGTGGAAGACCCCATCTCGGAAATTTACTTGGCGCTATTATCCCTGCGATTGAGCTTTCACAAAAAACAGGAAACGAGTCCTTCTTTTTCATCGCAGACCTGCATTCCCTGACCACTATCAAGGACGCGGAAGTACGGTCTGCCAATGTCCGCGCAGTCGCTGCGGCGTGGCTGGCATTCGGGTTTGATATTGAAAGAAACTTTCTGTACCGCCAATCCAGGATTCCAGAAGTGTGCGAGTTAACGTGGTATTTAAACTGCTTCACACCTTTTCCGATGCTGGCGAATGCACATTCTTTCAAAGATAAGTCATCACGTCTCGCAGATGTGAATGGCGGATTATTTACCTATCCTGTTTTAATGGCCGCGGACATCATTTTATACGATGCGGAATTTGTGCCGGTGGGAAAAGATCAGCGTCAACACGTTGAAATGGCGCGCGATATTGCCGCCTCATTCAATAGTTCATATGGCGATACCTTTGTTCTCCCCGAAGCGAAAATCGAAGAACAAGTGATGACGATTCCTGGAACCGACGGGCAAAAAATGAGCAAGTCTTACAACAATATCATCGACATTTTTCTGCCTGATAAAGAACTATTAAAGCAACTGAAATCCATCAAGACGGATAGCACCCCCATGGAGGCACCGAAAAATCCTGAAGGTGATACTGTATTTTCTATTTATAGTTTATTAGGTACGTCGGAACAAACTGAAACTCTCCGGAAAAAATACCTTGGCGGAAATTTTGGTTATGGCCATGCGAAGCAGGAGCTTTTTGAGCTCGTCGTTCAGAAGTTTGCTAAGGAACGCGAAGCTTTTACCTATTACATGAGCAACCCCGAAGAGTTGGAAAAAAAATTAGAAATCGGAGAAGCCAAAGCCCGGGTCATTGCCTTGGATGTGCTTCATCGCGTCAGAAAAAAATTAGGCTTCAGATAGCAAAAACAACAACCTGCCTATCAGGCTTTCTCGGAGCTCCAGACCACTTGCTTTTTATCTTTGTTTACACTCAGAATAATTCTGGTCGGATTTGGTTCCAATATTAGGCGCGTGTCCTTACCGGGCAATTTATCCACTTCGACTGGGATTCCCTGACCTAAGTACCCTATCGGCATTAACACGTCATTATCCGGACAATATTCGTCGTGCACCTGCTGCAACGCATTTTCCAGGTATTCACCATATTCATCCTGAAAATCATCCTCTAGGTCATGCAATTGCTCTTCCAGATTGTCGTACGAAGGATCGTTATAGTTTACTTTGCTCAGCTCGTCGCGTTTCTTTACTATTTCCAAAAGTGCTTTATTCAGGGCTTTGACATCCATATTGGTATTTTTCGTAAAGATTAAAGAAATAGGTGAATTACAAAAGCCTTAAATGAACGCGAAGCAAAGAATAATTCGTAAAAAATTAATGCACAAAAGTTAAATATGATTTTGGCTTCTTTATTTTTGGCAACTATTAAATAGACCGATGGACAATCTTTTACAACTCGTTCAGTCAAAAGCACAAGCCTGGATCAACAGCCCCGTTATCGATGATGCCACAAAAGCGGAAGTAAAATCGCTTTTGGCCAAAAAAGACTCCAAAGAACTCATTGATAATTTTTATAAAGACCTTGAATTCGGAACAGGGGGTCTCAGAGGCGTTATGGGCGCCGGCTCTAACTGCATGAACCAGTACATGGTCGGTATCGCCACTCAGGGCCTTGCCAACTATTTGAACAAAACCTTTCCGGGAAAAAAAATCAAAGCCGCCATCGCTTATGACAGCCGGAATAACAGTGCTTTTTTTGCACAAGTGACGGCGAATATTTTTTCCGCGAATGGAATCGAAGTTCACATGTTTTCTGAACTTCGTCCTACACCACTCTTGTCTTTCGCGATTCGCTATTTAAAGTGTGATTCTGGAATTGTTATAACTGCTTCGCACAATCCTAAAGAATACAATGGATACAAAGCTTACTGGAATGATGGCGCTCAGGTGGTGCCACCCCATGATAAAAATGTAATCAATGAAGTCAAGCTGATTACTTCATTTGAACAGGTGAAGTTCAATCCTGTTAAGTCAAATATTTTTGTGATTGGGCCCGAAGTTGAACGCGCTTACTACGAAGAGGTAAAAAAATTGATCCCGAATAAAGACGTTATTTCAAAACACCACAAAATACCCTTGGTCTATACCAGCATTCATGGCGCCGGTATCACCATGGTTCCTGAGTGTCTGAAGCAAATTGGTTTCTCGAATATTCAGGTGGTGGAGGAACAACGCAAACCGGATGGAAACTTCCCTACTGTCCAATCTCCAAATCCTGAAGAAAAATCAGCAATGGAATTGGTCATACAAAAAGGCAAACAAGTCGGAGCGACGATGGTGATGGCGACGGATCCAGACACCGACCGTGTAGGCATCGGGGTACGAAAATCAGATGGCGATTTTATTTTATTGAATGGAAACCAGGCATTCTGTTTAATGATGTACTTCATTCTTAAGAACCTCAAAGACAAAACAGATACCTATATTGCCAAGACCATTGTTACATCGGAACTGGTGGACACGATGGCGTCAAGATTGAATGTGGAATGCTACAATACGTTGACAGGATTCAAATATATCGCTGAACTGATGGGTAAACTGGAGGGCATTAAACGTTTCGTGGCTGCAGGAGAAGAAAGTTATGGCTACATGGTCGGTGACTTCGTTCGTGATAAAGATGCCGTTTCAGCCTGTGCATTTTTCGCTGCCATGGCCGCCAACGCTACGGATGAAGGCAAGTCGATGTACGATTGGCTGATCGACATGTACGTTGAATTTGGATATTATAAGGAAACGCTGCTGAACATCACTAAGAAAGGTCAACAGGGTGAACAAGAGATCAAATCCATGATGGAAAAATTCCGGAACAATCCTCCTGCTGAAATCATTGGAAGTAAAGTCGCACGCCTCCTGGATTACAAATCGCTACAGGAAAAGAATTTATTGACGGGTGAATCGCGTGTTTTAGATTTTCCTGCCTCGGATGTGCTACAGTTTTACCTGGAAGACGGAAGTAAGGTTTCCGTCCGCCCTTCCGGCACCGAACCAAAAATTAAATTCTACATGGCAGTACATTCACCGCTAAAATCCAGGGGAGATTTTGATACTGTAACACAACAACTGGACAAGAAAATCAAAGGCCTTGAAGAATACTTACTTTCTGTATAAATGCGATTAGACATGATGATTATCATCGAGACATTATTGAAATTATTTGATCGCGATTTACAGCGGTTAGAAGAAGAGATAAATTTGTATCAATCTGAAGAAGCCATTTGGAGATTGGACGGAGAGATAAAAAATACGGCAGGTAATTTATGCCTTCACCTATGTGGGAACCTTCAACATTACATTGGCGCGAACCTTGGCCATACTTCTTATGTGCGCAATCGCGATAATGAATTCGCGGCGAAGGGAATCTCAAAAACTGACCTGATTGCTGAAGTTCAGAAGACAAGACAAACGGTTCGCGATACATTGGAGACGCTGAAGCCTTCGGTTTTAGAAGCGGAATATCCCGAAAAGGTTTACGAGTATTCGATGACTACAGCCTATTTCCTTATTCATTTAACAGCCCATTTGAACTACCATTTGGGACAGGTCAATTACCATAGGAGAATATTGCAATAGTTTCAGTGTTGTTTTACCGCAGAGACAAAAGCGGAGATTAATACCCGACTCCGCGGTTCCGTGTCTCGACTTTCGAACTATTTGTTGGCAAATTCAATTAGCAATTCCGCGACACTTTTGCGGGTTTTGAACTTTGCGGACCGGCCTTCCGGCCTTGCTCCGCCGGCCGCGTACGCTAAAGCTATAGCGGTGGCGCAAGCGGGCTACGCGAAGGCGATGCAGGCAGGCTTTGCGTGAAATGCGTTTGAACATTTTTTTAGATTTCTCCAATCCCATAATCCTGATTAAATTTGCCCCTTGTCATGAAAAAAGTCGCTTTTTATACACTGGGATGCAAGCTTAACTATTCCGAAACGTCAACTATTTCCCGGCTTTTCGAAGAAAAAGGATACCGCAAGGTGGAGTTCACCGATACCCCGGATATTTTCATTATTAATACGTGTTCGGTCACCGAAAACGCCGACAAGAAATGCCATAAGATTGTCCGGGAAGCACGCAGTATTTCTCCCGACGGCTACGTCGCTATTATTGGATGCTATGCACAGTTAAAACCGACTGAAATTGCCTCAATCCCGGGTGTCGATGCCGTGCTGGGTGCCGCCGAAAAATTCAGATTAGTCGAATTGTTGGACGGGTTTGTGAGACCGGCTCACGCAAAAGTATTTGCTTCGGATATTGAAAAAGTAAATCGATTTAACACCTCTTACTCGCTACATGACCGAACCAGAACCTTCCTCAAGGTTCAGGACGGATGTGATTATTCTTGTTCGTTTTGCACCATACCATTAGCGCGTGGTGCCAGCCGTAGCGACAGCATTGAGAACATCGTAAGGACAGCCACGGAAATTGCTCAAACGGAGGTCAGAGAAATCGTCTTAACCGGTGTCAACACAGGCGACTTCGGAATTCAGGAAGGAAGGCGTGTTGAACGGTTTATAGATTTAGTTAAGGCATTGGACAACGTAGAGGGTATTGATCGCTTTAGAATTTCTTCTATCGAACCCAATTTGCTTACCAATGAAATCATACGGTTCGTAGCAGAGTCCAATAAATTTGTCCCCCATTTTCATGTTCCCCTGCAGTCGGGTTCCAATAGAATCCTGCGGTTGATGAAGCGTAGATATCTTCGCGAATTGTATGAAGACCGCGTGGGAGAGATAAAATCTGCAATGCCACACGCTTGCATCGGGGTCGACGTGATTGTTGGTTTCCCCGGGGAAACCAATGAGGATTTTTTAGAGACCTATCAGTTTTTGAATGCGTTGGATATCTCCTACCTCCATGTATTCACTTATTCAGAACGTGAAAATACTTTGGCTTCCTCCATGCAGGGATCGGTACCAAAGCACCAACGCGCCGATCGATCCAAGATGCTTCACATTCTTTCCGACAAAAAGCGGAGAAGATTTTATGAAGAAAACCTGGGAAGGGAAGCAATCGTCCTTTTTGAAAATGATGTCGAAGCAGGCATGATGCACGGCTTTACTGAAAACTATATCCGTGTGATGGCAAAATATGATCCGGTATTAATAAACGATCTCAAAAAAATTCGGCTCAAAAACATTCATGAAAGTGGACTCGTAGAACTCGAAGAAATTTCAACTGACGTTTTCGTGCATTAGCCTCTTATTTCAGACCCAAACCTTGGATGGGCTTGAATCATTACATAGCAATCCTTTTTACAGCACACACACATCAACACCTAAACCATCCCGTGCGCTACTGTAGATATTACGTTGAAGATCAGACAAGTAAGGGATTACTTCTAAAATTTTGGCTGTTAAATTGATAACCAGCACGTAAAAAATAAATTGCTGGCTTACCTTATTTGGCCCTAACAAAACTCAAAATCGTGGCGAAGCCATCCATCCTTACATGATTACCATAACGCCAGAGTAAGCAACCTGCCGCAATTTTACGCGTCCTATCTTTGTCTTATTAATTTTAACCCCAAAAAAGATGATAACCGTTTTCTTCGTAGGCGTAATACTGGCTATTTTCAATCGTGTTCAAAAAATCAACGTTCGTCCTGTATTTGTGAAGGTGAAGGCCACCAACGGCAGAAAGAAATAATTGCACGCGCTAATAACTTAACGCGCGTTAATGTTCTGTTATTTATTTATTATTCCATCCTTTAGTTCAATTCTTCGATCTGCCAATTCTGAAAGGTGTTCGTTGTGCGTCACTACAATAAAGGTTTGGCCTGTGTCCTTTCGTAATTGAAGGAACAAGGCGTGCAGATCCTCAGCGTTCTTAGAGTCAAGATTGCCACTGGGTTCATCCGCCAGGATCAAGTCCGGCGCATTGATCATTGCGCGGGCGACAGCAGTGCGTTGTTGCTCGCCTCCTGAAAGCTCTGATGGCTTATGATTGATTCTATCAGCAAGGCCCAACATAGTCAATAATTCCTGCCCCCGTTTTTTTACTGTTCGTTCATCTTTATTTCCAATTAACCCTGGAATCATCACGTTTTCCAGCGCGGAGAACTCGGGCAATAGGTTGTGAAACTGAAAGACGAACCCCAGGCATTTGTTTCTAAAAGCCGCTAATCCTTTTGAGGATTGACCAAAGACGTCTTTATCATGAATGAAAACTTTTCCTTTATCAGGATGATCCAACGTTCCCAAAATATGTAGCAGCGTGCTTTTGCCCGCGCCTGACGCACCAACGATGGCAACGATCTCGCCCTTGTGAATTTCCAGATCAATTCCCTTAAGCACAGGCAGGTTACCATAGGATTTTTCAATCTTAGTAGCGCGTAACATTGTTTGAGTTTATCTGTTTCTTGAAATAAAGCCGTAAATAAACTAGTTTCGCCCCAAACAAAAAATTTCATGAATATCCACGAATACCAGGGCAAAGAAATTCTGAAGAAGTTCGGCGTAACGATTCAACGCGGCATTGTTGCAGATACGCCTGATAGTGCTATCCAGGCAGCAAAGGAACTTCAGGCAGAAACAGGAACAAAATGGTTTGTCATCAAGTCTCAGATTCATGCTGGTGGACGTGGTAAGGGTAAGATCAAAGAGACAGGTTCAAACGGTGTTGTATTAGCGAAAAGCATCTCAGAAGTACCCGATAAAGTCAAAGCAATCCTCGGCGGCACACTGGTGACCCACCAGACTGGCGCAGAAGGAAAAAAAGTAAATAAAGTGTTGATTGCCGAGGACGTTTACTATCCTGGTGAAGGACAACCTAAAGAATACTACCTCAGCATTTTACTGGATAGATCCAAAGCATGTCCCGTGATCATGGCTTCCACCGAAGGTGGCATGAACATCGAGGAAGTGGCAGAAGAACATCCTGAAAAAATTATTAAAGAATGGATTGATCCCGTTGTGGGACTGCAACCGTTCCAGGCACGCAAAATTGCTTTCGCATTAGGATGGGAAGGAAACGCATTTAAAGAGGGTGTGAAGTTCATCAACGCTTTGTATAGTGCATACTTAGGGCTTGACGCCTCCATGTTTGAAATAAACCCGCTCTTAAGGACCTCCGACAATAGAATTTTGGCCGTCGACGCAAAAGTAAATCTGGATGATAATGCTTTATATAGACACAAAGATTTAGCAGAACTCAGAGATATTACTGAAGAAGATCCATTGGAAGTCGAAGCTGGAAAAGCTGGATTAAACTATGTCAAGCTGGATGGCAACGTGGGATGTATGGTAAACGGAGCAGGTCTTGCAATGGCTACCATGGACATCATTAAGCTTTCAGGTGGTGAACCTGCTAATTTCCTGGACGTTGGCGGTGGAGCGAATGCGGAAACAGTGGAGGCGGGTTTTAGGATTATTCTGAAAGATCCCAACGTGAAAGCCATACTCATCAATATTTTTGGCGGCATTGTACGGTGTGACCGTGTAGCCAACGGCGTTGTAGAGGCCTATAAAAAAATTGGCGATATTAAAGTACCGATCATCGTACGTCTGCAGGGGACAAACGCGGAAGAGGGGGCAAAAATTATAGAGCAGTCGGGATTAAAAGTATTCTCGGCAATCCTATTAAAAGATGCCGCTCAACGCGTAAAAGAAGTTTTAAAATAAACGGCTTTTCAGTATCTTAAATTAACTATATTCACAAAAAACTATCTGCTCGTACAAGGATGAAGAAGCTTGCAATATTCGTTCTGATCGGATTCACAACGATCCCATTTGTAGGTTATTCTCAAAGCTTTTTCGCCATGCGCAGAGACCGGAATTTCCTCGTTTCTGTGGGGACGGGCACCGCGACGTATAAAGGAGAAATGGTAAATCCCGGTGACTTTGGAAGGCTGCGACCAAACGTTGCCTTTGGCGCCGAGTACTACATGAATAGCCGGCTAAGTCTGCGGGCGGAGTTAACATACTTTCAATTAAGGGGAAGTGACAAGGATGCCGATGATGATCGCTGGGAAAGAAACCTTTCATTTAAATCTGGAAACATCGAGTTGAGCGCGATGGGCGCTATAAATCTGAGCCCAATGGGTATACGATTTTAC
>Ga0157380_10004050_pt1 | contig 10105 bp, 8 predicted proteins | sample S35metaG_FD_119757 | JGI IMG/M metagenome (GOLD analysis project Ga0157380, IMG submission 119757) | Switchgrass rhizosphere microbial communities from Kellogg Biological Station, Michigan, USA - S3-5 metaG | ecosystem: Host-associated > Plants > Roots > Rhizosphere > Soil | place: USA: Michigan...
GAAGCGCCAAGGCTGAGAAACGGATGGCCAAAGGCATAGATGCGATTGCCATCTCGAAGCGTGACAGTGCCCGAAGCTGCTAACGAATAGTCACCGCGAACCAACTGGACGCTGACTGAAGTGCCTGGCGTCAAAGTTCTCTCAGTCGACGGCTCAAGCGAGGTGATCGCGGCAGCACCGCCCGCGCCGGCCACCGGCAACAATCCATTGGCCATTAGCTGCGAAGAAAATTGGGAAAGTGTTTCCTGAGTGATCCCACCGAATACGATTGGAGTAGCAATCGGCGTCATCTGCTGACCCATGAACGGAATCAGCGGAGAGCCCGCTGCTACCGAGGCGATCAACGGTGCGCCGGCGACAGCCTGGCGCGGCAGCGTTGGCTTCCATTCTGTTCCAGCCAATTGGGCAAATGAGACAGCGCGTGGTTCCCTTGTTCTCTGGCTTTCACTCCCGTTTCCCTTCTCGAAAATATCGATCATTTCCTTGATCGGAGTGATGCCGGCGATTGGCTCTTTCGAAAACGGAAAACTAAAAGCTATGGCGCCTACGATTCGACCATCGATGAATACGGGCGAGCCTGACATACCGGCGAAGACCCCTGTCTTCTCAACATTGTTGCCGGTGAGGCGACCAATGATTGCCGATTGATGAGGCGCTGGGAAACCCGGCAGTACGCCCAGAATCTCCACGCCAAATTCCTGAGTTTCCGAACCAGCGAAGACCGTGCGCGCCACTGCTTTCATTCCGGGCTTCAAATCTTCAAGCGGGAATAAGCCTATATTTGAGGGCGTTCTATCGACACTTTTCTGAGCGTAAGCCGAAGTACTGAATATGACGGCGAGGGAGATGACGAGGAAACCGAGTCTTTTCATTTAATACCTCTTAATGCCAACCACTAGTTTTGTACCGCAACTGTGTCTGCTTTGAGTCCTGACCTTGAGTCTTGACCTTGATTCCTTGGCGACCGGGGCAAACTTACAGTTTGCGCTAAACAGGGACTATAGCTTTCGCCATTTGGCCGGTCAAGAATCTTGGAGCCTTTCCGCAGAGATTGTACCGGGCCTCGAGCGCTCAGTCAGGGTCCCTGAGGTTCAAGTTCACCGCGAATAGCTTCCAAAGCATGAGCAGTCCTTAGACGCATGAACTCGACAAATCGTTCCGGATAATTTAGCTACAGTACCCGGAGCGGTAGCGACGGGATCCATTTACTCAACGCTGGCTAAAACGCATCTTTTCAGGCTAGTTGGGTCTTCGATCCCGTCGCTACCGCTCGGGGTACTGTAACTACTGAGGAATTTTCCTGCTTGGCGGGAGGTGAAGTCGCGTGGTAACGTGCGCCCCGTGGGAGCTTTTACGGCGCGCATCAATACCGACCCAGTCGTGAATCATACGTTGGAACCTTTTGACACCTTCATCCTGGCCGGAGGCGCATCGAGGAGAATGGGAACCGACAAAGCCCAACTCTCTCTTCACGGCGCAACGATGCTGGACAACACTGCCGAAATCCTACGCTCGATTTCCGCCACGGTTACCGTAGTTGGCCGGGACATCAATCATCAGCAGCTCAAGAGCGTTCCAGATATTTATCCGCAATGGGGTGCGCTTGGTGGGGTTCACGCGGCTTTGCTAACTTGCCAGACGACATGGGCTCTCGTAGTTGCTTGCGATATGCCAAACATCAATGAAGAATTGTTTAGGCGCCTCGCGACGTTTCGAGAAGGTTTTGAAGCTGTGGTTCCGATTCAACCCGATGGTCATCCTCAACCACTTTGCGCCTTTTACCGCAAAGAACCGTGTCTTGAAAAGGCTGAAGCCTTGATCGAATCCGGCGAACGAAAGCCGATTACTCTGCTACAATCCGTGCGCACTCGCTGGGTGAGCTTTCAGGAGCTTCGCAGTTTGCCGGAAGCTGATCTCCTTTTTGAAAATATGAATACGCCCGAGGATTATTTGCGAGCAAAGTCGAAAGGAGCAGAATCGCGGTCGAAGAACTGAAAGCATTTCTTTTCCACCGGCAAGAAGCGCTGGTGGCGCTGACAAAGCAGTTCGCCTTCATTCTTCATCCTTACAGTCATGGCGCGACGTCCCCGACTCGGGAAAAAGTTAGTCAAATCCTGGTTGCCAGTCCTGCTGTTGATAGTGCTCGCAGCCGGCGGCGCCTTCGGATGGATTGTTTACGATATCAGCCGGCCACAACGGCGAGCCTACCTGGTAACGCCGCAGGCCTTTGCTCAAATCAGCGGTCCGGGTCTTAAAGCAACTGAAGAGACGTGGCGCAACAGCGATGGAACAACTGCTCGGGGTTGGTTGCTGCGGGGGGCTGAAGGAGCGCCGGGCGTCATATTGCTGCATCGCTACGGCGCCGACCGTTCGTGGCTATTCAATCTTGGCGTCAAGCTTAACGAGGCCACCAACTTTTCGATCCTCTGGCCAGACCTTCGCGGTCATGGACTTAATCCACCGGTAAAGTGGACGTCACTGGGTGTTCGTGAAAGCGATGATGTCCTGTCGGCGATTAGTTATTTGAAACAGGTCAAGTCGAACGGACAGACTCTGGTAGGCAATACTCTCGGAGTCTATGGAGTCGAGCTCGGAGCGTATGCCGCGTTGAAAACAGCCCCACAGGACTTGCGCATTCGAGTGCTGGTGCTGGATTCAGTTCCAGCTGATCCGGATGCTCTTGTTAATGCAGCTGTGCGCGACGAAACGGGGCTCGACAATCGAATTATTCAGTCTCTTTCTCACCTCGCAATGCGAGCCTATTTCGCGGGCAAGTATGACAACACGGGCTCTTGTGCTTTCGCTTCCTCGTTAAGCACGCAAAAGATCATGTTGCTGTCAGGCGGAGACGCGGGTTACTTGCGGAATTCTACTGGCGCGCTGGCAAAATGTTTCCCCAATTCAGCAAACGTAGAAGTGAAAACTGATCTGCCCCTGACCGGCTTTAATTTGCCTTCAGCTACAGGTGAGCAGGGCGAGGGATATGATCGACTCGTGATTGAATTCTTCGATCGGAGTCTGCGTCCGCCAGCAGAAGCTCCCTCACTTCCTTAACGTCGCTACCACGATTCCATTCCGTCCATTCTCGGCAATCAGCTTTGTCTCAACTTCGGAAATACTTTCCATTCTCGGAAGCGAGCCAAGCGGAACAATCAAAAGTAGCGGCCCGTTAGCAGCCCTGACCTGGGCGATCACTTCCTCGGGATTTTCTACTTTGAGTGGATCACCGTCGGGTCCGTAGACTACCCGCCCCGCTGCATAAAACTCGGAAGAGCGTTCGATGCGACTGAACATGACGAGCGGTGCATCAGCATAGCCCTCACGAGCTGCCCGGCTAATTAACTCTTTCACGGATTCGCGCGAGGCAATTCCGTCGACGGCACAGCTTAACGCGGTCACCGATACTGCTAACGGAATCGCAGCGAGCAGGACGGTGTTCAGCAAACGCTTACCGGCGCTAACCAGGATGAAACTTCCCAAAAGGATCACGGGTAACACCACCATTACCGCACATCGGAAAGCGGTGCGATGAGCCTGGTGTTCGTAAAGCACTGCGCCAATCCCCACCAGGAGGCAAAGCACAGCAGTAATCCGCATCGTCAATTTACTGCCGCCTTCTGAAACGAAATTTGAGAGCCTTTCGCCGCTGAGCAACGCTGCAGCTGGAAGTGACGGCAAAATGTAAGCCGGTAGTTTTGAGCCCGAAAATGAGAAAAACAGAATCGGCAAGACCAGCCAAACCAAAGTAAAAAATCGCGACTTGGCGGCGATTTCATTGCCCCACTGTAGATGTCTTGAGCGTATCAAGGCTTCGACAAGAAAGAGTGTCCAGGGAATGGACAGCATCAGAATGATCGGCAAGTAGTACCAGAAAGGCTGCGGGTGCTGGTATTTGTTGGAAAAGTAACGCGCGAAATGATGTTGAATGAAGAACTCGTTGATGAATGGCCAGCCGTGCCTGGCAATGACAGGTCCATACCAAACTGACGATACGAGCAAAGCCAGAGGTAGTCCCCAAGCCAGACTGAGCAGTAGTTTTCTTTCCGGCATCCGTAATCGCACCGCATAAAACACACCGACAATGCCAAATGGGAGCAGAATTCCGATTAGACCTTTGGCAAGGAGTGATAAGCCCACAAAGAAATAGAAGCCTGCGAGGAACCACCCTCGACTCTTTGACTCGATTTCGTAGGCGAGGAAAAAGCTGAGCGCCCAGGTCAGCGTCATCGTGACTACAATGTCAAAACTCGCGCCTCGTGAGAAAACTATCAACCCACCACTCGACGCTATGATGACGGTGCAAAGAAACGGGTAATGTTTTTGGGATGTCCTGATTTCGATTCGCCTGCTAATCCACCAAACGGCAATGACGGTCAGAACACCGGCGAGCGCTGGTCCCAGGCGCGCAGACCACTCCGAGACCCCAAAAATCTTGTAACTCGCGATCATCAACCAGTACAACAACACTGGCTTTTCAAACCAGGTGTGGCCACCCAACGTCGGTGTGATCAGATCGCGCCTCAAAAACATCTCGCGAGCGACCTGGGCATAGCGTGGTTCGTCAGGTCCGACCAAAGGCATCAGTCCCAAACCGTAAAGATAGAACCCAACGATCGCGAGAAAGAGTATTAGCCAGGCTCGTTTGGCAAGCGCGGAAGGATGCAAGTATAGTCACTCTCCGGAAAAGAAGGTCCTGAGTTACCGTAAATCAAAAAAGGAAAACAGTAAAACGTGGGATTAAGGACAGCCGTTATCGGTGTCGGCCATCTGGGTCGACAACACGCGCGTATCCACTCGAACCTTGCCGGCGAAGGTCGCTCGGAATTTGTCTCGGTCTGCGACCTGTCAGAGAGCACAGCAACGGCGATCGCCACTGAGCGCGGCGTTGGCTGGACCACAGATTGGCAAACGCTGGTTGGCAAGGTCGATGCTGTGAGCCTGTCGGTGCCGACCGAAGTGCACTGTGAAATCGGTTGCGCGCTTCTTGAACAGGGCATTCACGTGCTCGTCGAGAAGCCGATCTCGCGCACTCTTGAAGAAGCGGATCGCATGATCGAAGCAGCCAAACGTGGACGGGCCGTCTTACAGGTTGGCCATCTCGAACGTTTTAATCCGGCGCTCGTTGCGTTACGACCTCAGGTCAAGAATCCGGTCTACTTCGAGATACATCGCGTCGGTGAGTTTACGGCAAGATCGCTGGACATCGACGTGGTGCTGGACCTCATGATTCACGATCTGGATATCGTGCAATGGCTGGTTGGTGAAGACATTGAAGTTACCGAACTACACGCTGTTGGCATTCCAATACTCACCGAAAAAGTTGACGCCGCCAACGCCCGGGTTGAATTTGCCTCAGGCGCCGTCGCAAATATCACAGCTTCGCGTGTAGGCACCGAGAAGATTCGCAAGATGCGATTTTTTCAGCCGCATGACTACATCGCTGTTGATTACACCACCAACCGCGCCACGATCAGCAGTTTGTCGCCGCCGGCTGCCAACGGCCCCTGGCCCGGAGTCCACACAAAAGAGCTCGAGGTAAAGAACGTCGAGCCTCTGCGTGCAGAAATCGAAGCATTTTTTGATGCCGCTGAAGGAAAGGCCGAGTGTGCCATCCCAGGCGAGGATGGACGTCGAGCTCTCTCGCTGGCGCTGCGGGCGCTGGAAAAAATTCATGACCATACCACTCGCTCCGGCTTTTGGTCGCAGGCATCTATACCGGCTCACCCGTAAGAGTGGCACGGGCATCCCGCCCGTGAGGTTGGGCCTTATCGGCAGGACGCCGATGCTACGGACTCGAAACAATGTCAACGCCAGTTCCGCAGCCGCAAATCTCAGAATTCCTGAATCAACAGATCGCCGCTGGTGAATTCCCCTCTGCTACTTATCTCGTCGCTGAAAAAGGAAGCGCTGCATTTGCCGACGCCGTCGGCGCCGCTGTCAAAGGTGACAATGAGATTCCGGCAACGCTGGAGACGATTTACGATCTAGCATCGCTGACGAAGCCGTTGGTAACGGGTTTGTTATGTGCTCGTCGAATCGAGTCCGGACAGCTTACGCTCGATAGCGCCATCGCAAATTACCTGCCTGAGTTTGAGCGCGCCGATCGACACATGATCACACTAGGACAGGTCTTGACTCACTCCTCGGGAATTCCAGCGTGGCGGCCACTGTACGCGCTCACCGGAGGAAATCCGGACGCCACAGTCTCGGTCATTGCGAACGAACCGCTTGAATACAAGCCTGGTTCACGAGTGGTCTACAGCGATCTCGGGTTCATTACTTTGGGGTTGTTGCTTGAGAGGCTTAGCGGAATACGGCTCGCGGAACTTGCCCGTCGTGAGATTTTCGAGCCACTCAACCTGCGCCACACTTTCTTTAATCCTGAAAAAGCGCTCCAAACCGGAATCGCAGCTTGCGAATTGGGAAATGTATTTGAGCGAGAGACTTGCCGTGAGATGGGAATCGAGTATGACGGATGGCGCGACCAGCTTATCTGGGGAGAAGTCCATGACGGCAATGCGAGCTTTCTCGGCGGCGCTGCCGGTCACGCTGGTTTGTTTTCAACCGCTGCAGAGACTTTGAGGCTCGCTAATCAATTCGTCGCCGGACAAACAGAGCTGTTGAAACCGGAGACGTGCCAGCTGTTTCAGACTAACAGGACTGAGGGTCTGGAAGAGGATCGGTCAGTTGCGTGGAAGCTAGCCTCGTCAAAAGAATCATCTGCGGGTCCAGACTTGCCACCGGAGAGCTACGGCCACGCAGGATTCACTGGAACCAGCTGCTGGATTGATGGCGCCAGTGAACGGGTCTTTATTCTGCTTACGAATCGCACTCACGCGCGCTCGTTGCCGTTCGCCAATATCAACGAGACTCGCCGCCGATTTCACAGTCTCTCTGTCGCCGCACTGAAGTAGCATGGACTTCATTAGTCTGTGTTGGCCTTTCGGTAAATTGAGCCTTCCGCTGAAACTCGAATTTTTAAACCACTAAGACAAACTGAAAATCGTTTTCCAAAACTTCTTCTCATTCACACCGGTTTCAACCGGGTGGCTAGGGGCTCACGAGGAGGCTCTTAACCGTTTCAACGGTTTCTGTTTCTTTGTTTGTGGAGGAAACGTTGAAGTGACTGGTGGTGGCCTAGTTTGGTTTCGTAACGCAAACTGTTAGTTTGCGGATGCGTTGAATGCCATTCAATCCACGCAAACTAACAGTTTGCGTTACAACTTAGGCCACTACCAAACGGTTGGGGTGTTTCTGACTCTCAACACCCGGTTGAAACCGGGTGTGAATGAGAGGGGTTTTGCAAGACGTCTGAAGTTTGTTCTACCTCAAAGCCTAAACTTCAATCCAGTCCCAATAACGTTCTGGTTGCCTTTTATCGCGTGACCGTCGTTCTGCCGCAGGTAATAAACTTCTCCGTAGACATGCTTGTTGAAGTTATGTCCGACCCCAATGTTGAACCGGTTGCGCACCCATGCGTGAAAGCTCCAGTCGTAGAAAATCTCATCCGCCATGAACCAATTTAACTTCGTATCACCGATGCTAAAGGGGTGCTCAACTTGCAGCCGATCTCGATATCGAGTGGCATCAATTGGCGGATGACGAATCCTGCGCTCGAATAGACTGCGATTACCCAGCACAAATCCCTTTCCAACGGGTCCTTTAACGGTAACAGCAAAAATGAGGCGATTTTCAAACGTCTTCACGTTTCTAATTGGTTGCTGGGCAATGTAAAAGTAGCCTGGTGTTAAGGTCACATACTTACCCGCCTTAATATTAAAGCCCAGGCCGATTCGCTCATCCACCGGTCGGCTAACGTCACGACCAAGACGCAAAGTCCCTAAGATCACAAACTCGACTTTCTTATTGAGGGGTATTAAAAGTTGAGTGTCGTTCCAAATCTGTGTGTCATGACGCAAGTTTTGCGATTGAGCGCGTGCGGTTTTCGCAACGCAGAATAATGCCAGCATCAGAAACGACACGCGTCGTAACCTTGTCGAGTTATTCATTTGGACTCTTCCCTGCCCCGTGTTGATATCGGTAAGACCGTGAAGGAAGTTAACCCTACCACGATGCGGTCTCGCCTTTTGAGTTTCAACGCGCGCGCCTCAGGCTTGGCACGCATCGCGATGATTGGTTTTGAGGGTTGGTTCTCAGGGGTCTGGGTAGTTAGATAAAACGGAGTGTCAGAACTCGACTGGCTGAGGTTGTCTTCAAGACGAACAGTTACTCGCTCAAAAGCTCCGGCAAAGTTGATCTCCTCGACGTAACCTTGTGCTAAGCGACAGTGGCCTTCAGGTAGTTGATCGGACTTACTTAGAATGACATCTTCGGGACGAAACGCGATTTTGATCGGTTGGCCTTCCGAAAAGCGATTAGGATCAAGATCCGTGGGAAATGACCCACCGCAAGCTTCGACTTTGTTGGTGCGGCAAACGCCATCCACAATGTTCGCCGCGCCGAGGAACGTTGCTACGTATTCCGTCGCGGGGTAATTATAGATTTCTTCGGGAGTGCCAATCTGTTCAATGTGACCCGTATTGATGACCGCGATTCGATCTCCCAGCTCCAGTGCTTCTTCCTGATCGTGCGTGATAAAGATCGCCGGTACGTTAACCTTCTTCAAGAGCGCGCGGATTTCACGCCGCAGGTGAACTCGAGTCTGCGCGTCGAGTGCGCCGAACGGTTCATCAAACAGCAGCACCTCCGGCTTGTAAGCAAGAGTACGGGCGATTGCTACTCGCTGTTGCTGGCCGCCTGAAAGTTGAGACGGATATTTTTTACGATGCTCTTGAAGTTGAACCAGTGAGAGTAGTTCCTTGACCGTATTCTTTATTTCTTTACGCGGACGTCTTCTGATCCTCAGGCCATAGCCAATGTTTTTTTCTACATTCATCTTCGGGAACAACGCGTAGGATTGAAAGATAACACCCACACCGCGTTCTCGCGCCGGCAACTCAGTCACATCTTTGCCGTGCAGAATTACTTTACCGGTGTACGGCTGCTCCAATCCGGCAATGATGCGAAGTATTGTCGTTTTGCCGCTCCCGGAAGCGCCAAGCAACACGAGCGCCTCTCCTTCGGCCACGTCAAACGAAATGTTCTCGAGGACGGTCGTTTTACCGAAGCGCTTGTTGAGTCCCTGCACGCTCGCGGCGGCCGCGGGCTGGACGGGTTTTGCTGCCGGGTCGGAATTCATTTCAGGAACAATTTTGATTGCAGTTGCTGCCATAGTCTACTCAATCAACGTCCAACCACTCTCGCGCAAAAAATAAGACGCTGAAAATTAGAAATGAGAACAATGCCAAAACTATTGCAATGGCATTAGCTGCTTCGATTTGGCCTTCGTTAAATTTGGCAAAGATGTATAACGGCGCCGTTTGCGTGCGACCCGCAAGATTTCCCGAGACCAGAATGGTCGACCCAAATTCACCCACAGCGCGCGCGAAAGTCAGCAACGCGCCAGACACGATCGCTCCGCGAAGTGAAGGCAAGGTGACGTGCCAAAAGGTTTGCCAACGCGTGGCGCCGATGGTTGCGGATGCTTCTTCAAGCGAGCGGCTCATCGTATCGAACACCGGCTTGATAACTCCGAACGCGAGCGGAAAGGTCACGAAGATATTGGCGAGGATAATCGCGCCTGCGGTGAACATGATGTTGTATCCGTGTGGAGACATGAGCCGGCCCAGTATTCCATAAGGTCCCCACAACAATAACAATGCGAATCCAGCTACCGCCGTCGGAATCGCAGTCGGCAAAGAGATGGTCACAATCAGTGCATTTCGTCCATAGAAGTCATGACGCGAAAGGACGTACGACGCAAACAGTCCAAAGACCACGTTGAAGACTGTGGCCCAGAAGCTGGTTGCCATGGAAAGCTTCAAGGCAAAAATCGCCTCGGGAGCCGTTAATGCTGCCCAGAAGCTTGGCAGTCCCTTGCTCGTGCCGAAAATGAAGATCGAGAGTAGCGGCAGGAACACCAGCGGCAGCATCATGAAAATGAGCATGCCGATACTGAGTGGCCGCACGATATCAAAGCCACGAACATGCCGCATCGTTGGAATAACTGTACTCATGAAAAAGCAATCAGCAATCAGCAATCAGC
>Ga0157380_10004052_pt1 | contig 10104 bp, 8 predicted proteins | sample S35metaG_FD_119757 | JGI IMG/M metagenome (GOLD analysis project Ga0157380, IMG submission 119757) | Switchgrass rhizosphere microbial communities from Kellogg Biological Station, Michigan, USA - S3-5 metaG | ecosystem: Host-associated > Plants > Roots > Rhizosphere > Soil | place: USA: Michigan...
CGCTTGTCCACACCCACCCCCATGAGCGGGCTTTATCTCATAAGTTGAAACTTGGTTCAACTTTCATTATGCTCGCCGTCAAGGGCTGCGAGATCGAGTCAATTCGGCCAGGCCCAATGAGGTTTCAGAGGGGAATTTTTTCATGTCATATCCGACCGCCTTCGCCCGTGCGCTTTTGCTGGCGAGCGCTGCCTTTGCCATAGCACCGGCTCAAGCCCAGGATCAGCCGGCGGCGGAACCCGCCGACGTCGCCCAAGCCCCAGCGGCGGCGCAGGCAGCCGCAGACGATGCCGCCGACCAATCCGGCGACATCGTCGTTACGGCGCGCCGCACCTCGGAAAATGTCCAGCGCGTCCCATCGTCGATCTCCGCGTTCAATGAACGGACGCTCGACCGCATCCAGGCGACGGACACGACCGGCCTTCAGGGCGCGGTCCCGAACCTCAACATCGTCCAGGGCCGCGGCTCCTCCAACTCCACCAACATCTACATTCGCGGCATCGGCCAGCCCGACGCACTTCAGACCTTCGATCCGGCGGTCGGCGTCTACGTCGACGACGTTTACTTCTCGCGCATTCGCGGCAACCAGCTCGACCTTCTCGATCCCGAGCGGATCGAGGTGCTGCGCGGTCCGCAAGGGACTCTATATGGCAAAAACACCATCGGCGGCGCGCTCAAGTTCGTGACCCGCAAGCCGGGTCAGGATTTCCGGGCGACGGGCAGCATTGCGATTGGCACCTACAACCAGTTCGAGCTTAGGGGCGCTGCTTCCGGTCCAATCTCCGACACGTTGGCGGCGGGCTTTGCGGTCATGCGCGCATCGCGCGACGGCTTCGTCGAGGACCGCAATGACGATCGCGAATATAATGACAAGGACAGTGTCGGCGGTCGTGCCGCCGTGGCGTTCACGCCGTCCTCGACGGTCCGTATCGACCTGACCGCCGACTACAGCCACGACGACGCCAAACTGAACGTCGGCCGCCCAGTCAACGACTTCATCACCTTCTCGAACACGCCGCTGCCCGAAGACCATACGGTCGACGATGGCGACAAATACAATTGGAAGGGCGAGACCACGCCCGGTCTGCCCAATTCGACGAAGATGACCCATTACGGTTTTTCGGGGACCGCCGCGATTGACCTGACCGGCAACCTGACGGCCAAGTCAATCACCGCCTACCGGAACCTGAAGACCGATGATTTTGTCGATATCGACGCCAGCGCCTACGAGCTGGGCGACGTGTTTGTCGGCGTGAACCAACATCAATTCAGCCAGGAATTCCAGCTGCTCTACACCGGCGAGCGCCTGAATGCCGTCGTCGGGGTCTACTATCTCAACGAACATGTGAAGTCGCACCAGGAGGCCTATGCAGATGACCTCCTCGGCGCCCTTTTTCTGAACAGCGGCTTCCAGCGCACCGTCGATGATGATCTCAATACGAAGAGCTACGCCGCCTTCGCCAACGCCAGCTATGAGATACTGCCCGATATCCGTTTGTCGGGAGGCCTTCGCTACACCAAGGAAACCAAGGACTATTTCCGGACGACCAGCACCTTCTATTCGAACCCGTTCATCAACTCGCTGTTCGCCACGACGTTCACCTTCTCGCCCGACAAGGGCAAATGGAACGACTGGTCGCCAATGGCGAGCCTCGACTGGCAGGCATCCTCGAACCTGATGCTCTATGCGCGAGTCGCCAAGGGCTTCAAATCGGGCGGTTTCAACGGCCGCGCCAACAACGTCAACGAGACCAGTGCATACGAGCCGGAAACGGCCTGGTCCTACGAGGTGGGCTTCAAGAGCCGGCCCACAACCGGATTGACCGTCAACGGCGCGGTGTTCACGTCTGACTATAAGGATTTCCAGGCGCGCATCGGCGACGTGGATCCGGATGCGGTCGTCCCAACGCCGCTGCTGAAGGTCCTCAACGTCGGCAAGCTGCGCATTCGCGGCGCCGAACTCGAAGCCGCCTGGACGCCGGTCCAAGGCTTACTGCTCGACACCCAGATCGGCTATCTCGACGCGGATTATAAGGAATTCGACGACGATCGTTTCCCGAACGACAGCCGCGCATTCCAGACGCCGGCTTTCAGCCCGAAATGGACCATGCGCTTCGGCGGTCAATATGCCTTAGAGCTGGGCGGTGGTGGTTCCATCACGCTCGGCGCCCAGACCCGTTACAAGAGCCGAACTGCCTTGGCGGTGGACAATACATACATCGTTTATACGAGCTTCGTTGACCCGGGCGTCGGCACGACCGACGAGATCGATGGTCTCTTTCAGAAAGGTTATTGGCTGCACGATGCGCGGATCGTCTATGAAACTGCGGACAAACATTGGGCGGTCGGCCTCTATGGCAACAACCTTGCCGACAAGGCCTACAAGACTGACGCCCAGGAGTTTTCAAACATTGGTGGCATCCGCACGGTTTATTACGGCGCGCCGCGGACCGTCACTCTTCGGCTGACGGCCCGTTACTAGGCTTCCCGGCGGGGGCGCTCGTGGCCCCCGCCAACCCATTCGGAAGAAGGCAATGCCCGCATACGCCGAACGACGCTGGCAGTCCCGAGACGGCCTTGAGCTCTTCGCCCGCGACTATGCTGCGGCAGGGGACGAAACGGGTTTGCCGGTCATTTGCCTCCACGGCCTGACTCGCAATTCGAAGGATTTCGAGGAAATCGCGCCGGTCATCGCCGGATGGGGCCGACGGGTGATCGCCGCCGACGTGCGCGGCCGTGGCCAGTCCGGCCGCGATCCCAATCCGAACAATTACCAGCCCAAAATCTATGCCCGTGACGTCGTCGAGATGATGGCCGCGCTCGACATTCCGCGGGCGGTATTCATGGGGACCTCGATGGGCGGGATCATCACCATGACGATGATGGCGGTCCGCCCCAAGGCGGTCGCAGCCGCGATTCTCAATGATGTCGGCCCTGCGATCGCACCCGAGGGCGTCACCCGAATCCTGGGCTATGCCGGCAAGCCGATCGACGTTCGAACCTGGCAGGACGCAGCGAACTACGTGCGCCATACCAACTCGATCGCCTTTCCCCATTTTGGGGACGACGACTGGCGCCGGTTCGCCGACCGCACGTTCCGCGAGGGCAGCAGCGGGCCGGAGCTGGACTATGATCCCGCCATCAAGGGGCCGATCAGCAAGCCGCCGTCGCGGATTGCCCTGTGGCTAGTCGGTCTGATGTTTCGAAGGCTTGGGCGAACCCGCCCCACCCTGTTGATCCGCGGCCAGCTGTCGGACCTGATCTCCTCCGATATTGCCGGCCGGATGCAGCGCTTGGCGCCGAACATGCAGCGGGTCGATGTGCCCGGCGTGGGACACGCGCCGATGCTAACCGAGCCGGAAGCGGTTGACGCCATCGAGCAGTTCCTGCGAACGGTGCCCTGACCACAGATTGAGAGGATGAGGGCATGAACCAGCAGCAGGGCTCGGCCCCGTCCCCGCGGGCCAATGTCGTCCTTGCCCTCCTGCTGCTCGCCTACATCTTCAATTTCCTCGACCGGCAAATGCTCGGCATCCTCGCCGGGCCGATCAAGGCCGACCTGCAGCTCAGCGACGCGCAGTTCGGGGCGATCGGCGGCCTCGCATTCGCATTGCTCTATTCGGTGCTGGGCGTGCCCCTCGCCATGCTTGCCGACCGCACCCGCCGCAGCTGGGTGATCGCCGGCGCGCTGACCGTGTGGAGCGCGTTCACGGCGCTGTGCGGCACGGCCGTCACCTATGGGCAGCTGTTCTTCTACCGGCTCGGCGTCGGAGTCGGCGAAGCCGGCGGCGTGGCCCCCTCCTACGCGCTGATCGCCGACTATTTCGAGCCGAAGCGCCGGGCGCGTGCGCTGGCCATCTATTCGCTCGGCGTCCCGCTGGGCCTGGCCGGAGGTACGCTGGCAGGCGCGTATATTGCTTCATGGATCGATTGGCGCGCGGCCTTCCTGGTGATGGGCGTCGCCGGCATCCTGCTGGCGCCGGTCATGCTGATCTTCGTGCGCGACCGTCCGCGCCCGGCAGGGCAGCGGGCCGACGCCGAGCCCTTGCTGCGGACCTTCCCGATCGTGGCGCGCAAGCCGACCTTCTGGCTGATGGCGGTTGCGGCTTCATGCAGTTCGCTGTGCGGATACGGGCTGGCGCTGTGGACACCGTCGATCATGATCCGCAGCTTCGGCTTCAACCTGCTCGACACCGCCCATTTCTTCGCGTCGCTGGTCCTGATCGGCGGGACCGTCGGCGTGTTCGCCGGCGGCTGGCTGGCCGACCGCCTCGGCCAGGCCGACCGCAGCTGGTACGCCAAACTGCCGGCGATCGCGTGGCTGATCACCGCCCCGACCTTTTTCTTCGGCCTGATGTCGCCCAGCGCCTGGATGGCGTGGCCGCTGCTGCTCATTCCCAACGCGCTCAACATCCTCTGGCTCGGCCCGGTGACGACCGCGGTGCAGCATCTGGTGCCGCGCCATCTGCGCTCGACCGCATCGGCCAGCTTCCTGCTGATCAACAATTTCATCGGCCTCGGCATCGGCCCGCTGCTGATGGGAGCGCTATCGGACGTCTTCAAGGAACGTTTCGGAGCCGACGCGCTTCGTTACGCCGCCGTGTCGTGCCTCGGCTTTTACCTGCTGGCGGCCTTCCTCATGCTGCTCGCCGCCCGGCGCCTGCGGCAAGATTGGGTCGAGGAGGCACAATCCTGATCGCCCGAGCGAAGCTGAACGCCAGCTAAACGGCGGAACGTGCCCCCCTTCTGGCCGTTGGAACGGTTAAGAAGGAGAGATTCCATGATGAAATGGATGTTTGCCGCCGGCGCGGCCGCGCTGGCGATATCCTCGCCGGTCCAGGCCGACAAGGGCGGGCACGGCGGCAAAGGCCAAGGCGCCCAGCAAGCGCAGGCCAACCGCGGTGGCGGCCAGAAACAGGCCCGCTCCGGCCATGGCGGCGGCGACCGCCAGGTCAGCGCCAAGCACGGTGGCGGGGACCGCCAGGTTCGTGCCGCCCGTAGCGATCATGGCAGCGGCCAGGCACATAAAATGCACTTTGCCCAGACCGACAATCGGGGCCGCGGCAATGATCGCGTAAAGACCGAGAGTCACGGCAACCATGCTCGCGTCGCTGGGATCGACGACAATCGTGGCCACGGACATGGCCGCGACGATGTGGTGCGCGTTCGCGACCACGGAAATCGGATGGCCGACTTTAGCGGCAACAAGGTGTTCCGCGTCCGCGACGTCGATCGCGGGGTGGTCCGCTTCCGCGATGTCGACCGCGACGATTTGTTCGTGCGCCGGCTCGGCTATGGCGCCGGCGGCTGCCCGCCGGGCCTCGCCAAGAAGGCTGTCGCCTGCGTTCCACCGGGGCAAGCGGCCCGGTTCGTCGGCCAGCCTCTGATTGCGGCGACGCGCTTTGCGGCGCTGGACCCGATGCCCAGGTCGTTCAACAACCTCTTCTGGGACAATGACGATTATTATTACCGTTACGGCGGCGGCTACGTCTATCGGGTGGATCGCGATCGGGACATGATCTCGGGCCTGATTCCGCTGTTCGGCGCGGCCCTGATCGGACAGCCGCTAGGTCAGAACTTCATCAACCCCTACAACCAGCCGTCATACTACAGCGCCTTCTATCCGAATTCGCCGTACGACTGTCACCAATATGGCTATGGCTATGTGTATGAGACGGATTGCATGACCGGCATGGTCGAGGACGTCATTCCGACCTACGCCTATGGCTATGGCGTCGGGCAGATCATGCCCTCCAGCTACAGCTATTATAATGTGCCCTACGCCTACCGGAGCTCGTTCGCCGATAATGACGACTATTATTATCGCTACGCTCCCGGCGCGATCTATCAGGTCGACCGCAGCTCCGCGCTGATTTCGTCGGTGGCGGCACTGTTGACGGGCGGCCTCACGGTCGGCCAGCCGCTGCCGATGGGATACAGCGCGTACAACGTGCCGCTGGCCTATCGGTCGAGCTACTACGACACGCCGGACATGTTGTACCGCTATGACAACGGCTACATCTACGGAATCAATCCGCAGACCCGTGTTGTCAGCAACGTCGCCTACGTCGTCGTCTAGGCCGGCAATTCATTGGATCGCAATGGTCCGGTGTGCGTTGCCGGGCCATTTCGCGGCAACACCTGAGGAGATCTCGACATGAGAAAGAGCGTATTCCCGCTCGCCCTGGCCGCCACGGTGCTGGCTGTCACGGGCTGCAACAGCCAGAACCAGGCCCGTAAGGACGAGGCGTCGAAGGGCACCGAAGCGGTCAAGCAGGCAGGCGACAAGACGATCGCCGCCGGGCTCGACCAGAACAGCAGCTTCTTCAAGGCCGCCAAGGCCGCCGGCCTCGACGCGACTCTGGCGGGGCCCGGGCCCTACACCGTGATCGTTCCCGACGATGCGGCGTTCGGCAAATTGCCGCAGGGCACCATGGATAGTTGGATGAAGCCGGAATCCAGGGCCGAGCTGACCCGGGTGATGACCTATCACATCCTCCCCGGCACGGTGCTGGCCGCTGACATCGGCAAGGCGATCGATGACGGCAAGGGCAAGGCGGTGCTGGCGACGATGGGCGGGGGCACGCTGACCGCGACGCGCGAAGGCGACAAGATCGTCCTTGCCGACAGCGACGGCCACAAGGCGACCATGGCCGCGACCGACGAGACGCTGGCCAATGGCGTGATTCACCGGGTCGACGCGGTGCTGATGCCTGGCAAGGCTTCAGCCTAAGCGCGCCTCGCCCCTATCAAAATCGCATTACCCCTTCCGCGCGGGTCCAGCCTCGCTATAACGAGAGCTATTCACGCGCGCGAAGGGGCTAATCCGCAATGAAGGCGACGATCGAACGGGCGACCCTCCTTAAGAGCCTGGGCCATGTCCAGTCGGTGGTCGAACGCCGCAATACCATCCCGATCCTCAGCAATGTGCTGATCGAGGCGAGGGACGACGGCTCGCTCCGGCTGATGGCCACCGACCTCGACTTGCAGGTTGACGAAAGCGTCCCGGCGCAAGTCAGCCAGGCCGGCGCCACCACGGTTTCGGCCCACACATTTTTCGACATTGTCCGCAAGCTGCCCGAAGGGAGCCAGGTCGAACTGTCGGCGAGCGAAGGCAAGATGCAGGTCGTTGCCGGCCGCGCCCGGTTCAACCTATCGACCCTGCCGCGCGACGATTTCCCGGTGATCGCCGAAGGGGAACTGCCGACCCGCTTCGAGCTGCCCGCGCAGACCCTGCGGCAGATCATCGACAAGACCCGTTTCGCCATTTCGAGCGAAGAGACACGCTATTATCTGATGGGCATCTTCCTCCACGTCGCCGACGAGAAGTTGAAGGCGGCTGCGACGGACGGCCACCGCCTGGCGCGGGTGACGGTCGACAAGCCCGAGGGCGCCGACGGCATGCCCGACGTGATCATCCCCAAGAAATGCGTCGGCGAGCTCCGCAAGCTGCTCGACGAGGTCGAGGGCACCGTCGAAATCTCGCTGTCCCCGACCAAGGTCCGTTTCGGCCTGGGCAATGCGGTGCTGACCAGCAAGCTGATCGACGGCACCTTCCCCGATTACAACCGGGTGATCCCGACCGGCAACGACAAGCTTTTGAAGCTTGATCCCAAGAGCTTCATGGCCGGGGTCGACCGGGTCTCGACCATCGCCAGCGAAAAGACCCGCGCTGTCAAGATCGCGCTCGACCGCGACAAGGTGACGCTGAGCGTGACCAGCCCCGAAAACGGCCTGGCGGTCGAGGAGCTCGCTGCCGACTATGGCTCCGACGGGCTCGAGATCGGCTTCAACGCCCGCTACTTGATGGACATTCTGCACGAGATCGAGGGCGACACGGTCGAGGTCCACCTCGCGGACGCCGCCGCCCCGACCCTGCTGCGCGAGAATGACAAGAGCTCGGCACTTTACGTGCTGATGCCGATGCGGGTGTGACGATTTGCCGCCTCTGGCGCGGCTGGACCACGCCGGAGAATGCCGATGCCTATGAGCGGATCGTTCGCGGCGAGGTTATCCCCGGGATCGAAGCGCGGAAAATAGCCGGCTTCCGCCACATCGACCTGATGCGCCGCGAGCTTGGCGAGGAGGTCGAGTTCCAGACCTTGATGTGGTTCGACGGCCTGAATTCGATCGTCGCCTTCATGGGTGAGGATTATGCGGTGAGCCACGTCCCGACCCCTGCGCGAGCGGTGCTCAAGCGGTTCGACGAGCGCGCCGCCCATTTCGAAGTGCTGGACCGGAGGCCGCAGACCGGTCAGTGACGGCCAAGTGACCGCTGTCCGCCGCCTTTCCCTGACCGATTTCCGCAATCACCGCGATGCGGTGCTTGAGCCGGAATCCGGTTTCGTTCTGCTGAGCGGGCCCAACGGCGCCGGCAAGACCAATGTGCTCGAGGCGGTGTCGCTGCTGACGCCTGGCCGGGGGCTGCGGCAGATCCCGATATCGGAAATGGCACGAAGCGACGGGCCCGGCGCGTTCGCGGTGGCGGCACGGCTGGACGAGCAGACCGAGATCGGCACCGGCACGACGCCTGCCGCGCCCGATCGGAGGCAGGTGCGGATCAACGGCGCGGCGGCGGCAGTCAATTCGCTGGGCGAACGGCTGGCGGTCCTGTGGCTGACCCCGGCGATGGACCGGCTGTTCACGGAAAGTGCCGGCGGGAGGCGGCGATTCCTCGACCGGCTGACCCTGGCGCTGGAGCCTGCCCACGCGCATCACGCCGCGCGCTACGAAGCGGCGATGCGATCGCGCAACAAGCTGCTCGGCGAAAGCCTTGACGCGGACGGCGATTGGCTCGCGGCGCTGGAGGCGCAAATGGCCGAGCACGGCTCCGAACTGGGCCAGGCTCGGACACGCACGGTCGCGGCGCTGACCGAAGCCTTGTCGCGTCTGAGCGATGGCGACTTCCCTCAATCCTCGCTGGAGCTGGATGGGTGGGATCATGGAGATCTCGCCAAGGCGCTGCTGAGCAATCGTTCGCGGGACGCGGCGGCCGGCCGCACAACCCAAGGCCCGCACCGTCAGGATCTGGCAGTCACCCATGTCTCCAAGCAGCAGCCGGCCGCGCGAAGCTCGACCGGCGAGCAGAAGGCGCTGCTCCTCGGCCTGGTGCTGGCGCATGCCGAATTGGTCGCGGAACGCCGTGGAACGCCGCCGGTCCTGCTGCTCGACGAAGTCGCCGCCCATCTTGACCCCGCCCGCCGCGCGGCCTTGTTTGGCCGGCTGGCAGGCCGCGGACAGGTGTGGATGACGGCGACCGAGGCCGCCCTATTCGACGCCATCGCCGGGCCGGCCAGCCGTTTTCATGTCGCGGCTGGAACAATTTCCGCCGCCTGACTGGACTTTCTTTACTTTCTCTCTATATTGCACTGCAACACGAGACGCCTTGCAAGCGGCGTGATCGGTCTCTTTGCCAAACGGCAAGCAGGTCCCGGCCCGCGTCTCGACCCAGCTTTCATGCTCTCCTTTCACGCGGGGTGCTCAACCAAACCCCGGCGGGTCCGTGCCAATCAGGCGCGGACGTTCGCCTTCGCATATTGGACTCATATTTTGACCAAATTTACCGACCTCGGGCTGTCGCAGCCTCTCCTCGACGCGCTCGCGGCTAAAAATTACGCCGTGCCGACGCCGATCCAGGCGCAAGCCATCCCGACCGTTTTGACCGGCCGTGATCTGTTGGGCATCGCCCAGACCGGCACCGGCAAGACCGCAGCCTTCATGCTTCCGTCGCTCGACAGGCTGGCCAATCCGCGCGTTCATCCGATCGCCAAGCGCGTGCGCATGCTCGTCCTCGCCCCGACCCGCGAGCTTGCCTCGCAGATCGCCGAGAGCGCTCGCACCTATGCACGCAACATCAACCTTACCACCGGCGTGATCTTCGGCGGCACCGCGCCGATGAAGAGCGTGCGCGAAGTTTCGCGCGGTCTCGACGTGCTGGTTGCCACCCCCGGCCGCCTGCTCGACCTGGTCGACCAGCGCGCGGTCGACCTGTCGCGGCTGGAAATCCTGGTCCTCGACGAGGCTGACCAGATGCTCGACCTGGGCTTCATCCATGCGCTGAAGCGGATCGTTCAGCTCGTTCCCAAGACGCGCCAGACCCTGTTC
>Ga0157380_10004053_pt1 | contig 10104 bp, 11 predicted proteins | sample S35metaG_FD_119757 | JGI IMG/M metagenome (GOLD analysis project Ga0157380, IMG submission 119757) | Switchgrass rhizosphere microbial communities from Kellogg Biological Station, Michigan, USA - S3-5 metaG | ecosystem: Host-associated > Plants > Roots > Rhizosphere > Soil | place: USA...
CCTACTCGCCACCTCGAATCTCCGAACGTTCCGGTATCTCGACCTGCTTGTCACTGGTGACATCATGCTCCAGGTTCTCGCTGTGGAGACGGTTTTCCCACGCGGCCTTTACGAACGAAGTGAACAAAGGATGAGCGTCGAGCGGTTTCGACTTGTATTCAGGATGGAACTGGCACGCGATAAAAAACGGATGCATTTCTCTCGGCAGCTCAACGATCTCAACAAACTTTCCATCGGGCGAGATGCCGCTTATTACAAGGCCCTCCTTTTCCAATACATTTCGATATTCGGGATTGAATTCGAATCTGTGGCGATGCCGTTCGCTGATGGTTTCCGCTCCCAGATACACGTCGCGCGCAAGCGAGTTTTCTTTGAGTTCGCATTCCCACGCACCCAATCGCATGGTGCCGCCGTATTCTTCAACGCCGACCAGATCGCGCAATTTGAAAATGATAGGGAACGGAGTCTCTTCGTTGAACTCAGTCGAATCGGCGTCGCGCAGTCCGCACACATCGCGGGCAAACTCGATACACGCGGTTTGCATACCGAGGCAAATTCCAAAATATGGTGTTCCTGATTTGCGTGCGTATTTTATCGCTCGAAGCATTCCGGCAATCCCGCGTTTTCCGAATCCACCGGGTACAAGGATCGCGTCATAGTCGCGTAGGTCGTTCTCATAATCGTCCTTGATAAGGTTTTCCGATTCCAGCCACGTCACGTTCACGCGAAGATCATTGGCGACGCCTGCGTGCGTCAGAGCCTCACGGAGCGACTTGTAAGAATCTTCGAGTTCAACATATTTTCCGACGATCGCGATCTTAACGGTCCCGTCACTCGGATCCTTGATCGTCGAAACCAGATCGCTCCAGCTTTTCAGATCGGCGGACGGAAATTGCTCCGCCAGGCTGAGATCCTTAACTATCAGTTCGTCCAGGCCCTGTTCGTGAAACGCTAGCGGCACTTCATAGATACTCGGTACGTCGAGAGCGGAAATGACCGCATTTTCCTGCACGTTACAAAAAAGTGCGATCTTTCGCCGCATGTCGGCCGAGATCGGACGGTCGGCACGGCAAAGCAGGATGTCGGGTGCGATACCGATCTCGCGCAGTTCGCGCACGCTGTGCTGTGTCGGCTTCGTTTTCAGTTCCCCGGCGGCCGCGATGAACGGAACCAGGGTAACGTGGATGAAGATCGCATTTCCACGTCCTTCTTCATTCCCCATCTGGCGGATAGCTTCCATGAACGGCAGCGATTCAATATCGCCCACCGTTCCGCCGATCTCAACGATAAGCACATCGGGCTCGTGCATCGCTGTGACAGCACGCACTGCGGTCTTGATCTCATCAGTAATATGCGGAATAACCTGGATGGTTTTGCCGAGATAGTCGCCGCGGCGTTCTTTGTCGATCACCGAAAGGTATATGCGGCCAGTCGTCCAGTTGTTGGCTTGCGAAAGCTCGGCATGTGTGAACCGTTCGTAATGTCCGAGATCAAGATCGGTTTCCGCTCCGTCGTCAGTCACAAAAACTTCGCCGTGCTGAAAGGGCGACATCGTGCCCGGGTCGACGTTGATATAAGGATCGAGCTTCATCATCTGAACCTTCAACCCGCGGGCCTCGAGCAGACAGCCGATCGAACTCGCTGCAAGGCCCTTACCCAAACTTGATACCACGCCGCCTGTTACGAAAATATATTTGGTCATATGTTTGTCAGTTGTTCGTCATTGATCAGCTGCCTCCACGTCGCCGCGTCCCTCTGTATCGGCATCATCGCCCGCTTTCCCCTCCCGTCTCTTCTTCATATAACGACCTCCCTTCATCTCCATCCGAACTTCCGTCGCCCGCTGTGCCGCCGGATCCGTCACGTCGTGTAATGCGTTCAGGAGTGCTCCGGCCATTGTCGTATTTTCCGCCGCGTTTCGCTCGAATTCCTCCGTCGTCCGCGTCGCCGGTTTAGATAGGACCTTTAGCCCGACGATCACACCGGCGATCAGCAAAACGAAGAATCCAAGTCCAAGCCAATCATTCATATCGTCGAAATATCATCCCAGCCATAGATCACAGTCTCAAAATCCTCGTTACCCAACTTGTGTGCGTCCCGTCCGACGATCTTTCCTCCCATTTTGTCGTAGAAATGCCGATATGGGCTTACTTCAAGTGAATCAAGGCAAAGTGAGCCAAGGTTCCCGTCCCTCATTTTGGCAATGCATCGCCTAAACAGCCGCTCGCCCAGTCCCTTTCTTTGAAACTCAGGAAGAAAATAAAATGAATAGATCTGTGCGTCGTGATCCACATTCAGAACAGGCGTACCAAAATCGGCAAATCCGACGATCCCGTCAGATGGATGTTCGGCCACGATCATCGTGTACGGTTCGTCGCAGGCTCGCTCATTGAATTTGTCGATTCGTTTCTCGACCGTCATTGAACCAAGGAAATCATCGGGTGCAATGCCCGCGAAAGACTTCTGCCAAGATTCTACGTGTACCCTTGCCACTTTGGGAATATCCGACTTCCTGGCGGTGCGAAAGTCAACGCCACATTCGATCAGATCTTTTACGCGCAAGTAGTCGTCTTTCGTGTCGACGCCGATCGATGTTCCAACCGACTCCACGACCCTGATTACCGCCCCGTTCTCTAACGCGCGAAGTTGTTCGAGTGACTCGAATTTCTCAAGCCGCGTCTGAGGCAATTTCGTAAACTTCAACAGGTATTCCCGGCTGTAGACATACACGCCAATATGCTTTCTGAAGTTGTGGAAAAGTTCAGGCTCGTTTTCTAGTGCCCGGTTCGGGTCGCCGCCGTGCCGAAGCGAGGCATCGCGCGGAAAGGGCATTGGCGAACGAGAGAAGTAAAAGGCTTTGCCATCGTCGCCGAACACGACCTTGACTACATTGAAGTTCAAAAGCTCGCCATGCAGGCTGGTTAACGGCTCGCAAACCGTAACAATATCCGACTGACCATTCCGCATCGCTTTGACGGCTCGATCAATAGTATCCGACGAGATCAGCGGCTCATCACCCTGGACATTCACGATGATCGAACCTTTAGGAAGATCGAGCGCGACCTCTGCGATGCGGTCGCTTCCGGACCTATGATCGGGAGAGGTCATCGCGGCTTCATTTCCCGATTCGACGACCGCTTTAAAGATCCGTTCGTCGTCGGTCGCGACAATAACGCGGTCAACTGTGCTTGCAGCTTTCGCGCGTTCGACGGTGAGGAGAATGAGCGGCGAGCCGCCGATAGGCAAAAGCATTTTGCCGGGCAGCCGCTCAGAGGCGTACCGTGCAGGTATGACAGCTATTACTGATTGTTGGGGATTTTCCCCGTGATGCTCCACGGGCTTTTAGATTATCCCGATTTCGACCGAAAGACAAGAAGGCATCGATTGAAACTTTGCAGTTAAGCCTGCGTTAAGTAAACTCAACACCAATGGAGATCGACCAGCAGCATATTTCAGAATCGGACGTACCGGCACAGCTATTCGAGCCGACAAACGCGCCGATATCCCCAGACAATCCGCCCTGGGGCAGTTGGGCCGCGATCGGGACGTGGGCTTTCAGCGTAATGCTGATAATCCTTATGCCCGCGATCTTTTTAGCTCCCTACCTTGTGAGCTCGGGGATGTTGAACGAAGGAAGTGAGAAGCTTTCGGAATTCGCTACGAAGGACCCCACAGCGATCGTTATTCAAATGCTGTCGATCATTCCAGCACATCTTTTAACGCTTGCTTTCGCCTGGGCGGTAGTAACCAGGTTCGGACGATACTCGTTTTTCAAAACGCTCGGTTTTACGTCGGGCGGGGTCCGCTGGTGGCATTATTTACTTATTTTCGTTGCTTTTTTTGCTTTGGCGGCAGTTGTCGGACTCTATTTCCCCGACACCGAGAACGAACTGATCCGCATCCTAAAAAGTTCGCGCACAGCTGTCTTAGTTGTTGCCTTCATGGCAACATTTACTGCACCGATCGTAGAGGAAGTTATTTATCGTGGCGTGCTGTACTCTCCCCTTCAGCGTTCGATCGGTGTCCCGGCGGCCGTAATTGCCGTTACTCTGATCTTTTCGCTAGTGCACGTACCTCAATACTATGAAAGTCCACAGACGATCGTACTACTCACTTTGCTAAGCCTGATCCTTACACTAATGCGCGTTTTCTCGGGCAATCTACTCCCATGCATCATCTTTCATACTATGGTCAACGGGGCTCAATCGGCGGCCCTGATACTAGAGCCATATTTGCGAACGGCCACCGACACAAGCCCAGCCACTACCTTTCTTCCGTTCAACTAAAAAGGAAGGGCCAAACGCCCTTCCTAGTTATCAGCACTACTGAAAGTTCTAGTTGTCCGTCTTCACCCGCGCCGGGCCCCGCGAGTTGTTGATCACTGGGGAGTCGACACGCGGCGCACTTCGCTGCTGCTCGACATTTCGCCGCTCGATGCTTCGGTCCCTGATCTCACGAAGCGGGGAATCCCGAACCGTGCGAGTGGGAAAATCACCGTTACTAGGTCCGGTGTTTTGCGGATCGCGCGTTCTCCGACTACCAGCCGGGTTCCCGGCCGTAGGTTCTACCCGAGATGGCGGAATGGCGGGAGATCCGGCCGGCCGGGGCTGTCTGTAAATGGCTGTGGGCAAGCCGAAATTCCAAATCGGCCTGCCAAACGAATATCCATAGGGGGAATACCAGCCGTAATCAAACGGAAGAAAGCAGTGTGACCGGGAAAATGGATTGTAAACCCAAACTCCGAACGTGTTGTAAAGGTTCCATCGGCCGCCCCAGAACGAGTTGATCAGCGGATCGCGAATGTTGTCCCGTTTTAATGAAGCACTCAGCTTCGAAAGATCCTTTGCTCGATCCTTACTCCAAAGTGCCAGCTCATCCTTTTCATCGCGATCGAATTTCGCAACCGAATAATCGTTTCCGGCAAGCTGGGCCCTCTTACCTTTGCCGACCGGCTTGGCCGAGGCAAGGCCCGCACGCACTTTCCCCTTTATTACAGAAACGGAACCATTTCCGTCAGCAGCAACGTCGACACGGTAAATACCCGTCTCAAGCAACGTAAAGTTTGAGCTTCCTGCAGTAATGCTAACGGCAAAGTCCTCGACACCGAATACCTCCAGCATCGAACTCCCCGAATGCATTTTGACACGAACGTCATCAAGATCCGTCGATTCAAATTCGAACGACGAATTAGCTCCGAGTCGAATATACGAGCCTGGATTCATCAAGACTTCCGCTTTGCCGTCGGTCCCCGTCGAGACGCGTTCACCGATCTGCACTTCGTCGCCTTTGAACAACCGGCCTACCCGTCCGCCCGAGCGTTCGATGGTTACATCACCAACGATCTCGTTTACGCCGCCGGCCTTAGCTGAAATGATGAATTTGTCGGCTGCCTTCTGCGCTGATACCAAACCGGCGCACACCGCAAGGACTGCAATTAACGCACTTACGCGAAAATAGCGGATTGTCATATTTTTTCTCCTACGGGGAAAGCACCTAAATGATAGTCTGAAACACCTTTTACTTCAAGCCTTTTCATTGATTTGGACGTCCAAGGTATGTCGATTGGTTTGGGATTTTCTTATGACAACCTTTTCTGAAAGTCTATAATCAAACAAAACGATGCGGTGAAGTACCGCGATAATTTAGTTCACTCGTCCTATGGCGACTTATAAGGATCCTACCCATTGTTTTGCACCGCTCGAAGTTATTGAGCGGCTCCTGGAGATCCGCTCCGAACTTGGGTATTCCAAAAATATATATCTTGACCGTTCTGAGGAACTCACGGATGCGTTGGACGCATACGGTTTCGATATTTACGCCTTTTCGACGAGAAATGAAAAGCTAAATTACGGAGACTACCGAACACCGGTCGTGCCGGGCGGGGACACGCTCCACACAAGTTTAAAGGCACATTGAGCGGCCACACATCGAGCCTAGGCTAGGTTCAGAAAAAGTTCACAATCAACTAAAGGAACGCGGAAGGTGACCAGGTAAAATTGCAAACCTTCCGCTTTTCCTTTTTTCACTACAGAATTTATAGAGCTTTCACTATGAAAAGCGTTCCGTCGTCGTCGAGCAGCTTCCTTCCCGTAAAATCGGCTACGCCTTTGCGAATGTAGTCGATCATTTCCTTGGCTGGCTTGTCTATGCACTCGAGCACACGCTTCGCAAATCTTTCCTGGCCATATTCTTCTCCCGTCTCATTCGCCGCTTCGGTAATTCCATCGGTATAGACCACCATTACCTGCTCCGATTCGAACCGAATGAAATGCTGGTGATAATGAGTGTCATAAAACATACCTAGCGGTGTGTCCCCGTATTCAACAAACCGAAATTCACCATCAGGCCGGATCAGCATTGGCGGATTGTGGCCGGCGTTTGAAAAAACGAACGTTCGATTCGTTCCGTCGAGAATTCCGTAGATTCCCGTAATATATTGGTGGTCGTCTACCGAATCCCAGAGCAGATTGCTGACTTTTGATAGGGCGATATGCGGGGCGTAGCCGATCTGCATACCCGAGCGCAGACTCGCGCGGAGGAATGACGTCAGTAGCGCTGCGGGAATTCCCTTTCCGACGGCGTCCGCAACGACTATGCCGATCTGGTCCTCATAGATCTGCACCCAGTCATAATAATCTCCGGAAACCTCTTCGGTCGGGAATAGATAGGCGCTGATATCGAAATTCTCGAATAGCGGATCACCGTCCGGCAAAAGCTCCATTTGAACCTGACGCGCGATCTCAAGCTGCGCCTCGATTCGCTTTTTTTCGATCGCCTGCTCATGCAGCTCCACTTTCTCGATAATTATCGCAACCTGCGAGGTGAGAAGCTGAAGAATCGAAAGATCATCGTCGTCATAGGCGTTCAGATCATCGCTTTCAAGATCGAACACGCCGATAACCTTATCGTTCGAGATGATCGGAGCAAGCATTTCTGAGCGGGTTTGCTTGCGGGCCGCAAAGTACCGGGAATCATGGCTTACATCCGGCGAGATGAGCGGCGAACCACTAAGAGCAACGTGTCCCAGAAATCCCTCGCCCATTTTTAGACGGGGTTCGACCATCTCGAAACTAACGTCGTAGCCGCGATAGACCTTCGACTTGAAAACGTATGGATCGCCTTCTTCAACCCCTTGCGCAATGAGATAGATCCCGGCTGCGTCATACGGCAGCAGCGAGCCGAGCGTGTCCATCACGAGATTCAGAACCTCTTCAAGATCCAAGGACCGGCTGATCTTTTTCGTGATGTCCAACAATAGGCGCAGTTTGTCAACGGTCGAAAGCCGCTGTCCGGTGTGAGAAGTTTGCTGGTCGTTCATTTCTTTGCAGAAGCCCGCACGTAAGTAAGGGCGTAACAATCAAGATAATCTTCTTGTTCGCGTTTTGCTCTTAGCGTCTGCATTCATCCGGCGAAAATGTGTTCCTTATACGCATCCCAGAGACGCGATATCTTGATGCGATATTCTACAAGAGCGCGGCTAACATTGAAATGGCGGGCTATTTCGGCAGCAGTCCTGCCTTCGTACACGAAACGCTTTAGCGACGCATATGGAACCAAAGCCGCTGCTCCCGTCGAATAAGCCTCTTCCTCGATCGCGGCATTGTAATCGCGAGCAATGAGCTTTCCTTCTTTATTCTTGGCCCTGATCGAAAGCCGACTGGGTTTATGACCCAGGAACACGTGCGAGATCTCTTCCATAAGGGTTGCGTTGTGGCGGTTGCGGCCGTGGGTAGGATTAAGAATTATTAACTTACGTCCGTCGGGCAGCTTGTGCGAGGCAGCGCCCCCGGACCACTTGTCTTTTCCGTCACCAAGAAGGTGCGATATTGTCGCATCGCTTAATCCGCTTACGGCGTCGAGCGGTACAACTAGAAGCTTTGCGTATTTTGCCAACTTAAATGGATCGAGCCGCTCATCGTCGCGATGAAGCCCGGCAAATGCTCGCAACCCCTGCGCGCGAATTTCGTGATGACGGCCTTTTTGTGTTGGCGGAAGATCAGGCATCGACGACGCTCAAACCTGGCCGGTGCCAGCGGCCTTTTCCTTTGCTCCTATGATCAGGCCAATGCTCAGCGTGATCAAAGCAAGGAACGCGCAAACGCCCGCAAGCAAGCTGACCCCAACCATCAGCATGTACGTAGTGCTCCAATACTCGCCGATCGTAAAGACAAAATTCCAATAGGCCCAGCTGCCGAGCCATAGCAGAAACGCGAGACCCGTGAACGCCAATGAGAAAAAGCCGAACATTTTCATACGGATTCCTCCATTCGAAATTACGTTCGGAATATCTTATGCGAGTTAATGAGAATTGCCAACGGGCCGGGTGTCACACCTCTTTGTATTCGGAATCGACGTCTTCAGTCGAAAGGGCCACGCGGTAGTTTTTGGATTGCTTTTGTTTTGTGATGAGAAGATCGTCTTTGGTTTTTAGTAGATCGGCGCGGTTGTAGACAGAGATCTCGAAATTGTATCCGTGCGTGATCGCGTCTTTTGGGCATGCTTCGACGCAGAATCCGCAAAATATACAGCGGCCGTAATCGATGTTGTAGACCTTTGCGTAGCGTTCGTCACGGCCGATTCGGTCGGCATACGGACGCGGGTCGGTCTCGGCTTCGATGTAGATGCAATCGGAGGGGCAAGCTGCCGCGCACAGGTAACATGCAACGCACTTTTCTTTACCGGCCTCATCTACGTGCAGGAGATGCTGGCCGCGGTAACGAGGCTGTACGGTTACGGGTTCGTCCGGATACTGCACCGTCCATTTCTCGCGCGGGATCTCTGAAAGCGTACGTCGCATTCCCTTAAGAACGGCGGTTGTTGATTTGAGAACGTCAGTTATGAGCGACATCAATCTATACTAACTCGAAAAGCGCGCTGAAGCGACGCGCTCATGACGAGCAGTCTTGAGGAATTCTTGGCTCGGAGGAACTACCGAGGCATACTGGCCATGAAAGCGGCGAGCCAGAAGAAATAAACTATCCAAGCAATCACTCCGCCGATAAGGCCGATCGCACCAGTAATGATTCCGCCCAATGCTAAACCCGCACCTCCGTATTCAGAAGGATTTGAATTGGCCTTGCTGCGTCCCATGAATCCCAAAATCACGCCCAAGAGGCTCGGCAGAAACGTGCCGCAGCAAATCGTCAGGCCCGCGATTCCGAGAATCAGCGCGATGATCGAAAGGGTCTTGTTCTGTCCCGCCGGTGCGGGTGCTTGTCCGAAGTTTTGTGGATTTTGCATATTTGATTGAGCAGGCGGATTGAATTCGGCCTGGGCCATCGGCGCGGCCTGCGCCGGTTGTTCGAACGGTTTTAAGGGTTCTTCTGTTTCTGACGATGGAGCGAATGGCGGCACCGACGGCGTTTCGGGTTCGGGCGTTGAGCCGACCGGTTTTGCATTGAATGGCGACGGGATAGGCGGCGTTGTAGGAAAATTCGCCGGGCCAGGCTCTTCTTTTTCCTCGGACGAAGCGGCAAAAGGTGACGGCGGTGTCGATGATGAATCACCGAACGGCGAAGGTGGCGTGCTCGGCTCCGAGGAGCGGAAAGGTTCGGACGCCACTGGAGGAACATCGATCACTGAGTCCTCGTCATTGGAGATCTTCGCCATTTCGGCACGGAGCTCTTCCTCTGTGACGACCTGGGTCTTGTTCGGATCGACCGCCGGCGGGATCTCCAGGACCTCATTCTCAAGCGGCGCAGGAACCGCGGGTTCGGGCACTTCCGGTTTTACTTCCGCCGGGGCCTTGGGCATCGCAGCCGCGATCTCTTCCTTGCTCGCGACCATTGTTTTGTACGGATCGACCGGCTCAGCCTTATCGACAAGGGGCGTTCCGTCCACCTGGCAAAACCGCAAACTGTCGTCGAAGGTCTTTTCGCAGACCGGGCATTGTTTCATAGATTTAGAAGTTGCAGAGTTTTCAGAGTTGCAGAGTTTGCAGGGAGTTAGTGAACTCGTCAACTAACCTTAACTCTGAGAACTCTGTAACTGTCTGACAACTCTGGGACTTGGTATTTATACCCTTAAAGCCTACACCAATTCAAGCTTACTGAAAAAATAACTGATCTCGATGGCGGCATTTTCGTCCGAATCGGAGCCGTGCAC
>Ga0157380_10004054_pt1 | contig 10103 bp, 16 predicted proteins | sample S35metaG_FD_119757 | JGI IMG/M metagenome (GOLD analysis project Ga0157380, IMG submission 119757) | Switchgrass rhizosphere microbial communities from Kellogg Biological Station, Michigan, USA - S3-5 metaG | ecosystem: Host-associated > Plants > Roots > Rhizosphere > Soil | place: USA...
CATCACGCACGGATAGCCGTTGTTGCGCATCCTGACCTCGGCGACCGCGCCTTCCGCCGAGGACGTGCCACGGTAGGGCGCGATCACGCACGCGTCGTGCTGCGCGTGCGACGTCGACGCGGAGATTGCAAGGAGGAGGGCGAGCGCGCGCGCCTTCATGGAGACGGCGCCGCGACCGCGGCCGCGAACGCGCGCACGCGCTTCGCGTTGGCGCCGAGGTCGCCCCGGCCGATGCGCGACACGGACCGCACGTCGACGCGGCTGCCGCGACCCGCCGGCCTGACGCGCACGGCGACGTCGTCGCGGAAGCCGAACCACGGCGTGGTCGCCGTCGCCTCGATCCGTCCGGCGGCCGCATCGGACGCGATGATCGTCCAGCCTTCGGCGCGCGCGGCCGCGAGCGCCTTCGCGAACGCCGCCGGGGGCGCGTCGGCGAGCACCACCGGCGCGATGTCCGGATAAGCGAGCTTCTGCGCGTCGGCGGTCGCCTTGCCGGCGTACGTCGCGGACACCGGCGACCCGGCGCGGAGCGACAGGATCGCCGCGAAGGCGGGAGGATCGGACGTGTCGGTCGTGATGTCGTTGATCGGCGGCAGCGTGCTTGCTTGCTGCATCCACGCGATCGGCACCGCGCCCGCGACCGCGGCGACGACGCACGCGACCATCAGCACGAGTCGCGGTCGCGTTTCCATCGACATCACGATGGCCGCGGCGAGGGCCAGCACCGCAACCGCGAGCGCGACATAGGCGCCCCAACGCAGGATCGTGAACGCGGTTCCGATGCCCCACGCGCCGAAGCGGGCGCCGAAACCCGACACGACGACCGCGAGCGCGGCGACGAGGGCCGCCGGGACGAGAATGCGCGTCGCGAGGACCGGGGTGAACGGCAGGGCGTTCACCGTTGGCCGCGCACCCAAGAATCGTTCATCGTTCCTGCCTCGCCATTTTTGTCCGCATCGTGCGCTCGTACGACGCGCGCTCGCTGAACGCGACGACCGTGCGCCCGCGGTAGCGCGCGTACTCGTCGACGAACGCCGCCGCGGTCGCAAACGGGCCCGCGAGGTGGCCCGGCCGCTTCGAGTCGGCGAAGTACCAGCGCGCGCCATCGCGCTCGAAGCCGGCGAGCCAGTGGCGGCGCAGCACGTTGCCCGCGACCTCGATCGGCGCGAACTCGATCGTCAGGTAGACCGGTTTCGACGACGGGTCGATCGCGCGCAGCGTCTCGACGCCGAAGCGGGCGAGGTCGACGCATACGCCGGACGGATCGCGGTAGAACGCGTCGGGTGCGTGGATCGCGAGGCGCGCCGACCCGCGCTGCGTTTCCGAGAGCTTCATCGCGCGCGCCGCGTCGTACGCGAAGTGCGCGCCGATCCAGCCGTTGATGTCGTCCACGCCATGCCAGGCCGCGAGCGCGGCGTCGTACGTCGGCGGCGCGGGCGCTGCAATCGCCGGGACGACACGGTCCTCGGGGGCGTCGGAGCGCGGGTCGGCGGCAGCGGCCGCGAACGGCAGCGCCGCCGCAAAGGCCGTCACGGCCAACCGCGCGAACGTCGTGCCCATCGGAGCTAGGGCGCGCGGCGGGGCGCGCTCTTCATGAGCGCGTCGAGCTCGTTCTTCCACCACTTCGCCTGACCGGTCGTCCCGTGGCCCAGCGTGTCCGGGCTCTCGGGAATCAGCAGCACGCGTCCGTTGCGAACGCGCTTGATCTCGCGGTCGAGCACGCCGAGTTGCGGCGGATTGCGCTCGTCGTCGGCGGCGTTGATCGCGAGCAGCGTCGCCTGGATCCGCTCGAGGCCGGCCGACGGGTTGTAGTCGCGCGACGCATCCCACTGGTAGAGCGTGTCATTGGCGTCGGCCGTGAACGGCGCAGTCAGACGCTGGTTGAGCATCGCATCGGCTTTCTCGCGCGTCGGCGCCGCCTTCGCGTACGACCAGTCGCCGCCGCTGGTCGCGATGCCGTAGAACACCGAAGCGAACTGCGCGCTCTTCGGCTGCTTCGTGTAGTTGCCGTTCATCCATTCCGGATCGTTGCGGATCGAGTCGGTGATCAGCCGCCGCAGCATCCAGTTGCGGCTGGCCATCTCCGTCGGAAACGACGCCATCGGGACCGCGACGTCCAGGAAGTCCGGGTACTTCTGCGCGAGGATCCACACCTCCATGCCGCCCATCGAGTTGCCGATCGCAAGCCTCAGGCGCTTGATGCCGAGATGCTCGCGCAAGAGGCGCACCTGCGCGTCGACCATGTCGTCGTAGTTGTAGCGTGGGAACGCCGTGCGCAAGCCGTCGGACGGCTTGCTCGACCGTCCGTGGCCGATCGCGTCGGGCAGGATCACGAAATAGCGGCTCGCGTCGAGCGGCTGGCCGGCGCCGAACAGCTCGCCTGCGAACGCCGGGGCCAAGAAGCCCCCGCCGTTGCCGGTCGTGCCGTGCATCACGAGCACCGGCTCGCCGGTCGGCGCGCCGACGGTGCGGTAATGGAGCTTGAGCTCCGGCAGCGTCTCGCCGGTGTGGAAGCGGAAGTCACGGACGATCCACGTGCCTTCCTGCGGTGCCGGATAGTCGGCGGCAAGGCAGGGAACGGCAAGCGCGGTGAGGATGAGCGCGAGCAGCGTTCTTGCGCGGGCCAGGATCGGGGTCATCGTCGCTCCTTCGGGTTGTGCGATGAGCAGCGGGGGATCAGCGCGGGGCGAATCGCGCGGCGTACCTCGCCTTGGCGCGCTCGGCTTCGATCTCGCGGTAGCGCGGCTCGGCGTTCGTCACGAGCGAGTCCACCAGCCATCGTGCGGTCGCGGCGATCTCGTCGACCGCGCGGTCGAACGCCGCCTGGTTGGCGTGCGACGGCTTGTTGAAGCCCGACACCTTGCGCACGAACTGCAGCGACGCGGCGCGCACTTCCTCGTCGGTCGCCGGAGGCTCGAAGTTGAACAACGTCCGGATGTTGCGGCACATGGGAATCAGCCCAGGGTGAACGCTTCGTGAACCGCGCTCTGCACGCCGCCGCCCATGACCGGGCCGCCGCCCGCGACATGGATCGCGTCGCCGACGACCGCCGCGCCGAGGCCGTGGCGCGGCGTGGGCATCGGCGCGTAGAGCTCCCACGCGTCGCGCACGGGATCGTAGCCTTCGTTCTGGCCGAACACGCGCTGCGCGCCTTCGCCGCCCATCACGAACACGCGGCCGCGATAAAGCGCGGCGCCGTGGCCCGAGCGCGCGGTCGGCAGCGGGTAGCGCGGCTCCCACTTGTCGCCCTTGGCGTCGTAGGCGTGGTGCAGGTTGGAATTGGTGTTGAAGTCGTTGACGCGCCCGCCGATCACGTGGATGCGGCCGTCGACGACGAGCGCGCCGACGTGGTCGCGGGCGGTCGGCAGCGGGGCGCGCTTGGACCACCGGTCCGCCTTCGGGTCGTACACGAGGTGGATGTCGACCGAGCGCTTGTCGGCGAACGTGTCGCCGACCGCGCCGCCGATGCCGTGGAGTACCCCGTCGAGCGCGACGCATGCGACCGAGCCGCACGCGGCGGGCAGCGGTGCGATTCCGCGCCAGCGATCGTCGCGCGCACTCCAGGCGAAGCAGTCGGCGTGCGGCCTCCGGTTTTGCTCGATGAAGCCGCCGATCGCCAGGAGCTCGCCGTCGAGGAAGACGACGCCGACGTGATTGGCCCCGCGAGGCAGCGCGGCGGCCGCCGTCCAGCGATCGGTGGCCGGGTCGTACACGTGGTGGTACGCGCGGTCGACGCGCTGCTCGCCGTAGCCGCCGACGACATGCATCCTGTCCTGGTACGCGGTGGCCCACGCCATCTCGCTGCGCGGCAGCGGCAACGCGGCCTTCGCGATCCAGTGTCCCTGCGCCGCGGCCTTCGGGGCCATGCTGTCGAACACGTTCTGTTGCGCGGCGAGCTCCGGCTTGTCGATGCGCCCGGGCTGCTGCAGCCGCTCGTACATCCCGCCGTGCGCCGCGTGTCCCGTTTGCGCCCGTGCGCGCGTGAACGGCACGACGAGGAGCGAGCTGGCGACGAGGCGGCGGACGCGATTCACCGGGGCCATCATAGCGCGCGGGCGGGCCGGCTTCACCCCGCGCTTCATTGCGCGATCGCCCCGACGATCAGCGCGTACGGGATCAGCGCGACCACGACGAGCAGCGCCGCCGCGCGCAGCGACAGCACGCGCGCGCCCCAGCGCGGCGCACCGCGCGAGCGCATGTGCCAGGACGCGATCGTGCCGCCGATCAGCGTCGCGACCACGATGGTCGACAGCTCGGCGAGCGCCTCGCCGCCGTCGAACCGCGCGGGCGCGTGCGTCGCGATGCCGAGGCCGAGCTCGACCAGGGTCGAGAGCAGGTAGACCAGAACGCCGAGCGCCGCCGCGTTGTACAGCGGCGTACGCGCCGCGGCGCGCGCGGTGACGTAGCCGGGGACGACGAACGCGAGGTAGCCCAGCACCGCGGCGACGGTCGTGGCCGTCGTGGACATCTCGAACGGCGGCTCGCCGCCGCGCATGTGCGCGATCGCGAAGGCGACGCCGGGCACCAGCATCCGCCACCCCGCGAGCGCGAGCCACGCGGCGACGCCGAGCACGATCGGGCGCGGCTCGGGCACGAACGCGCGAACCACGCGTTACCCCTGCGCCGGTCGGCGCACTCCGAGGCGCGCGCCGGCGGCGACGGAGGCGATCGCACCGACGACGAGGCCGGCCACGTCCGCGAGCGCGACGCGCAGCCAGCCGGGCACGGTCACGCGCGGCTTCGCGGTCGCCGCTCGGCGAGGAGCGCGATGCCCTTCGCCGACAACGATACGACCGCGACGCCGTCCTTGCGGCCGTGCGCGAGGAGCCCCGAGGCGTTCGCCTCCTCCCAGACGGGAAGCCGCGGGCACGACGTGCGCCAGGCATCCATCACCTCGGCGTACGGACGCGGCGCCGGCCCGATCCAGTCGAGCAGGTCGAGCACGAGCGCGTCGACGGTCGGCGATTCGGCCATGGTCAGGGCGCGGCGAGATGGCGGGAGAAATACGATACCGCGAATTCGCGCGACTTTCGCGACACCTCGGGGTCGGCCGTGGTCGTGACAATCCCGCCGCGACCGCGATCTGCGGTGGCTTCGTAGCTCGCGCCGCCAAACGAATAGTCCCACCCGAACGTCGCGCCTTCGTAGACGGTCATCGCGAAGGAGGGGCGCGTCGCGGCCGGCAGCGCGTCGAGGAACTCGCGACAGGTCGCCAGGCTTCCGTAGCCGTCGCGGTCGCCGACCAGCACGTGGACCGGGCGGCCGGTGACCGCGTCGAAATAGGTCGGCTTGTAGTGCTTGTCGAGGGCGGCGCGCGCGCGGCGCAAACCCCAGCATTGCGGATAGTTCGCGAGGTGCGCCGCGTACCGTTGGCCGGGCTCCGCGTAGGTGCGCACGATCTCGTCGCTCGCGGCGAGGATCGCGACCTGGCCGCCGTACGATACGCCCATGATTCCCACGCGCGCACCGTCGATCCGCGGATGGCGCGCGAGCCAGCGCAGGCCCTGGAACGCGTGCGGCATGTTCGCCACGATCCATGGCGCGATTCCGCGCCCCTGGAACATGTCGACCTCGAACGACGCGATGCCGGCCTCGTTCAGGCCCGCGGCGTAGAACGCGCTGCGCCCGTCGAAACCGGGGCCGCTGTTGACGATGACGACCGCGGGCAGACGTTCGCGGCCGGAGGAAGGAATGCTCAGCTTGCCGACGAGCCGCGCCTGGCGATCGAACGTCTGGACGATGTCGATCTCGACGTGCTCGGTCCAGGTGGGGAAGCGCGGCTGGGCGCTCGACCCGGCGGACAGGAGCGCAAGCAACGCGAGAACCGGGCCGCGGAGCATGAGCGGCTTCTCGCTCACGGCCGGAACACCTGCTGCTTGCCGTCCTCGTCGCGCAGCCTGATCGAGGTCGAACGCTCGCCGGCCTCGATCACGACATACGTGTCCGATGTGCCGGTCGGCCCGGCGAGGCTCATGCCGGAACCCGATTCGGACGCGGCGACCTTCACCGACGGACGGCCGCGCTCGGTGATCAGGCGCAACAGCACGGTCTCGGCTTCACCGCCGGTCGCCGGCAGCACGCCGAGGCTCGCGCGCACGCGCCCCTGCGCGTCGACGATCTGCAATCCGCGGCCGCGCAGGATGCCGTCGTCGCTGGCGGCGCGCGCGGGCGCGAACGATTGCAGCAGCAGGAAGGCGAGGAGCGCGAGATTCGCCGCGCTCAACGCGGCCACGAGCCTCATGTGCTTCATGCAACCTCCTTGCGCGATCCCCGCGCTAGGGTGCCTTCCACGCGATCAGCAGTGCCGCGGCCGCCGGGACGCCGAACAGCAGGAGCAGGATCGGCAGCTCCTCGGCGACCGTGTAGCCGGCCTTCTCGACGCCGACCCACAGGTTGAACGTCGTCAGCGCGAGCCAGAGCGCGAGGAAGGCGATCGTCGCCACGGTGGGGGCGGACGGGTAGCTCGCCGCGAACAGGCGCGCCACGATCGCGCTCGCGGCCAGGAGCAGGAATCCCGCGAGCAGGAACAGGGCGGTGCGCATGGGCTATCGCAGGATACCGCGAACGTACTTGACCACGATCGTCGCGTCGGGCGGGTAGTTGGCCGGCGCCACCGGCGTGAGCTGGGCGAGCGCACAAAGCCACGTGCCGCGGACACGCACATAGGTGTCCGTGTAGCTGGTCATGCCGACCGCTTCCGCGCCGTCGGTCACGCGCACCCAGCGATTCGTCGCCGTGACCAACGCGACGTCGCCGAGCAACGAGATGCGCTCGTCGCGCATGTCCCAGTAGGTGATCACGGCCGGATCGAAGCCGGTGGCCCAGTAGGTGAGGTAGGTCGCCCGGTCGAGGTGCGCGCCCGACGGCGTGATCGACCGGAACGACGGATGCAGGATCGCGTCGTGCGACGCGACGTCGTTGGTGACGAAGTTGTGGATGAAGCGCCGGTTAAGCGCGCGCAGCGCCGCGAGGTCACTCATGGTCCTGTCCGAGCGCTTCGCGCGAGGCGCGCCGCCCGGCCGTGAAGCGGATTCGGATGGACGTCGTCGCGAGGTGCACCTCGCGCAGGAAGTACGCGAGCCCCACGATCAACGTGATCATCGCGATCGTGAACACGACGCCGATCAGCCACCGCAGGTCGAAGGCCATCAGGACTTCGATGAAGAGCGCGGCGATCACCGTGCAGACCAGCAGCGCCGACAACGTGCAGGCCGTGATCGCCGAGCTCGCGAGGTGACGGCGGCGGTCGAGGCTCGCGAATTCGCGAGCCTGCAGCTGGTTCATCGTGCGCTCGCCGAGGTCCTGGGCCTCGGTCAGGTAGCGGCCGCGGTCGATGATGCGCGCGAGTCGGCCCGTCATCACTCCCAGCATCGCGGCGATGCCGGTCAGCAGGAAGACGGGCGCCAGCGCGAGCTGGATCGCGTGGCCGATGTCCTCGATGCTTACCGCGAACATGCCCATGGAGGTCGATGGGAACCTATTCGATCAACGCGTCGGCGCGCGACGCGAACGCTTTCGGGATCGAGACGCCGATGGTCTTCGCGGTCCTGAGGTTGATGGCCAGCTCGTACTTCGTCGGCTGTTCGATGGGCATGTCCTTCGGCAGCTTGCCGCGCAGGATCTCGTGGACGAACTTGACCGCCTGGCGAACGGTGGTGGGGCCGTCCGCGCCGAACGACATCAGGCCGCCGATTTCGGCAAAGGCCCGTGGCGTCGAGGCGGCCGGCATCCGGTACTTGATCGCCAGATCGGCCACGGGCTTGATCGACAGGCTCCCCTGGACCACGAGGGCATCCGGCCGCTCCCTGGCGAGCATCGCGAATGCCTCCTCGAGGTCTTCGGGGCCGCGAACCATGGCGACCGGATGAATCCTGATTCCCGTGCGGTCGCCGGCGAGCGTGACCTCGTCGAACATGGCCTTCGCATACACCGGATTCGTGGCGTGGCCCAGCACGCCGACACGGCGCGTGGCGGGCATCATGTCCCGGAACAGCTCGACGCTCTTTCCGTTGGAAGCGGCCGCCATGAGCGACATGCCGGTGACGTTTCCGCCAGGTCTCGCCAGGCTCGGGACGATCCCGGTTTCGACCGGATCGCCGGCGAGGATCACGATGGGGATGTCGCTGGTCGCCTCCTTCGCCGCCAACGCGCAAGGGACGTAGAGCGCGACGATCACGTCGACCTTGAGCTTGACCAGCTCGGCCGCGAGATGAGGAAGGCGCTCGGGGCGCCCGTCGGCCGAGCGAAACTCCAGGACGAGGTTTTGTCCTTCCACGTAACCGAGTTGGCGAAGCCCCTCGCGCAGTTCCTGCTTGAACGAATCGCCGTCGGCGATCCCGAGGTACAGCGCACCTATTCGAGCCACTCGGGATCGTTGTGCCCGCACGGACAGCGGCCACAGCGGCGCAACGCCGACAAGGAGCTTGACCAGGTTTCGCCTTCGCCCGTCAGGCATGGTGCTCTCCCCAGCGTATTGCCCGAAGGCGGATGGTACGACAGCCGGCGCGCGTCGTTCAGCGCTTCGCGGCGTCGAGGAAAGCGGCGGTCTCGCGCAACACCGCCGCATGCCCGCCGGCCAGGAACCAGCCGCCGTCGGCGACCTCGACCTGCTTCGCCCCGGCGACGCGATCGAGCACGCGCTTGCGGCTCCACGCCGGCCAGCGAATGCCGCGGTAGTCCTCGGCGCCGTACATGTCCAGCACCGGAAACCCGAACGTCGCGACGTCATCGTCCATGCTGCCGTAGAACGACAGCGCGACCCACGCGAACAACGGGGCGCGCGGCGATCGCTGGAGCCAGTGGTAGGTCATGCCCGAGCCCATCGCATGCGAGACGACCGCGACGCGCGCGAAGCCTTTGTCCGAAAGCATGCGCACGCCGGCCGCGATGCGCTCGTCGGCCTCGGGGAACAGCTCGCGATACTTCGTGCCGTCTTCCTCGCTGGCGGCGAGGACCGGCATCTGGAGCGAGAGCGTGACATAGCCGCGATCGGCAAGCGCCATGCGCAGCTCTCCGGTGATGCCGTGGTCGGGATGCCAGCCCGGCCCGTGCACCAGGATCACCGCGCCCTTCGGCTGCGCGACGTCGGTCATCAGGCCGAGGAACCGCCGGCCGGCGGCTGTCGTGAGCCACACGGCGTCGCCGACGACGAGGGCCGGAACGATCTCGTCCGCGTGGCGCTTCTCGCGCGCGAGATCGGGCCCGGCCTCGGCGGTCGCCCCGACCGCGAACAGCAGCACCGCGGCGAGGATCGCCGTTTCGAGTGGCTTGCTCATGCCGATGCCGGCGGCCTGATCCACGCACCGATCCGTGTGGCCAGCCACGCCATGGGCAGGTACGCGGCCAAGAGGTCGAGCGCGACGAACCAGGCAGGCGCGCGGATCATGAAGCTCGCCGCCACGCCTGCGCACAGGAAGAGTATCCCGATCGCGTAGGCCATGCGCACCTTGTAGTTGGCCGCGATCAGGTACGCCGCGAGCGCGCCGGCGAGCGTGCCGAGCGCATGCGCCAGGAACGGCATCGCGAAGTGCCGGGGCTCGAAGTGCTCGATCGCCCGGTTGAGGCTTTCGGTGTCGTGCACGTTCACGCCGGCCAACGGAGCGACGATCGACTGGCCCAGGGCGACGATCGACGAATTGACGACCGCGCCGATCGCGAATCCCAGCAGGATGGCGAGCACGTTTCGCAGCAGGCGGGGCATGGTTCTTTTCTCCGGGGACGGTTGACGTCAATGGCAGTGCGCGACCGACAGCGTGCCTTGAAGCGAGTCGCCGGATGCGTTCCGGCAGTCGAGCTCGAGGCTCACGCGAACGTCGTAGGTGTCGTCGATTCGCCAGCCGGTGCGCTCGAACGCGATCAGCGCCTTGCTGCAGGCGGCGCGATGAAACACGATGCCGGAGTCGAGCGGACGGGCCGTGTCGAACACCCTGAGCGTCGCCTCGCCCGTGGGTCCCAGAATGAGGCGCAGGGCGGCGCCGCGAGCGCGATCGAGGAAGTCCGCGCCGAGGAAGAGCTGATGCTCGCCCGAGGCGCACGCCGCCGGCGCCAGCGCGACGTTGCCGAAGGTTGCCGAGGTCACGCGAACCGTGCCGATCGGCGAGCCA
>Ga0157380_10004056_pt1 | contig 10101 bp, 10 predicted proteins | sample S35metaG_FD_119757 | JGI IMG/M metagenome (GOLD analysis project Ga0157380, IMG submission 119757) | Switchgrass rhizosphere microbial communities from Kellogg Biological Station, Michigan, USA - S3-5 metaG | ecosystem: Host-associated > Plants > Roots > Rhizosphere > Soil | place: USA...
AATCACACCCACTACGAAGTCGCCAGCTTCCCCTTCATTAGGCCATTGTACATACTTGATGAAGTTAAAGAGCATTGCTGCGTGAATTTCATGTGTTGGTCTTTCCTGGGCAGATACCACGGTAGCTGCCATCATTAAAACTGCGAAGATTGATTTTTTCATAGAGGTAAAAAAGTTGACACTAATAATCTACCCTTAATTCTGAAAAAACCCCGGAGAGTAACCTCCGAGGCTTCTCAAACAACCCCGTTAAATTAATATCGCCATAGAGGACAATGCACCCGATACTTTTAGGTTCGAAGCCTCAATTGCCTTCTGATTTAGCTCAAATTTGAGCTTATTGTCCACTAACTTGAAGTTTATGGAGCTCCCTTTTTCGCCCAAACCTGACTTATCTGTAATAATCAGTGTACCTTTTCCTTTCACTTTGTCGTTTACGTTGTCAAATTCCCCACTTTTCGATTTGTCGATGTAAAGCACGTGACAATCAGTGACTTCCGCCGCAGAATTGAATTTTTTAATGATATACGTCTTGGAACCGCGGGGCTTACCTCCATACCAACCGTTGAGGGTGTTAAAGATGTCGTTGTTCCCAACTACACCGATAATAAATTCTCCAGTGGTGGCATGATCGGGCCATTGAACGTACTTTGTAAAATTGAATACCATCATGGAATGCACCTCGTGCATAGGACGGTCTTGAGAAAATGCGCTACCGCTAATTAGCAGGGCAGCTACAAGGATTTTAATCTTCTTCATCATAAATATTAGGTGGTCGTTTCTAAATACAAAAACAGGTTCTGCAACTACCGTGCGAGAACCTGTTTTGGTATGCCAGATTTGGCAAAAGATGGCCTAATAAATCACTTCAAATACCGGAAATCATGCCCTGATTTAAGCTGTAAAACGAACTCGTAAATCAGGTTAATTACATTCTCAACGTCCTCTTTATGAACCATTTCCACCGTCGTGTGCATATATTTCAAGGGCAGGGAAATCAACGCTGAAGCCACCCCTTCAGCGGAGTAGGCAAACGAGTCTGTATCGGTGCCGGTAGACCTTGAAACGGCCTGCCGTTGGAACGGAATTTTCCGTTTTTGGGCCGTTTCAATTACCATTTTGAGAACGTTGGTCTGGACGGCTGGTCCATAGCAAAGCACTGGGCCCGCGCCACTTTTCAGATTTCCACTCTCCTTCTTGTTATACATTGGAGATTGCGTGTCGTGTGTGACGTCGGTACAGATCGCCACATCCGGCTTGATGCGCCTGGAAATCATTTCAGCCCCTCTAAGGCCTATTTCCTCCTGCACAGCGTTTACTACATATAAGGCAAAGGGAAGCTTCTTCTTATTCTCGCTGAGTCTACGGGCAACTTCAGCGATCATAAAACCACCCATCCTATTATCCAGGGCGCGTCCCACAATCCATTTATTATTCATTTCCATCAGTTCATCAGCAAAGGTGATAACACACCCTACGTGTATGCCCATCGCCTCCACTTCCTTTCTTGACTCTGCTCCAACATCGATGAAGATATTTTTCAAAGTAGGAGGCTCCTCACGGGCCGCGTCACGGACGTGAATCGCAGGCCAGCCAAATACGCCTTTAACGATTCCCTTATCGGTATGAATGTTTACTCGTTTTGAGGGCGCTATTTGATGGTCCGAACCACCGTTTCTTCTAACATAGATGTAGCCTTCCTCGGTGATATAATTGACAAACCAAGAGATTTCATCGGCATGCGCCTCGATTACGACCTTATAGGCGCCCTTTGGATTGATAACTCCTACAACAGAGCCATACACGTCAACGATGTGTTGATTGATGTACGGCTTAATATATTCTAACCATATTTTTTGACCGGATGATTCAAAGCCTGTTGGAGAGGCATTATTGAGGTATTCGTAAAGAAATTGTTTGCTTTTCTTATCCATAAAATAGTTTGTTGTTTATAAAGGAATATTCCCGTGTTTTTTCCGGGGCAATTTAGCGACTTTATTCTCCAGCATCTGGAATGCCCGGATGAGTTTCTCGCGCGTCTGATCTGGATAGATCACTTCATCGATATAGCCCCGGTGAGCGGCCCTGTATGGATTGGCAAATTTCCGAGTGTACTCGTCAACCTTTTCATTGAGCTTTTCCGAGGGATTTGAAGCCTCAGAGATTTCCTTTTTGAAAATAATTTCGGCAGCACCCTTCGCTCCCATGACAGCAATTTCAGCGGAAGGCCAGGCGTAATTCAGGTCTGCTCCAATGTGTTTTGAATTCATCACATCGTATGCCCCGCCGTAAGCCTTTCTCGTGATAACCGTTACCCGTGGAACAGTCGCTTCTGAAAATGCAAACAACAGTTTAGCGCCATTTGTGATGATGGCGTTCCATTCCTGGTCGGTGCCTGGCAAGAACCCGGGTACATCTTCCAGTACTAAAAGCGGGATATTAAAACAATCGCAGAACCTTACAAAACGCGCACCTTTCACACTGGAATGAATGTCGAGTACACCCGCCAAAGAAGCAGGTTGATTTCCCACGACACCAACACTTCGGCCCGCGATTCGCGCAAACCCTACTACAATGTTTTCAGCAAAATTTTTATGCACTTCAAAAAAACTTTCCGAATCCACAATGGCATCGATAACATCGCGCATATCATAGGGTTGATTCGGGTTCGCAGGAATTATGTCATTCAATCCCGGACGCAATTCATCTCCACGCGTGTAGGCATACCTTGGTGCTTCGTCTTCACAATTTTGGGGCATGTAACTGAGAATTTTTTTTATCTGCTGAAGACATTCAACTTCATTGGCGCAGGCGAAATGAGTTACACCACTTTTAGTACTATGGGCCGTTGCGCCCCCGAGTTCTTCTGCCGTAACATTTTCATGTGTGACCGTTTTCACAACGTTCGGGCCAGTCACAAACATAAAAGAAGTTTGTTCGACCATAAAAATAAAGTCCGTGATGGCTGGCGAATACACGGCACCACCGGCACACGGGCCCATGATCGCGGAAATCTGTGGAATTACGCCTGAAGCGAGCGTGTTTCGATAAAAAATATCTGCGTAACCGCCAAGCGAAACGACGCCTTCCTGGATACGAGCACCTCCCGAATCGTTCAGGCCAATGACCGGGGCCCCATTTTGTACGGCGAGGTCCATTATTTTAACAATCTTTTCTGCGTGGGTTTCAGAAAGGGAACCGCCAAAAACGGTGAAGTCCTGTGAGAATACATAAACGAGCCTGCCATTTACCGTTCCATATCCCGTGATCACACCATCTCCAAGATAATATTCTTTATCCAAGCCAAAGTCTTTACATCGATGCATTACAAATCGGCCCAGTTCTTCGAATGAGCCTTCATCCAACAACAGGTGAATACGTTCGCGCGCGGTGAGTTTTCCTTTTTTATGTTGTTGTTGAATCCTTGTCTCGCCTCCGCCGAGGAGTGATTCTTTGTTCTTCTTTTCTAATTCTTCGAATTTTTTTTGAAGCACTTGATCCTTAGAAGTTCGTTTCTTCATTGCAGCTTATTTGAAGGATAAATATAACGCGAATTTTAAGGTAATGTAACTGCGGACGGAGACTCACTACAACTGTTGAAAAATTTGTACATTCACGTGCCTAAATGTATGACCAGAAAAATTGCCATAATAGACATGGGCACTAACACTTTTCACTTGCTTATCGCAGAAGCAACAGAAAATGGTTACACCATAATGCACCGTGAGAGAACGGCTGTCAAAATTGGTAAAGGGGGAATCAACCAGGGTTATATCACGGAAGAAGGCATGACCCGCGCCTTGCTCGCGATGCAAAGTTTCAAAAATACCCTCGACGAGCAAGGGATAAAAAATGTAAAAGCTTTTGGAACAAGTGCCCTCCGAAACGCAGTCAATGGAGTTGAAGTGCTCCAACGGATAAAAAACGTCTGCGGTATTGATACCACAATAATTTCAGGCGACGTTGAAGCCGAATACATTTATCACGGCGTGAGATACTCTCTCGACATGGGAAAAGAAAAGTCGTTGATCATGGACATCGGGGGAGGGAGTGTAGAATGTATACTGGGTGACAGCTCACAAATTTTCTGGAAAGAAAGTTTTGAGATCGGCGCACAGCGACTACTGGAAGAATTCCATAAGCATGAGCCAATTACGGGTGAAGAGGTTCACAGACTGGACCAACATTTTCGGAAGAAGCTAGACTCGTTGTTTGAAGCCCTGAGACAATATCCCGCGAACGTCCTGATCGGAGCTTCGGGCACATTCGATACTTTGAGCGATATCTATTGTTTCCGAAACAATATTTCCAAAAGCGATGATCAACCGGAAACGCCGTTGACGATTGACGGTTTTTGTTCGATTTATGCAGAGTTGATAAGCAAAAACCGGGAACAAAGAATGCAGATTCCGGGAATGATTGAAATGCGGGTCGACATGATTGTCGTCGCGTGTTGCCTGGTTCGTTATGTCCTGGCTCATCATTCTTTTAACCGTATCCGGGTTTCTTCCTATTCGTTGAAGGAAGGTGTGCTCGCGTCGTACATCGAAGCACCGAAGCGAGTTGAACCTTCCATTCTGTAGCCTACACGTCTACTCTTAATAATGCCAATAAACCTGAAGGCAGGAAAAGATATGAATCTGCAACGTTCACCTTTCTTTTCAAGCAGTTCAATTATTTTTTCAATCTTTGCCGAACTATGGACGAACCTGTTTACACCTACACGCAATTAGAACGTTTTGCTTTATCCATTTTTCAAAAAATAGGTTGTCCACCCGAACAGGGTAAGCTTGCGACAAAAGTGCTTCTAAGTGCCGACCTGCGAGGTATCGACTCGCATGGAATTGCTCGCCTTTCCGGTTACGTTAGATTATGGAATAAAAAACGCGTTAACAGTACGCCAAATATCCGAATCGTGCATGAATCGCCTAGCACTGCCGTAGTGGATGGAGATGGTGGACTGGGATTGGTGGTGGCGCCGGCAGCGATGGAGATCGCCATCGAAAAAGCAAAACTGGCTGGAACGGGATGGGTATCCGTAAAAAACTCAAACCATTTTGGTATTGCTGGCTATCACGCGATGATGGCATTGAAACATGATATGATAGGCATGGCCATGACGAATGCAAGTCCGTTAGTTGCTCCTACTTTTTCAGTTGAACGCCTATTAGGGACAAACCCTATCGCGGTAGCAATACCCGCAGACCAACAACCAGCTTTTGTGGCGGATTTTGCTACCACTACAGCCGCCAACGGTAAGCTCGAAATTCTGCAACGAAAAAATCTTGCGGCACCGGTGGGCTGGGTTCAAACTAAAACGGGGAAGCCTTCTACGGATCCAAATGAAGCAAAAAGTGGAGGGGCACTGATTCCGTTAGGGAGCGATCGCGAGCACGGAAGTCACAAGGGATTTTGTCTGGGTGCCTGGGTCGATATATTTTCAGCTGTGTTGTCGGGGGCAAATTATGGACCCTGGGTACCGCCGTTCGTGGCGTTCTTAGATCCACCTTCCGATCCCGTTGGAGAAGGAATAGGTCATTTTTTTGGAGCTATGAGAGTGGATGCATTCCGCCCAGCGAACGAATTTAAGAGTCATATGGATAATTGGATCTCACGGTTCCGAAAAGCAAAGACCATTGAAGGAGAAGATCGTGTTATTATCCCAGGTGACCCGGAAAGGGAAATGGAAGAATCAAGAATAAAAGACGGCATACCGATCAACCAGAAAGTTATTGACGACCTAAAAGAGCTTGCCGCAAGTTTTAGTTTGAAATTCTAGAATCCAATGCCACCGATGTTGATACCTGCCCGGATAATCAACGGGCTACTGTAGGGGCTATATTCGCCAGGATCAGGATCCCGATAAGAGAAATTATACATGGCCATGATATAGAAGGAAACCTTTTGTCCAATAGGTTGAACGAATCCACCGCCGGCAAGAAAACTATTAAAATTCTCGCGGGTTGTTTCCCCCAACGAGTTTAGTGGAAATTCATAGTTCAAATATTCGTACTCAGTCTGAATGAAAATATTTCGATACACCGTGAATCTCAAAAACGGATTGACACCAAAGTCATTTAGTTTTATCGAGGGGCTATAGTACTTGTAGTTGGTGTAACGGTAAGTAAGTCCTGTGCCTGCGATTAGTCTGCGGGTAACAAGATATCCGATCTGCGGAGAAACGGAAATGAAATCCTGATAACTGCTGAAAGAAAGTCCAAGACCTCCGCCTGTAACAATCCGGTCCTTAAACGGAACACCCTCTAAGCTGTTGGCTTCTCCCTGGCCAAACGCGACCCCCGAACAAAACAACCCCACAAGGCAAAATATAAAGCGATACATAATTTTTACTTTTCAACTACAATATAAATGTCTTCCGATTCCTTCTTCATCAAATATTTCTCTCGCGCAAATTTTTCCAACGACTCACGGTCCCCGAACAATTCATCGTGATCTTTTTCGACTTCCTTGATTTTCTCTTCATAGTATTCCTTTTCATTTTCAAGCGACCCCAGTTTTGAACTTAACTGAAACCGCGAGATCAAATTATTGGAATCCAAAAAAAGCATCCAGACAAGGAATAGCGCGATGGAAATAAAATAGAAATTCCGAAAAGGTTTAGGTAGTTTTTTCAGCATATAGTTTAAAAAGTCATACGAAGATATAAAAAACTACGCGCATTTAGGTATTGAGCACTCTTTGCTTAACAGATCCCTGCCTTCTAGAAACGAAAAAAGCCAGAGCTTGTTGCTCTGGCTTGTTGACTCATTTTATGTTTTTACATTTTCTTTCCAGGGAAGTAAGCTACTTCACCTAATTCTTCTTCTATACGAATGAGTTGATTATACTTTGCCATTCTATCTGAGCGCGAGGCAGAACCTGTTTTGATTTGGCCAGTATTTAAGGCGACCGCCAGGTCAGCAATGGTATTATCTTCTGTTTCACCAGAACGATGTGACATGATGCTCTTGTAAGAATTGCGTTTGGCAAGGTTCACGGCAGCAATAGTTTCCGTGAGCGAGCCGATTTGATTTACCTTGATCAAAATTGCATTTGCGACACCACCATCAATTCCTTTTTGGAGGCGATCAACGTTCGTTACGAAAAGATCGTCGCCGACGAGCTGAACCTTGCTTCCGATGCTGTCGGTGAGGGCTTTCCATCCGGTCCAATCGTCTTCTGCCATACCGTCTTCAAGCGAAATAATCGGATACTTCTTAGCCCAGTTGGTCCAATACTCCGCCATTTCAAGCGGCTTCAGTTTTTTACCAGACGATTTTTTGAAATGATAGACCTTTGTTTTTGGATCATAGAATTCAGAAGCGGCAGGGTCCAGGGCAATGAATACATCTGAGCCGGGTTTATAGCCTGCTTTTTCGATCGCTTTCAATACAACCTCGATTGCTTCTTCGTTCGAAGCAAGATTGGGTGCAAATCCACCTTCATCTCCTACGTTGGTAGAAAGACCTTTATCGTGCAATACTTTTTTTAAGGTATGGAATATTTCTGCGCCCCATTGTAAAGCTTCAGAGAAAGAACTTGCGCCTACGGGCATAACCATAAACTCCTGAAAGTCGATGGCATTGTCAGCATGACTTCCGCCATTTAAGATATTCATCATAGGAACAGGCAACGTATTAGCACTAACCCCTCCGATGTATCTGTACAATGGCATGCCTGCTTCAACTGCAGCCGCTTTTGCCACTGCCAGGGATGTACCCAGAATAGCATTTGCGCCTAACTTACCTTTATTGGGCGTACCATCCAGATCGATCATGATTTTGTCAATCAGATTCTGATCAAATACATTGAAGCCAACAACTTCAGCCGCAATCTTTGTATTTACATTAGCAACAGCCTTTAGAACTCCCTCCCCCAAAAATTTATTCTTATCACCATCACGCAGTTCTACCGCTTCATGCGTACCGGTCGACGCCCCTGACGGAACAGCCGCGCGCCCGAATGCGCCGGATTCTGTTACAACATCAACTTCAATTGTGGGATTACCACGACTGTCAAGAATTTGCCTGGCATGAATGCTTTCAATTAAGCTCATAATAGTTTATTTATTGATTGTTTAAAAGGTTAGTTAGCAACGTTTTCCCGTTCGCGAATTTCCACGCGGATCATATCCAAGAATTGATCAAAGAGGTAGCGTGAATCATGAGGTCCAGGGGAGGCTTCGGGATGGTACTGAACGGAAAAGGCTTTCTTTCCTTTCACGCGAATACCCATAATGGTATTGTCATTCAAATGAACATGCGTCACTTCGACGTTGGGATTTTTCTCGATATCTTTTTCGCTCACGGCGAAACCGTGATTCTGTGAAGTCATTTCACCTTTACCCGTAAGCATGTTTTTCACCGGGTGATTTAATCCTCGATGACCATGGTGCATTTTATACGTAGAGACATCGTTCGACAAGGCCAGCAACTGATGCCCTAGGCAAATTCCGAATAATGGTTTAGTTGAATCCAACGCCTTCTTAACGGTATTAATGGCGTAATCCATTGTCGAGGGATCACCTGGTCCGTTTGAAATAAAATATCCGTCGGGATCCCAGGCAGTCATCTCCTCAAAAGTTGTCTTCGCCGGAAATACTTTACAGTAGCAACCTCTGCTTGCAAGATTTTCTGCGATACTTTTCTTAATGCCTAGATCGAGCACAGCAACTTTGATGGGTGCATTTGGATCGCCGACAAAATAGGCTTTGCTGGTAGTAACTTTCGAAGCGAGCTCGAGCCCATCCATGGAGGGAACCTTCTTGATCTCTTCCTTCAATTGTTCTGGAGAATGTTCCGACGAAATAATCGCGTTCATCGCTCCTTTGCTTCGGATATATCGCACCAGCATCCGTGTATCAACGTTGGCAATTCCAACCACGCCCGTGCGCTCCAGGTACTGCTGCAGGCTTTCTTTTCCTGACTTACGACTATACTCCTGGGCGAAATCGTTTACTACCAGTCCGGCAATTTTGGGCCTGTCAGATTCCTGCTCAGCGTCAATCGCTCCATAATTGCCAATATGAGCAGTGGTGTTTACAATAATTTGACCGTAGTAAGATGGATCAGTATAGATCTCCTGATATCCGGTCATCCCTGTGTTGAAACATATTTCACCTCCTGAAGTACCAATTTTTCCAATAGCGGTTCCTTCGATCAGGAGACCATCTTCCAACAGGAGGTAAGCTTTTTTCTGCATAGTTTTTTTTAAAGCGTTAGATCTTCGGGCGCGTAAATTTACAGACGATTATTATATGTCGTCATCGTTTTAGAAATAAAAAAAGGGATTGAACAATGTTCAATCCCTTTGCCTGTATTATGAAATCTTTCGTTCACTATCCTTTAGACTTTTTAGAAGGAGCTTTTTTAGCAGGAGCCTTTTTTGCGGGCGCTTTTGCCTTTTTCTCTGCCTTAGCTTCCACTGCTGCGGGGGCTTCGGCCGCTGCTTCAGCTTCCGTACCTTCACCTTTCTTTCCTCCTCTGCGGCTTCTGCGTGTCTTAGCCTTCTTAGCTACACCGTCCTTCGTATACAAAGTGTTGTAATCCACCAGTTCAATGAGGCACATCTCGGCGTTGTCGCCAAGTCTCACATCACCTAATTTGATGATCCGTGTATAACCTCCTGGCCGGTCAGAAATTTTAGAGGCAACTTCTCCAAATAGGGTCTTTAGAGACTCCTTATTTTGAAGGTAAGAAAACACTGTACGCCTGGAGTGCGTAGTATCATCCTTTGCCTTCGTAAGCAGAGGTTCAACATATTTTCTTAACGCCTTCGCTTTCGCCACAGTTGTTGTGATTCTTTTATTAAGAATAAGCGAAGAAGCCATATTAGAAAGCAACGCGTGTCTGTGCGCAGTTTTTCTTCCCAGGTGATTGACTTTCTTACCGTGTCTCATGATTTGATGTGTTAATAATTTTGTGTCAAAGGACACATCGAATGCCTAAGGCATTTCTAGTCTTCATCAAGTTTGTACTTGGAAAGATCCATTCCAAAGGTCAGGTTCTTTTCCGCTACCAATTGTTCTAATTCTGCCAGTGATTTCTTTCCGAAATTTCTAAACTTCATCATATCTGAAATTTCGAGTTGAACCAGGTCTCC
>Ga0157380_10004057_pt1 | contig 10101 bp, 7 predicted proteins | sample S35metaG_FD_119757 | JGI IMG/M metagenome (GOLD analysis project Ga0157380, IMG submission 119757) | Switchgrass rhizosphere microbial communities from Kellogg Biological Station, Michigan, USA - S3-5 metaG | ecosystem: Host-associated > Plants > Roots > Rhizosphere > Soil | place: USA: Michigan...
CGCACGGTCCGCCACACGCGGCTGTCGAGGTGCAGTAGCGAGTGCGTGACATCGCCCGCGACTTCCTTCATCGACAGCACGTGCACGTCGGAGGCCTGCCCGCACTGGGTGCAGTGCTTGCCGGCGATCACCGTGCCGCAGTTGAGGCAGCGCCGCGGCTCGTGGACCGGCGGGGCGAGCTCGTGGCGCGGCTTGAACACGCGCCGCTCGCAGTGCACGCGCCCCCCGAAGCGCTGCGCCGTCTCGGTCCGGAGGCGCGTCGCGTCGTTCTCCAGGTAATGGTCGAGCGCCGCGGCGCTCTCGACGCGGTAGCGCACGCGTCGCCGCTGCCGCTCGCCGGAAGGCGCCTCCGGCGCCTCGATGCTGGCGCCCTGGAAACCCGCGCAGGCAAGCACCGCCTGCACGTGGCCCGGGAGCCAGGCGTCGTAGTCGGCGACGATGTCCGGGTCGAGCTGGCACTCGACTTCGTAGATGAGGTTGGTGGTCACGCGGCCGCTCCCCGGGGCGACAGCGGATCTTAGCGCAGGCGGGCCTTAGGACGCGGCGCAGGCCGCGGCGATGTGCCGGAGCTTGCCGAGGTCGCTCAGGCGGTAGAACCGGCGCAGGTCGCCGAGCCAGGCTCCGTCGTCGCGCCGGCACAGGGCGCGCAGGCGCGGTTCCAGGCGGGCGCAGAACCGCGCCGCCTGGCGGCTCGCGCGGCGGTACAGGGACTCGTGCGGGCCCGCGAGCGCGGCGTCGATGCGGGCGTGCCGGAAGAGAAGGGTGTGCAGCTCAACCGGGAAGCGTCGCGGCTGGCGGCGGCGCAGCAGCGCGACGCAGGCGACGTACTTGTCGATCTCGGCCTGCAGCTCGAGCGTCAGGCGCGAGACCGGCCGGTCGTGGCCCGCGTGGTGGGCGACGCAGAGGAAATGGCTGATGCCCTCGAGCGCGGTCCAGCAGTCGGCGAGGTTCTCCGCGTCGAGCGCGTCGCTCGGGTCGTGTCGCTCCAGGCGCTCGAGCACGCCGGCATCGAGGTACAGCGACACGCGGAGCTCGTCTCCGTCGGCTGCGACGAAGAGCTGCTCGTCACCCGGCGCGTCTCGGCACTCGCCGGGCAGCAGCGCACGGTCAGTGACGAGAAAGTCGCCGACGCGACATCCAATATCGAGGTCGTAGATTCCGGTCAGCAGCGTTTCGAGCTGCTCGAGGACCCGTGCGGTCATGGCGCTTCAATTCGCGAAGGCGCCGGCGGCGACGGGCCGGATGCCGAGCTTGAGCAGCGTGCGGTGCGCGCGCGGGCTGCCGGTCTTGTGCCAGAGCTCGTAGAGGCGGAGCACGTCGCGCGGCGAATTCTGCGCCGCGCCCTCGCCGATCTCGCCGAGGGCGTCCACCAGCGGCTGGAACTTGTCCTGCAGCTCCGCGAACACGTAGGCGAGCACGCGCTGCGCGCCGCGATAGGGCGCGTGCGCGAGCGTGCCGTAGGCGCGGCCGCCCATGGCGATGTGGTAGTCGACGTCCACCGGCCGGCGGGAGAAGCTGCCTGCCAGGAATCCGGCGACGAACAGCGCGACGTCGCCCATGCGTTGCAGCGTGCGGAAACGCTGGCGCTCGTCCGGCGCGTTTGCGGCCTCGGCGAGCAGCAGCGCGAGCGGCTTCAGCTGCGAGCGCTCGCCGTCCGGCTCGAACAGGGCGTCGGTGTGCGAGAACATCGCCAGCAGGTTGACGATGTAGTGCTCCGTGTGGGCCTGGACGTGCAGGTGCTGGTGGTCGAGCGCCGACTGGAGGGCGTCGCGGAAGAACTCGCGCACGTCGGAGACGGTCTGGAGCTCCATGGCCCCAGTTGAGGCCTAATTCCCCCGCGATTCTGCAAACTGCGTCGCAGCTTCCGATAGCACTCCACCCGCGTGAGTGCTGGCAGCGCGCAGCGTGTGACCGAGTCAACGCGATCGTGGGGTTCGGGCGCGGCGGGGCGGCATCCCTGCGAGCGAGTGACTAAAGTTCGGGCGGAACGAGCGAGCAGCGGTGCCGCCCCGCCGCGCGCCCTTACGCCACCTGGAACGTGTCGACCTCTTCGACCCGCTGCGCGCCGCCGGCTGCCAGCTCGTGCGATGCGAAGTCGTCGACGTTGACGATATCCATGACCTTGCGGTCGTACTCGCGCAGCTGCGCGGCCTCGGCCTCGCTGATGATGCCGGCGGCCTGTGCCTCGCGGATCTGGCCCGGCAGGTCGAGCGCCTGCACGCGCCCCGTCTTGACGCCCTCGACGCGGATCTTCTTCTCGAGCGGCTCGGCTGCGATCGCGAGCTCGAGCGCCTGCTGCACGAGCCCGAGGTGGTTGCCGGGCTCCTGCGTGCGGTACACGAAGTGGCAGAGCCGCTCGCGCGCCTCGCCCGGGTTCATCACGAGTTCCGCGATCTGCGGATTGAGGCGGTCGCTGGGCGCGAAGTAGGTGAGGCCCCGCGGGAAGATCACGACTCGCATGATGGCGGCGAGCCAGCGCACCGGGAAGTTCCTGAGGAAGCTGTGCAGCTGCTCCTGCGCGTGGTACAGCAGCGAGCGGCAGGCGTGCTCGACCAGCGGCAGGTCCGCCGCGGGCCGGCCCTGGTTCTCGAAGTGCTTCAGCACCATCGAGGCGAGGTACATCGCCGACAGCACGTCGCCGAGCCGCGCGGAGAGGTTCTCCTTCTTTTTCAGGTAGCCGCCGAGCGAGAGCATCGCGACGTCGGTCGCGAACGCGAACGACGCGCTGAAGCGGTTGATGTGCTCGTAGTAGCGCTTGGTCGGCCCGTTCGTCGGCGCCGTGACGACTCGCGAGAGCGTCAGCGCCCCGATGAGCGAGCGCACCGCGTTCGAGACCGTGTAGCGGATGTGGCCGAACAGGGCGACGTCGAAGTCGCGCAGCCCGCGCTCGCGGTCCGGGTCCTGGGCGGCGTTCATCTCGGTCAGCACGAACGGGTGGCAGCGCACGGCGCCCTGGCCGAAGATGATGAGGCTGCGCGTCAGGATGTTCGCGCCCTCGACGGTGATGCTGACCGGCACCATCTGGTAGCCGCGGCCGATGTAGTTCTTCGGGCCGAGCATGATGCCCTTGCCGCCCTGCACGTCCATCGCGTCGTTCGCGATCATGCGGCCGAGCTCGGTGACGTGGTATTTCAGGATTCCTGCCGGTACCGCGGGCTTCTCGCCGGCGTCGATCGCCGCCAGCGTCACCGAGCGCGCGGCGTCCATGATGTAGGTGCGCGCCGCCATGCGCGCGATCACCGCCTCGACGCCCTCGAACTTGCCGACCGGCAGGTTGAACTGGCGGCGGATGCGCGCGTAGGCCGCGGTCGAATACACGCCGCCCTTCGCGCCGCCGGTGGCGATCGAAGGCAGCGAGATGCAGCGCCCGACCGAGAGCTGCTCGACCAGCATGCGCCAGCCCTGGCCCGCCATCTTCGGCCCGCCGATGATCGCATCGAGCGGCACGAACACGTCCTTGCCCTGGATCGGGCCGTTCTGGAACGGCCCGTTCAGCGGAAAGTGGCGCCGGCCGATCGTGATGCCGGGGGTGTCGCGAGGCACGAGCGCGACGGTGATCCCATGGTCGGTCTTGTCCGCGCCCATGAGCTTGTCGGGGTCGTACAGGCGGAACGCGAGGCCGATGAGGGTCGCGATCGGCGCGAGCGTGATGTAGCGCTTGGAGAAGTTGAGGCGGATGCCGACGGTCTCGCGGCCCTGGTAGGTGCCGCGGCAGACGATCCCGGTATCCGGGATCGCGCCCGCGTCGGAGCCGACGCGCGGGCCGGTGAGGCCGAAGCAGGGGATTTCCTCGCCGCGCGCGAGCCGGGGCAGGAAGTGCTGCTTCTGCTCCTCCGTGCCGTAGTGGAGCAGGAGCTCCGCCGGTCCGAGCGAGTTCGGCACGACGACCGTCGAGGCGACCGTGCTCGAGCGGCTCGCGATCTTCACGACCACCGTCGAGTGCGCGTAGGCGGAGAACCCGAGCCCGCCGAACTTGCGGGGGATGATCATCGCCCAGAAGCCCTTCTTCTTGATGAAGTCCCAGACCTCGGGCGGCAGGTCGGCGCGGCGGTGCGTGATGTCGAAGTCGTCGATCATCCGGCACAGCTCTTCGCAGGGCCCGTCGATGAAGGCCTGCTCCTCGGCGGAGAGCGCCGGCGCCCTGGCCGACAGGAGCTTCTGCCAGTCCGGCCCGCCGGTGAACAGCTCGCCGTCCCACCAGACGGTGCCGGCCTCGAGCGCTTCGCGCTCGGTCGTCGACATCGGCGGCAGCATGCGCCGGAACACGAGCAGGAAGCGGTTGGAGATCAGCACGCGGCGCAGCGGCCGGATGTTGAGGAGGACATGCGGGACGTAGAGCGCCCAGAGCGTTGCCGTCCACCACGTCGGGCCGTCGCCGAACAGCGTGTAGTACACGAGCAGCACGCCGAGGGCGATGGTCGCTTTCGCGAGGCTCGCACGCTGGTAGGCGAGCCACAGGACGAGGCTCGCGAACAGCACCAGCCAGAGCGCAGTGAGCACCATGGGACTCCGCTACTTATACCGCTTTCAGGATGGAATGCGGGATTAGGCGATGCACCCTAGCCACTGGGCGTTTGCACTGCAAAAAGACCGTGGCTGTGTATGCTTCGCGCCCGGGGAGGGAACAACCATGAGCCAGCTCATCGAGCGCGTCAAAGCCATCCTGATGACGCCCAGGACGGAATGGCCGGTCATCGCGGCAGAACCGGCGACCGTCGCCAGCCTGTACACGAAGTACATCCTGATCGTCTCGGCGCTGGGGCCGGTCGGCATGTTCCTGAAGAGCACGCTGATCGGTACCACGACATTCCTCGGCACCTTCCGCATGGGCGTGGGAGCGGGCCTCTCGATGGCCGTCGCCATGTACGTGGTGGGCCTGATAGGCATCTTCCTGTGGGCGCTCATCATCAACGCGCTCGCGCCCACGTTCGGCGGGCAGAAGGACTCGGTCCAGTCGCTGAAGGCCGCGGCCTACGCCGCGACGGGCGCCTGGGTCGGCGGCCTTTTCCAGGTGGTCCCCTGGTTCGGCTGGCTGTTCGGGCTCGCGGGCGCCGTCTACAGCGTCTACCTGCTGTATCTCGGCTTGCCGCACACGATGAAGTCGCCGCCCGAAAAGTCCGCGGGCTACACGGCCGTGACCATCATCGTCGCGATCATCCTGTCCTGGATCCTGTGGGCGATCGTCGGGAGCATCGTCGGCCGCAGCATGATGGGCGCGCCGCCCACGACGATCGGCGACAGCAGCTTCGAGAAAGGCAGCACCGGCGCCGCGCTCGAGGAATGGGCGAAGAACATGGAGAAGGCCGGCAAGCAGGTCGAGGCCTCGGCGCAGCAGAACCAGGGCGCCCCCTCCGCCGCGGCGATCGGCGCGCTGGTCGGCGCGGCGGTCGGCGGCGGCGAGGGCGTGACGGCACTGCCCCCGGACCAGCTGAAGGGCTTCCTGCCGGAGACGCTGGGCGGGCTGCCGCGCACGGCGCTCTCGGCCGAGCGCAATGCGGCGATGGGCTTCGAGGTCGCGGAGGCGAGCGCCGACTACTCGGATGGCGCGGGCCACAGCCTCAAGCTCGAGATCAACGACACCGGCGGCGCCAGGGGCGTGCTCGCGCTCGCGTCGTGGGCGAACGTCGAGGGCGAAAAGCAGTGGAATGGGGGCTACGAGCGCACCTACCGCGCCGACGGCCGCATGGTCCACGAGCGCTGGGACGGCACGGGCGGGCGCGGCGAGTACAACGTGATCGTGGGCAACCGCTTCGCGGTCGAAGTCTCCGGCCAGGCCGCCAGCATCGACGAGCTGAAGGCGGCGCTCGCCGCGGGCGTCGACATCGGCGGCCTCGAGGCTGCCGCCGCCGCCCCGCCGAAACCGAACGGCTGAGAAAGAGAAAGCCGGCCTCGGGGCCGGCTTTCGTTGAGCTGCCCGGTCCGGGCAACTCAGTTCATCGGGCGCAAGTTCACTTCACGCATCAGCGTGGTGCCGAGGAACGTGCGCATCCCGAGCCGGGTGCTCGAGAGCTCGCGCTGCTTCTTCTCGTCCGCGGTTGCCCAGTGCGCTGCGGCGATCGCGTCGAACTTCTCCTCGTCGGCCTGGTTGTAGTCGAGCGCCCTCGCAAAGTTGTCGAAGGCCGTGCAGGTCATGAAATCCCAGTCATTGGGATCGGCCGGCGCCTTCACGAAGGTCTTGAAATCCAGGATGAGCCCTTGCTTCTTCGCCTCGGCGTTGATGGCCGTGGCGTGCGAGCGGACGTACTCCATGTACGTGTCGAACATCCCGGGATTGGAACGATAGGCCGCGCATTCCCACACGGGGCCCTCGGTCCAGTGCTCCTGGGCAACGGCCGGCACCGACGCGCACGCCAGCACCGCGGCCAGGAGGCCGATTCGCTTCATCTTCATGGTTTCTCCCTGATTGGTTGTTCTCCGCCCTCTGGCGGAGCGTGGGGGAGATTCTACGCTGCTTTGCTACCAGGCGATGCCGTAATCCTCGCCGTGGTTGCTCGACGCGCCCCAGAACGTGCCGTGAGCGTGGTCGATCATGACCGCGTTGATCGGGCCCGAGGTGCGCGTGCGGAACTCCGCCGCGTAGCCGCGCGCCTTGAGGTCGCGGCGCACCCAGTCGGGGATCGCGCTGTTGAGCGTGATGCGGCCGGGGAACCGCTCGTGCGGCACGAAAGAGTCGCGCATCTGGTAGCTCGTGAAGTTCGGCGCCTCGGCGGCCTGCTGCGGCGTCATGCCGAACTCGACGATGGCGAGGAAGAACTGCAGCAGGTTCTGGTCCTGCGTGTCGCCGCCCTGCACCGCGAAGGCGAGCCAGGGCTTGCCGTCCTTGAGCGCGAGCGAGGGCGTCAGCGTGACGCGCGGCCGCTTGCCGGGCTCGATCACGTTGTACGGGTTCACCGCGGGGTCGATCACGAACTGCTGCGCGCGCTGGCTCATGCCCATGCCCGTGCGTCCGGCGATGACGGCGGGTATCCAGGCGCCCGAGGGCGTCATCGAGACGATCCAGCCCTCCTGGTCGGCCGCGACGACGGAGGTCGTGCCGCGATAGAAGGAGCCGCCGTCGGGGTCGGTCGCCGCGGCGAAGCGCGCCGCGTCGAAAGCGGGCAGCGCGGCGCCGGTGAGCTTCCTCAGGAGATCCGCGTGCGGGTTGGTGCCGCCCTGGAACGGGTACGGGTCGCCGGGCCCGATTGCGGGATCGTTGGCGGCGCCGGGCGTGATCGCCGCGGCGCGGGACTTCGCGTAGTCCTTGGAGAGCAGGCCCTCGATCGGCTCGGCCGGCGGGAAGTCGGGGTCGCCGTAATAGAAGTCGCGGTCGGCGAACGCGAGGTTCATCGCCTGGTAGACGGTGTGGATGTAATTCGCGCTGTTGTAGCCCATCGGCTTCAGGTCGAAGTTCTCCAGGATGTTGAGCGCCTGGAGCAGCACCGGGCCCTGGGTCCAGTGGTCGAGCTTGTAGACGTCGATGCCGCGGTAGCTCACGTGCCGCGGCTCCTCGAGCTTGACGCGCCAGTTGGCGAGGTCGCTGCCCGTGACCTGCGCGCCTTCCTCGCGCGCGCCGCGCACGAATTCCGCGGCGACGTCGCCGCGGTACATGCGGTCGTAGGCGGCCTGCAGGGCCTCCTTGCGGGAGTTGCCGGCGGCGAGCGCCGCGGCTTCCGCCTCGACGAGCTTGCGCAGCGTCGCCGCGAGGTCCGGCTGGCGGAAGATCTCGCCGGCGGCCGGCGCCTCGCGCGCCTCGCCGGCGTGGGGCAGCATCACCGCCTTCGAGTAGCGCCACTGCCCGAGCTTCGCTTTCTCGGACTCGATCTCGTCCGCCGTCTCGGCGTCGATCGCGTAGCCGTCGGCGAGCTCGATCGACGGCGCGAGCACCTCGGCGAGCGAGAGCGTGCCGAATTCGGCGAGCATCGTGATGAGCGCGCCCGGCGTGCCGGGCGTCACGGCGGCGAGCGGCCCGTCCTCGGGCGGCCCGTCGAGGCCCTTGTCCCTGAAGAACTGCGCCGTCGCGCCGCTCGGTGCGACGCCGAGGCCGTTGACCGCGATGATCCTGCCGGTCTTCGGGTTGTAGATGAGCGCCTGCGTCTCGCCGCCCCAGGACAGCACGTCCCACATCGTCGAGGTGGCGGCGAGCATGGCGCAGGCGGCGTCGACGGCGTTGCCGCCGCGCTCGAACATGCGCGCGCCGGCGGTGGCCGCGAGCGGCTTGCCGGTGATCGCCATCCAGTGCGTGCCGTGCAGCGGCGGCTTCTGGGTCTTCTCCTGGGCGAGGGCGCTGCCGCCCAGCGCGGAGGACAGCAGCGCGGCAATCGCCGCGGCGCGGATGGCGCTCTTCATCGCGATTCTCCCGTCAGATCAGTTCCCGGACGCCCTCGCGCTCCTCGAGCAGCTCGCGGTGCGTCGCGTCCATGCGTTCGCGGCTGAACTCGTCGACCGCGAGTCCCTGCACGACGGTGTAGCGCCCGTCCTTGCAGGTCACCGGGTACGAATAGATGACGCCCTCGCCGATGCCGTAGCTGCCGTCGGCGGGCACGGCCATGCTGACCCAGTCTCCCTCCGCGGTGCCGAGCGCCCAGTCGCGCATGTGGTCGATCGCGGCGGAAGCCGCCGAGGCGGCCGACGAGGAGCCGCGCGCCTTGATGACCGCGGCGCCGCGCTGCTGCACGGTCGGGATGAACTCGTCGCGGTACCACGTCGCCTCGACCAGCGACTTCGCCGGCTTGCCGGCAACGGTGCAGTGCGCGATGTCGGGATGCTGCGTCGCGCTGTGGTTGCCCCAGATGATCATGCGCCGCACGTCGTTCACGTGCGTGCCGGTCTTTCCGGCGAGCTGGGCGAGGGCGCGGTTGTGGTCGAGCCGGGTCATCGCCGTGAAGTTGCGCCGCTCGATGCCGGGGGCGTTGGAAGCGGCGATCAGCGCGTTCGTGTTGGCCGGGTTGCCGACCACCAGCACGCGCACGTCGCGGCTCGCGCTCGCCTCGAGCGCCTTGCCCTGCGCTGAGAAGATCTGCGCGTTGGCGAGCAGCAGGTCCTTGCGCTCCATGCCGGGGCCGCGCGGGCGCGCGCCGACCAGCAGCGCGTAGTCGCACCCCTTGAACGCGGCCTTCGCGTCGTCGGTCGCGGTCACGCGGTTGAGCGTCGGGAAGGCGCAGTCCATCAATTCCATGACGACGCCGCCGAGCGACGGCAGCGCCGGCGTGATCTCGAGCAGGTTCAGGTTGACCGGCCGGTCGCTGCCCAGCATCTGCCCCGAGGCGACGCGGAACGCGAGCGCATAGCCGATCTGGCCGGCGGCGCCGGTGATGGTGACGGTGGCGGGTTTCTTCAAGCGGAGCTCCGAAGGCTCGAAAAGGGGCCGTAGTGTAGCAGCGCAAAATGAGGCGGACGCCCCCATTCATATCCGTGAAGGGGTCTGACCCCTCCGTTCGGTTGCACGCTGCAGGCGCAATGCCAGCAGGAAACCGACGGCGCCCGAGGCGGCGAAGAACGCCATCATCGGCAGGTAACCGGCCGGATGGGCGGCTCCGGCAGCGAACGCGTCGTTGAGGCGGCCGGCCACGAGGTTCGCGGCGGCGATGCCCACGTTGAGCCCGACCGACAGCAGCGCGAACGCGGTGCCGAGCCGCGCTTCCGGCACGAGTCGCGCGGCGAGCGGCCACAGCACTGCGGGCACGAGCGAGTAGCTCACGCCGATCAGCACGGTGCCGATCCAGAGCGGCAGCGTCGTGGCGGCCATCGCCAGCATTGCGAGCGGCAGGAGCAGCGCGCCGAGTGCGAGCAAGGCCGCGGAACGGCCGCTGCGGTCGGAAAGCCAGCCGAATGCCGGCGTAGCCACCAGCGCGGCGAGGTAGACGTAGCCGTTGATCGCACCCGCCGCCGCGAGCTCGAGCCCGTGGGCGTGCTGGAAATACTTGATCGAGAACGTGCTGCGGAAGGCGAATATCACCGCGTACCACAGGACGCAGAGCGCGAGCAGGTGCCAGTACGCGGGTCCGAACCCGAGGACGTCGCGCCACGCGAAGGCGGGCGCACGCGGCGCCGGCGGGGGCGCGCCGTGGCGGCGATCGAGGCGCCACGCGGCAAGCGACATCGCGAGCGAGAGCGCGGCCAGGA
>Ga0157380_10004058_pt1 | contig 10100 bp, 7 predicted proteins | sample S35metaG_FD_119757 | JGI IMG/M metagenome (GOLD analysis project Ga0157380, IMG submission 119757) | Switchgrass rhizosphere microbial communities from Kellogg Biological Station, Michigan, USA - S3-5 metaG | ecosystem: Host-associated > Plants > Roots > Rhizosphere > Soil | place: USA: Michigan...
CGAGCATCATCCCGCTGATCGCCACCTGCTGCTCGATGCGCACTCGCGCACGCGGCCCGGCGGCGAACAGCTTGGCCCAGCTCTCGCGCACCTGGTCCTGGCCGGAGAGGCGCCCGCCCGCCGGGTGCACGCAGACGATTTCCTCGTCCTCGGCCCACACCGCCATCATGCCTTCGAGGTCGCAGCGCTCGAGCGCTTCGTAGAACGCGGTCTCGGCGTCCTGGGCGGTGGGGAAGATCTTGACGCTCACGGGGAGAGAACCTCGGCCAGTACGCGCTCGACGGTCATTTCCTTCATGCAGCGAAAATGCCCGAGTGGGCATTCGCGCGCGAAGCAGGGGCTGCACTCGACGTGCAGCCAGACCACGCGCGCCTTGTCGGACGCGGGCGGCGTGTGCTCGGGGCTGGAAGAGCCGAACAGCGCGACCTGCGGCCGGCGCAGCGCCGCGGCGACGTGCATCAGGCCGGAATCGTTGCTCACCACCACCGCCGCGCCGGCGATCAGAACGATCGCCTCGTCCAGCGTGGTTCTCCCCGCCAGGTCCTTGCCCGGGATGCCGGCGGCGGCGGCGCGGTCGTTCGCCGAGCCGAGGATCACCACCGGCATGCCGATGCGCCGCGCGAGCTCGCCGAAGTACGGCCAGCGCTTGGCCGGGCCGTATTCGGCGCCGGGGCAAAGCACTGCGTAGCGTTCTTCGATCCCGAATCTGCGGCGCGTGTCCGCGATCTCGGTTTCGCTCACCTCCAGATGCGGCTGGGGCAATGGCTGCGCCGGCTCCCCACCCGCGAGGCGGGCGTAATGCACCGGCATCGGTAGCTTCGAGTTCGGCAGGGTCGAGTTCAGCAAGCCGTAGCGCATTTCGCCGACGTAGCCCGCGCGCTGCGGGATGCCGGCGAGGAACGGCACCAGCGCCGACTTCCAGCTGTTCGGCAGGACGATCGCCCGATCATAGCCGCGCTTGGCGAGCGCGCGCGCCAGGCGCCAGCGGCTCCTGAGGTCGGCGGCACCGTGGCGGAACGGCACCGCGATCACGTCGTCCACTTCGGGCATGCGGCGAGCGACCGGCGCCACCCAGTCGGGCGCGAGCACGTGCAGCGTGGCCCCCGATTTCTTCAATTCGACGAGCAGGGGCTGCGCCATGAGCGCGTCCCCGATCCAGTTCGGCGCGACGACGAGGATCCGCGTCAACTAATGACCTTTGACCGGTGCTCCCTTGTACACGTACTTGGCCCCGCAGTACGGGCAAAGGCATTCGCCTTCTTTCGCAACGTCGAGGAAAACGCGCGGGTGCATGTTCCACAGCGGCGTGCCCGGGGTCGGGCAATGCAGCGGCAGGTCCTTCTCGCTCACTTCGATTTGACGGGGGTCAGCCATTTGCGGCGCTTCTTGTCCTTGCCGGTGACGACGTCGAAGAACGCCTTCTGGATCTTTTTGGTGATCGGCCCGGCCTTGCCTTCGCCAATGATACGGCCATCGAGCTCGCGGATGGGCGTCACCTCCGCCGCGGTGCCGGTGAAGAAGCACTCGTCGGCGATGTAGATGTCGTCGCGCGTCAGCCGCTTGGCGCCCACCTCGTAGCCGAGCTCGCCGGCGAGCTCGATCACCGAGGTGCGCGTGATCCCGGTGAGCGCGGAGGTGAGCTCGGGTTCCCAGATTTTTCCATCCTTGATGATGAAGATGTTTTCGCCCGCGCCTTCGGCAACGAAGCCGTCGACGTCGAGCAGCAGGCCTTCGTCGTAGCCGTGCGTGGTCGCCTCCAGCGTCGCCAGCACCGAGTTCGGGTAGGTGCCCGACATCTTGGCGCGCGCCATGGTGACGTTGATGTGGTGCCGCGCGTAGGACGAGGTCTTGACGCGGATGCCCTTCTCGAGCGCCTCGGGCCCGAGGTAGGCGCCCCACGGCCAGGCCGCGATGGCGACGTGCACCTTGGCGCCGACCGGCGAGACGCCCATCTTTTCCGAGCCGTAGAACGCGATCGGGCGGATGTAGCACGCCTCGTGGCCGTTGGCGCGCACCACTTCGAGCTGCGCCTCCATCAGGCGCTCCCGGGTGTACGGGATCTTCATCATGTAGATGTGCGCCGAGTTGAACAGGCGGTCGGTGTGCTCCTTCAGGCGGAAGATGGCGGTGCCGATCTCGGTCTTGTAGGCGCGTACCCCTTCGAACACGGCGAGGCCGTAGTGCAGCGAGTGGGTGAGGACGTGGGTGGTGGCCGAGCGCCAGTCGACCAGCTTGCCGTCGTGCCAGATCTTGCCGTCGCGGTCCGCCATCGACAGCGGCGCCGCCGCCTTTGCCTTCGCCATTGGGTTCTCCGTGGTGGGCGGCCATCTAAACACAAGGGCGGAAAATCCGCCATACTATTAACGTGCAGGTTAATAGTCCCCAGCGTGTCTTTTACGCCCTCGCCTCGCTGCCGCGCCGGCGCATCATCGCGTTCCTGTCGCAGACCGCGCTGTCGACCGCCGACCTTGCCGAGCGCTTCGCGCTGAGCCGGCCGGCGATTTCGCGCCACCTGTCGGTGCTGGTGCGCGCCGGGCTGATCGGCGGCGAGCGCCAGGGCCAGCGTGTGCTGTACCGCCTGAACCGTGACGCATTGCTCGGCGCGCTGGCGCGCTTCGCCTCGGAAGTGGACGGCCCGTTGCGCCATGCGCCGCAAGCTGGTAGGAATCCGCGCGATGCGATCTAGCACCTGGCTCCTGGTAGTCCTACTGGCTGGCTGTGCCACGCCCAGCGTCCGTGACGAGGACCGTTCGCTGGTCTGGTCCGATGACGTGATTCGCGTGCTCGAGCGCGAGCAGGCCGACGTGATCGAAGTGGCTCGCTTCTCGCAACTGCGCCCGGGCGACGACTTGCAGCCGTGGGAACCGTGGCTGATGGTGCGCGGCAACGAGCTCACCAGGTACCGCGCCGCCGAAGTGGACGGCGTGGTGGCGGTGGAGGCCGAAGGCGTGGCCGGCGGCTCCGGCATGTGGCGCAAGATCCGGGTCGACCCGCAGCACAACCCGATCATGGAATGGCGCTGGCGCCTGCCGCCGCCCGCCGCCGGCAGCCCGCCGCTCACCGTGACCGCCCGCGCCAGCCCGATCGCGCGCCTGTCGCTCGCGTTCCACGGCGATCCGCAGAGGCTCGACTTCGAGGACCGCGTCAAGCTGCGCATGGCCCGGGCGCTGACGGTGAACGGCCTGCCCTACGCCTCGCTGCTCTATGTCTGGATGATGAACGTGCCGGTGGACACGGTGATCCACAGCCCGCACACCGATCGCGTGCGCATGATCGTGGTGGAAAGCGGGCCGGAGCGCGCCGGCCAGTGGATCACCATCCGGCGCAACGTGGTCGAGGATTACCGGCGCGCGTTCGAGGAGGAGCCCGGCGACATCGTCGGCGTCGGCCTGATGACCGACTACGGCGACGACGGCTCGCCGCGGCGCGCGGTGTACGGCGACATCACCTTGCGGAGCGCACCATGAACAACTTCAGGTTTTCGCACCTCGCGCGCCGCATCGCGGCCCTGTCCGGGCGTCCGGCAGCGTTCCTCGCGGCCGCCGCCGCCATCGTGCTGTGGGCGCTGTCGGGGCCGCTGTTCGGCTTCAGCGATACCTGGCAGCTGATGGTGAACACCACCACCACCATCATCACCTTCCTGATGGTGTTCATCATCCAGAGCACGCAGAACCGCGACACCAGCGCGATCCAGCTCAAGCTCGACGAGCTGATCCGCGCCACCCAGGGCGCGCACAACGCGCTGCTCGACCTCGAGGAGATCGACGACGAGCGCTTCGAGGCCTACCGGCGCAGCTACGAGAAGCTGGCCGCGGCGGCGCGCGAGAAGCTGGAAAGGGGCGAGCTCGACACCGATTCGCCCGAGATCAAGGACCTCGGGCGCTGAACACCGTTTTCCACAGTTCGTGCACCACCTCGGCGTGGCGCGCGACCTGCGCCAGCGGCACGCGTGCATACTGCGCGCCGTTCAGCCGCAGCGAGTGCTGCACGCGGCGGAACTCGCGGTAGGCATCGCGGCAGCGCTCGGCGAGCGCCTCGGGAATCAGGCCGTGCCCTGCCGCGATCCGCAGCAGGGCGATGTTTCCCAGGTTGGCCGTCAACGAGCGGAACCGGCTCGAAAAACCCAGCACCAGAAACTGCACGCTGAACTCGATGTCGATCATGCCGCCGCGGTCGTGCTTGACGTCGAACAGCCCCGACTTGTTCGGATGCGCGGCGTGGAGCTTTTCGCGCATTTCGACGATGGCGCGGGCGAGCCCGTCCAGCTCGCGTTTCCTGCTCAGCGTTTTCTCGCGGATCTGCTCGAACGCCTCGCCCACCGACTTGTCGCCGGCGCAGTAGCGCGCCCGCGTCAGCGCCTGGTGCTCCCAGACCCAGGCGCTTTCTTCCTGGTAGCGCACGAAGGCATCGACCGCGGACACCATCAGGCCGGACGCGCCGCTCGGCCGTAGCTGCAGGTCGGTTTCGAACAGCATGCCGGCCGAGGTGCGGCTGCTGAGCCAGGTGTTGAGACGCTGCGCGAGCCTTGCGTAGACCTCGGGCGCGCGCTCGTCCGCATCGTCATACAGGAAAATGATGTCGAGGTCGGAGGCGTAGCCGAGCTCCTTGCCGCCGAGCTTGCCGTAGCCGATCACCGCGAAGGCGGGCTGCTCGCGGTGGCGGCCGCGCAGATCGTGCCAGACCTGCTCCAGCGTGACCTGCAGGACGAGGTCGGCCAGGGCCGAAAGATAGTCGGCGAGGCGCTCGACCGTGAGCAGGCCGGCGAGGTCCTGCGCCAGCAGGCGAAACACCGCCGCCTGGTGCACCTCGCGCAGCATGTTCATGCGTTGCTCGACGTCGCCGCCGGCGGCGTCGAGCTGGGCGCGCAGGCTTTTCGCGACCAGCCCGAGATCGAGCGGCGCATAGAGCACCCGGTCATCGAGCAGCTCGTCGAGCAGCAGCGGATGGCGGGTGATGAACTCCGCCGCCCAGCTCGAGGCGCCGATGATGCGCGCCACGCGCTCGAGCGCCTCGGGGTGCTCGGCGAGCAGCGCGAGATACGCCGCACGGCTGGCGATGGCCTCGACCAGGTCCACGCCGCGCGCGAGCGTCGCCTCCCGGTCCGGGGTGGCGCGCGCGGCGCTCGCAAGCGCCGGCATCAGGCGGTCGAGGCGACGTTTCGACTCGGCCGGCAGGGCGGCATAGCGCTGGCTCGAAAGGAGCGCCGAGAGCCGCGGATGGTCCGGCCAGGGCTCCTGCGGCGCCTCGGGCTCGGCAAACACCTGCTCGAAATGGTGCGACACGCGGTCGCGATGGGCTCGCAGCCGGGCGTAGAACGCTGCCCAGGAATCGAACCCGCACATCTGCGCCACGCGCGAGCGGTCCTCTTCATCCTCGGGCAGATCATGGCGCTGCGCATCGTCGAGATACTGCAAGCGGTGCTCGAGGTTGCGCAGAAAGGTGTAGGCCTGCGCCAGCTCGGTGGCCGCTTCGGTCGGCAGAAGATTCTTGCGGGCTAGGACCGGCAGCGCTTCCAGCGTCGGCCGCACGCGCAGCTCGGGGTCGCGGCCGCCGCGGATCAGCTGCATCGCCTGCACGATGAACTCGATTTCGCGAATCCCGCCCGGGCCGAGCTTGACGTGCTCGGCGAGCTCGCGGCGCGCCACGTCGCGCCGCACTTCGGCGTGGAGCGAGCGCATCGCGGCGAGCGTGGCGTAGTCGAGGTACTTGCGGAATACGAAGGGCCGCACCACGGCATCGAGCGCGGCGCTGCCGGGACCGGAGAGCGGGCGCGCCTTGAGCCAGGCGTAGCGCTCCCATTCGCGCCCGTGGGCGATCAGGTAGCTCTCGAGCGCGTCGAAATTGCAGGCGAGGGGGCCGGAATCGCCGAACGGCCGCAGGCGCATGTCGACGCGGAATACGAACCCGTGCTCGGTCTGTTCCGACAGCAGGCGGATCAGCTGCCGGCCGGCGTGCTCGTAGCTCGGGTCGGGCGGGCCGTCGTAAAGGAACACCAGATCGATATCGGAGGAAACGTTGAGCTCACGGCCACCCAGCTTCCCCATGCCCACCACCACCAGGTCTTCGCGGCCGACGAGCTTGAGCCCCGCCTGGATCGAGACCTCGGCGAGGTCGCTCATCGTGCCGCATACCTCGCCGAGGCCGGCGCGGCCCGACAAGTCGCGCGCCATCACGCGTAACACCACGCGGTTACGCAACTCCCGCAGCTTGCGACTGTCATCCTCAGGCGCGTCGAGCGCGTTCAGCATTTCGGCGCGCGTGAACGGCGCCGGATCTTCCACCTCGGATTGGAGTTCGGGGTGCGCTTCGAGCAGCCGCCGGGCGAAGCGCGAAAGGCCGAGTTTCTGAATGATTTCCGACATTTAAAAGTTAGAATGACTCACTGGACGTGAATTCCACCATGAAGCGGCTGCTGCGAGTGATCGAAATGCTCGCCTGGGGCGTGTTTTTCGCGCTCGCGGCGCTGGTGCTCGCCGTGCGCTTCTGGGTGCTGCCCGACATCGAGCGCTATCGCGGCGACATTGTCGCCGCAATGTCGCGCGGCATCGGCCTGCCGGTGCGCGTCGGCCGCATCGAGGCCGGCTGGTTCGGCTTGCGTCCGCAGATCACCCTGTCGGACGTGCGCATCCACGATGCGCAGGGCCGCGAGGCGCTGGTGCTGCCGTCGATCCACAACGTGATCGCCTGGCGCTCGCTGCTGCATCGCGAGCTGCGCCTGCATCAGCTCGCCATCGACGGCCCGCGCCTCGCCGTGCGCCGCGATGCGGCGGGCGACCTGTACGTCGCCGGCATGAAGCTCGCGAAAGGCGGCAGCGGCGGCTCCGGCGCGAGCGGCTGGCTCCTCGGTCAGAGCGAGATCGTGGTGCGCAACGCCGAGATCGAATGGCGCGACGAGCTGCGCGGCGCGCCGCCGCTAGTGCTGTCCGCGCTCGACCTGCGCATGGTCAGCTCGGGGCGCTCCCTGTCGCTCGGGCTCACCGCGCGTCCGCCGGCCGAGCTCGGCAGCGGCATCGAGGTGCGCGCGCTGATCGACGCGGCCGGCTTGGGGGCCGACACCTGGAACGGGCGCGTTTTCATGCAGGTCGGCTATACCGACCTCGCCGCATGGCGCGGGTGGGTGGATTACCCGGTCAACATCCGCCAGGGGCAGGGCGCGCTGCGCGTCTGGCTGGGCGTGGAGAACGGCGAACCGAAAGACCTCACCGCCGATCTCGCGCTCGCCGGGGTCTGGGCGAGCCTGGGCGACGAGCTGTCGCCGCTCGAGCTGGCGTCACTGCAGGGCCGCGTGCACGGCCGCCGCCTGGCCGACGGCGTCGAGCTCTCCGGCAAACGCATGGCGCTCGCCATGGCGCGCGGACCTGAGATCCCGCAGACCGATTTCGAGATCGTCTGGCGCCCGCAGGCCGGCGGCGTGCTCGGCGCGAGCGTGGTCGACCTGCAGGGGATCGGCCATCTGATCGGGTCGCTGCCGTTGCCGCCGCAGCTCGCCGGCATGCTGACCGACCTCGCGCCGGGTGGCCGGCTCGCCGACGCGCGCCTGGAATGGAGCGGACCGTTCGACGCGCCGACCGGCTTCTCCGCGCGCAGCCGCTTCAGCGAGCTCGCGATGCGGCCGCGCGACGAGCTTCCGGGCTTCAGCGGGTTGAGCGGCAGCTTCGAGCTGTCGAAGGAGCGCGGCAAGCTGCAGCTCGCTTCGCGCCAGGCGCAGATCGAGCTGCCGAAAGTCCTGGTGAAGCCGCAAATCGACATCGGCTCGCTCACCGGCGACCTCGCCTGGGAGCGCGACCCGGCCGGTGCGTTGAGCGTGCGCGTCGCCTCGCTCACCTTCGCCAACGCGCATGTCAGCGGCAACCTGTTCGGCACCTACGGCTGGCGCGGCGACGGGCCCGGCACGCTCGACCTGTCCGCGGTGCTGAACCGCGCCGACGGCCGCAGCGCAATGCAATACATCCCGCACGTCCTCAACGAGGAGGCGCGCGAGTGGCTCACGCAGGCCGTGGTCGCCGGCGAAAGCAGCGACGTCCGCGTACGGGTACGCGGCGACCTGCGCGATTTCCCGTTCGTCGATCCGACGACGGGCCAGTTCCAGGTCACTGCGCGGATCGAGAAGGGCGTGCTGAACTATGCGCCGGGCTGGCCGCGCATCGAGGACATCGACGGCGAGCTCACCTTCGAGCGCGACGGTATGCAGTTCGTGGCGCGTAGCGGCACCGTGCTTGGCGCGCGGCTCTCGGGCGTGCGCGCGCAAGTGCCGAGCTTCAAGGACCCGGGTCGCCGCGTGCTGGTCACCGGCCAGGCCGACGGCGCCACCGCCGAGTTCCTCAAGTACATCGAATCCTCGCCGCTGCGCGAGAAAGCCGGCAGCTTCGTCACCTCGATGGTGGCGGAAGGCCGCGGCAAGCTGAACCTCAAGATCGATCTGCCGCTCACCGACCTGAAGCAGACCAAGGTGGCCGGCGAGTACGAATTCGCCGCCAACCGGGTGAAAGTGCTCGACGAGCTGCCGCCGATCGACCAGGTGGCCGGGCACCTGACCTTCACCGACGACGGCTTCACGCTGCAGGGCGTGCGCGGCCGCCTGCTCGGCGGCGCGCTTACGCTCTCCGGAGGCACCAATCCCCGGCGCGGGGTCGAGATCGTTGCGCGCGGCGATGCCACGGTGGAGCAGGCGCGCACCGTGCCGCCGCTCGACCATCCGCTCACCAAGCATCTTTCGGGCGGCTTCGCCTACGTGGTCAACGTACAGGCGAAGGACGGGCTTGCGCGGGTGAGCCTCGAATCGCCGCTGCGCGGCGTGGAAAGCGCGCTGCCGGTGCCGCTCGCCAAGAGTGCGGTCGAGACGCTGCCGGTGCGCGTGGACTTCATCCCGACCGCGAGCGGCGAGCGCGACCGCATCGTCATCGCGCTCGGCACGCTCGCGCGCGTGGAGGTCGCACGACGCAAGCAAGGAAACACCATGCAAGTGCAGCGCACCGCTTACTGGCTCACGCCCGAGCGCGACCAGGCGATCCGGCTCCCCGAGCGCCCGGGGACACTGTTCTACGGCTCGTTGCCGGCATTCGACCTCGAGCGCTGGACGCCGCTGCTCGCCGGCGGCGACGGCCAGGGAGGCGGCGGCGATGCGACGCCGATCGCGGTGGAGGTGAAATTCGGCAAGCTCGACGCTTTTGCCCGGCGCTTTTCGAACGTCGCGCTGCGCGCGAGCACCGATGCGGGCGGCTGGTCGGCGAACGTGAAGGCCGAGGAAGTCGCCGGCGACGTCTCGTTCCGCAACGCCGGCGGCGGGCGGCTGATCGCGCGCCTCGCGCGCTTCACCATCCCGGCCGATGCGCCCGCGGCCGCGGGCGCCCAGCCGCGCCCCGCGCCGAAGCCGAGCGAGCTGCCGGCGATCGACCTGGTGGCGGAAGCGTTCACGTTTCGCGGCAAGCAGCTGGGGCGGGTCGAGCTGGTGGCGCGCCCGGACGGCGACAACTGGCGCATCGAATCGGCGAGCATGGTGAACCCGGAAGCGTCGCTCACCGGCAGCGGCACGTGGTACGCGGCGCCGTCGCGCACCAACGTCGCGTTCGATCTGCAGGCGGGCGACAGCGGCGGCTTCCTGGCGCGGGTCGGCTATCCCGATCTGGTAAAGGGCGCGAGGACGCGCATGCGCGGCACGCTTGCCTGGCAGGGCGATCCGGCCACGCTCGACCTGCCGACGCTCAGCGGCGAGATCGAAATGCAGGCGAACGACGGCCAGTTCCTCGAGATCGAGCCCGGCGTGGGCAAGCTGATCTCGCTCATGAGCCTGCAGGCGCTGCCCAAGCGCATCACGCTCGACTTCCGCGACGTGTTTTCCAAGGGGTTCCAGTTCGACCGCATCGCGTCGAGCGCGCAGGTCCAGACCGGGGTCATGAAACTGCAGGAGTTCCGCATGCGCGGCTCGGCGGCCGACGTCGAGATGAAAGGTGAAACCGATCTCGTGCACGAGACGCAAAATCTGCAGGTGCGCGTGGTGCCCAGCCTGGCGCTCGGCGATACCGCGGCGATCGGCATCGGCATCGTCAACCCGGTGGCGGGGGTGGCCGCCGCCATCGCCCAGCGCCTGCTGAAGAACCCGC
>Ga0157380_10004060_pt1 | contig 10098 bp, 9 predicted proteins | sample S35metaG_FD_119757 | JGI IMG/M metagenome (GOLD analysis project Ga0157380, IMG submission 119757) | Switchgrass rhizosphere microbial communities from Kellogg Biological Station, Michigan, USA - S3-5 metaG | ecosystem: Host-associated > Plants > Roots > Rhizosphere > Soil | place: USA: Michigan...
CGCGTACAAATTACAGAAACCCCCTAGCCAGAAGGTGAGTGTAAGAGGGATGCAGAGAAAAAGCAACGAACCGACGGGGGTTCAACTGCCTGTGGCTGGCTTGAGCGTGGAGTGCGTCGCATGCCGATGATCCGACTCACTGAGCCGCAGAACATGGGTGAGCTGGCCATGATTACGAGTTTGCTGGAGGGCAGCGGCATCCCCTACATGGTTCAGAATGAACATGTGAGCAGTTTGTATCCGGGACTCCCCATTCTCAACTCGCATGTCATGGTCGACCAGTGCGATCAGCTCCGTGCCGAAGTGCTTCTCAGCCGACTGCGGTTGGCGGTCCGCGATGTCTCGTCGCAGCCGTAAGCGCATACGAGCCCACATTATTCATGAGTGCTTCTGCTGCAAGCGCGGATTCGCTGCGCTTGCGCGTGAAGCGCAGGACGGAATGGGTGCGTGTGTATCGTCGCATGCGAGATAGGAGATACGCTTCACGAGGAACGCACGTTCGGGCGACTACGCGGCGAACCGTCATGAATAATGTGCGCTAGCGGGGCGGTTTTGGGGTGTGTGGGTTCGAAGGGGATTGGGTAGGAAGCCGTTCGCCTGAACCTTGGAACCATCCGCCGATGAGGCTGCCTTCTTCAAAGTACAGATAGCGGTGTTTCACCACCGCCGCGCTTTCCCAATCTTCAAAAATCCATTCTTCACGGCGGATGCCTTCCTTGGTGAAGGTTGTGTTGATCGTCTGTGGTCCTCCCCAGGCTTCTAACACCTGTTCTTTCGACATGCCGACCATGACCCGATGCTCCGCAATATGCTTTTGAAAGTCCGGGTCTTTGAGCTGTTCGATGAGTGGCCAGATCACCATCAGCAGAACAAAGAGACCAAGCCCCGCGTAGATGATGAGTCGAACCGAACGGCGGCGAATGAAGGGGACCGGTGCTTCCAAATCAGTTGGCGGGGCATTCATCGATTCCTGGGTAGTCATGGTGGTGTGTGGTGTGAGGTATGATGCAGCGCATCGTAACAACGGCCAACAAGGGGAGTCAAGCAACGGCAAAGAAAAGCATTTATGAATCAATTAGATAGAGAAGCCGCTATACTCGAAGCATAGAGTGATTCTTATGAAGAAAGAACGAACATCTATTCAGCTATGGTTTCAGAAGGGACTGCTCCTTGGTATGGGAGTTGTCCTCCTTCTTATTACGGGACTTATGATGCCCCACGTAGTGGTTGCCGAGACGATGTATTCCTATATCGATGAGCACGGCACGCCTGTCTTGACGGACAATTACAACAATATTCCGGAGCGCTATCGGACGAAAGTGAAAACCATCGAACAGTCCGTCCGTCAGCCGTCTCAGACTGCCTCGTTCGGGGCCATACAGCATACGGTCACAAGCTGGGCCAAGACTATAACCGCAACAATAAGTGGCTTTGCGCCGGAGATTTCAGGTTTATCGCCCGCTCAGTCGAAAATCTTGACGACCGCGGGACTTGTTGCGTTGATCTGTGTGATTGCGATGTACCTGATCCGGAATCAGGCCATAAAGTTTATTACTCTCTGGACCTTGATCCTCACCGGGATTGTCACGCCCGTCTTGTTGTATACGGCGCAAGGTGGGGCGAACGATGTCATGAAAGCCAAAGCCGCCGAGGCGGCGAAAAAACAGCAAGATCGCCTCCAGCAAGTTCCCTAGACTCTCTCAACCATACGCCTCACGCCAAGTCGCTACTCCGCGTATTTAGGAAGAGGAATCTTCCTCGCTGGTTTCACTTGAAGCGCGGGTTGCTGCGCGAATTCACGCGAATAGGGATTGGTAATCGGGTCATGGGTGTGTTGCTGCCGTTGTTTCACAAGGCCGACACTTTGAGTGCTGATCTCCACCCGATCAACAAGCGCTTTGGTTGTGAGCGGGTCCGGCAGGCCTTGCAACGAGAATAGCTGGTAGGCCAGGGTCCACTCCAGTTTGTCCCTGGTTGCCTCTTTCACAATAAAACGAGCCTGTGGTGATGCGGCGCCTTTGAACAACAGTACCCAAATATTGGATCGGAATGAGGGGGACGCGGGATCCTCTGATGGGTGAAATTCCGGGACCACTGCGGGAATTTGAGTGAGGGGGACGGCGGGGGAGAATTCGATATCGACGAGCCGAACGAATAACGTCCGATTCTCGCGTTCATCATTGGGATCGACGGTATAACTGAACGAATATCGGACATCGATACCATCACGTGTAAAGGTATAGACATCCTCGCCATTTTCCGGTGACACGACCTTCCTGAAATATTTTTCCCAATCGGTGATGGCGTAGTAGGTAAAGACGCGCAGCGCGGACTTCCGATCACGCACCGCTTGCGGCATTCCGAGTTTTTGATGTAGTTCCGTTTGTGTCAGCCCAAGGTACCCATCCTCAAAATAGGCGGCGGCGAGGACTGTAGAAGGCTGGAGCCAGATGCCGGTGGTCGAGAATAGAAGCAGCAGAGACGAGAAGATGGTATGGATGAAAAAACGCAGGAGCACAGATTCTCTCCAGCTGGTAGCGGCATCGTATCGGCGGTCCTTCCTCCTGTCAAGGCGAGAGGATCGGGGTTGCTTGCTGGGGCAAGAACCTGTCGGTTATGATGGCCGGACTTTCTTTATAGTCACAGCGGATTCGATCGCGGAGACAGGCCGTATGAGTGCATTATTAAACGCGTTACTGCAACAACGCATTCTGGTCCTCGACGGAGCGATGGGGACGATGATCCAGCAGCGAAAACTGGATGAGGCTGCGTTTCGTGGCGAGCGGTTTAAAGATTGGAAGAAGAGTCAGAAAGGGCATAACGATCTGCTGAACCTCACGCAGCCCGCCATTATTGAAGAGATCCATCGCCAGTACTTCGAAGCCGGCGCGGACATCGTGGAAACGAATACGTTCAACTCGCAAGCCATTTCGCTGGCTGACTACGGCATGGAATCACTGGCCTACGAGATCGCGAGAGCCGGAGGAGAATGTGCCAGGCGTGCGGCGGAGCAGATCATGGTTGCACGGCCTGGCCGGTCGTGCTTTGTGGCCGGGGCGATCGGACCGACGACGAAGACATCGTCGATTTCAACCGATGTGAATAATTCTGCGGCGCGCGGCACCACCTATGACGAACTGGTCACGGTCTACTACGAACAGATCCGCGGCTTGGTCGACGGTGGAGTGGATCTCCTGTTGGTCGAGACCATCTTCGATACGCTCAATGCGAAAGCCGCGTTCTTTGCCATCGATAAATTTTTCGACGATCGCCACATCAGGCTCCCTCTGATGGCTTCGGTGACGTTTATTCAAGCCGGCAGCAATCGCGGGGTGACGGGCCAAACGATCGAAGCCTTCTGGAATTCCATTTCCCATGTGCCCTTGCTCAGCGTCGGCATCAATTGCGCGTTAGGTCCCAAGGAAATGCGTCCGTTGATTGAAGAGCTCTCTCGTCTGGCTCCGATCTCTGTGAGTTGCCATCCGAATGCCGGACTACCCAATCCGTTGCTGCCGACGGGATTTCCGGAGACACCCGAAAGTCTGGCGCCTCAATTGAGAGAGTGGGCGCAGAACGGCTGGCTGAATATCGTCGGTGGCTGTTGTGGGACGACACCTGGACACATCAAATTGATTGCGGAGGCCGTGCGAGATCTTCCTCCGCGCGTTACGCCATCCATCGAGCCTCATACCAGGCTCAGTGGGCTGGAAGCGGTCACGATTCGTCCGGAATCGAACTTTGTCAATATCGGCGAACGGACCAACGTCACAGGTTCACCGGCTTTTTCAAAACTGATTCTGGGAGGCGATTATGAAGCCGCGCTTTCGGTGGCGCGACAACAGGTTGAGGGAGGAGCCCAGATCATCGACATCAATATGGATGAAGGCATGCTCGACTCCCAGGCCGCCATGGAGAAATTCCTGCGATTGGTGGCGTCGGAACCGGATATCTGTCGCGTACCCATCATGGTCGATAGTTCGAAGTGGGATATCCTGGAGACGGGTCTGAAGGAAATCCAGGGCAAGCCTGTCGTCAATAGCATCAGCCTCAAAGAAGGTGAAGCCAAGTTTCTTCAGCAGGCCAAATTGGTGCATCGCTATGGGGCTGCCGTGGTGGTGATGGCCTTCGATGAACGCGGCCAGGCCGACACGTATGAGCGCAAGATTGAGGTGTGTGAGCGGGCCTATCGCCTCCTCACAGGGCGTGGCTTTCCAGCCCAGGACATCATCTTCGATCCGAACATCCTGACGGTGGCGACCGGCATTGAGGAACACAATAATTACGCGGTGAACTTCCTCGAAGCCACACGTTGGATCAAGCAGCATCTTCCGCTGGCGAAGGTCAGCGGCGGCGTCAGCAACATTTCCTTCTCATTTCGCGGCAACAACCGTGTACGCGAGGCGATGCACGCGGCATTTCTCTATCACGCCGTCAAGGCCGGTTTAGACATGGGGATTGTGAACGCCGGACAGTTGGCGGTGTATGAGGAGATTCCCAAGGATCTTCTGGAGCTGGTCGAAGATGTGTTGCTGAACCGCCGGCCTGATGCGACCGAACGATTGGTGACCTTTGCCGAGACTGTCAAGCAACAGGGAAAAGCGGCGGTGAAAGACGATGAGTGGCGCTCGGGCACGGTCGAGGAGCGACTCTCCCATGCACTGGTGAAAGGTGTGACCGATTACATTGAGCAGGACATCGAGGAGGCTCGGCAGAAGTTTGCCAAACCGCTGCATGTCATCGAGGGGCCCCTGATGGCCGGAATGAATATCGTGGGGGATCTATTCGGGTCCGGCAAGATGTTTTTGCCTCAAGTGGTCAAGAGCGCCAGGGTCATGAAGAAAGCCGTGGCCTATCTCATGCCATTCATGGAAGCGGAGAAGCAGCAGTCAGGCGTCTCGAGTTCGAATGGCAAGATCCTGCTCGCCACGGTCAAGGGTGATGTGCACGACATTGGGAAGAACATCGTCGGGGTGGTTCTGGGATGCAATAACTACGAGGTGATCGATCTCGGCGTGATGGTTCCTTGTGAGCAGATCCTGGCGGCTGCACGCGAACATGGGGTAGCGATCATCGGGTTGAGCGGACTCATTACCCCATCGCTGGACGAAATGGCGCATGTGGCGCGCGAGCTGACGCGCGAGGGCTTTGACCTGCCGTTACTGATCGGCGGTGCCACCACGAGCAAAGCCCATACGGCCGTGAAGATCGCCCCGGCCTACACCCACTCCGTGGTGCATGTGCTGGACGCCTCCAGAGCGGTGGGAGTTGTCGGCAGTCTGGTGAATGCTGACTTGCGGGATGACTTTGCCAAGAAGGTTCGCGCCGACTATGAGCAGATACGCCAGACTCATCAGGACAAGGGAGCGAAGCCTCTCTGGACGTTAGCACGGGCGCGAGCCAATCGATTTCAATCCAATTGGGTTGAGGTCGATATACCCATACCGGCTTTCAGAGGGGTGAAGTTGGTGCCGCAGCAGCCGTTGGATCAGCTGATTGACTATATCGATTGGTCGCCGTTCTTTCACACGTGGGAATTGCGCGGACGCCACCCGACCATTTTTAATGATCCTGTCGTGGGCCCGAGGGCCAAGGAGTTGTACGACGATGCGTTGGCCTTGCTCAGCAAGATTGTGGATCAACGGTTGTTCACCGCCAACGGGGTCTATGGGTTTTTTCCCGCCAACAGCTTGGGCGACGATATCGAAATCTACACCGATGGCCAGCGCACGGCGGTCTTGACGACGTTCCATACCTTGCGTCAACAATCGGAGAAGCCGCAAGACCAGAGCAGTTTTGCGTTGGCGGATTTTGTCGCGCCGAAAGAGTCAGGCCGCGCAGATTATCTTGGAGCCTTTGCCGTGACGACGGGAATAGGGGTAGATGTTTTATGTCGGGAGTTCGAGCGCGACCACGACGACTACAATTCTATTATGGCCAAAGCTTTGGCCGATCGGTTAGCCGAAGCTTTTGCCGAGTATCTCCATAAACAGGCGCGCGACGCCTGGGGCTATGGCAAGAGCGAGGTTCTCTCTACCGAAGACTTGATCCGTGAAAAGTATCGCGGCATTCGTCCTGCGCCAGGCTACCCGGCTTGCCCTGACCACACGGAGAAACGATTGCTCTTCGATCTCTTGTCCGTGGAACAGCACACAGGAATCACTCTGACGGAAAGCTTTGCGATGTGGCCTGCTGCGGCTGTAAGCGGATTCTATTTCGCTCATCCGGAGGCGAAGTATTTTGCCGTCGGGAAGATCGGAAAGGACCAGATGCTCGACTATCAGGTACGAAAAGGGATGCCCCTTTTAGCGCTTGAGCGATGGTTGGGGCCGAACCTGAACTATGAACCCACTGGAGGATAAGAGGTTGCTACACAGGACGAGCGAGCGTCACGACAACGAGTCTCGCTAGGAAACTTCTGCCCATATGGTGTGTCGGACGGGTTTCCCGATTGCCGCGGTCAGCGCCGACTTGACCCACCGATATCGTTCTTCTGCCCAGCGATTCACGTCATCTGAATCAGTAAAGACCAGTTCCCACGCTTTGGCGGCGTCCAGCATCAGCAACTGGTGAGGCTGTTTATCGCCGGACACATAGACAACCAGCACGGCGGATTTTCCGGTGAGGCTGATATCCGTAAACACATGGAGCATGGCGCCATCCGGCAACGTGAGGTCGCGAGAGGCGGCTTCAACGAGGGGATGGTAGAGCCGTTGAAGAAATTGAGACGTCACTTCGTGGGCATTGGTGGTACTGAGGAGGCGGGGATTTGGTTTTTCTCCAAAGAGATTTTCGGTCAGATACGTTGCCGCCTCCCAGGTCGGCATGACTCCCGACGTGACCAGGGACTCGCACAGATAGGCGATCCAATTGCGTGTCGCCCCCTGTTTACGGGCCGACGTTGCCTTCTTTGCCATAACTGGCAATCCTTTCGCACGCGTGAAATGTGCTGGGTACAGGGCCTGTGAATCTGTGTGTGGGCTGTACCTGACGAGATGGGGAAAGTATATCGGCGGGCGGAAAACCGGTCAACGAAATGATGAAAAAGATGCTAGGACTCGCGAATTATTCCGCGTGGCAATTGGTCCGCATACTGGGCATGGATCTGCTTGATGTCATTCAGCGAGGCGAAGAAAACGTCGAGGAGCTCGGGGTCGAAGTGTTCCCCCCGATGTTTGGTCATGAGTTCGACGGCATGATCGAGGGGGAAGGCGGGCTTGTAGACCCGTTGTGTGGTGAGGGCATCGAAGGCATCGGCGATTGCGGCGATTCGTCCTTCCACAGGAATCGCTTCGCCCTTCAACTTGCGCGGATATCCGTTGCCATCCCAACGCTCATGATGAGTCCAGGCGATCGATGCCGCGACTTTGAGGATTTCCGCATCCGATCCGCTGAGGATACGATAACCGATCTCGGCATGTTGAGAGATGACGGTGAATTCTTCCGGTGTGAACTTGCCGGGCTTGAGGAGCACATGATCCGGTGTGCCGATTTTCCCGATGTCGTGCATCGGACTGGCGGTGCGGATCAAGTCACACCGTTCCGATGACAACCCATACTTCCTCGCGAGCAATTCACAGTAGTGGCTCATGCGGTGAATATGCTGTGCCGTGGCACTGTCTCTGTATTCTGCGGCGATAGCGAGTCGTTGAATCGTTTCCTCACGTGAGAGACGAAGCTCCTTTTCGCTGACCTCGAGCCACTCGAGCGCTTGCTGGAGCGCCATCGTTCTGGTTCTGACGACATCTTCCAGATTCTCCCGGTGCATGCGATTTTCAAGTTCAAGCCGGCGGCGGCGGAGTGCATTGGCGACATCGATCATGACTTCATTGGACTCGAACGGCTTGACAATGTACCCAAAGGCGCCCATGTCCAGCGCAGCGTTCGCCAGCATCGAGCTGTCAAGACCGGTTACCATGATCGTGGCGGTGTGGGGATGCTGACTCAGGATATTGCGGACGAGATCCATACCCGATTCACCGGGCATATTCACATCGCACAACACCAACGCAAAGGGTTGTTCCTCCAGCCGTGTCCGTGCCTCACGCGCATCGGACGCGAGAACCGTTTCATACCCATGGGTTTGAAGCATGTATCCCAGCAGCCGGCGGATCGGTTCTTCGTCGTCGACGATCAGAACGCGTGTGAGTTCAAGGAGGGCTTGCTGGGTAGATCGGTCAAGAAGCAACGTCATGAATTGTGAGTCTGCTTTATATGAAGAAGAGAACTGTTTAGGCCCAGTGGGTGCTCGGTTGTGTTACGGTATTCAGACGTCTCAAGAGACTGTAAAGGCATGTGCACCTTTTGTGCCAATATATTGTGAAAAGCCGCACATTGTGGGCCTCTTACCAGATGATGTCCTTCTCGCCGAGTAGCAAAGGGATGCCGCACTGTGACTGCGTTTTCCGTATTTCAATTTTGGCGGTGGCATCCATGCTCGATATCCAAGTGGGGGGTTCGGGCTGGAGTGAACGCACACCTGTACAGATTTAGCCGTTCACACCGCGTACTTTTGTACAAGTTGATCGGCGGGAATGATCGAATGCTCGCCAATTTTCCCAAGATGCACTCGCTGATTTGGGACACCAGGCCGGTTTCATTGCGCTTTCATAGGGCCTTTACTATAATGTGCGACATTCATTAACTGGAGTAACCAATGAGTAGTGCAACAGGACTATTGCGTGTCGATGGGCGACGAAAAGATCAGCTTCGCCCGGTGAAGGTGACGCGGAACTTCATTAAACACGCCGAAGGGTCTGTTCTGATCGAAATGGGCGACACCAAAGTGATTTGTACGGCTTCCATTGAGGAAAAGGTGCCTCCGTTTCTGAAGGGGAAAGGACAAGGATGGGTGACAGCAGAGTATTCGATGCTCCCTCGTTCGACCCACGAGCGATCCCCGCGAGAAGCGGTCAAAGGGAAACAGGGTGGCAGGACGTTGGAGATTCAACGTCTTGTCGGTCGAGCCCTCCGGGCGGTGACAGATATGGGTCAGATGGGGGAGCGGTCGATCTGGCTCGACTGCGACGTCATCCAGGCCGACGGAGGGACCAGAACGGCTTCCATTACAGGAGCGTTCATCGCCCTGGCCGACGCATTTACAGTCCTGAAGAAACGAGGCCTGATTAAGAAACGTCCGTTGACGGATTATCTTGCTGCCATTAGCGTAGGAAAAGTGGGAGGGGAAATTCTCGTCGATTTGGCCTATACAGAAGATTCCATGGCCGATGTCGACATGAATGTGGTCATGACCGGACAAGGACGCTATGTCGAGGTTCAGGGCACAGCGGAACGAACCCCCTTTGCCAAACAGGAAATGGATGAGTTCATGGCGATGGGATGGAATGGGATTCAGACCCTCACCGCGTTGCAGAAGGATTTGATTGGCGAACTGGAATAGGGCAAAGACGATGATTCGTGAATTGGTGCTCGCGACCCGCAATCGGCACAAAGGAGAGGAGCTCGCAGCTCTTTTAGGCGATCTGCGCATCACGATTCATACACTCGATGAATTCCCGGGTGCTCCGGACGTGGTCGAAGATGGGTACACGTGCGAGGCCAACGCAGTCAAGAAGGCGCGTGCCATTGCCGAGTTCACGGGCTTGCCGGCGGTCGCCGACGATACGGGGCTGGAAGTGGATGCGCTCGGTGGGCGGCCCGGTATCTACGCGGCTCGTTATGCCGGCGAAGGTGCGACCTACGAAGACAACTGTCGAAAGCTGCTGGGGGAATTGATGGGCGTGCCTCGTGAGCAACGAACCGCTCGCTTTCTGACCGTCGCAGCGATCGCACTCCCTTCAGGCGGAATACGGGTGGTACAAGGAACGTTGGATGGAATGATTGCAGAAGAGGCGAGTGGGACGCTAGGATTCGGATATGATCCTGTATTCTTTATTCCAGAGTTAGGACAGACCTTGGCCCAGTTGTCGGCGGGTCAAAAAAACACGATCAGCCATCGCGCCAAAGCGTTCACTCAGGCTAAAAGTCTGTTACGCGAGATGGAATTCGGGATGCTCGAGTCGGGGCGTAGCGCAGCCCGGTAGCGCGCCTGCTTTGGGAGCAGGATGTCGGAGGTTCAAATCCTCTCGCCCCGACCATATA
>Ga0157380_10004061_pt1 | contig 10097 bp, 9 predicted proteins | sample S35metaG_FD_119757 | JGI IMG/M metagenome (GOLD analysis project Ga0157380, IMG submission 119757) | Switchgrass rhizosphere microbial communities from Kellogg Biological Station, Michigan, USA - S3-5 metaG | ecosystem: Host-associated > Plants > Roots > Rhizosphere > Soil | place: USA: Michigan...
GAAATGCCACTGAAACCACGGCCCGCCGGGCACCACATCCGGCTTGTCCGTTTCGACTTCGTACCAACCGATCTCGGGGACGGTTGATCGTGTCACGGACCCGCCGAACGCCTGGGCCAGGAGTTGGCCGCCGAAGCAGATACCGAGCAGCGCGACCCCGGCGTCGGCGGCGTCGCGTACGAGTCGGGATTCGGCGCCCACCCAGGTGCGGCGTAGCGCGTCATCGTAGACGGGCCAGCGAGCGCCGAGTGGGACGATGACGTCGTAGCCGGCGGGATCGGGGAACGTCACGTCTCCTGCCGGGCTGTCGATGCGTTCGGCAGGCACCACCTCAAAGGTTTCGGCGTCGAAGCCGCACTCCGTGAACGCCTCGCCCACCAGGGCTTCGGTCGCGAGATGTTCGTTGTAGACGAACAGAACCTTGGGCGCCACGCCGACATTATTTCGGTGGTGGCAAGGGCGGCGCATCATCGGGTGCCAGTTCGTCGCCGATCCTGCGAAACAGCGTGTCGGCTTCGTTACGGTAGTTGCCCTGGTCGTCGAAGGCTTCGGGGGCGTAGGTGGCGGCGACGGCGATTGCGATCTTCTGCGATGGTAAGTAGGCCTCCAGGGCGGCGTAACCGGACATCAGGGGATTCTGCAGGAGCCAGTTGCCCGAGATGATGATCCCGAGCCCGTAGGTGTAGATGTCGTTCATCGCGTCGCAGGTGGTGCAGCCCGGCTGTTTGTGGGTCTTGCCGCGAAGATCGGTGGACACCATCTTCTTGTAGGAGTCGGCGGTGAGCAGGCGCCCGGATCCGATGCCGACCGCGGTTTCCTCCATATCGTAGATGTTGGTGGTCTGTATCGCGCCGTGGGTGATCGTCCAGGACGGGTCCCAGAACGTGGATTCCTCGTAGAACGGTGTGCCCGCTGGGATCTTGAGGAAGTCTCGTCGCTCGGAGGTGAACGCGTGTAGGACGGGTGACGGGATCTCGGGGGTCAGCGAGTTGGCGGTGTTCGTCAGTCCGAGGGGACGAAGTACCTTGTCCGACAAAAGCTTCGACATCTCATGGCCGGTTGCCTTCTCCAGCGCAAGGCCGAGTAGCACATAGTTGGTGTGGGCGTAGTTCCAATTGGTCCCGGGCTCGTAGAGCAGCGGCTGGGAAGTGGCGTAGCTCAGGATGTCGTGGCCGGTCCAGCGCCGGAACGGGTTCGCGTACAGTTCATCGTTCATCGCGGTGTTGCCGATGACGTAATCGACGTAGCCGGATGTCATCTGGGCCAGCTGGCCCAGGGTGACACGGTCGGCGTGCGGAATCTCGGGCAGCCACTTCGACAGTTTGTCATCGAGGCTGACCTTCTTCTCGTCGACGAGTTTGAGTAGCAGTGTGGCCACATAGGAGATCGCGACGGCGCCGTTGCGGAAGTGCATGGCGGTGTTCGCGGGAACTCCGGTCATCGATTCGCCGACGGCCTCGGTGACGACCTCCTTGCCGTCGACCGTCACCCGCACGATGACTGCCTTCAGATGCGCCTGTGCCATGGCGTCGCGGACGATGCGCATTACCGCATCGGCTTTGGCGGCGTCGGCGGAGGTGGTGGTGGTCGGGGACTCGGTCGGTAGCGCGCCGGGCGCACAGCCGGTGAGCATGACAAGGGCGCTTGCGATCGCAAGGAGGCGCCGTGTGGCGGGCATGCCCGGATCTTGGCAGAGCGGCCGCGCGGGATTGCGTACTTTGGCCGTGAATCGGGCATCCCATAAGGCGTGGTGGACAGAGCCGACTGGTTCCTCAAAGCGGCGGAACGTGGTAATCCGGCCACCCGGATGCCTGCATGGTGCGATGGAAACCGGGTGGAGCCGTTGGTCCATGGTGCGACGTACTTCGACCGGCTGGCGACCGAAGTCGAGGCGCTGCGCGCGGGCGACCACTTGTTCTTCACCGACTGGCGGGGCGATCCGGACCAGAACATGCGCGACGGCGGACCGACCGTCGCCGGACTGTTCAGTGCAGCCGCCGAGCGCGGCGTCGTGGTCAAGGGCTTGGTGTGGCGTTCGCACCTCGATCGCTTCCAGTACAGCGAGGAGGAGAACCAGCACCTCGGCGAGGCGATCGAAGCGGCCGGCGGGGAGGTGCTGCTGGACCAACGGGTGCGGTTCGGTGGGTCGCATCATCAGAAGCTCGTGGTGCTCCGTCATCCCGGTGCGCCGTCGCAGGATGTGGCGTTCGCGGGCGGCATCGACCTGTGCCACTCGCGGCGCGACGACTTGTCGCATCGAGGTGACGCTCAGGCGGTGCAGATGTCGAAACGCTACGGCGACCATCCGCCCTGGCACGACGTGCAACTGCAGCTGAAAGGCCCGGTCGTCGGTGCGCTGGACTTGACTTTTCGGGAGCGCTGGAACGATCCCGCGCCGCTGGACACGTTGTCGCCGATCGCGTGGATCGAGGACAAGCTGCGTGGTGCCGACCTCAAGCCCGACAAGCTTCCGCAGCAGCCGCCGGATCCGCCCGAGTGCGGTCCGCACGCGGTGCAGGTGCTGCGCACTTATCCCGACGCGCATTTCGAGTACGACTTCGCACCACGCGGCGAACGCAGTGTCGCGCGGGGTTACAGCAAGGCGGTGCGACGGGCTCGGCGGCTGCTCTATTTGGAAGACCAATACCTGTGGTCGAAGCGGGTTGCGCAGCTGTTTGCCCGTGCGCTACAGGAGAACCCGGACCTGCATCTGGTCGCGGTGGTGCCGCGGTACCCTGACGTCGACGGGCGTCTGGCGTTGCCGCCCAACATGATTGGCCGCCGTCAGGCGATCGATGCGTGCAAAGAGGCAAGCCCGCAGCGGGTTCATATATTCGACGTCGAGAACCACGTGGGCACACCCGTGTACGTCCATGCCAAGGTCTGTGTGGTCGACGACGTCTGGGCTTGTGTCGGCAGCGACAACTTCAATCGCCGGTCGTGGACGCACGACAGCGAATTATCCTGTGCCGTACTGGATGACACAGGCGAGTTCGCGCGTGATCTGCGGCTGCGGCTGATGCGTGAACATTTGGACAGGACGGTTGACGACCGGCTGGTCGATCCCACTACCGCGGTGCGGGAGATGGTCGCCGCGGCAGAGGCTCTGGACGCCTGGTATGCGTCCGGCCGCAGCGGGCCGCGACCACCGGGCAGGCTGCGGCCGCACAAACCGGAGAAGCTTGGATTGCTCACCCGAATGTGGGCCGAGCCCGCGTACCGGATGATCTATGACCCGGACGGTCGGTCGTATCGTGACCGGCTCAGAGGGAGGGCGTGAATGTTCAGTATCCGCAGTCGAATTCCACCGGCAGGCTTATCGGACCAGTGATGCCTATGAACGGCTTCCACGGTGCTGCGCCAGTGCAACGTATGTTGGGCATCCGGCGAGCCATGGTCGTGAGGGCCTCTGCGAGTTCGATTCTGGCCAGATGCGCCCCGAGGCAGTAATGGATGCCGCCGCCGAAGGTGAGCATTGCCGAGGGCCCTTCGCGGGTGATGTCGAACCGCTCCGGCTTGTCGTAGACTGCCGGGTCGTGGTTCGCCGCCGCGGTATTGACGATGACGAGCGTGCCCGCCGGGATGGTGACACCGCCGAGTTCGACGTCCTCAACGGCGATGCGCACCGTCATGAAGACGATCGGTGAAAACCGCATCGTCTCTTCCACCGCTTGGGGCGCCAGTTCGGGATACTCCGCCAGCAGCCGCCATTGATCGGGGTGATCGCAGAAGACCTGCACGGCGGCGGCCAGTTGATTGCGCGTCGTGTCGGTGCCCGCCATCAGCAGAGTGCCGGCAAGGGTGAGCAGTTCATCATGGCCCAGCCGGTCGCCGTCGACCTCTGCGCGCATCATGTCGGAGAGCAGGTCGTCCGTCAGCGCGTCACGCCTCCCGGTGACCATCTCATCGAGGTAGGCCTCGAGTTCCTTCCAAGCCCGCACGATGTCCGGCGCGTCGTTGACGACGTTCCAGTCGAAGACCTTGAAGATGTCGTCGGCCCAGGTCGAGAACAAATGCCAGTCCTCGCGAGGGGTGCCGAGCATGGCGCAGATAATGGGAATCGGGTATTGCCTGGCAATGTCGGCAACGACGTCGCACCGGCCGGCACCGACATGTTGGTACACGAGCTCGGCGATGACGTCGGCGCACGTCGTACGTAGCCGACCTGCGGCCTTAGGAGTGAACGCCTTCGACACCAGGCGCCGCTGCCGGTGGTGTGCGGCACCGTCGAGACTCAGCGGCCCCTTGACGACGATGTCCCACAACTCGCCGGACGTGACGCCCTGCGCCGCAAGGGTGCCCCCCTTTGGCGTGGCGAACCGGTCGTCACGCAACACCGTTCTGACAAGGTCGTAGGCCAGCACCTCCGGCCCGAACGGTCCCATGGCGATCGGGCCGTGCCTTCGTGCCTGTCGAATCAGCTCGTGGGCCTCGCCGGCACTCTGAGCATGCTGGTAGGCGATGGTCGGTAAGTCGGCCTCGAAGACGCTCGGGCCGCAGGTGCGGAGCACGTCAATGGTCATGGTGGTCCCCCTAAGGTCGCTGTTGACAAGACTGAGGCTCAGCAGCGACGAGGGAACGAGTACTTGGTTACCTGTCTTTCGGCCTCGGCGGGGGGTCTCGTCCCACCCGCCGTCCCGGCCAAGACCCGAGACGATCCTCGACAAGTACCACCGCGCCATCTCCGGCGTCGCCGAAGGAAATAACAGAACTTGGCTTTGGACGAACCAAACGCGGCCGGCCCTCGTGGATGTAGTAGAGGCAGTCACCGCGGGAGCTGTAGGGCGGCGTCGCGGTGATAGCGGGTCGGCGTGCGCCGACGTGATCCCCCGATGCGGTCAGCGCACCCGGCCCGCGTCCAAGGTGCTGACGGGACCGCTCAGATAGTTAGATCTCCTACCGATACCCGCCGACGGCCCCCACATGCCCGAGATGGCATAGCTCCTCAGCAACGGGCTCCGTATGCAAAAAGTTTGAAAGCGGGGCGTACTGCGAATGTGCCTCGACCGCGACAGCGTCGGACTTCCTGTTCTGGTGCTTTTGCGCTTTCTCACGCGCCGTCCGGCGTTCCTTGATCGCCTTGCGCTGTCCACGGGTCTGGTCGGTCAGTGGAACCTCGTCGGTCTGGTGCCATAATTCTGCCAACGTATGGAGAAACCGGGGATCCTCCCTGTGTTCTTCGTCCACCGCTCTGCCGCCGGATCTCCGGTTGCGTAGCCTAATAATCGCATTCCGGCGACTAACAGGGCCGCGACTAGCCCGACGAAGATCAAGGCTCCCCAAAAAAACGTGGAGGCGCCGTATGCGATCAGCTACATATCCAGCCGGCGACCCGGCAGCCGGCACCGTATTGACTGCATGAGATTAGCGCCTTGTTCTGCGCGCCGGTGCTGCTGAGGTCCCAGCCCCATCCCCAGGACGTGTTTTGAGTGCTTTGGGCGACCGCGCCGCACGCCTTGGTGAAGTTCACGACTGCCCGGCAGTCGCGGGCTTTGCACAGGCCGACGGCCGCCTGTTCGGCCTCGATAGCCGAATTGAGGCCCTGCGAGTAGCCCACCCTCCCAGTCGTCGGTGAGATCGCGATCGCTCCCCACCCCAAGGCTCCGGCAGTCGGTGCTGTAATTCCCGTACCTCCCAACAGGCCGGCGGCCACCAGGAAGACCGCAAGCAGACGTCGGAAAGCCACCCGCATGAGACTGGATCCTATTAGCCCGAGCTTTGCTGAACAGACAGACACGCCGAAGGTCGTAGGCTGGCTCAATGAGGCAGGTAGCCCAGTTCGTCGGCATCCTGCTGTTGATTGGGTTCGTCGACGCGTACTTCTGGCCAATCGCACTCACAGCGGCCGCGTTCGGCCTGACGTATTGGGCCGTGTCGCGCGCGCTGGAATCGCCCATGACCGGTAGACGAGCCGTCTAGTGCCGATGGGTCGAGATCCGCGCCGCCGCAGGCCCTTCCAGCGCGGTGCAGCGTGTGTTGAGCGGCGGCCCATACATCACAGCATCACACGTCCGGCAGTGCCAGCTCGTGTGTCCGCCACCGCCGTGTCCTAGGCAGGCGACATGCCCGACGAGGACTTGATTCGGGCCGAGGCTACGCCCGTTCGGGCATCGCGCCGGCGGGTGGGTGCCATCGACGTAACCGCGGCGGGCCAACCAGCGCCGTCAATGGGTTGGGTGAGTGTGAGCGGTGCAACTATGCCAAGGAAGCTCCGGGCTGGCAGGTTAATGCGACCGACGAGAACGGTGTGCACACAGCGGAATTCGTCACCCCCACCGGTGTTCGTTATCGCTCGATAGCGCCACCGCTGCCGGGGGCACCGCTGATCGCGGTCAGCGAAGTCGAAGTGAGGATAGGTGTCGCTCTCGTAGACCTCCACGCGACATAGCTGAGATGGTCAGCGGGCCGGCCGGTATCGCCGCTCTGGGCGACCGACGCCGTACTGCAGCCGCAGTTCCAATGCGCCGGTGCTGAGATAGTGCTCGAGATAGCGGCGTGCGCTGACCCGCGAAATACCGACCAGGTCAGCGCATTCCGCCGCGGACACCTCGCCGGCATCCCGCACCGCATCCAACACCATCCGGCCGGTCTCGGCGCCCAACCCCTTCGGTAGCACCTCCTGTGCCGAGGTGGTACCGTGCCCGCCGAACAACGAGTCGATCAACGACTGATCGACTCCGCCCGTGGACTCCAGCGCATCGGCGCGAGCGGCGAAGGCCTCCAATTTGGCCTTCAGTTGCGGAAACTCGAACGGCTTGATCAGGTAGTCGGCTGCTCCACCGTCAAGTGCGCCCTTGACCGTGTCCAGTTCGCGGGCCGCGGTGATCATGATGACGCCCACCCGATCACCCTCGGATCGCAGTCGCTGCAACACTTCCAGACCTGTCATGTCCGGGAGATACACGTCGAGCAGGATGAGCTGCGGGCGCAGTTCGCGGGCCGCCGACAGCGCCTCGGTGCCGGTGCGGGCGACGCCGACGGCTCGAAAGCCGTCGACCTGCTCGACGAATCGGCGGTGGATCTCGGCGACCATGAAATCGTCGTCGACCACCAGCACGTCACGCATGGGCAGCCCTCTCCACCGGAACCGCGGCAGGCCCGACCGGCAGCCGCACCACGAACAACGCGCCACCCGAAGGCCCGTCGCTGACCTCCACCGCCCCGCCGTGCTGAGCGCTGACCAACCGCACCAACGCCAGCCCGATACCCCGGCCGCCGGGGACATCGGGTTTCGAGGTGACGCCGCGGGCGAAGATCGATTCCCGAAGATGTTCTGGCACACCGGGTCCGGAGTCAGCCACCGAAATCACGAGGTCTTCATGATCCTTGATGGCGACCGTCACCTTCGCCGGGACGGCGCCGACCGAAACGTCCACCGCGTTGTCGATCAGGTTGCCGAGTAAGGTGATCACATCGGTAGCAAGCGCCGGGTCCAACACCCCGAGGTGTGAATCAGGCGCGATCTCCAGCGCCACCCCACTCTCCGCGGCCAGCGACGTCTTCGCGATCAACAGCGCCGCGACGGCCGGATCGGAGATCCGTTGCGTCACTGCATCGCTTATCGCTGCACGCCGCCGCGTCAGTGTTCCGACCAGGTCACGCACAGAGTCGTATTCTCCCAACTGCACCAGGCCCGAGATGGTGTGGAGCTGATTGGCGAATTCGTGCGTCTGTGCGCGCAGCGTGTCGGTCACGCTCTTGTGCGACGACAGCTGGCCCTGTAGCGCAGCCAGTTCGGTGCTGTCGCGCATGGTCGTCACGGTCCCGATCCGCTGGCCCTGGCTTGTCGCGGCGCGGCGGTTCAACGCCAAAACGCGTGTCCGGGTGGCGATCACGACATCGCGGCCGTCTTCGCCGGACAACAGAAATTCGACGACGGCAGGTTCGAGGCCGACACCGTCGACACGGCGACCCACCGATTCAGCGGGCACCCCGAGCAGCTCCAGAGCGCTGTCGTTGAGCAGAGTGATATCGCCCTCGTTGTTGACCGCGACCACCCCCTCACGGATGCTGTGCAGCAACGCTTCCCGATGGTCGGCCAGGCCGGCGATCTCGGCGATCTCCAACCCACGGGTGTGCCTTTTGATCCGCCGGGACAACAGCCACGACGCCAACAGGCCCAATGCCGCGCCAAGGCCGAGATAAATGAGTAGTCGCTCGCCTGCGCCGCTGAGCAGTTCCCACACCGACGGGTACGGCTCGCTGACCGATACGACGGCCAGCGCGTCACCGTCGATGGACAGGATGGGTACCTGACCGACCAGACTGTGAAGGCCGTCGATGTTGTCATCGCCGAACCACGCCCGGCCTTCGTCCGCCCGACTCGGGCCAAGGTCCATCCGCTGCCCGATGCGTGCGGGGTCCGAGGACACTCTCACGGTTCCGTCCGGGTCGAGAATCTCGGCCAGGCCGGCGCCCGACAGCGCGACGGCGCGGTCCACCTCCGGCGCAAGCACCTTCCCGGCGAACGGGTCGGCGAACCGGTCGCGCACGATGGGCGTCGACGCAATGTTCTCGGCGACTGCGATCATCCGCTGCCCACGCACCTCACGGAACTCGCGCGTCGACTGCGCCACCGATACCGCCGCAACGGCGACGAGCACGACACCGACGACCAGCAACTGGAACACCAAGAATTGGCCGGCCAGGCTGCGGAAGCTACGAACGGGTGACTTCACTGTTCTAAACGACCAATACTTCCTTTGCGTACATATCAGTGACGTGGGTCACTGCCGGGGTCCAGTATTGCTGAGCATCACAAATCAGTGATTGGGGACAACCATGTTGCGAAGACAAGCGATCACCGGCTTGGTGATCGCCGTGATCGCGGCGCTGCTGCTTACGGCCTGCGGCGTCACGAGGGACGACGAAGGCCACGGACTGCACCGGCTCCGCATGATGGTGCCGAACAGCCCTGGCGGCGGCTACGACCTCACGGCGCGTACCGCCGTCAAGATCATGGAGGACGACGACATCACCGGTCGCGTCGAAGTCTTCAACGTCATCGGCGCCGGCGGGACCGTCGCGATGGCCCGCTTGATGAACGAAAAGGGCAACGGCGACCTCATGATGACGATGGGGCTCGGTGTTGTCGGCGCCACCTACACCAACGGGTCCAAGGCGCGCGCATCGGACGCGACTGCGCTGGCGAAGTTGATCGAGGATCCGGGTGCCGTTTTTGTCCCGGCCGATTCGCCGTTCAAGACGGTGCAGGATTTCGTCGCGGCGTGGAAGGCCGATCCGTCGAAAGTCACCATCGGCGGCGGTTCGTCACCCGGCGGACCCGACCACCTATTTCCGATGGAGCTGGCCAAAGCCGTCGGTGTCGAGCCGAAGTCCGTCAACTTCGTCTCCTACGACGGCGGCGGTGATCTTCTGACCGCGCTCCTCGGCAAGAAGATCACGGTCGGCACGTCGAGTCCCGGCGAGCTCATCGACCAGATTGAGGCCGGGGAGTTGCGGGTGCTCGCGGTGTCCAGCGATGAACGAATCGAGGGCATCGACGCCCCGACTCTGAAGGAGGCCGGCATCGACCTCACCTTTGCCAACTGGCGCGGAATCCTGGCTCCGCCGGGCATTTCCGATGAAGCCAAACAGGCATTGGTGAAAGTACTCGAGGAGTTGCACGGCACGCAGCAGTGGAAGGAGGCGCTGGTGAAGAACGGCTGGACCGACGCGTTCGTGACCGGTGCGCAGTTCGAGCAGTTCCTGAAGGACCAAGACAACCGGGTCTCGTCGACCCTGACCGAATTGGGGCTGGTATGAGCACCACCGAACGACAGGACCGTCCGGTCGAGAAGACGGTAGACAAGGCGCAATACCTGGTATGCGCGGTGCTGGTCGCGGTCGGCGCATTCCTGATCTACGACGCGTTGTCCCTGGAGGCGGGTTTCGCGAAGGTGGATCCGGTGGGCCCGCGCATGTTCCCGATCGTCGTCGGCATCGGCTTGATCGTGCTGGCGATCATCCTGGCTATCGCGATTCCGCGCGGCTCGACCGGCGAGGAGGAAGGGGGCGAGGACATCGACACCAGCTCGCCGGCCGACTGGCGCACGGTTGGACTGCTCGTCGGGTTGTTCGTGGCCGTGATCGTGCTC
>Ga0157380_10004064_pt1 | contig 10093 bp, 9 predicted proteins | sample S35metaG_FD_119757 | JGI IMG/M metagenome (GOLD analysis project Ga0157380, IMG submission 119757) | Switchgrass rhizosphere microbial communities from Kellogg Biological Station, Michigan, USA - S3-5 metaG | ecosystem: Host-associated > Plants > Roots > Rhizosphere > Soil | place: USA: Michigan...
AAACGCGGCTTCAGCGAGCGTTTCAAGGAGCTGCTCTGGCTCCCGCTGCAATACTGGTTATGAAAATGGGGACATCCCTGTTTTCGGAAGACAGGAATGTCCCCCGATTTTCAGCGGCCGTCGCGGTCCGAGTCGCCGGGTAGCACGCGCTCGACGCTGTTCCACGCCGAACGGATGGCCTGCTTCGCGTCCGCCCAGGCGAGCTTCGACTTGCCCTTGGCGATGTCCCAACCGGCTTCGAGCCGCTCTTCGATGTCCTCGAAGCGCGCGTTGGGATTTTCTTCGTACGACTTGTATGCGTAGCGATAAGCCGGGTCGAAATCCTCCCAGCTGTACCGCGGGCTGTAGTAAGGCTCGTCCTTGAACTTGCCTTCCCAGTGCGTGCTGAAACGCTCGATGCGGTTTTCCTGTTTCATGAAAGTTCTCCTTGGCAAGTAAAAAGGGCCGCCGACCCTTACAAGGGATCGACGGCCCGGCTCTGCATCCTGCGAAGCCTATTTCTTGACGTCGAGTTCGTTGTCCACGCTCTTGACTTCGTCCACGGCACGGGCAAGTTCCTCGGCCGTCGACTTGGCCTCCGAGCTGTCCACGAAGCCCGACAGCTGCACCACACCGTTGCGGGTCTCGATGTTGATCTGGTGTGCCTTGGTGCGCGGATCGCCGGCCAACGCTGACTTCACCTTGGCGGTGATCTCGCTGTCGTCCACCACCTGGTCGCCGCTGCGCTCGGTGGTTTTCACGGTGAGATTGTTGCGGACCGCGGTGACGCCCTTCTGCTTGCGGGCGACTTCCGTGGCGCGCTCCTTGCTCGCCGCCGTATCGACGAAGCCGTTCAGCTGAACGGTACCCTTGAACACCTCGACATCGATCTGGTGTGCCTTGGTCACGGGATCAGCGATCAAGGCGGACTTCACGCTCGCCGTGGTGACGGTATCGTCAACCTGCTCGCCGGCCGATTTCTGCGTGCGCGTAGACGCGCAGGCAACCATGGCCAACGTCATGACGAACATGACTGCACTCACAAAGCCTTTGGACTTCTGCATAGGGACCTCTTATCTCCGTGCCGTATTGGCGATGAAACTGACGACCGCGAGGATCAGAAATACGAAGAACAGGATCTTCGCGATTCCCGCTGCGCCTGCGGCAATGCCGGCGAATCCGAACACGGCCGCGATGAGCGCGATGACAAAGAAGATGACTGCGTAATGAAGCATCGTTTTCTCCGCGTAAATGGACACCGTTTCCGGTGCCGGCTGATGCGCATAATGGCGGTTGGCGCAATGACGCAATGCAGGTACCCGGGCGAATGCCACGTAGGTGGCAGCCGACAAGCCTGTCGGCCCGCGGGACTACAATCGTGGGAAGATGGGTGCCGGGCGCGTCGGCCCGTCTAACAAGAGCGGGAGGCGCGTGAATCGCCTTCCCGGCCGGCAGATCAGTCGTCGGCCAGCTCGATCACCTCGTCGCACTGGCGCGCGAGCTTCGGATCGATCTGCTCACGTTCGTCGGTGCACAGCAGGACCACGCCATCGTATGCCTCGATACGCCTGCGCAATTGCGCCACGTTGAGATTCGGGAAACGGCCCGATTCCTCGCTCGACGCGTCGGCAAACAGGTGATCGGTGTCGTCGAACAGCAGCACGGCGTCGGAAGCCTCGGCGGCCTGGAACAGGGCATCGAGATTCTTCTCGGTATCGGTCACGAACTTGCTGACGATGCGATCGAGATCGATCTGGTACAGGTCCACCGACAACTCGTGTGCGAACAGGCGCGCGGCCAGCAGGCGATTCTTGTTCGAATGACCGGTGAACAACACGCGCATGCCGCGGCGCGCGCCACTCTGGGTGTCTTCCACCCTGGCACGCCGCGTGGCCAACAGCTTCTCCACCACCGGTCGCAATTCGTCACCGCGCATCAGTCGAACTCCCTGCCGGCGGATTGCCGGCAAAATCCGATGTCATTGCACTCCGCGTCATTTTCGAACTGGCGGGCCGCACTATACTCCGCGGCCGTACCCCACCTGGAACTGCCGCGGGAGCAAGCACTTGATCGACCTGTATTTCTGGCCCACGGGCAATGGCAAGAAGATCTCCATCATGCTCGAAGAGACCGGACTTCCCTATCGGGTAATCCCGGTGAACATCAACAAGGGCGACCAGTTCACGCCCGAATTCCTGGCGATCAGCCCTAACAACAAGATGCCCGCCATCGTGGACGGCGATTCCGGCCTGGCGATCTTCGAATCCGGCGCCATCCTCCAATACCTTGCGGAAAAGACCGGCAAATTGTTGCCGTCCGACACCGCCGGCAAATACCGCGTGCTGCAGTGGGTGTTCTGGCAGGTGGGCGGCCTGGGTCCCATGGCGGGCCAGGCGCATCACTTCCTCAAGTACTCGCCACAGAAGATCGAGTACGCCATGCACCGCTTCCAGCAGGAGGTGGCCCGGCTCTACAAGGTGCTCGATACGCAGCTAGGCAAGACCGAATTCATCGCCGGCGAGTATTCCATCGCCGACATCGCCGCCTGGCCGTGGGTGGTCCGCTACGAGTGGCAGGGGCAGAAGTTAGAGGACTTTCCCAACGTGAAGCGCTGGTTCGAAGGCGTCGGCGCACGTCCGGCAGTGATGCGCGGCGCTGCGGTGGGTGCGGACCTGGTGGCCGCCGCCCCGCCCCCCACCGACGAAGACAGGAAAAGGCTGTTCGGTCTTCGCGACAAGGATCTGAAACCCGCCGGCTGAGCGTAGAATCGCGTCTACAACAAAGACGAGGTCTCAAATGCGCCGGATCCTGCTCCTGCCACTGCTGCTGGTGGCCTCCGCGGCCGTGGCCGCTCCTTCGATCAAGGCACCGTCCACCGCGAAAGTGGGCAGCATTCTCACGCTGGAGGCCACCGGTAACGGCAACGGCCACGACTTCGTCACGGTGGTCAAGAAAGGCGCCGCCGAGGGCTCGTACGAAGCCTACGTCTACATCACCGGCGGCAAGCTGCAACTGCAGCTCCCCGGCACGCCCGGCGACTACGAACTGCGCGTCTGTGCCGCTGCGAGTCCGTACGCCACGCTGGCGCGCCAGGCGCTGAAAATCGAAGGCGCCTCGGCCAGCGTGAAGGCGCCCGCCACGCTCAAGGCCGGCGCCGAGTTCGAGGTCACCTGGACCGGTCCCAACAATCCCCGCGACTACATCACCATTGGCAACGCCGAGCGGAAGTATCTCGACTACAAGTACACCAGCAGCGGCAGCCCGGTGAAGATCACCGCACCCGAGGCTGCCGGCGAATACGAAGTGCGCTACATCCTCGGCCAGGGCGACACCGTCATCGCCACGCAGAAAGTGACCGTGGGCGAGTCGACGGCCTCGGTGACCCTGCCCGCGCAGGTCGCAGGCGGCGCGAAGGTAGCGGTGAGCTGGCAGGGCCCGGCCAATCCGCGCGACTACCTCACTTTCGTCCAGGCGGGCGCCGCGGAACGGACCTGGGGACGTTACGAATACGTGGCCAAGGGCAATCCCATCACCATGATCGCGCCCGACGCGCCGGGTGAATACGAAGTGCGCTACCTCAGCGCGCAGAACAACACGCTGGCGCGCGCGAAGTTCACCGTCGGCGCGGTCACGGGTTCGATCACGGGCCCACCGCAGGCGACCGCCGGGGAAAACTTCAAGGTCACCTGGAAGGGTCCCGATAACGCACGCAATTTCATCACCATCGTGCCCAAGGGCGCCCGCGAGGGTGCCTACAGCGCGTCATATGCGTACACCGTTCCGCAAAAAAACCCGGTGATCCTGCTCGCGCCGCTCGAGACCGGCGACTACGAATTGCGCTACTCCACCGCCGAGTCTTACTACACGATCGCGCGAGCCTCCATCAAAGTGGTGCCGGGCAAGCTGGAGCCCGGCAGGATCGCCGTGACCCAGGCGCCGGGCACGAAGAGCAGCGGCGCCGTGGAACTGATCCTCGACGCCTCTGGCAGCATGCTGCAGAAGCTGGGCGCCACGCGCCGTATCGACATCGCCAAGCAGACGCTGACCAAGCTCACGACTTCCACGATCCCGGCCGGCACACCGTTCGCGTTGCGCGTCTTCGGCCGTGAAGTCGATTCCTGCCAGACCGATCTCGACGTGCCAGTGAGCCCGCTGAACCCGGCGGCCGTGGGCCAGCGCATCGCCGCGCTGAATGCCAAGAACGGCGCCAAGACGCCCATCGGCGCGTCGCTCGCCAAGGTGGCCGACGACCTCAAGGCCGTGACGGGCGAGAAACTCGTGGTGCTGATCACCGATGGCGAAGAGACCTGCGGCGGCGACCCCGCCGCCGAGATCGAGAAGCTGCGCAAGGCCGGCATCGGCACGCGCGTCAGCATCGTCGGATTCGCGCTCGACGATCTGAAACTCGCGTCGACCTTCCAGCGCTGGTCGGACCTGGGCGGCGGCGCCTTCTTCGACGCCAAGGATGCCGCGGGACTGGACAAGGCGCTCACCTCCGCCCTGCGGCCGGGCTTCGAAGTGGTGAATGCGCAGGGCCAGGTGGTCGCCAGCGGCATCGTCGGGGGTGATGCCGTGGTCGCACCGGCCGGCGATCACACCGTGCGCATCAAGGGACGGACCGATGCCGGCAAGTCGGTGACGGTGAAATCCAGGGAGACCGCCAGCGTCAGCTTCTGATTGACGGCGGGCTCTACTTTTCCACGTCCGCCGCGTCCGGGCAGCCCGCACGATAACCCGACACCCAGCCGTCTCCGAGGCGGCCGGGGTGCCATGTCACGGTGATGCAACTGCCCGGCTGGATCCAGCGGAAATCCTGCTCGTCGATGCGCACCTCGGTATTGCCTCGCGGATCCGGCCAGCGCTCCACGTGCAGGTAGTAAGACGTGCTGCGGCGCCGTTTCCGCTTCTCGGTGTTCACCACCTGCACCGGCAACTGCTGCGACACGCCCTGGTCGAACTTCTCGTTGTAGACAGTGGCCGAGCCACTGGCGGCGGCCCAGCATCCCGGCGCGGCCGCCAGCAGGATGTCGAGCAACACGGCGTGGGTGTGCGGCGTGGACTTGAGCCACGCGAACGTCGTCAGCAGCAGCGAGCCGATGACGCCGACGGTGATCCAGGTGGCCAGGATCGGGATGTTTGCCCGCACCACCTGGTGCCGGTCCACTCCGAGGTCGAAGGCCAGTGCCGCGATGCCCGCGATGCCCAACGCCACCGAGATCCCCACCAGCCAGGCCTTCCGGGCCAGTGCGGGGTCGCGCTCGTCGGTCCAGGCAGCCGCTCGAATCCGTTGCAGGCCGTCGCGCAGTCTCACCAGCAGCGCGAGCTGGTCCGCGAAATGCGAACCCAGGTTGGCAACGTTGTCGTCCTCGAGTCCCTCGACGGAAAATCCCAGGTACAACATGCCATCCCGGCATTCGATCGAGGAATCCCGGATCTCGCCCAGCAGGTTGCCGGCCAGTTCGCGCAGCTCGCGATCGCGCGACAGCGCCTGGTTGAACGCCACGTCCTCCGAAAGGATGAAGACCTTCGCGTCGAAGCCGGTGTCGCCGGTCTGCCACTCACTCGCGATGCCGAGACCGCGAGCAAACCGGTCCAGGCCGGTCTCACCGCGTAATACGAAGCGCAGCTTGTCCGGGATCGGGATCCGCAAGGTCAGGCCCTTGATCTTGCGCTTCGTGCGCCAGAACCGCGCGGCCATCGACTGGCCTTGCCAGGAAAATCCTTCGAAGTCTCCCGAGCTCAGCCGCCGCGCGCTCATCGCGATGCGCATGGCCACCAGGAACAGGAGACCTGCTTTCAGAAACTGCATGTCGGAGCGCTCAGATCTGCGATTCGGCGAGTTCGGTCTCGCGTGTGCAGGGATCCGGGGGATTCACGTGGTTCGCGCGATTCGCCACGGTGTAGTGGAACCGGTCATCCGCCTTGGGCTCGCGCGCGCGGCTCAGGATCTTGTCGAAGTTCTCGCCGATCCTGCCGTCCACGTTGACACGCGTGCAGCCCGTGCCCACGCAGTCGGTCTGCATGGGCAGCCCCGTGGCGATGGCCTTGCGCAGCATCCAGCGCAGCGTGATGTCATTCAGCGCGTGGTTGTTGTTGCCGCCGCCTACGTCCGAATGCACGCCGCGGAACCAGACCTCGTGACCCTCGCGCACACGCGTCGGGCGGAAAGCCTTGCGCGATTCGTCGAGCGCGATGGCGTGGAAACACTGCTTCACCCCTTTCGCGAGCCCCAGCCTGTAGCCCAGGTTGATGCGGTTGAAGTTGAGGCCGATGTCGATGGGAATGCCGAAGGCGGCGACGATGTCGAAGACGCCGAGGAAGCGTATCGGCGGCACCTCGCGGGTCTCGCCGATCTTGATGCCATCGCCGACCACGTTGGCGAAGTGCACCGCCAGCGCGGCGCCGCGGCTGAAACCCACGATGTCGATGTCGCGGTCACCCGCGGCGAATTGCTTCTCCAGGTCGCGCTTGGCCACTTCGATGCGATCGTGGCCACCGACGCCGAAGGCGCCACCGACAACCTTGCCGACGACTCCATGCTTGGTGCCCACACCCTTGTAGAAGAACTTGGTGCCGGCGTAGAGATCCTTGAACCTGACCACATTGGTGTTCAGGTCGTACCGCCCGGCGTCCTTCTCCGCGTTCCAGGTGCCATCGAAAGCGTACAGCGCCATAACTACCGCCTCCCAGCGATGGCGCCACGATAATGGGGTCAGACCCCATTTGCTAGGAAATGGGGTCTGACCCCAATTACTGGGCGACGAGCATGTCGCAGAGTGTCGCGGGGTCGACAGGCTTGACGAGATGCATGTCGAATCCTGCCTCGCGCGAGCGGCGGCGGTCGATCTCCTGCCCCCAGCCCGTGAGCGCGACCAGCACCGCATCGCGGCCCCAGGTCTCGGCGCGAATGCGCCGCGCGACTTCACACCCGTCGAGCTTGGGCATGCCGACGTCGAGCACCACGATCTCGGGACGGCGTTGGCCGGCGAGCATCAGCGCCTCTTCGCCGTCGGAGGCGCAATGCACTTCGTGCCCTTCCATGCGCAGCATCAGCGCCAGGCTCTCCAGCGCGTCCTGGTTGTCGTCGGCGATCAGGATGTTCCGGCGCACCGGTGCCGCCGGCTCCTGCTTCGCAGCGGCGGCCGCGGCATGCCTGGCGTCCGCTTGCTGGTCCAGCAGCGGCAGGCGCACCGTGAACTCGCTGCCCTGGTCGACGCCCGGACTGGTGGCGTGAATCTCACCGCCGTGCAGTTCGACCAGCGCACGCACCAGCGCCAGCCCGATGCCCAGGCCACCCGTGGTCGCAGACCGCTCGCTCGGAATCTGCGTGAACAGCTCGAAGATGCGCGGCATGGCTTCGGCGGCAATGCCGATGCCGGTATCCTGCACCACGATCTCGGCGCGGCCGCCGCGCACGCGCGTCAGCAGCACGATATGGCCGCCATCGCCGGTGTACTTCGCAGCGTTGTGCAGCAGGTTGCCGACGATCTGTGCCAGGCGCACGGAATCGCCACGCACGAGCATCTCCGGGTCGGCCTCGATCTGCAGCTGCTGGTTCTTCTGTTCGAGCAGTGGCTGCACGGTTTCCACGGCGGCATGCACCACGTCCGCGAGTTTGACGGGCTCGCTGAGCAGCACGATCTTGCCGCGCGCGATACGCGACACGTCGAGCAGGTCGTCCACCAGGCGGATCATGTGCTTGAGCTGCCGCTCGATGACGCCGCGCGACCATACGATCTTGGGATCGGTGGTCTCCCCCTGCATGAGCATGTGCGAGGCATTGCGCAGCGGGGACAGCGGGTTACGCAGTTCGTGCGACAACATCGCCAGGAATTCGTCGCGCTTGACGACCGCGTCCTTGAGTGAATTCTCGGCGCGAATGCGTTCGCGCACCTCGGTCTCCAGCGACTGGTTGGTGCGTTGCAAATCGTCGTTGGCCTGCTGCAGCCGCGCGTTGATCTCCTCGAGCTGGCGCGTTTTCTCCGACTGCAGCGCGGAATTCGCTTCCTCGAGGCGCCGGTTCGAATCCGCGAGCTGGCGGTTGACGCCCTGCAGGGCGCGCCGCTGGCGATCGAGCTCGATGAGCACGTCCACCTTGCTGCGCAGGATCTCGGGCACCACCGGGATGTACACGTAGTCGATGGCGCCGGCCTTGTAGCCCTTGAGCCGGTCGAACTCGGTGACGTGCACGCCGGTCACGAAGATGATCGGCGTGGTTTCGAAGCGCGGGTGATCGTGGATGAGCGCCGCGGTTTCGAAGCCGTCCATGCCCGGCATCTTCACGTCGAGCAGCACCACCGCGAATTCCTGCTTCATGAGCGCTTCGAGCGCTTCGAGGCCGGAGTTCACCGCCACCAGGTTGTGGCCGAGTGGCTCGAGGATGGCGCGGTAGGTGAGCAACCGTGCCGGCTGGTCGTCCACCAGCAGGATGTTGGCGGCGTCGTGACCGTGCGGGATCGGAGCGGGATCGCTGCTCATGCGGGTACTCTCAGGGCTGCAGCCACATGCGGACTAGTGAGAGGAGCTGGTCGGTGTTCACGGGCTTCGCGACATAGTCGGAAGCGCCGGCCTGCAGGCATTTCTCGCGGTCGCCCTTCATGGCCTTGGCGGTCAGCGAAATGATGGGAAGCAGGCGGAACGCAGGGATTTCGCGGATGCGCCGCATGGTCTCGTAGCCGTCCATTTCCGGCATCATCACGTCCATGAGGATCAGCGACAGGTCCGGGTTGCTGGCCAGCGTGTCGATGGCGTCGTGGCCGTTGGTCGCGGTGATCACGTTCATGCCGTGACGTTCGAGCAGGCTGTTGAGGGCGAAGATGTTGCGCACGTCGTCGTCGACCACCAGCACCTTGCGGTCGCGCAGGGGTTCGTCGGACTCGTGCAGCTTCTCGAGCATGCGCTGCTTGCTTTCGGGCAGCTTCGACACGTCGCGATGCAGGAACAGCGCGGTTTCGTCGAGCAGCCGCTCCGGGCTCTGCACGCCCTTGAGCACGATGCTCTTGGCGCGCCGGCGCAGTTCGGCCTCCTCCTCGGCGGACAACTCACGCCCCGTGAAGACCACGATGGGCAGGTCTCGCAGCCGCGCGTCGCGCTGGATTTCCGACAGCAGCTCGAAGCCGGAAATGTCGGGCAACTTGAGATCGAGGATCACGCAGTCGAATTTCTTCTCGCGCAGCAGGTCGAGCGCCTCCGAGCCGCTGGCCGCGCGCGTGATGCGGATGTCGTCGCCGCCGATCAGCGCCTCGATGCTGACCTGCTCGGACTCGTCGTCCTCGATCACCAGCAGCTCGCGTACCCGCGGCTCGATGAACGACTGGATGCGCTCGAACACATCCGTGAGCCCCTCGGTCGACGTCGGCTTGGTCATGAACGAGAATGCGCCGCGCTCCAGTCCGTACTGCCGCTCCTCTTCGACCGTCAGCACCTGCACCGGGATGTGCCGCGTGGCGGCGTCGTGCTTGAGCTGGTTGAGCACGGTCCAGCCCAGCATGTCGGGCAGGAATACGTCCAGGGTCACGGCCGCGAGATCGTATTTGTGCGCCAGGGACAGTGCTTCGACGCCGTTCTGCGCCACCAGCACCTTGAATCCCTTGCCATGCGCGGCTTCCATGAGCATGCGTGCATAGGCGGCGTCGTCCTCGACGATGAGCACCGGCCGATCGCCGTCCTCGAGTCCTTCGCGATCGTCCTGTACCCGCTCCACCGGCTGCGCCGGCAGCACCGGGGCCGCGGGCTTGGTGTACGCCGGCGCGGCGCCGCGTCCGTAGGCGGCGCCCTGGTAGGCCAGCGGTAGATAGAGTGAGAAGGTGCTGCCCTGCCCGGGCGTGCTCTTGAGGCGGATTTCGCCGCCCAGCAGGTGCGCCAGTTCGCGGGAGATCGCCAGTCCCAGGCCGGTTCCGCCGTACTTGCGCGCGGTGCCGGCATCCGCCTGCTGGAAGGCCTCGAAGATGATCTTCTGTTTCTCGGCCGAAATGCCGATACCGGTGTCGGTGACGGAGATTTCCACCACCTGCTTGGCCTGCGACAACACCGGGTGATCGGCCGACCAACCGAGCATGGCCGGCGCCACGTGCAGGCGCACGCTGCCCTGCGCGGTGAACTTCATGGCATTCGA
>Ga0157380_10004066_pt1 | contig 10091 bp, 8 predicted proteins | sample S35metaG_FD_119757 | JGI IMG/M metagenome (GOLD analysis project Ga0157380, IMG submission 119757) | Switchgrass rhizosphere microbial communities from Kellogg Biological Station, Michigan, USA - S3-5 metaG | ecosystem: Host-associated > Plants > Roots > Rhizosphere > Soil | place: USA: Michigan...
CCAGAGCTTTTGCGCGGGGGCGGACCTCAAGGCCATTGCGCGCGGCGAGCTCATCGTGCCCGAGGACCCGGTCAAGGCGGCGTGGGGCTTCGCCGGCATCGTGCGCCACAACGTCTCCAAGCCAATCATCGCCGCGGTCAACGGCACCGCGCTGGGCGGTGGCACCGAACTTGCCCTGTCCTGCGATCTGATCGTCGCATCGGAAACCGCAACCTTCGGCCTGCCCGAGGTGAAGCGCGGCCTGCTCGCGGGCGCGGGGGGGGCCTTCCGCATCGTCCAGCAGCTGCCGCGCAAGATCGGCATGGAACTGCTGCTGACCGGCGACCCGATCACGGCGGCGCGCGCGCTGGAGCTGGGGCTTGTCAACCAGGTCGTGCCGCAGGCGGAGGTCGTCGCGGCAGCGCTCGCCCTGGCGGAGCGCATCACTGTCAATGCGCCGCTATCCGTCCAGGCGAGCAAGCGCATTGCGCTCGGCATCATCGACGGCAAGATCGCGGCGGAGGACAGCTTCTGGTCGCAGACCAGCGCCGAAAACGCGATCCTCGTCAAGTCCGAGGATGCGCGCGAGGGGCCCCGCGCCTTCGCGGAGAAGCGCACGCCCAACTGGCAGGGTCGCTGACCCCCAGACCGGCCGGGCGTCGGGGCGCCCGGCCGCCGTTCAGGCGGATTTCCGCGGCTCGGCCTTGTCGTGCCGGCGCAGGATCAGCGACTGGCAGGCGCTGGCCATCAGCGTGCCCGAGGGCGAGAACAGGTGCATCGCGCCATGAGCAATGCCCCGATGCACCGATTCGATGCGGATGTCGCACAGCACCCACACGACCGGCTCAACCCTCACATAGCGGATCGTATTGTCCAGGCTGTTGGCGCCGACCTGCGCGCCCATCGCATCGCCGATGCCCGGCGCCAGGAAGTCGGCGATCACCGCGAGCAGCAGGCTGTCGACCAACAGCCCCTCCCGCGACCGAATCCATAGTCGCGTGCGCCCTTCCCCCCTGCCCGTCATGTCGCGACCGTCCGGGAAACGGCCGTGCGCCAACCGGATATCGAACCGCGGGTTCAGCCCGTCCGGCCCGGCGCGGGCGGACACGACCTGCGGGCAATCCAGCGGACCCGGCACGTCGGGACAGTCGACCCATTGGTCGGAAAAGGGATCGTCGCGTTCGCCCAGTGCCGCGTGGACGGTGATGATCTGCCGATCCTCGATATGCGCGACGACATGCGCCTGGCTGGTCTGGTGACCCTCGACCGGCACCCACACGTCGAGGTCCACCACGCTGCCCGGCCGCGCGAAGGACAGATAATGGGCCGTAGCCCAGACAACCGGCCGCTTGGAGGTCCGTTGCATGGCGTCGATCGCCGCGGCCAGCCCCACGCCTCCGAACAGAAAACGGCGATCCGGCCGGCCGACGCACAGATTCATCTCGACCGGCAGGTAGAAGCGGTGCGGATTGTGCGTCGGTTGCAGATCAAACAGTCGGCTCACGCAGCCAGGTTCCTGGAAAGCTGATGGCTTGGTGCGCCGGGAGCGACCAATTGTTGAGGCGTACTCTTTTCACGGTCACCGCTCCGGCGCAAGCCGCAGCAATAAGCCTCTACAGGATTTTCCTTGCCTGTCCCAATTTTTCCATTCATGGGCATCGCGTTCGACAAGGCCGCTTGCCATAGGATCGGGGCAACCAGCTGCGGTCCATCTTGCAGCAACAGGCGGGAGTGATGGGCATTATGAAGACGCGTATAACGGAATTGCTGGAGGTCGAGCATCCGATCGTCCAGGGCGGCATGCAGCAGATCGGCCGCGCCGAACTGGCGAGCGCGGTGTCCAACGCAGGCGGACTGGGCATCCTGACCGGTCTGACGCAGCCGACGCCCCAAGAGCTCAAGACCGAGATCGAGCGCTGCCGATCGATGACCGACAAGCCCTTCGGCGTTAATATGACCGTGTTTCCGACGATCAATTCGCCCGATTACAAAGCCTATGCCCAAGCCATCATCGACATGGGCATAAAGGTTGTGGAAACGGCCGGCACTCCCGCGGTCGTCGAACTGTGGGACATGTTCAAGGCGGCGAACATCCGGATCGTGCATAAGTGCACGTCGGTGCGCCACGCGCTGTCGGCCGAGCGCAAGGGCGTCGACGCGATCTCGATCGACGGGTTCGAATGCGCGGGCCATCCGGGCGAGGACGACATTCCCGGCCTGATCCTGATCCCGGCAGCCGCCGACAAGGTCAAGATCCCGATGCTGGCCTCGGGCGGCTTCGGCGACGGGCGCGGCCTGGTCGCGGCGCTGGCGCTGGGGGCCGAGGGCATCAACATGGGCACCCGCTTCTGCGCAACGGTGGAGGCGCCGATCCACCCGAACGTCAAGCAGGCTTACATCGCCAACGACGAGCGTGGGACCAACCTCATCTTCCGCAAGCTGCACAACACGGCGCGCGTTGGCAAAAGCGCGGTGTCGGACAAGGTCGTGGAGATTCTGGCGCGGCCGGATTCGGCGTTTGAGGACGTCGCCCCCTATGTCGCGGGGGTCAAGGGGCGCGAATTGCTGGAGACCGGCGATCTTGATGTCGGCATCTTCTGGGCCGGCATGGTGCAGGGGCTGATCCACGACGTGCCCACCTGCAAGGAACTGATCGACCGCATCATGGCCGAAGCCGACGCCATCATCAGCCAGCGGCTCGCCGGCTTCCGGGCGGCCTGACGGCGCGTACCCCTTCGACGGAGACTTGAACATGGCAGAAGCATACATCGTTGCAGCGGTCCGCACGGCCGGCGGGCGGCGCGGCGGTCGGCTGGCCGGCGTGCATCCGGTGGACCTGGGCGCCAAGGTGCTCGACGCGGTCGTGGCGCGGGCGGGCGTGCCCGGCGAGGCGATCGACGACGTCATCATCGGCTGCGTCACCCAGGCGGGCGAGCAGTCGATGCATGTCGGGCGTAACTGCGTACTCGCATCCGGCCTGCCGCAGAGCGTCCCCGCCGTCACTATCGACCGCCAGTGCGGCTCCTCTCAGCAGGCGATCCAGTTCGCGGCGCAGGCGGTGATGTCGGGCACGATGGACCTGGTGATCGCCGGCGGCACGGAAAGCATGACGCGCGTGCCTATGTTATCGGCCGCGCGCTTCCCCGAAGGGTCGAGCCCCTATACCCCCACGCTCCTCAACCGCTTCGGCGTGGACGGCTTCAGCCAGTTCGGCGGCGCGGAGATGATCGCGAAGAAGTGGGGTTTCACGCGCGAGTCGCTCGACCAGTTCGGCCTGGACAGCCATCTCAAGGCGCAGGCCGCGACCAATGCGGGCGCCTTCGACGGAGAAATCCTGCCCATCGACATCGTGACTGCCGACGGCGCGGCCGAGAAGCATGTCGTGGACGAGGGCATCCGTTGGGACGCGTCGATGGAAGGCATGGAGAAGGTCAAGCTGCTGGTTGAGGGCGGCGTCATCACCGCTGCCACCTCCAGCCAGATCACCGACGGCGCGTCGGCGGTGCTGGTGGCATCGGAAGCGGCGGTCAAGCAATATGGGCTGACCCCGATCGCGCGCATCGTCAACCTGACCGTGACGGCAGGCGATCCGGTCATCATGCTGGAGGAGCCACTGTTTGCGACCGACAAGGCGCTCAAGCGCGCGGGCATGAATATTGGCGACATCGACCTTTATGAAGTGAACGAGGCCTTCGCGCCGGTGCCGATGGCGTGGCTCAAGCATCAGGACGCCGATCCCGCGAAGCTGAACGTCAATGGCGGGGCGATCGCGCTGGGACACCCGCTGGGCGCCAGCGGCACCAAGCTGATGACGACGCTCATCCACGCGCTGAAGGCGCGCGGCCTGAAATACGGGCTACAGACCATGTGCGAGGGCGGCGGCGTCGCCAACGTCACGATCGTCGAAGCGCTCTGACACCTTGAATCGCTACCACCCTGCCGGCGCCTCCGCGGCACCGGCCGAGTGGCTCATTACCCATCGTCCAAGGAGGGATTATCATGAAGATCACCGAAGGTTTGCCCGCGGTAGTCACCGGCGGCGCGTCGGGCCTGGGCCGGGCGAGCGCCTATGCGCTGGCCGGCGCCGGTCTCAAGGTCGCGGTTTTCGACCTCAACGAGGAAGCCGGCGAAGCCATCGCCAAGGATATCGGCGGTATCTTCTGCAAGGTCGACATCACCAGCGAGGAGAGCGTCGTCGCCGGCTTCGACAAGGCCCGCGCCGCCCACGGGCAGGAGCGCGCACTGGTCCATTGCGCGCAGGTATCGCGCGGCGGCAAGACCGTCGGCTTCGATAAGAAGAGCGGCACCTTCAAGCGCTATTCGACCGAGGATTACGCGTTCAGCGCCAACGGCATCCTGATCGCGAGCTACCGCGTCGCGTCCCTGTCGGCGCTCGGCATGGCAAGCGCCGAGCCGCTCAATGAGGATGGCGAGCGCGGCGCGATCACGCTGACCAGCTCGGTCGCGGCGCAGGACGGCCAGATCGGCCAGATCGGCTACGGCTCGCTCAAGGCGGGCGTGAACGGCCTGGTGCTGCCGATGGCGCGCGACCTGATGGATCTTGGCATCCGCGTCAATTCGATCATGCCCGGCATCTTCGCGACCCCGCCGATGCTGGCGGTCAAGGACAAGGCGCCCGAACTGTTCGCGAACCTCGGCGCCTCGGTGCCCTTCCCCAAGCGGCTCGGCAACCCCGACGAGTTCGGCTCGCTGGTGCTGGAACTGGTGCGCAACACCTATATGAACGGCCAGACGTTTCGCCTCGACGGCGCGATCCGCATGCCGCCCAAATAGGGGTGCAGGCTTTGACGTTCGAGGAGCGGGCGGCGGCGCAGAAGCCGCCGTCCGGCTTTACGCCCATCACCGGCGTGGACGGCTTCATCGCCGACAACGGACCGGTGTTCGCGCGGCGGGAAGACAATGGCGCGGTGACGTTCGGCTGCCGCATCATGCCACATATGTGCAATCCGATGGGGGGGGCCCATGGCGGCTGGATCGCCACCCTGTTCGACGTCGCGCTGCCGCTGACAGGCCGGCTGACCGACCCCCAGCTGGGCGACAGGTTCATAATGACAGTCAGCCTGTCGATAGACTATCTCCAGTCGCCCAGGCTCGGTGACTGGACCGAGCTCGGCGGTCGGGTGCTCAAGCGGACCGAGCGGATGGTCTTCGTCGAAGGGCTGATGCGGGCCGGAGACGATGTGATAGCGCGAGGCAGCGGCGTCTTTCGCATCGGCCCGCAAGCGCCGCCGCTCGGCTTTTGACCAGTGTCGCGCGACCCCTTCCATGGTCGTCCACGACACTCCCGTCCGGAGCCGGCAGCAGGAATGATTTAGATGTTGGCCTGGTCAACATAGTTGTCTAGGCACGACCAGAAGTCGCGCCGGACAGGCGGGCAGTACCCAGGAGGTTCATTCGTGGCAGACGCCTATATCATCGACGCCGTGCGCACGCCGCGCGGGATCGGCAAGGTCGGCAAGGGCGCTCTCGCCCATCTTCACCCCCAGCATCTGGGCGCGACGGTGCTGAAGGCGCTGAAGGAGCGCAACGGCCTGAACACCGCCGACGTCGAGGACGTCATCTGGTCGACCGCGATCCAGAAGGGCAAGCAGGGCGGCAATATCGGCCGCCAGTCGGTGCTGCTCGCCGGCTATGACACGAAGGTGTCGGGCGTGACGCTGGACCGTGCCTGCGGCGGCGGCATCAGCACTGTCAGCCTGGCGGCGGCACAGATCATGTCGGGCATGGAGGACCTGGTGATTGCCGGCGGCACCGACATGATGAGCCTTCACACCACTGTCGCGCAGGAAGAGGCCGCGGCCAATCTGACGCTGGGGCCCGCCATGGGCAATGAGGAGTTGCTCAAGCTGCACCCGACCAGCAACCAGGGCGTCGCCGCCGACGCCATCGCCGCGATCGAGGGGATCACCCGCGAAGATGTCGATGCGCTCGGCCTCGTCAGCCAGCAGCGCGCCGCCGTGGCGCTCGCCGAGGGCCGCTTCGACAAGAGCGTCGTGCCGGTCTACAACCCGGACGGCACGCTGGCGCTGGACAAGGAGGAGTTTCCCCGACCGCAGACCACGGCCGAAGGCCTGGCCCAGCTGAAGCCGAGCTTCGATGCCATCGCCGACATGCCCGCGCTCAAGGACGGCACCACCTATCGCCAGCTGATCCAGCGCCGCTATCCCGACCTTGAGTGGAAAGGGGTGCACCATGCCGGGAACAGCTCGGGCGTGGTCGATGGTTCCGCAGCCATCCTGCTGGCGTCGAGGGATTATGCCGACAAGCACGGTCTCAAACCCCGCGCGCGCATTGTCGCCACCTCCAATGTCGGCGACGATCCCACGCTGATGCTGAACGCACCGGTGCCGGCAGCGAAGAAGGCGCTGGCGAAGGCGGGCCTGACCAAGGACGACATCGACCTGTGGGAGATCAACGAGGCCTTCGCGGTTGTAGCCGAGAAGTTCATCCGCGATCTGGACCTTGATCGGTCGAAGGTGAACGTCAACGGCGGCGCCATCGCGCTGGGCCACCCGATTGGCGCGACCGGCGCGGTGCTGATTGGCACGGTGCTCGACGAGCTGGAGCGCACCGGCGGCCGCTATGGCCTGGTCACCATGTGCGCAGCCGGTGGCATGGCCCCGGCGATCATCATCGAGCGCGTCTGAACGCTGGCATAGCCATCATGAAAAAGAGCCGGGACGTTCGACACGTCCCGGCTCTTTTCACATGCAGGGTGCGGGGATCACCAGCCGGCGAGGTCCGCCGCGCGGGCGCGGTGCAGGGCCGGGCTGCCGAGCCAGGTCCGGTCCGCCACCGACCGGCGGAACCAGTAATTCAGCCCATATTCCCAAGTGTAGCCGATGCCGCCATGCGCGGCGACTGCGGCCCGCGCCACCGATACGAAGCGGTCGGCGATATGCGCCTTCGCCGTCGCGACCGCATGCGACGCATCGGGCAGGCCAGTGTCGAGCGCATGGCCCGCATACCATAGGAGGGCGCGCGCCGGTTCCACCTCCAGCGCCATCTGGGCCAGCTGGTGCTTGAGCGCCTGGAACCGGCCGATGGCGACACCGAACTGCTCCCTGTCCTTGGCATAGGCGACGGACAGGTCGACGCAGTGCTGCGCGCCGCCCAGCGCGTCCGCCGCCGTCAGCAACAGCGCCGCGTCGAACAGCGTGGCCACGAAGGGATCGTTGGGTTCGAACAAGGGATGGGCACGCGCGCCGGAAAAGCGGACGGTGGCAAGCGGACGGCTGCGGTCAGTCGCCTCGAACGGCTCGACCGCAACGCCCGCGCCCGCCTCCACCAGCGTCAGCCCGCCGCCGCGCGTCCCGAGCAGGAACAGGTCGGCGCGCTCCGCCGCCTCTACGAAGCGGATGACGCCGTCATCGGCGGTCGCGTCCCAGCTTTCCGGCAGCCAGCCATCGCCCCAGGCCGCCGTCGCGACCTTCTCTCCGCTGGCAAGCGGGGACAGAAAGGCGGCGGCATCCTCATTGCCAGAACGATGGACGGCCAGCGCCGTCAGCAACTGGGCAGCGACGGGCCCGGGTGCCGCTCCTTCCCCCAGCACTTCGCACAGCATCGCCCCGTCGAGGAAGCCGAGGCCGCTGCCCCCCGCCTCCTCCGGCAGCAGCAATCCGCCAATTCCAAGCGCCATCAGCGCGTTCCAGCTGTCCGCGTCGAAGCTCGCCTCGCTTGCCGAAAAAGCATGGAGCCGCTCCATCGGCCAGACATCCGCCAAGGTGCTGCGCACCACCTGCTGGATCGCCAGCTGTTCCTCGCTCTGGTGGAAATTCACTTGTCGGCCTCCATCGCCAGATCGCGCGGCAGGCCCAGGCCCCGCTCGGCAATGATGTTGCGCTGGATATTGGTGGTGCCGCCGGCGATCGAGTTGCCGAGCGTGCCCATGATCTGGTCGAGCCATTTTTCCGCGCCGCGCCCGCGCGTGCCGGACGGCGCGGGCTGTACCAGCGCCTCCTGCGCGATCAGGTCCTGCGCCAGCAGGGCCATGTCGTGCCCCGTCTCGGTCAGCAGCAACTTCATCATCAGCGCCAGCGGACCGGGCTCCTCGCCTGCCGCCGCCAGGCTGAACAGGCGGAAGTTCGAATAGCGGTGGGCCATCACCCAGCCTTCGATCCTGCCGAGCGCCTGCCGCACCGCCGGATCCTTGATCGCGGGCCGGTCGTCGATCTCACGTTCGCGCGCCAGCCCGATCAGCTTGGCGAAGGTGGCGCCCAGCCCGTCGGCCGATCCGATTGAGGCGCGTTCATGCTTGAGCGTCGTGCGCGACACGGTCCAGCCCTCGCCGCGCCTGCCGACGGTCCAGCCGACCGGGGTGCGGACATCGTCCAAGAAGAATTCGAAAAAGCCCGATTCGCCGGTCATCTGGCGGATGGGACGGCGCGTCACGCCGGGCTGGTCAAGGTCGATCAGCAGGTACGAAAGGCCCGCATGCTTGGGCGCGTCGGGCTCGGTCCGCACGAGTGCAAACATGTGCGTCGCCTCGCCGCCCTGGCTGGTCCAGATCTTCTGGCCGTTGATGACCCATTGGTCACCGACCAGTTCGCCGCGCGTGCGGACGGAGGCCAGGTCGGAGCCGCTGCCGGGCTCCGAATAACCCTGCCCCCACATCATGTCCCCAGCCATGGTGGGGCGTACGAACAGCTCCTTCTGTTCCTCCGTGCCCTGTTCCAGCAGAGTAGGGACAAGCATCATCATGCCGTTGCCGCCCATTTCCATGGGCGCGCGGGCACGGTTGAATTCCTCCCGGATCACCTGCGCACGGACCACGTCCACGGGCTGCTCGGAGCCGCCGAAGCGCTTCGGGATCGCGCGATAGAGATAGCCCTGCGCCGTCGCCGCTTTCCGGAAGGCACGGCCATAGGCAGCGAGATCCGCGCCGCGTCTGTCGCCTGGCTGCCATTGCGTCTTCAGGAAACCGCGGACCGCCTGTCGGAATTCCTCGGCCGCGGCACCATAGCTCAAATCCATACCTTCCTCCGCCTGCTCTTGACATAGGTAACTACGTTATCCATGTCCAGCGCGAGCAGTCAGCGGCCCGATCCCCGCCCGACATCCCGCGGCAGCAGGAAGGCCATCAGCGTACCCGCCACCGCTCCGGCAACGATCACCCACATCGTCGTCTCGAACGCAGCCGGCGTGGGATAATGGGCCTTCCCGTCGGGCGACCGGACGGTGTCCGCCGCCAGCATGATCGTTACCAGCTGTGCGCCGACACCCATGAATATCTGGCGGGTGACGGTCAGGATGCCGGCCGCTTCGCTCGTCCGGTCCGAGGGCACGGCGTCGGCGATAAGCGCGGGCGCGACGGCATAGAGCATCGTCGTGCCAAAGGAGACGACCACCAGGACCGCCATGATCTGCCAGATGCTGTCGTTGAAAACGAGCGCGAGCAACCAGCCACTCGTCGCGATGGCGCCGCCGGTCAGCATGGTGACGCGCCCGCCCAACCGCGAGGTGAGCCAGCCGCTGAGCGGTCCGCCGGCCAGCGAACTGATGTTCGAGGGCATTTTGACGAGACCCGCCACCGTGGCGCTGGCGCCCAGCCCGATCATCGTCCAGGCGGGCGACTGCAGCAGCAGCGAGAAGACCAGGGTGATCTGGAGGACGGTGACGGCCAGGATGGCATTGGCCCCATTCGCGACCCAGACCACCCGGTTCGCGAACAGCCGGACGTCGAACAGCGGACAGGCGCTGCGCAGGCTGAGAAGGACCCACAGGCCGACGAGCAGGAGGGCAAGGGCAAGCAGCCCGAGCGTGCGAACATCGGCCCAGCCCCATCCGGGTCCGTAGGTGACGGCCGCCAGCAGCGCGAATATACCCGGCACGAACAGCAATCCGCTGGTCCAGTCGACCTGGCGGACCGCCTGGCTCACCGGCGAGCGGGGAACGATCGTCCAGATCAGAAGTGCCGAAACGGCGGCCAGCAGTCCGCTGGCGAGGAACAGATAATGCCAGGAAAGCTGATCGACGATGACGCCACCGACGACCAGCCCCATCGCCGCGCCCGCGCTGGCGCCCGAAATCATGAGTCCGATGCCGATTGAGACGTGCGCCTTGGGCAGCGCCTCACTCACGATGCCGATGCA